>PPFU01009421.1_pt1 | contig 18204 bp, 16 predicted proteins | sample 1535991 | NCBI WGS metagenome assembly PPFU01 (sample SAMN04901290, study PRJNA319586) | Hypolithon metagenome, whole genome shotgun sequencing project. | isolation source: Antarctic Hypolithon | place: Antarctica: Miers Valley | collected 2014
ACCGCCGATCCAGACCGGATCATCGCCGCCGTTAAACGCGGGCACCAAGTGTTAGATTCTATCCAGTAGCATGGCATCGTTGCGCTTGAACGGCGCTGCTTTGGCATGTTTGGCCCAATCGGGCTTGAATGCCACCTGCGTAACCTTGCGGTTGTCAGCCCAACATGCAGCGATGCGCTCAGCTCCAGACGGTCCTCCACCATGCAGCAGGACCATGTTGGCATGCTTGGCGCGGACCCGATCGAGTGCGGCCCAGATAGCATCGGTGTCGTTGCAGTCCTTGCCACCGGTGAACGCGACCTTCGGTCCGGCCGGCAGCATGACCTCTGTTTCGGCGCGGCGGCGGGCGGCGATGAAGTCGCGGCTGTCGACCATCGCTGCGGTCAGGGCGCGTCGGTTGACAAGGCTGCCATGGCGTGGATGCCAAGCCGAACCGGTATGGGTGCGATAGAGATCGCAAGCGGCATCGCGCATCAGTTCGTGGGCGTTGCGCCGTTCGATCAGGGTCAGGCCTTGTCCCAGCAATCGCTCCAGCTCGACCGAGGCAACTTCCGACCCATCCTGCTCCCGTTGCGACCGGCGCTGCGCCTGCTCATTGTCGTCGAGTTCGCGCTCGACCCGCTCGGCGGCACGGTGGAACAGGTTGACCGTCGACCAAAGCAGATCGTCGAGATCGGGTTCGAGCCGGGTATCGGCCAGCGTGCCGATCAGTGCGTCGAAAATGTCGGCAACCGCCCCAGCAACGCGGTCGCCTTCGGGCAGCGGGCGCGGGTCGGGTTCGTCGTGGAATAGCCGGAAGCCATAGAATTGCAGTTCATCGAGGATATGCGCGGTCGGGGATTGCTCCTGGGGTTCGTCGTTCTCGGTCATGGGGTTTGCTCTTCCTTCGACCGCGCCTCTCGCGGCCTTCATGGGCGAGCAAAGAGCGGGGGCGGACCGGGCTGGCACCCTCGGGCCGGAGCGCAGCGGAGGATGGCGAGCACGACTTTCTTGTCTCGCGAGGAAGCCCGCGACCACCCCGCAAGGGGTGAGCCGCGGGCGGGGAAGAAAGTCGCGCGCAGCCATTGCCGGCCCGGTCGGCTTCCGCTTCTCTCGCCCCTCTCGAAGGCAGAGGCGCGGCTCTGATGGAGAGCGGCCAATGATGGCGAACGGACGTCGGGCTTGGGGGCGTCACTGCCCATGCTCAGCCGATGAACAGCTCGGCATCCTCCGAGGCGAGTTGCACCCGCACCGCTGCCCGTATCTCGTCCCGGCCGAGCCGCTGCAAATCGTCGTTGAAGTCGCCAAGGCTGGCGGTCAGCATCAACGGCTCGATCCCGGCCTCAGTCGCCCGATTAGCGAGTGTGTCGGCGGCATGATGCCCGGCGGGATCGTCGTCGCGGGCGATGTAGAGACGGCGCAGTGGAGGTGTGAGGTGCAAGGCCGACAGGTGAGCCGCCGACAGAGCTGCGATCATGGGCATCGTCGGCATGATCTCGCGCAGCGATAGCATCGTCTCGATCCCTTCCCCGGCGATCATGACCGCATCGGGCCGTCCGAACGGCACGCCGTTGCCGAGCAAATTGCCCATGGCGCGACGCGGTGTGGCGACAGACGCCTTCCCGCTGCAGTGGGGATTGAGCCAGGTGCGATGAACGCCGGTCAGTGTTCCGGCATCACTGCGGACTGCTGTGATCAATGCCGGAAACGCATCGGGGGTGTCGGGCGGATCCTCGGTATCGGCGCGATACCAGCAGCTGGGATGGAACTGAAGCGAGCCGCATTCGCGCAGATCGGTGATGCAGCGATTGCGCAGATAGGCTTCGGCAAGCGTGCCATGGATCGGCTGTGACATCGCCCATAGGCGCCGAGCAGCGTCCGGTGACCCGGTCGGAACCGACGGTAGCCGTTCAAATGTCTTCGGCTCCGGGCTCGGGAGCGACAGAAAGCGCCGTGCTTCTTCGAGCGTATCGGCAAGTGATGCCAAACGCTGGTTGGCGGTGATGAGATCGAGCAGGTCGCCGTGCTCGCCGGTGGCGGCGTCGGTCCATTTGCCGGCCGCACCCTTGCCGGTGTCGGTACCAGTCAGCCGAACGAACAGGCTACGTCCGGGCGAACCCTCGACATCGCCAACGAGCCAATAGCGACCTTGTCGGCGGCCTTGGGGCAGATAATGGCGACAGACGCCTTCGGCATTTCTGGCGAGGCGCTGCGCGAGGTCTGATGCATCACGCATCTTGTCCTCCTTGAGACAGAAAGAGGGTCCGCCGCGGGGGAGCAGCGGACCCTCGAGGTGCGAGCGGGTCTGGGGAGCGCGACCTACTCGGCGGCGACGGCGAAGGGGGTGTCGCCCTCGGCCCCGGCAGTATCGTCAATCGGCTCTTCGTCCGCCACGGACCGTGTGCCGTCTTCTGCCGCCGTTCCCACTTCGCTCTCAGGCTCAACGGCAATCACGGCATCCGAGCCCTCGTCGGTGAGCGAATCGGCTTCGATATCCAGCGCAACCGGAGACGGCAGCGGCCGGCCCGGCGTGCGGAGTGGTTCAGGCAACCACCCCGTGCCTTCGAGGAGCACAGCGGCGCGCGCTGCCATGTCGCCCTTCTTCAGATGCGCGATGCTTTCGGCGGCCCGTTCGCCCTTGGCTTCCGCCACCGCCTGCAGGATGCGCGCCTTGGTCACCCGGCCAAGGAACCCGTCGGCCGTCGGCGTCCAACCTGCCGCCGCCATGTCGAGATCGACCGCTGCGGCAAGCTGGTCGGCATGGCCAAGCGCACGCGGCCGACGGTTGTAGGCCTCGAACGTGGCGTTGACCGTGCAAGCAGTGCAATGGGCGAACAGCGACTGCTTCTGGCCGTCGTCCATGTCGCCCAATGCCTCCCACAGCGCCTCGGGCTGGGCAGGCAGCAGATCGGCGAGCGCCTGATGGCGGGCATCAATCGCCCGCGCTGACACGGTATCGCCGAGCCCCGGTGCCTGCTGGCCGAACCCGACATGCTTGGCTTCGAGTTCGAGGCAGCTGTCGAGCGCATAGCGATAGAACAGCCGCAGGACGAGTGCGTGCAGGCAGGCGCGGAACGCCACTGCGGGCGACTGTGCAACCGCATCCCGCAGAGCGATGGTGCGGTGCGCGGTCAGTTCGGACATCAGCCGGTCGGGAATCGGGCGCAGGCCTTCTTCTTCCTCCGGCTCTGCGGCAGGTTCGATGCCGTTGTCGGTGCTGCCGTGCTGCCCAGCGCCAACGATAGTGTCGTCGACATTGGAGGAGTCGGCAGTGTCGTCCCCGATTGCGCCAGCTTCCAGCTCAACCGGCAGCTCGTCCTCGGGCCGAACAAACCCGCGCTCGATCCGCAGGCTGCCGTCCGGTGCTATGCTCATGAATGCACCGGCCCTTGCCACCTCATCGGCATCGAAAGCCAGCGGACGCTGGTCGAGCGCCTCGATCGCAGTCTCCAGTTCACCCAGCCGCTCGTCAACCTCGTCGGGCAGTTCAGGCGCGTTTTCATACTCGTCGGTCAGCGCGTCGAACTCCGCCTGCAAGGCATCACGGGTGGCCTGCTCTTCGGTGGTGATCTCGACCGGTGTGCCGCGCAACTGCCGCAGCCCATAGGTATGGCCATAAGGGAAGTCGGGCGCGGCATCGATCCAGCGCCAGCCTTCGGCCTGCACCTTCATCGCCTCTTCGCGCAGCCGCTCGGCGACCATCAAGTCGACGAGACCCACGTCCTGCAGCCAGCCGCCGTCGTCGCCCTGGAACAGGTCGCGCATGATGCTGCCACCGGCTTCGATGTAGCCCTCGGTGTCGATGAACCGGGCGCGCTTGTCCGACGCACGCACCGCGCCCTCGGTCAGCATACGACGGATCGCATAGGGTTGCCGGTCATGCGTTCCCGCCAGGCGCTCGAAGACCTGCTCCTGCCGTTCGTGATCGCCGTTGACGGTGAACGCCATCAGCTGGTCGAGAGTGATTTCGTCCTCGGCATAGGCGTCGAGAATCTTCGTGCTGACACTGGCGAGCTTGAGGCGCTGCTTGACCACAGCCACCGACACGAACTGGTGGGCTGCGATCTCTTCCTCGGACTGTCCCTTTTCGCGTAAGGCGAGGAAGGCACGGAACTGGTCGAGGGGATGCAGCGGGGCGCGCTGGATGTTCTCGGCCAGGCTGTCTTCCTCGGCATCGCCTGCGGTGCGGACGATGCAGGGCACCGGCGCATTGCGGGGAAGCTGCTTGCGCTTTACCAGCAGTTCCAGCGCCCGGTAGCGGCGACCGCCCGACGGCACTTCGAACATGCCGGTCTCGTTGCCATCGGCATCGACGACAGCGCGGACGGTGAGCGACTGCAGCAACGTGCGCCGGGCAATATCCTCGGCAAGGTTTTCGATGCCGACGCCCGCCTTGATCCGGCGGACGTTGGACTGCGAGAGCACCAACTTGTCGAACGGGATGTCGCGGCTGACGCTGAGGGTGAGCTTGAGATTGGACTTGGGCATGACACTTCTCCGGACGGCCCGGCCGGGAGCCACTCTCCCGACACCTCGAACCGTCACGAAGCGAAGCGCCGCCCTCTTCCTCCGAAGAGAGCGACGCCGCGTCACAGTATCCGGATGATGACGAAGGCTTACGCCGCGACCCGGTCGAACAGCTTCTTGGCGCGGGTCTCGAGGTCGAGCCGCACATCCTGCTGGGCCTTGCCGCGTGCGAATGCGGTGATGCCCTGGACGAAGTCGAACACCGATTCCGGCTTGCGGCCTTCCTCGGCTAGCACGGTGTCGATGATCTTGGCGGTCTCGGCCTTGCCGAATCCGCGCTTGCGCAGAAAATCGGTCCGGTCGTCGTCAGTCCGGGCGACGAAACGCTCGCGCGCCTGACGGATGCCATTGACGAAGGGCATCGGTGAGGAGTCGGCGAACCGCGTCAGCGCCGGTGCCGCTTCATGGGCGAAGCGGTTGGCGGCGTATTTGCTGTGCCGGATGCTGATCTCTTCGAAATCCTCCACACCCCACAGATTGCGGTTCTGGCAGACGGCGCGAAGATAGAAGCTGGCGATGCCGAGCGCTTTGGCGCCCACTTCCGAGTTCCAGCAATAGAACCCCCGGAAGTAAAGGTCCGGCGAGCCGTCGGGCAGCTTGCCAGCCTCGATCGGGGTGAGGTCGTCGACCAGGAACAGGAAGACATCGCGGTCGGAGGCATAGAGTGTGGTCGTGTCGGCGGTGATATCGACCATCGGATTGTAAATGCCGGACGACCAGTCGAGCACGCCGGGGACCTTCCAGCGCGTGTCACCCGTGCCGCTCCCAGCGATGCGCTGCACGGCGGCGACCAGTTCATGGTCGTAGATGCGGCCATAGTCGGGGCCGGTGACGGCGCGCAGTTCCATTCGGCCATCGTCGGTCTCCAGCGTCTTGACCTGTTCGGCCCGGTGGTTCGTCAGGCCATATTGCAGGTTGATGCCTGCGAGCGGTGCCGGAAGCTGGCGCAGATAGGCGGCAGGCGCGCCGACCAGTGCTGCCAGTTGGCCGAAGCTCCAATGGGTTGGCGCAACTGGTTGATCGGCACCCGGCAGGATCAGGTCGAGGCGCTCGGCATTGTCCCGGCTCGCCTCGACCCGCACCGCCGCGCTTTCCACCGTACGCGTGCGGCTGCGTTCGGCGCGGCCCTTCACCGACGCCATCAGCGCATCAAGCGACAGATAGCGCTCATCCGCCGGACGGCTGAACCATTCCGACGACACTCGGCCGATCCGCTGGCCGCGACCGACATCCACCTTGTAGCCACCGCTGCGGTCGGGGCTCGCGTCGAGAACTTGAACCTGTGTCATGATACGTCTCCGCGACGGCCCGGCCGGGAGCCTCTCTCCCGACACTCTAACCGTCACGGCGACAGCCGCCGCCCTCTTCCTCTCAAAAGGAAATCACCACCTCGAGCGACCTAGCGTGACACCCACCGCCCGCTGACATATGCTCACGGACACGACATAGGCCGCCATTTGTACGCTAAACGGTGATTACCCGGTGCTTACTTTTCTCAAAACCGCTACCACTTATCAGCGTTTTTATAACGCTTTATCAGCGACTTGCGAGCTTTCGGCTACCAAGGTCTGGTACTTCCGCTACCGCCGCCGCTGAGCGGGACCCCGTTCACTCGGTCAGATTCTTCCGCATCGTCGGGGCACCTGAAGAACGGAAACCCTGCTTTCTGGAATGCGCCGATTTGCCGCGGTCGAATGCGCCCCGCAAACCCGTCGCCCGGCCCCCCCTCAACCGACCACCCCCGCGCTCGCCAGCACCGCCAGCGTCAGCACGTCGGGCGCGATCGCGGTCATCGGCGCGATCTGCACCGGGCACTTCATGCCGATCAGCATCGGGCCGATCGTCGCCTGCCCGCCCAGCTCGCGCAGCAGCTTGGCCGAAAGGTTGGCCGATTGCAGCCCCGGCATGATCAGCACATTGGCCGGCGCCGAAAGCCGGCTGAAAGGATAGAGCCGCATCACCTTGAGATTGAGCGCCGCATCGGGCGCCATCTCGCCCTCGTATTCAAAGCCGGGCTGCAGCTCGTCAAGGATGTGCACCGCGCCGCGGATGTTCTCCAGCCACTTGCCCGAAGGGTTGCCGAAGGTGGAATAGGAGAGGAACGCCACCCGCGGCTCATGCCCCAGCCGGCGCGCCACCTTCGCAGTCTCGCAGGCAATATGCGCGAGTTCGGACGCGCTCGGCCGTTCGTTAATCGTGGTATCGGCCAGGAACACGGTGGTGTTCTTGCCGATCATCGCGTGCACCCCGAAGGCCACTTCGCCCGGCTTCGGGTCGATCACCAGCTGCACCTCGCGCAGCGTCTGGGCGAACGGCCGGGTGAGGCCGGTGATCATCGCATCGCCATGGCCGAGCGCCACCAGCAAGGCGGCGAACACGTTGCGATCCTGGTTGACCATCCGCCGCGCGTCGCGCTCGGTAAAGCCGCGGCGCTGCAGCCGGGCATAAAAATAGTCCACCATGTCCGGCACCAGCGCCGAATCGGCCGAATTCTGGATCTCGAAGCTGTCGGGATTGGACGCCTGGAGCTCGGCCAGCTTCTCGCGCACCGCCTGCGTCCGGCCCACAAGCACGGGCGTGCCATAGCCGAAATCGCGGAACTGGATTGCCGCGCGCAGCACCACATCCTCTTCGGCCTCGGCAAAGATCACCCGCTTGGGGTTCTTCTGGGCCTCCTCATACACCTTGGTCAGCACCGAAGTGGTGGGGTTCAGCCGCGCCTTGAGCGAGGTCTTGTAGGCTTCCAGGTCGGCGATCGGCTTGCGCGCCACGCCGCTATCCATCGCCGCCTTGGCCACTGCCGCGGATACGGTCTCCATCAGCCGCGGGTCGAACGGGGCGGGGATGATATACTCGGTGCCGAAGCGCTGGTTTTTGCCATAAGCGGCAGCCACCTCCTCGGGCACCCGCTCGCGCGCCAGCTCGGCAATCGCCTCGGCCGCCGCAATCTTCATCTCCTCGTTGATCGCGGTTGCCTGCACGTCGAGCGCGCCGCGGAAGATGAACGGAAAGCCCAGCACATTGTTGACCTGGTTGGGATAATCGGAGCGCCCGGTGGCGATGATCGCATCCGGGCGAACCTTCTTGGCATCATCCGGCCAGATTTCGGGAACCGGATTGGCCATCGCAAAGATGATCGGCTGCGGCGCCATGCGCTCCACCCATTCGGGCTTCAGCGCGCCCGCGGCCGAAAGGCCGAGGAAGATGTCAGCCCCCACCAGCGCCTCCTCCAGCGTGCGGGCCTCGGTGTCGATCGCATGCGCGCTCTTCCACTGGTCCATCTGCTCTGCGCGGTCGCGATGGATCACGCCCGCCCGGTCGCACATCGTCACGTTCTGGTGCGGCACGCCCATCGCCTTGATCAGCGCGGTGCAGGCGATCGCGCTGGCGCCCGCGCCATTCACCACCATCCGCACGTCCTTCAGCGAGCGCCCGGTCAGATAGCAGGCGTTGAGCAGTCCGGCCGTGGCGATGATCGCGGTGCCGTGCTGGTCGTCATGCATCACCGGGATCTTCATGCGCTCGCGCAGCGCCTGCTCGATGATGAAGCATTCGGGCGCCTTGATGTCTTCGAGGTTGATCCCGCCGAAGGTCGGCTCCATCAGCGCCACCGCATTGATGAAGGCCTCAGGGTCTTCGGTGTCGAGCTCGATATCGATCGAATCGACATCGGCGAAGCGCTTGAACAGCACCGCCTTGCCTTCCATCACCGGCTTGCTGGCGAGCGCGCCCAGATTGCCCAGTCCCAGGATCGCGGTGCCGTTGGAGATCACCGCCACCAGATTGGCGCGCGCGGTGTATTCGGCCGCGCAGGCCGGGTTGGCGGCGATCGCCTCAACCGGCGCGGCCACGCCGGGCGAATAGGCAAGGCTCAGATCGCGCTGCGTCGCCATCGGCTTGCTGGCGATGATCTCGATCTTCCCCGGCCGGATGGTCGAGTGGTAGAACAGCGCCTCGCGGGCGGTGAAGCTGTCGGTGTCTTCGGCCAACGCGGCGTCTCCCCTTTTACGGCCCGCCTAGCGCGGCACCGCGCCGGGAGGAAGCGCTGCGTGGCAAAACCGGGCCGGCAGGCCGCCGCGCCGCGCCCTCACTCATCCAGCTCGATGTCCCAATAGAGCCAGTCGCGCCAGGTTTCGTGCAGATAGTTGGGCGGGAACGCCTTCCCGTGCTGCTGCAATTGCCAGCTGGTCGGGCGGATCGGCCGCACCATCGGCTGCATATGCGCCTGCGCCGGCGTGCGCCCGCCCTTCTTCATGTTGCACGGCGCGCAGGCGGTGAGGATGTTCTCCCAGGTGGTCCGGCCGCCCAGCCGCCGGGGCACCACATGGTCGAAGGTCAAATGTTTGGGGCTGCCGCAATATTGGCAGACGAACCGGTCGCGCAGGAACAGGTTGAAGCGAGTGAAGGCTGGAAATTCGCTCGGGCGGACGAATTGGCGCAACGCGATCACGCTGGGGATCTTCATGTCCAGCGAGGGCGAATGCACCTGCCGCTCGTAGCTGGCGACGATGTCCACCCGCTCCAGGAACACCGCCTTGATCGCGGTCTGCCATGGCCACAGGCTCAGCGGATAATAGGACAGCGGGGTGTAATCGGCGTTGAGCACCAGCGCGGGGCAGCTTTCCAGCTTGCGCGCAGGATCGTCCTCGGCGCTGCGGAAGTGCGCCACGCGTTCGATCAGTTCGGCGTTGAACACTCGTCGTGTCCTCCCTGATGCGTGCAGGCAAGCATTTGCGAAGAAAAGCGTCAAGCCTGTTACACAGGGCCAATCCACAGGAATTCCCGCGAGTCGCATCGGTTTTGCCCGAACGGCAGGGTGCGGGGCGGGAGCAGCTGGTTTTGGTCGTCACCCGTTTCGCGCCCAGTCCCAACGGCCTGCTGCACCTCGGGCACGCCTTCTCCGCCATTATCGCGCACGATCTGGCGAAAACCAACGATCCCGGCGGCCACTTCCTGTTGCGGACCGAGGATATCGACGGCGCCCGCTCCCGCCCTGAACTGGCAGCCAGCTTCCGCGCCGATCTCGCCTGGCTGGGCCTCGTATGGCAAGAGGTGCCGCCGCAATCGGCCCGCATCGCCCGCTACGCCCGGGCAGCGGAGGCCCTGCGCGCCGAGGGGCTGCTCTACCCGTGCCGCTGCACCCGCGCCGAAATCGCCGCAGCGGCCTTTGAGCAGGGGCCCGATGGCCCGGTCTACCCCGGCACCTGCCGCGGCGCTTCGCTCGATCCCCAGGAGCCCGCCGCCTGGCGCCTCGACGTCGCGGAAGCACTTCGCCGCACCGGCCCGCTCATTTGGCAAGATGCCCTCGCCGGCGAGCAACAGGCTCGCCCCGAACTGGCCGGCGACGTGGTGCTGGTGCGCAAGGACCGGGAAACGCCCGCCAGCTACCACCTCGCCGCCACGCTGGACGATGCGGCCGACGGGGTGACCCTGGTGACTCGCGGGGCCGATCTGTTCGCGGCCAGCCATGTCCACCGCCTGCTGCAGGCGCTGCTCGGGCTCCCCGTGCCGATCTGGCACCACCACCCGCTGCTGGTTGACCAGACCGGCCGCAAGCTGGCCAAGAGCCGCGGCTCCTCCTCGCTCGCCAGCTTGCGCGCCAGGGGAGAGGATGGCCCGGCCCTCGCGGAGCGCTTGCGAAATCGCCTTCTCCCCGCTGGTATCAAGCTGGCAAGCACCCTACATGGCCTCTCATGAACATTTTCTTGGTCATCCTCATCGTCGTGCTGTCGGCCATGGTGGTCGTTTCGCTGGTGCGCGGCATTATCGCCTTCCTGCAGAGCACCCGCCTCGATCTGGAGAGCAACAGCGACATGGTGACGGAGATGCAGCTGCGGCAGAACAAGGCGATGTTCGCGCGCGTCAAGTACCAGGGACTGGCGATCGTCGCCGTCGCCGTGCTGCTGATGGTCAACCGCTAAAACCCTTCGAGGCCCGAGCAATGGTTCGCCTGACCAAGATCTACACCCGTACGGGCGACGAGGGCACCACCGGCCTTGTCGACGGTTCGCGCGAGGCCAAGCACTCCGCGCGCATCACCGCCATCGGCGAGGTGGACGAGGCGAATTCCGTCCTCGGCTGGGCGCTGCTTTGTGCGGAGGGCGAGGCCGCCGCGGATCTGCGCCGCATCCAGAATGATCTGTTCGATCTCGGCGCCGATCTGGCAACCCCGGGCGAGGATTTTGCGCCTTCCAATCACGCGCTGCGCATCGTGCCTTCGCAAGTGGTGTTTTTGGAACAGCGTATCGACCGCTTGAACGGGGCTCTTGCCCCGCTTGCAAGCTTCATTCTCCCCGGCGGCAACGAGCTTGCGGCCCGCTTGCATCTGGCCCGTACACTGGCCCGACGGGCCGAGCGCGCCGCCACCGCGCTGGCCGTCGAAGCGCCGGTCAACCCCGCAGCCATCGCCTACATCAACCGCCTTTCGGACTACCTCTTCGTCCTTGCCCGCACGGCCGCCGCGGCTGACGGCGGCGATGTTCTCTGGCAACCGGGCGCGAACCGCTAGCCTCCCACGCGCCACCCCGCTACCCCGCGCCGGAAAGCGAACAGGAGTGGCACGGATGGACACGATCGCAGTGATCGGAGCGGGGCAGATGGGCGCCGGAATCGCCCAGGTGGCAGCAGTGAGCGGCCTGCGGGTGCTCCTCGCCGATCGCGATCAGGCGCTGGCCGACAAGGCGAAAAGCGGCATCGGCAAGCGCCTCGCCCGGCTGGTCGAAAAGGAGAAAATGGGCTCCGATCAAGCGGATGCCGCACTCGCCCGGATCGAAACGCTGGTCGATTACGCGCCGATGGCCGAAGCCCAGCTAATCGTCGAAGCGGCGACGGAACGCGAGGAGATCAAGCGCTCCATCTTCGAGGCGGCGGGCAAGGTGCTCGCCGAGGACGCTATCCTCGCCAGCAACACCAGCTCGATCCCGATCACCCGCATGGCCGCCAATGTGCCCGATCCCACACGCTTCATCGGGCTGCACTTCTTCAACCCGGTGCCGGTGATGAAGCTGATCGAAATCATCCCCGGCCTCGCCACCGCGCCCGCCACCGTGGAGCGAATGCGCGCTTTCGCCGCGCATCTCGGCAAGGAGGTGGTCACCAGCGAGGACGAGCCCGGCTTCATCGTCAACCGCATCCTGATGCCGATGATCAACGAGGCGGTGTTTGCGCTGGGCAACGGCACCGCCACCATGCGCGATATCGACACAGCCTGTCGCCTCGGCCTCAACCACCCGATGGGCCCGCTGGAACTGGCCGATTTCATCGGCCTCGATACCTGCCTGGAGATCACCCGGGTGCTGTTCCACGGCACCGGCGACACGAAGTATCGCCCCGCGCCGCTGCTGGTGAAATATGTCGAGGCCGGCTGGCTGGGCAAGAAGTCCGGCAAGGGGTTCTACGATTATTCGGGCGAGCAGCCGGTGCCCACGCGCTGACGGGAACGCCCGCTCGGCACGGCCCGTTCTTTCCCGCAAAGGAGATCACCATGACCAACGACACCCGCAAGTCCGAGAGACCCGATGAAGAGCGCAACGATCTGATGGCGCCCGAGCTGCACAATTCGGAGCAGGATGACGAGGGCGAACAGGCCCAGACCGTCGCATCCGAGGCACTCGGCGGCGAGGCGCGCAAGGCAAGTCCGCTCGACAGCATCAAGTCCGACGAACCGGGCGAGATCATGGATGATTCGACTCAGGACCTGGTCGATCACATGCGCGACATGGAGCAGTCCGGCCGGATCGACATGAGCGCCTATCGCGGCGAGCCGAACCATGACGACAACGAAGACAAATACGCCAAGGAGAACAAGCTCGACGACCTGCCCTCCGATGGCACCACCGAGCGCCGCTAAGACAGTCCAAGCAGACGGTCTGGGCGCGCGTCCAGACCGCGCTACCCGCCTTCGCCCACAGACCCGTCGTTGAGGAACCATAGCCCGCCGATCAGCGCCAGCCCGCCCGCGATGATCGACCAGGTCATCCAGCGGACGTTGGGCGATCTCGGCCGGTCGATCCGGTGGCTCGACAGGCGGGCGAAGGTGCTCGACGCACGCCGCTCAGCCGTGAAGGCAATCGTTATGCTCAGGACGATGAACAGGGTCGAGATCGCCTTGCCCAGCCAGGGCGGTTCGAATTCGCCGAACACCACGTGGAAGCCGATGCCGACGCCGATCGCGGCGAAGGCGGTTCGCATCCACCCGGCAAAGGTCCGCTCGGTCGCCTGAATGGTGCGGTCCTCGGCGAGGTCCGTCCGGTCCTCCGCCAGCGAGTTCTTGTCCGCCTTCTGGTCCGACCCATCGCCCATTGCACCCCTGTAGCAAGTGGGTTGCGGGTGGCAAACGCCCCGCTTGCAAATTGCTTTCTCGCTGACGTTTGCGGATCCGTTGCGCTGCCGTTGCAAGGCGCTTGCGCCCCGCTTGCAATCAGCCCTCGCGCGCTTCGCGCTGCAATGCATAGAGCTGGTCGAGAGCCTCTCTGGGGGTCAGCGAATCGAGGTCGAGCGCCTGCAAGGTCTGGCGCAGATCGTCGCGCTGTTCCGCCGCCGGGGCCGCCAGCGCCGCGGCAAACAGCGGCAGCTCGCCCAAGCCCGCGGCGATTCCGCCGGTCTGAGCGCGGCCCTTCTCCAGCTTTTCCAGCACCGTCGCGGCGCGCGCCAGCACCGGCTTGGGCAAGCCGGCGAGCCGCGCAACAGCCAGGCCATAGCTGCGATCCGCCGCGCCCTCCGCCAACTCGTGCAGCAGCACCAGATCGCCCTTCCACTCCTTGGCGCGGACATGGTGCAGGCTCAGCGCCTCACAGCTTTCAGCCAGCCGCGCGAGCTCGTGATAATGGGTGGCGAACAGGCAGCGGCAGCGCAAAGTCTGGTGGATCGCCTCGGCCACCGCCCAGGCGAGCGCCAGGCCATCGTAAGTCGAGGTGCCACGGCCGACCTCGTCGAGTATCACGAAGCTTCGCTCGGTCGCCTGGGCGAGGATCGCGGCCGTCTCGACCATCTCCACCATGAAGGTGGAGCGGCCGCGCGCCAGATTGTCCGCCGCGCCCACGCGGCTGAACAGCCGGTCCACCAGGCCGATGCGCGCCGCAGCGGCGGGCACAAATCCTCCGGCGTGGGCGAGGAGGACGATGAGGGCATTGGCCCGCAAAAAGGTCGATTTGCCGCCCATGTTCGGCCCGCCGATCAGCCACAACCGGTCCTCGATCGAGAGGCGGCAATGGTTGGCGACGAAGCGCTCTCCGGCCCGCTGCAGAGCTTCCTCCACCACCGGATGGCGGCCATCGGTGATGTCGAGGCAAGGCTCCTCGACCAGGCGCGGCCGCACCCAGCCGCCTTCGGCTGCGCGCTCAGCCAGCCCGGCGGCGACGTCGATCCGGGCGAGCGCGGCGGCGGTGGCGGCGATGCGCTCGCGTGCGGCGACAGCCTCGCCCACCAGATTCTCGAAATGCGCCTCCTCGGCGGCAAGCGCATGGCGCCCGGCCTGGCCGATCCGGTCGGCCTCCTCGTGCAGCTGGAGCGAGTTGAAGCGCACTACATTGGCCATCGTCTGGCGGTGGTTGAAGCCGCTCTCGGCGACCATCAGCCGATCGGCGTGGCGCGCGGGAACCTCGATGAAATAGCCAAGCACGCCGTTGTGGCGGATCTTCAGCGCCGCGATGCCGGTCTCCTCGCGGTAGCGCGCCTCCAGCGCGGCAATTGCGCGGCGGGCGTTGCCGGAGACCTCACGCAGTTCGTCCAACGCATGATCATACCCCCCGGCAATGTAGCCTCCTTGGCCGCGCTCGGTCGGCGGGGTGGAGACCAGCGCACGGCCGAAAAGGTCAGTGAGCGCGGCATGGCCGGCGAGCTCGGGCATCAGCGTGGCTAGCAGCGCCGGAGGTTCGGGACGGGCGTGGAGAAGATCGCGGATTCTTCGCGCCTCCAGCAGCCCGTCGCGCATTTGGCCCAGATCGCGCGGAGAACCGCGCCCGGCTACCACCCGGCCAAGTGCGCGGCCCAGATCGGGCAAGCTGCGCAGGGCGGCGCGCAGATCGGCGCGCAGCAACGGATCGTCGTGCAGCCACTGGACGAGGTCGAGCCGCTGCTCGATCCGCTCCCGGTGGGCTAGCGGGCCTGAGAGATCCTCCGCCAGCATTCGCGCGCCGGCGCCGGTGACACAGCGATCGACTGTGGCGAGCAGGCTGCCTGCCCGGCCGCCGCCCTGCGCCTGGGTGATCTCCAAGCTGGCGCGAGTGGCCGCATCCATCGCCAGCACCTCGGCGCTCGCGCGCAGGGTTGGTGGCAGCAGCAGCGGCAGCGTGCCCCGCCCGACATGATCCAGATAGGCGACAAGGCCGCCGGCCGCCGCCTGCATCGCCCGGGTAAACTGGCCGAAGCCCTCGAGCGTAGCGACGCCATACACCGCCTTCAGCCGCGCCTCGCCCGCATCGCTGGCGAAGTCAGCGCGGGGCCGGGGAACCGCCCCGAGCGGTGGTTCGGCCCAGTCCTCAGGCACCACCAATTCGCTCGCTCCCAGCCGCGCCAGCGCCGCGCCGAGATCCGCCGGCGAGCACTCCTCCAGTGCCACACGGCCGGTGGAGATGTCGCACGCCGCAATCCCGCAGGTCCCACGCAGCTCGCACGCCGCGACCAGCAGATTGGCCTGGCGCGGTTCGAGCAGCGCCTCTTCCGTCAGCGTGCCGGCGGTGACCAGCCGAACGATCGCGCGGGTCACCAGCGCCTTGGCGCCACCCCGCCGACGGGCCTCTTCGGGGCTTTCGACCTGCTCGGCGATGGCGACGCATTCCCCCGCGCGGATCAGCCGGGCAAGGTAGCCCTCCGCCGAGTGGAACGGCACGCCGCACATCGGCACCGGCGCACCCTCGTGCTCGCCCCGGCTGGTGAGCGCGATATCGAGCACCGCGCTGGCCCGGCGCGCATCTTCGAAGAACAGCTCGAAAAAATCACCCATCCGGTAAAACAGCAGGCAATCGCCTGCCTCGGCCTTCAGCGTGTGATATTGCGCCATCATCGGGGTGGGAGCGGTGGCCATGCCGGCCCGACTAGCGCGAAAAGCCGGCGCGGGCAGCACCCGATGAGCGGAACCCCACAGCGCCTATTGCACGATCAGCGGGTGGTGCTTGTCGAGGTGGCGCTGAATAATGCGCAGGTTGCGGGTGTTCGAGCGGTACAGAAAATCGAACAGGTCGCCCGCCATGGGAACCGCGCCCAGCGCCGTGTCGAAGGCGATGTTGCCGGCCATGCGCCACAGCTTCCACTTGGGCATGCCGAGGTTGCGCGCTTCCCACACGATATACGCACCCATCGCCCCTGTGAGCAGATCGCCGACGATGGGCACGAGCCCGACGACAGCGTCGAGGCCGACCGGCCGGTTGATGCCCGGAATGACGAAGCTGCGCTCCAGCACCCGCTCCATCATTTCGACGCGCTGCCGGATCGCGGCCGGGTTACGACCTATCGGCAGAACGGGCATCCGGCGGGGGCGCTGAGCGCCGCCTTCGGGTGGGGGAAGGGGCAAATCGGGAGGCCGGGCCATCTGAGTTATCTGGCGATCTGCGCCAGCGGCGGCAAGGGATGGAATGCCCATTGGTTGGCGGCGAATCCGTCAATTCCGCTGCGCACCAGCGACCAGCGCAGCGGCTGGCCGAAGGGAATGTAGAGGTTGGCCAGCGTCAGCTCGGCCTCGGCTTCCGCCAGCAGCGCAGCGCGGGCGCCGGCATCGGGCATGAGATTGGCCTGTTCAACCAGGAAGTCGACCTCCTCATCGCATGGGCCACCGCCCATCGAGCAGTGGAACTGGTTGAGAAACCAGCGCGGTTCCGCATAACGAGCCACGCGATCGACCAGCACGAGATCGGCATCCGCGCGGCCGGACGAACGGACGAGCACGACGCCGATTGCCGCGAGCTGGTCGGCCAGCTGGCGAAACAGCATGTCGAAGCCGGACGAACGGGGCATGGCAAGCGACACGCGAGCCCCGGCACCGCCATTGGCCGCCCGCCAGGCGGTAATGCGGCGAGCGGCGAGTGCACGGCGCTCCTCCATTGTCAGGTCGCCCCAACGTTCGACGATGTAGCCCGGATCTCCCGGCAGGTTGGGCGGGACCACGCGCGTGGTCGGGATCCAGCCGCCGATCCCGAACGGAGAGATCAGCGCCGGACGGTCGATCGCCATCGCGATCGCCTCGCGCCGGGGCGCATCGGCCAGCACGCCCGTTGCGCGCCGGACCTGCAGCCCGAACAGACCGAGCGTGGGATCGATCCGCACCGTGCCGCGCGACAGGGGCCCGGTATCCGCCAATGGCCAGGTTCCGAGCCGTCCGCCGAGCACAAGGTCCAGCCGGCCCGCGTCGAACCCGTCGATCGCCTCCTGCGCACTGGCGACCGTGAGCGCGATCGGCCGCACTCGCTCGCGCCATTCCTCGTCATCGGGCAGCCCGCGTTCGGAAGGGGGCTTGAGCGCCAGCACGGCGCCGCGGCCCCGCTGTTCCAGCAGCATCGGGCCGGTGCCGCCTGGTTCGCGGGTGAGCGCCATTTCGGGCTGGGCGAGTATCTGCAGAAGCGTTGGCGCGGGGCTCGACAGCCGGATCTCCACCACGCGCCCGGCCATCGCGCGAACATCGCGGATGGGCTCCAGATCGAGCGCGAGTGCGGTGCCGTCCAGTTCGCGGATCAGGCTGGCCATTTCGTTGCGCACACTTTCCGCAGAGAGATCGGTGCCGTCCGGCCAGCTTCCGTCTCGCAGCCGGAAGATGAAACTCATCCCATCACCGGTGACGATCCAGCGATCGGCGAGGCCGGGAATGATCTCACCCTGCGCGTTGAAGCCGACGAGTCCCTCTTGGGACGCGGCGCGCATGTGCCGCGCGCCCGAAGACAGGCGCAGGTCGGCGGCGAGCGTGCCTTCGGGCGAGTCGATAAAGGCGATGGCCAGCGCGCCCTCGTCACTCCGACCGCAGCCCGTCAGTGCCAGTGCGGCAGCGAGCGAAAGAAGGACCAGCCGCGGTGTCATCGCCCGGGCGCATTAGAGGCGGCGGGGCGCAGCATCAACCGGCCCGCGCCTCGCGAGTCAGATCTTGCGGAGCTTGTCGGGATCCGTCACGGGCGGGGTGGTAACTTGAGCGCGGGCAAATCGCGGCCCTTCGTAGTCTTGCGCATCGGCGACGGGCGATCGGGCGGCGAGGGGATCGACCTCTTCCAGGAAGGCGATCCCAAAGCGGCTATCCTGCTTCCAGGCAACGGTGCCCTCGACCCAGCCGATATGGCGCAGTTCGACCAACACCGGCGCGCCCCGCTGAACCCTGACGTCACCTTCCGCCATCAGCCCGCGTGCGGAGAGGTTGCGGATCTTGACCCGGTGTACCGCATCGAGTCCATCAATGCGCAGCTGCGCATTAAGGAAAAGGCTATCGCGCCTGGATTGGCGTGGTTCGTTCGTGTTCATCCGCTACGCCCGTTGACCCTTGTGAGCCCCGTCGGCCTGCTGCCGGCGGCGGCGCCCCGGAGCAATCCGCCCCGGCGCAGAAGCCGGGTTGAGCCCGTATGCTTAAATGTAAGTTAACGGGGCAAGTGTCTTGCCGCAAGCGTCCCAAATCAGATCAGTCGTCGCGCGAGATCTTTTCGCGTCGCTCATGCGCCTGCTGCGCTTCCACTGTCATTGTGGCGATGGGCCGGGCAATCAGGCGATTGATGCCGATCGGCTCCCCGG
>PPFU01005614.1_pt1 | contig 18168 bp, 15 predicted proteins | sample 1535991 | NCBI WGS metagenome assembly PPFU01 (sample SAMN04901290, study PRJNA319586) | Hypolithon metagenome, whole genome shotgun sequencing project. | isolation source: Antarctic Hypolithon | place: Antarctica: Miers Valley | collected 2014
GAGAGACCCGAACGCGAGAGACCCGAACGCGAGAGACCCGAACGCGAGAGACCCGAACGCGAGAGACCCGGGGCGACGCTCGCTTCGCTCGCTCTGCCCCGGCTTGAACAATATCCAGGACGACAATCAAACTACCAGACTTGCCCGGTATATAATCGACCGGCGTCTCAGGATCAAACAGGCCTTCGTGCCCGTGGACACGATCAGCGGTCGCGGCTTTTTGAAGGCTCATACAAAGCACACGAGGCTCTCTGGACGGAGTTCACATCGCGTGGTCGGATTGTTGGGTGAAGTCAACTGTTCGCGTGCTCCCGCTTCGCGGCTGGGACTCTATGACGCCTCTGGGTGAAGCCGCGACAATTCAGTTCTGATCGATCTCGTTAGGTTTGGGTACTAGAATATCAAGGGTTTGCTCGGTGGCGGCGTGGGACATTTTGACGAGGCGTGTGCCTGGGTAGACGGCGAAGTAGAGGTACAGGTCGTCGCCCGGGTCCATCGTGGGCAGGGGGAGGTTGGTCATGATGTCGCCGCCGACGCGGATCCGCTGGTCGCCTCCCTGGTTGAGGGTGGCGTAGGCGTAGGGGGTGAAGGGGTTGCCTTGGTCGTCGGTGATGATGATGGGGGTGATGGTGCCGGCGAACTGGCCGATCTGCCCTATCATCGACTTGGCCTGGTACTTGGTCATCTTGACGCGAAGGAGCACCTTGGTAGCGGGGGTGACGATCTCGGTGACGCGGATCGCCCCCATGGCGGACGCGGCCTTATAGGCGGTGCCCTCGCCGGAAATCACGACGGAGTGGTTCTGCAGCGTCTCGATGTTGAGCGGCCCTTTGACGCTGTTGAGGTTGAAAACCTGGGGGAGGGCGCTGGTGAACGTGACATCGTCGAGGCCCTCGATGCTGAAGGTTTTGACGCCGGCGGTGGTGGTCGCTTCGCCTACGCCGGCGGTTTTGGAGTCTTGCAGGTCTTGAGGCACCGTACCGGGCGCGCCCAGCAGCGCGAGGGTGTCGGCGGGTGGGTTGATGGGCTGTTGCAGGGGCAGGCGGAGCTTGCGGAACCAGAAGTCACGCGGTTCGTCGGAGCTGGGGACGCGGTAGAGGAAGGTAATCTGTTCGACGCTGTTGGAGCCGATCATCCCATCGACGTTGTTGCCGAAGAACTTGCGGACGCTCCTGTCTCGCGGGTCCATCCATGAGAAGCCGATGGCGGGGCGGAGGGTGTACGAGCCGTCGGCGAGTCGATCGCGGAGCTGGATGTGGGGGTAGGGGATGCGGAGTGAATTATCGCTGTCGTAGGTACCGGCGATCTGGTCGAACTCCGCATCCACCGCGACGAGCTGATAGCCGTTAAGGTCGCCGATGGCTTTGACGATCTTGGGGTCCAAATTGGCGGGGAGCTGTTCGATGATGTGAACGCCGGTGACGCGGACGGAGCCGGGGTCGGCGGATTCGAGTGAGTCGGGGTCCGCCTTCCGCTGGGTCAGCATGGCTTCGTAGATGACGCTGGGGTGGGTCACCGCCAGCGGCTGGCCGAAGACGGGCGCCATGGACCCGGTGCTGAGGTAGTTGGCGGTCCGCTCGGTGATGCGGTTCATCGCGAAGAGGGTCTCGAAGAGTCCCTTGAACTCATCCGGCGGCGATTCCTGTCCGGGTTCGAAGCCGATGCCCGAGGTGCCCAGGGGCAGCATCGACACACCAATCATCGTGATCCCCGCCGAGAGGATTCCCGCCAGCAGCCCGCAGGTCGCCCCGCCGATTTGGTCGGCGAGCCGATTGATCTTGACGTTGCCCCCGACCGCCTTGTCCATGATCATGCGTCCGGTGAAGAGGAACACCGCGAAGGGCACGACGAGGGCGGTGCCCCACCCGAACGCGATCCCCTGCGGGAACGCCAGCAGCAGCTTCACCGCGATGACTTCCCAAAACGCGAACGCCAGCGTGACCGAGATGAACACGAGCACGAGGTGCAGGAACGCCGAGAAGAGGCCGTACTTCGCCCACAGCGCCACCATGATGAGAAGGTACGCCAGGACGAGCAGGCGGATGATCCAGTTGGGGTCGATGGAGGTCATGGGAGGTGATCTGGAATACTAATCTCAGTTTATAAGTTCGCAGATTTCAGATCTCAAAAGCCGGATCGTCTTTACATGCTCCCGTCATGGCATTTTGTTGCGGTCCCCCTCTTCATTCAGCCTTGGGCGTAGGGTTTTTCTGGTTCAGCCCGCGGGTGGCTTCCTTGATGTCGGTGACGCCTTCGACGACTTTGGTCAGGCCCGCCTCGGAGAGGTAGAGCATCCTACCCTTGCGGAGATGGGCTCGCAGCCGCTCCGCGTCGCCCGCCGCCAGCAGCTTCCTGGCCTCCTCATCGAAGACCATCACCTCGAACACACCCACCCGCCCTTTGTACCCCAGGCCGTGGCAGTTGGGGCAGATGATCGGCTCGGGCTCGCCCTCGGGTTTTACTTTGCCCCCTGCCTGGTAGAGGCGGTTGATGCGGTCGGCAGGGAGGTTGAACTTGCGGAGTGCCGCCGGGTCCGGGGTGTACGCCTGGCGACACGTCGGGCACAGCTTCCGCACCAGCCGCTGCGCCATCACCGCCCGCAGCCCCGACGCCGCCTTGCCCCGGTCGCCCACCGCCTTGACGTAGGTCGAGAGCGCGGAGAACGCATCGTCAGCCCGCATCGGGAGGTAGACCCGCACGTGGTCGGCCGCATCCGCCACCATCCCCGCCGTCTGGGCATCCGGGATCAGCCACAGCATCATCACCTGCGGGTCCGACCGCAGCAGTTTGCTCACCGCCTCCCGCACCTGGGGCCCGCTGACCGCGTCGCCCAGCTCGATGTGGTTGAGGCCCTCGACGAGGAACTCCATCTTGGACTCGATGGTCGCCACGCTCTGCGTGTAGGGGTCGTGCTCCCGCAGCATCGCGTACACGGTGGTGGTCACGCCCTGCCGCTTGGGCCCCGCGATGATGACGACGCCCGCATCTTCTTCGAGCACTCCCCGCAGCGCCTCAACCTGGGGCTTGAGCAGGCCCAGCTTTTCAAGCGGTATTTCGCTTCGCTTCTCGGGGTCGATCAGCGCCTGGAACTGCACGCCGCGGGTCGAGCCCGCGGTGATGATCTGCAGTTCGCGTCGGCCGTGGCCCTCGGTCTGGACCTTGAGCGAGCCGGTCTGCCTCCGCCTACGGTCCTCGACATCGAGTCCCGCCGCCGCCTTGAGCGTGTCGACCAGCCGCATCGCCGTCTTAGGGTCCATCGGGCTTTGGGGGTAGTCCACGCCATCGATCCTGACCGAGGGTCGGGCCTGTTCGGCGGTGATGACCAGGTCGATCCGCTCCGCGTCCCTGGGGATGCTGGCGTGGACCAGTTCCTCCAGCAGGGCGTGGGCCTCCGCCTCGGGCGTGCCGGTCTGGGGGAGGGGGATCGCGGTTTCATCGCGTTTGAGCAGCTTCACCGTCGCCCGCTTCTCCGCCTGCCTCTGCTGGGCCTCCTCGACCCGCTTGGTGAACGAGCTGGCGTCGAGGGTCCACCGGGCAGCCTTGGGCACCTTCGCGTTTCGCCACTGGGCGTAGTAGAAGAGCGACCCCGCCAGCACCGCCAGCCCCAAGGGCAGGCCCAGGAAGAACCAGGGGATTGCGAACATGAGCAGGACGCCCAAGGCCCCCGCCCCCAGGTGCGCCCCGCCGATCCACTCACGCGGGAGCATGTAGTACTCCGCATCCTTATCGATCTTCTCGACCGCCCACGCCCAGCCATAGACCGCCCCACCGACCAACAGCGGCTTCCACGGGCTCAGCAACAGGCTCCATGTCGGGGTCGCCGCTTCCACCTGGGCCAGCAGCGGCAAGATCGAGAAGGGGTGCAGCAAGACGAGGCTCCGCAGGGGGGGGAGCGGGTGAGTATAACACAGCCGCAGGGAGCGGGGCGGCGGGCGGTGGGTTGAGGAAGATTGATCAGTCGATTCTTCGCCGCAATCCATCGGTTCCGCCGCGTCGTCACCCGCTACGAGAAGAAAGCCGTGAACCACCTCGGCTTCGCCCACCTCGCCGCGACGTTCATCCACTTGGAATGACTGTCCACACTACATAGAGCGTGAACGAGGGAGGGAGGATTCGCATAGCCGTCTCACTGATCGAGTGGCTGATCATCCGCGGCACCCCCGTGGCGAGACGTAGTCGGGGCACTACCATAAGGCACTCCTACAAAACTTGTGGTGGAGGCTTCCAGCCTGAATTTTTGAAGCAGCAGGCAGGATGCCTGCACCACAACGGGCGTATTTCAATAGCCCCGACCGCTTTGATGTTCAACGGCACGTTCTCGAAAAAAGGGTTTGAGCTTGCGTGACCATACTTTGTGGTTTCTCTCCCCATTTCGGGGCGCCGCCACTTTTCGTGTCCCGCTTCCTACCCCACCTCCACCTCGCTCAGCAGCTTCAACACCCGGTCGCCATCCTCTTGATGGATCATCAGCGCGGGGTTGTCCTTCGTGCCGTGCTTGACGACCTCGGTGTCCTTAATCTTGCGGGTGGTCTTCTCGTGGAAGATGCTTTTAACGGTTCCCTCGGCGGTGGACCCCCCCCAGTTCCACGAAACCTTGTCGCCCTCGGAGACATCCTGCTGTATTCGCTGGTCCTGTTTGCTTTCACTCACGATGTGCTCCAAAGTTGTTGATTCAGCCTTTTGATCGGCATCTGGTAGCCTAGGATAGTCCCGTAGTTCGCCCGAGTCGACCCCCACTTGATGATTTGCCATGGAAACTCGCATCAAGCTGAAGGTGCTCGCCGACGCCGCCAAGTACGACGCGTCGTGCGCCAGTTCCGGCGTGAAGCGTCGTGGCAACGGGTTGGGCGTCGGCAACAGCGACGGCACGGGGATCTGCCACAGCTATACCCCGGACGGCCGATGCGTCTCGCTGCTGAAAATCCTGCTCACCAACTACTGCATCTACGACTGCCAGTACTGCGTCAACCGCGTGAGCAGCGATGTGGAGCGGGCCCGATTCACCGTCGACGAGGTGGTGAACCTCACGCTCGAGTTCTATAAACGAAACTATATTGAGGGGCTGTTCCTTTCATCGGGTATCATCCAATCGCCGGATTACACGATGGAGCGGCTGTCGGAGGTGGCGGGGAAGCTCCGGGTCGAGCACCACTTTGGCGGGTACATCCACCTCAAGGCGGTGCCCGGCGCGTCGCCCGAACTGATCGAGAAAGCCGGCCGCCACGCGGATCGACTTTCGGCAAACATTGAGTTGCCCCGCGAGCAGGACCTGGAACGCTTCGCCCCCGAGAAGAAGACAGCGGACGTCGAAGCCACCATGCACGACATCGAGCGGGGCATTGCCGAGGCACGCGATGCCGCCCGCACCGCCCGATCCGACGCGGCCAAACGCGACGCCCCCCGCTTCGCCCCCGCGGGCCAGTCGACGCAGATGATCGTCGGCGCCACCGACGCCACCGATCGCGACTCTCTGGATGCCGCCAACCGACTCTATACTAACCACCGGCTTAAGCGGGTGTACTACTCCGCGTTCTCGCCGATCCCCCACGGCGACCCCCGCCTCCCCGCGGCCGCACCCCCGCTGCTCCGCGAGCACCGCATGTATCAGGCCGACTGGCTGATCCGACAGTATGGCTACTCCCACGAGGAGCTGACCACGGCCGACGAACCCAACCTCGACACGGACCTGGACCCCAAACACCTCTGGGCCCTGCGGCACCCCGAGCGGTTCCCCGTCGATGTCAACACCGCCGACCGTGAGAGTATCTTGAGAATACCGGGCGTGGGCGTAAGAAATGCGGATCGTATTCTCAAGGCCCGCCGCTGGCGTCGCCTCCGTCTCGCGGACCTCAAGAAACTACGCGTCGCGATGAACCGAGCGAAGCCATTCGTGGAGACCGCTGACCATCGCGGCGACGCGACGATCCTTGACGCGGAAAACCCGCGGGTGAAAATACTCACGCCGGATCGCCAACTCCAGCTATTCTAAAAATAACCGCAGAGACGCCGAGAGAAGGAAGGAAGATCGCGGAGAAGAACAGGGCGGGGTCTTCTCTGCGGCCCTCTTCCCCCCTCTTTGTCTCTGCGTCTCCTCTTCCTCTTCCCGTTATGAACTACCGCTTTACCATCACCGACGGCTTCACCCAGTGGCGTTTGACCGCCCGTGCGTTGGCGGCCGCGGGTGTGGTGCCCGAACATATTCAGTGGCTCGAGCCCGGCGACACCGGCTCGCTGCTGGGAAGCGTCGAAGATACTCCCGCCGCTGTGCTCGACGCCCTCCCCTCCCGCACCCGGCTCCATGTGCCCAAGGATTTTTTAGCTCAGGCTCGGAAGGTCGCCACCGTCCGCACCGGCGAGCAGTGGAACCTGATGTATCGCCTGCTTTTTCGCCTGAATCATGGTGAGCCGCATGTGTTGCGTGACACGCTGGATGACGACAGTTGCCGCTTTTCGCTGCTGCACAAGGAGGTGCGGCGGGACATTCACAAGATGCACGCGTTCGTCCGCTTCCGCCGCGTCGACTCGCCCGACGGCAGCGAACGCTATATAGCCTGGCACCGCCCCGACCACCGGATCGTCCGCCTGGCGGCACCGTTCTTTGTAGACCGCTTCCGCGTGATGCGGTGGTCGATCCTCACGCCCGATGAGAGCGTGCATTGGGATGGGCACACCCTTTCCTACAGCGACCCCGTGCAGCAGCGGGACGCCCCGCGGCAGGATGAGCTCGAAGGGCTCTGGTGTGACTACTATGCGAGTATCTTCAACCCGGCTCGCATCAAGCTCGGGGCGATGCACAAGGAGATGCCGCGAAGGTATTGGAACGCCCTCCCCGAAACACAACATATCCCGCAACTGCTCCGCCAAGCCCCTCATCGAGTTGCGCAAATGGTCCGCAAAGCCCAGGTCCCCGGAACCTCCGCCGCCGACTTTATCCCCGACAACCTCCCCGACCAACCCGCTGCTCGATTAGAGGTGCTTCGCCACGCCGTCCGCGACTGCCGCGGCTGCGAGTTGTGCGAGCTGGACAATCAGGCGGTGTACGGTGAGGGGCCGCCGGACGCGAAGCTGATGTTTCTGGGCGAGGTGCCCGGCGACCAGGAGGACCGCCAGGGTCGGCCGTTCGTCGGGCCCTCGGGCGAACTGCTGAACGACACGCTCGGCCGCGTCGGGCTGGACCGGTCCCGCGTGTATGTGACCAACACGGTCAAGCACTTCAAGTTCACGATGCGGGGCAAGCTCCGCCTGCACCAGAAGCCCACCGCCAGCGAGATCAACGCCTGCCGCCCGTGGCTGAAGGAGGAGGTGTCGACCTTGAAACCCGAGGCGCTGGTGTGCCTCGGCGCGACTGCGGCTCAGGCGGCATTGGGTCGGGGGTTTCGTGTGACCCAACAGCGGGGCGAGGTGTTGTCAAGCGAGTGGTGCGATTGGACAATGGCGACGCTGCACCCGTCGGCGGTGCTCCGCATCCCCGACAAGACCGCCCAACAAGTGGCCATTGACGACTTCGCCCGCGACCTGGAGAAGGTGGCGACGAGGTGGCGGGAGTTGGATGGAGCTTGACGCGGCCTCGCCTTGCCCCGCGGTTCGATCAGCTCTCGCGGATCTTGCGTTGTGAACTGTTTGGCTCCGGGTCCCCCGCCTTGCCGCTCGGGTCAAGGCGTGCTTTGAAGGGATTGGGTCCGGTGCGTACCCAGCCGCAATGATCGCGGCCTGTAAGGGTTCTCGGAACCTGAGTGAGTGGATCGATCACCCGAACCGCATCGCTGGGGAGGCCTGGGGCTGGTTTGGGTTGCTCGGGTTGCCCACGAGAATCGCGTTGGTTTCAAAGCGTTCGACAGCGCGGAGGAGTTGTTGGACCTGCATGACCGGCTGCATGTTGAGCAGGCGGCGGCGGAGCGCGGTGACGGTGTCGAGCTCGTGCTTGGGGACGAGCTTGTCTTCCTTGCGGGTGCCGCTGGCGGCGAGGTCGATGGCGGGGAAGACGCGTTGCTCGGCAATCTTGCGGTCCAGGATCAGCTCCATGTTGCCGGTGCCCTTGAACTCCTCGAAGATCACGGTATCGGCCTGACTGCCGGTGTCGACCAGCGCGGTCGCGATGATGGTCAGGGAGCCCGCGCCCTCGAATTTTCGGGCGGCGCCAAAGAGCTGCTTGGGGATCGCCAGCGCGCCGGCATCGAGCCCGCCGGACTGGGTGCGGCCGGTGCGGCTGAGGCCCGGGGCGACGTTGAACGCCCGGCCGATCCGCGTCAGCGAGTCCATCACGACCACCACGTCCCGCCCCATCTCAACCCACCTTTTGCAGCGGTCGATGGCGAGCATCGCCAGGTGGACGTGCCGCTCGGCGGTGTGGTCGTTGCTGGAGGCCCAGACGTGGCAGGGCACGTTGCGGCGAAAGTCGGTGACTTCCTCGGGGCGTTCATCCACGAGCAGCGCGACCACTTCGACGTCGGGATGATTTTTTTCGACGGCGAAGGCGATGTTCTGGAGGAGAGTGGTCTTGCCCGCCTTGGGGGGCGAGACGATCATCCCGCGGGTGCCGTAGCCGATGGGGCAGAACAGGTCGATCAGTCGGCACGACGGCGGGCAGCCCGGGTATTCGAGGGTGAGGCGTGGCTGGGGGTCGATGGGGGTGAGGTCTTCGTAGCTCGGGACGCTCTTCCACTCCTCGGGTGTCATGCCTTCGATGGTGTTGATTTTCTCGACGCGGTGGGCCTTGGGATCGATGGTCTGGGTGATGGAGGTTCGGCCACCGCCCCGGTTTTTGCGTCGTCGGGACCGCTTGCTACCGCCACCGCCACCGCCCCCGCCGCCCCCGCCGCCGCCGTCGCCGTCGTCATGATGTTGAGGCTTGCCCCCGACCTGTCTGCCAAGCTGGACTTCGAGCTCGACGCCGGGGCGGAGGTTGAGTTGCTCGATGAGGCTTGCCGGGACCACCGGGTCGGTGGGTTCGCCGCGATAGGTTTCGACCAGCGAGCGTAGTCGGCCGTCGGGTCGGGAGGATTGTGTGGTGGCGAGTTCGAGAATCCCGGTGGCGAGCTGCATGTGGGTCTTGTGGATGGGAAGGGGACGGATCGGCTGGGGTTGACTAGGGGCAAATAGATCGGCCCGGGACGTGGGCGATGGAAAGCAAGAGGGGATGCCGCCGCCGACCGATCCGGCGACGCGGCCATCCGACGGGGCTGTGCTCCACCCCAACGTGGCAACTCGGGCTGCAAGTCGCCCTCGCTGCCTCCCCGGTGTCGCTTCGACGAAGCGGTCGGAGGTGGCCCGGGCGGTGGATAGGCTCGGCCGCTCCCCCGGTCTTGCACGGAGCCGACCGCCCGGATTTTACAATGGCCCCGGGTCCGAAGGGTGGGGCTTGCTTCTTGTGTCCGCCCCAGCATAGCCCGATTCCGCGGCGTGGGGCGAGTCTGGAAATCCAGCGTCCCCCGCCCGGCCAGGCCGTTGTAGCAATTCGCGGCCGATGTTTCAACAACAGCGGGCGGAGCGGCGTGGACATCATAACGCGGAGCCGGCGGGTGATTGTAGCGCGGGGGGGACGGGACGTGCTATCCTCCCCGCCCTATGAAGATTGGTGTGCCCAAGCAGAACCGAGTCGGCGAGGACCGGGTGCCGTTGGTGCCCACGGTGGTGAAGCGGCTGGTGGCGGCGGGGCATGAGGTCCGCGTGCAGTCGGAGGCGGGGATGGCGGCTCACGCGTCGGATCAGGCCTACGCGGAGGCGGGGGCCACGGTGGTGATGTACACGGATGAGCCCCCGGTGGAGATTTGGAGCGAGGCGGACGTGGTGGTCACGATTGAGCCGCCGGACTATCGGGAGATTGAAGCGATGACGCGGGGGTCGGTGCTGGTGGGGATGCTTGAGCCGGGGCGGGACCCGGCTCTGATCGAGACGATCCACAGGGCGGGGGTGACCGCGTTCTCGCTGGAGAAGCTGCCGCGTACGACGCGGGCGCAGGCGATGGATGTGCTGTCGAGCCAGGCGAGCCTCGCGGGGTACAAGGCGGCGGTGCTGGCGGCGGACTATTGCCCGAAGATGTTTCCGATGATGATGACGGCGGCGGGGACGCTGGCACCGGCGAAGGTGTTCGTGCTGGGCGCGGGCGTGGCGGGGCTGCAGGCGGTCGCGACCGCCAAGCGGTTGGGGGGGACGGTGACGGCGAGCGATGTGCGGGCGGCGGTGAAGGAGCAGGTGCAGTCGCTGGGTGGGCGGTTCGTGCAATTCGGCGATGGAGACCAAAGCGATGCCGCGACGGGGGGGTATGCCAAGGAACAGAGCGAGGAGGACCGGCGGAAGCAGGTCGAGGGGTTGACGAACCACGTGGCGAATCAGGATGCGGTGATCGCGACGGCCGCCATCCCGGGCAAGGCCCCGCCGATGCTGCTGCCCGCGGCCATGGTGGCGGGGATGGCTCCGGGCAGCGTGGTGGTGGACCTGGCGGCCAGCGAGGACCATGGGCGTGGGAACTGCGAGCTAACGCAGCCGGGCAAGGTGATCGTGACCGACCACGGCGTCACGATCGTCGGGCTCACGAATTTGGCTGCCACGCTGCCGGTTCACGCCAGCCAGGCGTACAGCAACAACATCGCGGCGTTCCTGGGGCTGCTCACGGGGGAGGGGGGAGCGCTCGCGATGAACATGGAGGATGAGTTGCTCGCGGCGTGCCGGGTGCTAGCAGTTGACAGTTAGCAGCTAGCGATTAGCCGCTGGCGCGGAGGCGTCTGTGTCGACGTGTGGGGTGACGCGGCGATTGTCGTTGCATCGAAAAGCGGGCCGCAAGCGGCCTCGATAACCGTCGTCAAGTTTTGGCTGTTATAGATCTTCATGACAGCTAACTATTAACCGCTAACTGCTAAAGACGACTCTCATGACGTTCATCACCGCATTGATCATTTTCGTCCTGGCGATCTTTATCGGCTTCGAGCTGATCGCCAAGGTGCCCTCGACGCTGCACACCCCACTGATGTCCGGGTCCAACGCGATCAGCGGGATTACCATCGTGGGGGCGATGATCGCCAGCTTCCAAGAGGACTTCGCCACCCCGGGCGTCATCCTGGGCACGCTCGCGATCATCTTCGCCACCCTCAACGTCGTCGGCGGGTACGCGGTGACGGACCGGATGCTGCAGATGTTCACCTCGGAAGGGGCCAAGGGGTCGAGGGGCCAAGGTGCCAAGGGGAGAGAAGAGGCGTAGAAGTTCCCGCTCCGCTCAACCCCTGCCCAGACTTTCGGCTTCTTATGCTGCTTCTTCACTTGGCCCCCCGGGCCTTCGACCCCTCGGCCCCTTCTTCCCCCATGACCCTCGCCGCCCTCAACTTGCAACCCTGGATCCAACTCGCCTACCTCGTGGCGGCGGTGCTCTTCATCGTCGGGCTCAAGATGCTGGCCAAAGTGCCCACCGCCCGCCGGGGGAACCAGGTCTCTGCCATCGGCATGCTCGTGGCGGTGGTGGCGACGTTTCTCTACCTCAACCCGTCCGACGACGGCTGGCTCCCGCTGGTCTGGGTGCTTGCCGCCATCCTCGTGGGGTCGATCCTGGGCCTCATCATGGCCCGACGCGTGCAGATGACCGCCATGCCCGAGATGGTGGCGCTGCTCAACGGCTTCGGCGGGATCGCATCGCTCCTCGTCGCGATCGCCGCCTATTTTGAAATATTCCCCGGCATCCAGAAGCAGCCGTGGGACATGCTCCTCTCCACCGGCCTCGCGACGCTCATCGGCGGGGTGACCTTCACCGGCTCGCTCGTCGCCTACGGCAAACTCGCCAAGCGGTTCGTGCCCGATCAACCCGTTCAAGCTCCCGGTCAACAGGCCCTGGTCCTGGGGCTGCTCATCGTGTCGCTCGCCCTGTGCGGGCTGCTGGTCGCGTTCCCCACGCAGTGGTGGCTGCTGCTGATCGTTGCTGCGGTCTCGCTCGTGCTCGGCGTGTTGCTGGTGATCGGCATCGGCGGGGCGGACATGCCGGTGGTCGTGGCGCTGCTCAACAGCTACTCAGGCCTCGCGGCCGCCATGGCCGGGTTCGTGCTGAAAAACCCCGTGCTCATCATCACCGGCTCACTCGTCGGGGCGTCGGGCCTGATCCTCACCAGCATCATGTGCAAGGCGATGAACCGCTCGCTGATGAACGTGCTCTTTGGCGGGATGGGCGGGGCACCCGGCGGCGTCGGTGGGGGCGGTGGTCGTGGCGGCGGCGGTGGTGGGGAGGGCGAGCAGGGCGAGGCGAGGGAGAGCTCCATCGAGGACGCGGGTATCGTGCTTGATGCCGCTCGCAGGGTGATGATCGTGCCGGGCTACGGCATGGCGGTCGCTCAGGCGCAGCACGCGGTCAAGGAGTTGCAGGAGGAACTCGAGGGCAGGGGAATCGAAGTGGGTTACGCCATTCACCCCGTTGCCGGCCGCATGCCGGGCCATATGAATGTGCTGCTGGCGGAGGCGGGCGTGCCTTATGAGTCGCTGCTGGATTTGGAGCAGGCCAACCCACAACTCGAGGGCAGCGATGTGGCCTTGGTCATCGGCGCCAACGACGTCACCAACCCCGCCGCCCGTCACGACCAGTCCAGCCCGCTGTATGGCATGCCGATCCTGGACGTGGATAAGGCCCGCACCGTCTTTGTCATCAAACGCTCGCTCAGCCCGGGCTTCGCAGGTATTCAGAACGAGCTCTACTTCCAGCCCAACACCCGCATGCTCTTCGGCGATGCAAAGAAGGTGGTGGGGGAGCTGGTGAAGGAACTCGGGGCTTGACTTTTTGACCGGATAACGGGATTGGCCGGATGGACTGGATAGGAAAAAGAATGAAACATGGTTACATCCTGCCACCCTTGACTGAACATACTCGGAGACTTAGAAAGTTTTGCGATCTCTTTCTTATCCTGTCCATCCGGCCAATCCCGTTATCCGGTCGAGATCACAATGCACGATCACCCCCTCCAACTAGGCGGCGTCCGCACCGGGTCGCTGGATTATCCCGACGCGGGGGGCGGGCAGTCGTGTCGCGTCGCGTGGCTGGACACGGGGGGCGAGCAGGGGGGGCTGCGGGTCTGCGTCGCCCTGGACCGCGGGGGTGACCTCGTCGAGGCGTCCTACCGCGGGGTCAACCTGGCGTACCTCACACCCAACGGCTACAAGCCACCGTCCCCCGCCTACCACCACGGCGAGGAGTGGCTTCGCGGCTGGCCCGGCGGGCTGCTCACGACGTGCGGCCCCGAGACGATCGGTCGAACCACGGACGAGGACGGCCGGGTTGTGAACCTGCACGGCCGATTCTCCAACACGCCCGCCGCGGTCGTGGGTATTCATCAGCCCAGCGGCGAAGGGAGCGAGTTTGGTATCGATCTGCTCGTCCGCGACACGCGTATGTTCGGGCCTTGCTATGAAGTGCGGAGGTCCCTGCGGGGCCGCATCGGCGGGGCGACGCTGGACCTTCGGGATGTTGTGATGAACATAGGCGACAGGCTCCAGCCGCACTCGTGGCTGTACCACATCAACCCGGGCTACCCGCTGCTCGACACTGCGGCGCGGCTGGTGTACCGCGGCAAGCTGGACCACCACTGGCTTAAACCGGCCCCGGAGGCGTCGCCGACCGCGGCTGATCTCGACGCGTGGAAGACCATCCCGCCACCCCAACCCGACCACGCCGGCGGCGGCGAGCGGGGCGTCGTCGTCATCGTGCCCGAAGCACGAGGGGGCGACCCAGCCACCGTCGGCCTGGTCAACCGCCATCGCTCCCTTGGCCTCGCCATCCGCTTTCGACCCGACCAGCTCCCCCGCCTCGCCAATTGGCAGCACCTTGGACCCCGCGGCTCCTACGTCACCGGCATCGAGCCCTTCGCGGGCACGATGATCGGCTCGGAGGACCCTTTCCCGGGCTCGCAGATCGTGCTCGAACCCGGCGAATCCCGCGTTTACGACCTAAGCCTCAGCGTTACCACCGACCTCGACCCGCTGCTCGCACACGACGGCCCCATCCTCGCCAGCTAACACGTTTCGCAGAGCGTACCCTCGCCTTCTCTAAAGCGACTCAAGAGATTCTTCGCCAGCATCTCCGCTGGCGAATCTGCGGCTTTGGTGGCACAGGTGTCCCACCTGTGGGCTGCGGAGTGGCCTTCGCTCGCCACAGGCGAGGCGCCTGTGCCACCCAAAGGAGGTCGATGTGGCAGGGAAGAAATCGGTTGACGCAAGCTGCAACGTTGTGGTTCAGCGCGTCAGAGGGTGAAATGCGGGCCACACGGATCAAGTTACCATGATGGGGGTGCAGCCGCCGCTACTTGATTTCTTGGTACGAGCGATCCCCACGCTATGGATGCTGGGGTTGGGGTTGTTGCCAAGCGTGCTTTGGGGGTGGGGGTGTCTGTGGGTGGCGGGATGGGCGAGGCGGCGGTGGGGGCTGAAGGTGGGGTACAGCAGGAAGGTGTTTCACGTGCTGATTTTTTCGATGGCGGCGGGGGTGCAGGCGGTTTGGGGGCTGGCGGGGGTTTGTGTGTTTGGGATTGGGGCGTCAGTGCCCATTTTTGGGGCGGTGTGGCGTGGGGAGGGTGACGGGTTGTTTGAGGCGATCGCCCGGCCGGGGGATGCGCCTGAACGTGGGCGGTATGTGTTGCTGCCCTGGGCGACGACGGTGGCGGGGGGTTTGTTCGTGAATATCTTCTTGCCGGGCGGGGCGTTGACGGGGTATCTGATGGCGGGGCTGGCGGACGCGGCGGGCGAGCCGGTGGGGACCAGGTGGGGGCGGCATCGGTATCGGGTGCTCTTGGGCCGTGAGGCGTATCGCAGTCGGGAGGGTTCGCTGGGGGTGCTGGCGGTGGGGTGGATGGTGGCGTTTGGGGTGATGCTGGCGGTGGTGCCGGGGGCGACGGAGCCGCTGAATTGGCCGTTCCTGCTGTTCCTGGCGGGGATGGTGGCATTCGGATCGGCGGTGGTGGAGGCGGTGACGCCGCACGGGTGGGACAACTTCACGATGCAGGTGGCACCGGCGTGGATGATGGTGGGGGTGTTGGCGTTCCTATGGCACCTGGAGTATGAGTAGACTGGGGAGATGACATGGGACGACGTGCTGGCAACGCTGCGGGCTGTGGCGGATGAGGGGCTGGCGGAGGAGTGGGACCAGGTGGGGGTGCATGTGGAGCCCGAGCAATCGAGATATCAGATTTCAAGGATTCTGCTGTGCATCGACCTCACGCCCGCGGTCGCGGCCGAGGCGATGGAGGGGGGTTTTGGCGGGATCGTGGCATACCACCCGCCGATCTTTTCGCCGCTGGAGAGGCTGACGGGGGAGACGTGGAAGGGGCGGGTGCTGCTCGATCTGGTGCGGGCGGGGATTGGGGTCTACTCGCCGCACACGGCCCTGGACGCGACGGAGGGGGGGGTTTGTGATTGGCTTTGCGATGGGCTGGCGGGGGTGGGGTCGGGGCGGCGGCCGATACGTGCTAAGCCGCGAGCGGCTATCTATAAGATCGTGACGTTTGTGCCCGAGGGGAGCTTGGACGCGGTGCGGGGGGCGATGGCGGCGGCGGGGGCGGGGACGATCGGGCGGTATGACACGTGCAGCTTCGCGAGCGGGGGGACGGGCACGTTCCGCGGCGGGGAGGGCACGAACCCGACAATTGGAGAGCCGGGGCGGGTAGAACATGTTCAGGAAGTGCGGCTGGAGATGGTTTGTGAGGCGTCGGTGGTCGACGCGGCCTTGGGGGCGTTGCGGGGGGCGCATCCGTATGAAGAGGCGGCGTTCGATGTGTTCCGCGAGGAGATACCGCAAGAGGCGGCGACAGGGGCGGGGCGTGTCGTGAGGCTGGCGGAGCCGGTATCGATGGGCGAGCTGAAAAGGAGACTATGTTCGCTGCTGAGGATAGAGCGTGTGGAGGTGGCGAGCGATGATCTACATAGGATATTGCAAGATATCGCGATATGTCCGGGAGCGGGGGGATCGTTGTTCGAAGGTCTTTCCGAGGTAGACGCGCTGGTGACGGGAGAGATGCGTCATCATGAAGTGTTGGAGCATGTGCAGAGCGGGCGTTGCGTGGTGCTCGCGGGTCACACGCAGACGGAGCGGCCGTACCTGCCGGTGTACCGCGAGCGGCTGATCGCGGCGGGGGACGGTGGGGGCGGGGTGGAATGGGTCGTGAGTGAGAGGGATCGTCCGCCGGGGGCGTTGGATCAGGGGCGATAGATGCCTCCGCGGGGCCCAACATCGAGCACGGTCACCTGTGAGCGCTCGTCATCGATGCTATAGATGACGCGATACTCCCCCACTCGGATTCGCCACCCCTCGCGGCCTGTTAAGCTTTTACACCCCGGAGGTTGTGGGTTTAGAGCGAGGCCTCGGATCCTTTCTCGAATCCGCTCGTCAAGAACAGGGGGACACTTCGCGAGGGCATTCTGGACACGCGGGAGGATGGAGAGGTCGTAGGCCATCACGTCCCTGAGCACACTCGCGCGCGGTCAATGTCGGCAAAGGCCTCTTCCATTGGGATCGGCCGCTCGTCCGAAGCTTCGGCCGCGTCGTAGGCCCGAATCTCTTCGAGTTCTTCTAGGAGGTCCAGCATCGTCTCGTACTCTGAGATATCTAACACGACCTGCACCCGCTGACCGCGGGCGTTGACGATGTAGCTGGGTTGCGCGGTGGGCATGGTGGAGTGTAGAGGTGGGGGCCCACGCTGGGCGCTGGTGGTTGGGGGAGCCACGCGATCGTGATTGAACCGCATTTGCCGAACTTTGCCAAGCCGCAAGCGGCTGGGTTACACATCTTCCTTTTCCGCAAGCACCCGGCCGAGCTGGCGGAGGGCCTGGCGGATTCTGTGTTCGTTTTCCACGAGCGCCATCCGGACATAGCCCTCGCCCCTTGGCCCGAAGGCGGCACCGGGGGTCATGGCGACCTCGGCCTGATCCACCATCGCGAGGCAGAACTCGTTGGTGCTCCCGCCGAACATTTCCAGGTGCTCGCGGCTCACCTTCGCCCAGACGAACATCGTCGCCCGTGGCGAGACCACCGTCCACCCCAGCTTCCGCAGCCCCGCGACGAGCACATCACGTCGGTGGGCGTATTTGAGATTCTGTTGTTCGATATGGGGGTCGCCCTCCCGCATCGCGATGATCGCTGCGATCTGGACCGCCTGAAAGATACCATAGTCATAGTATCCCTTGATGGTAGAGAGGGCCTTGATCATCTGCGGGTGGCCGCAGCAGAAACCGATCCGCCAGCCCGCCATGTTGTAGGGCTTGCTCAGGGTGGTAAACTCGACGCCGAACTCCTTGGCCCCGTCGGCGGCGAGGAAGCTCGGGGGCGTGTAGCCGTCGAACTTGGTTTCGCCATAGGCGAAGTCGTGGACGATGGACACCTGATGCTTGCGGGCGAGCTCGACCACGTCGTCGAAGAACTCGGGCTCGACGGTGAGAGTGGTGGGGTTGTGGGGGTAGTTGAGGATCACCATCTTGGGCGAGGGCGTGAGCGTGTCGAGCACGTGATCGATCCGGCCCAGGAAGTCGCGGTCATTTCCAAGGGGTACGCTGACGGTATTCGCCCCGGCGAGGACGACGGCGTAGGTATGGATCTGGAACGCGGGGTCCGCGACGACGGCGGTGTCTCCGGGCCCAAGCATCGCGAGGCAGAGGTGGCTGAAGCCTTCCTTGGAGCCGATGGTGGCGATCACTTCGGTGTCGGGGTCGAGGTCGACGCCCCAGCGGCGTTTGTATTTGAGCGCCATGTCGCGGCGGAGGTTGTATACGCCCGCGGAGACGCTGTAGCGGCTATTGCGGGGGTCGTCGACGGCTTCCTTGAGCTTCTCGACGACGGGGTCGGGCGGCGCGTCGCTGGGGTTGCCCATGTTCATGTCGATCACGTCCGCGCCGTCGCGGCGGCGGTCGAGGATGAGCTGTTTGAGCCGCCCCAGCACGTAGGGGGGCAGGCGTTCGATGCGGCTGGCGACTTGGATGTCCATGGGGGGAGAAAAGGGGCTGAGGGGTCGAGTGGCCGCGGGGCCGAGGGAAGAGCAGCGGGACGGTAGCGTATCTCACCGGCGGCGACGTAGGGCAGGGCTCGCCCTGCCGCTTTGGGTTTGCGACATGACTTGCGTTGAGGACGGGAGGGCGAGCTTTGCGGTGAGTTGGAGACGGCAGGGCGAGCCCTGCCCTACTTTGGAGACGGCAGGGCGAGCCCTGCCCTACTTTGGAGAC
>PPFU01000110.1_pt1 | contig 18141 bp, 18 predicted proteins | sample 1535991 | NCBI WGS metagenome assembly PPFU01 (sample SAMN04901290, study PRJNA319586) | Hypolithon metagenome, whole genome shotgun sequencing project. | isolation source: Antarctic Hypolithon | place: Antarctica: Miers Valley | collected 2014
TCACGTTGACGGTCACCGACAACGCCGGCGGCACCAATGCCAAGACCAGCTCGGTCACGGTGACCGGTGGCGGCGGAGGCGGAACAGTGTTGACCAACGGCGTGGCTACGACCGGCCAGTCCGCGGCGACAGGTGCGTCGCTGCGCTACACGATGGCGGTGCCTTCGGGCGCCAGCGGCTTGAAGTTCGTCACCTCCGGCGGCACGGGCGATGCGGACCTGTACGTGAAGTTCAACGCGGCGCCAACCACCACCAGCTTTGATTGCAAGTCCGAAAGCAGCACCAACACCGAGACCTGCAACATCGCCACCGCGCAGGTGGGCACGTACCACGTACTGGTGTATGGCTACCGCACATTCTCGGGCCTGAGCATCACCGGCAGCTACAGCACCGGCGGCGGCGGGGCGCAGACCTACAGCAACACCACGGACTACACGATCAACGACAACGCGACCGTGGACAGCCCGATCACCGTGTCCGAACGGACCGGCAACAGCCCGGCCAGCGCGTCGATCAACGTCAACATCGTGCACACCTACAAGGGCGACCTGAAGGTGGACCTGGTGGCACCCGATGGCACGCTGTACAACCTCCACAACCGCACCGGCGGCAGCGCCGACAACGTCATCGGCACGTTCACCCGGAACCTGACCAGCGAAGCGTTGAACGGGACGTGGAAGCTGCGGGTCAACGACAACGCCAGTGGCGACGTCGGGTACATCAACAGCTGGAGCGTCACATTCTGATCAACGAAGTCGCTTGAGTCAGTAACGGCACTACGTAGAGCAACACAGCAACCCCGGCTCCGGCCGGGGTTTTTCATGCGCTCGGGTACGGGGCGTATCATCGGCATCAATGGCGCGGGTTCTATTGCACGCGTACTCATAGGAGTGCTCCACATGACGCTGTCACACCCACTGGTCTGGCTCGTCTCCGCCTTCCTGCTGACGGCGCTGCCCGTACAGGGGCAGGGCTTGCGCGATGCCCGTCACGCTGCTGAAACCATGCAGTTGGGCGCGGGCGAGGACCCGCTCGCAACGGTGTATGTCGTCACCTCCAGCGAAAGCTTCCAGCGCGGCGTCAAGGCGCTGGCGGCCAAGAAGACCGTGCATCGCAATTCGCTGGGACAGTTGCTGGTCGTGGCGAGCATGCCGACGTGGCGGCTTGATGAGCTGAGCCATTACATGCATGAAAAGGAAGGTCGCTGCGGCGGCTATTTCGCATTCAATTCGCAGGCTGAAGCGGTGGCCTTCATCCGCAACGACCAAGGCGCGCGCGGTACGTCCACCACGTTCTCTGACTATCCCATCACCCAGCGCGGCATGGTGAACGCGTATATGCCGCAGGTGCAGGAAGCCAACATACGCGGCACGATCACCACGCTCGCGTCGTACCAGAACCGCTATTTCGCGAGTACGCACGGACAAAATGCGGCGGTCTGGCTCCGTGACATGTGGCAGGGCCTTGTAGCCGGGCGAAGCGATGTCACATCCGAATTGTTCACTGCATGCAGCAACTGCAGCACGCAGCCATCGGTCATCCTGACCATCCGCGGTACTGAATTGCCGAACGAGATCGTGGTCCTGGGCGGGCACCTGGATTCGATCCGTTCCGGCGCCAACGGCGATCCGAACATGCTTGCGCCCGGTGCCGACGACGATGCATCTGGCATCGCCACGCTGACCGAAATCCTGCGCATCGCCATGGCCAACGGCTACCGGCCAAAGCGCACGATCAAGTTCATGGGCTATGCGGCCGAGGAAGTCGGCCTGCGCGGCTCGCGCGCGATTGCGGAATCGTTCCGCGCGCAAGGCCAGAACGTGATCGGCATCCTGCAGCTGGACATGACCAACTGGAAATCGCCGGGTTCTACCGCCGCGCTCAACATGATCACCGATTTCTCCAATGCGCCGCTCAAGCAGTTCATCCGCGACCTGTTTGCCACCTATATGGCGCCGCGCGGTTTCACCATGACCGAATCGGCATGCGGATATGCCTGCTCCGATCACGCTTCATGGACGGCGCTCGGCTATCCTGCGGTCATGTACGATGAAGGTCCGATCTTCCCGTCCCTGCACACGCCCAACGACCGCCTCGATAACATGGGCGGCACCGCCAACCATAGCGTGCCGATCGCGCAGCTCGGCGTCGCGTTCATGGTGGAACTGGGCAAGACCCGCAACCCGAAACCGACGCCGCCGATCGAGCCGAATCCGAACCCGGGAAATCCACGTCCGGGCCATTGATCGAGGAATGCCGTAGCCAGATTGAGCCGCAGACGCGCCCTGGTTTTTTGATGATCGAAGAGGGAAGCGATCGGTAAGAGCCGGGTATCGCTACGTTCTGCTTGGCTACATGAAACGTCGAAAGCGCTGTCTCTCAGATCGCTTCGAACCGATTCGCCGCGACATTCTTGCGTACCTTCGCCGGATCCCAGACGCGTCCGTTCATCGCCACATATACACCCGCCGGCAACGACTGAACCGCGCCGACCGCGGTGCCGATGTTGAATTCCGCATCGGAGCCGCGGAATCCGGCCGGGTTCAATGCGCCGGTCAGCACGATGGTCTTATCGGAAATGCCGGCGAGCACCTTCGCCGTGTCCACCATCGTGTCGGTTCCGTGGGTGATGAGCACGCATCGCACCGATTGCGCCGCGATGGTCGCGCGGATCAGCTCGCGGTCCTCGTCGCTGATGTGCAGCGAATCCTTGCGGATGATCGGGATCACGCGGAACCGGAACGCCACGGCGAGTTCCTCGAGGATGCGGCCGATCTGCGGCTCGCCGACCTGGTAATCCGACTTGTCGTCGAAGTACACCTTGTCGATGGTGCCGCCGGTGGTGATGACGAGCAGTTCGTCCATCGGGCCTATGTCCGTAATTTCGTATCGAAATTATACGCAGCGCATCGAGGACTTCGCAGAGTGCCGTTACACAAGCGGAGGATTGCGATTTGAATAACGCGCACGCAATCCAGGCACGCTCGCCGCCAGCACGACCACCACGGCGAGCGCAACTTCCAACAATGCAAACTCGCGCTCCGGCGCGCGCGTCCACGCGACCATGGTGCCATGGCTGAACCACGCCAGCGCTACCACGCCGGCCCAGAAACCCGCGCGCGCGCCGCCACGCAAGGCCGACGCCAGCAGCAGCACCGCAGGCAACGCGAACACCAGCAGCGTCACCGGGTCGCGCCAGAACCACAACACGAACAGCAGCACCAGCCCTGTCAATGCCGCGCATAAAACACGCCGCGCCATCGTCATGACGCGAGTTGTCCAGCGATCAGGGCAATTCTTTTGCCGAGGGCACGCGCCAGCAACGCTTCATCGTCACTCAGGGTCGTATCGTCGCGCGGCCCCGCGACATGACTAGCGCCGTACGGCGTACCGCCGGTCATGGTCGAAGTCAGCACGGGTTCGGTGTAGGGAATGCCGACAATGACGCAGCCGTGGTGCAGCAGCGGCACCATCATCGACAACAGCGTCGATTCCTGTCCGCCGTGCATCGTGGCCGTCGAAGTGAAAACCGCCGCGGGCTTGCCGACGAGCGTGCCGCTGGCCCATTCTGCGCCCAGCGTGTCGATGAAATGTTTCATCGGCGCGGCCATGTTGCCGAAGCGCGTTGGACTGCCGATGACGAGCCCGGCGCATTCGGCAAGATCGCGTTTTTCCACGTAAGGCGCACCATCATCCGGTACCGGCGGCGCGGCCGTTTCGGTCAGCGGCGCAACCGGCGGCACGCTGCGCAGGCGCGCGGACATGCCGGGCGCTTCGCCGACGCCGCGCGCGACTTGCCGCGCAAGTCTGGCCACCGATCCGCCGCGGCTGTAGTACAACACGAGGATGTCCGTCATGCCGTCAGCATAGCGATGCGCGGCTCACCACGCATGCGGTAGGCTTGGAACGATGGAGCCACTCGATTCCTTCAACCGCTGGAGCGACCGCATGCGCGACCGCGCGCGCGCCGGCACGTTCTTCCGTTTTCTGTGGACGCGTTTTCTCGACGATCGCATGTTCGAGTCGGCCGGTTCATTGTCCTTCACCACGGTGTTCGCGTTGGTGCCTCTGGCGACGGTCGTGTTCGGCGCGTTGTCCTCTTTCCCGGTGTTCGACAAATGGAGCGACCAGCTCAGTCACTACATCTTCTCCAATTTCGTGCCTTCGTCGGCGCGTGCGGTGGAAACCTATCTCAGGCAGTTTTCGTCCAGTGCCGGGCAGCTGACTTCGGTCGGCATCATTGCGCTGGTGGTCTCGGTGCTGATCACATTGACCAGCGTCGAGGCCACGTTCAACCGCATCTGGCGGGTGAAGCTGTCGCGGCCGAAGTTCGGCCGTTTCCTTGTCTACTGGACGGTGCTGACGCTGGGTGCGCTGGTCGCGGTCGCGAGCCTGGCGTTGTCGGCTCGCTTCTTCGCGCTGGCCATCTTCGATTCCTTGCCAGGACAGTTCCTGGAAAACGCGATGGTGCAACTGGCGCCGCTGTTCATCGAACTGTTCGCGTTCGCCGCCATCTACCGCGTGGTGCCGCACCGCACGGTCAAATGGCGGCATGCGATTGCCGGCGCCTTGCTGGCGGTCTTCCTGTTCGAACTGGTCAAGGGCGGGCTCGGCCTGTTCCTCGGCAGTTTCAACACCTACACCAAGGTCTACGGCACGGTCGCGTTCGTACCGATTTTCCTGTTGTGGATTTTCCTGAGCTGGGTATCGGTGCTGCTGGGTGCGTCGTTCGCGTCGTCGATGTCGGCCTTCCGCTACCAGCCGGCGTCGATGCGCCTGCCGCAAGGTTACGAGATCTACGGCCTGCTTCGCATGCTGGGCCGCTTCCTCGAAGCGAGAAAGACAGGACGCGGCCTGCATAGCGACGAAATCCAGCTGATGGAGCCGATGCTGACCGACACACTGGTGCAGCAGATGCTGGCGCAGCTATGCGAAATCGGCGTGGTGACGCGTGCGGAATCCGGCGAATGGGTACTGACGCGCGATCTCGACGAACTGACGATGGCGGAATTGTATGAAGCCTCGAATCTGCGCATTCCCATCGCCGAAGCGCACTTGCCATGCCGCGACGACGAGCTTGGCATCGCCGCCGTCGCCGCGCTCGACGAACTGCGCCTGCCGCTGCGCGACCTGCTCAAGCATCGCGTCGGCGATCTTTATCCGGAATCCAGGGGAACCGAATGAACACTCACGCATGGCTCGCTATTCCCGTGCTGGCAGTGGCGCTTGCCGCCTGCGAGAAAACTGATGCGCCTGCCGCCGCAACTCGGGACAAGCCGGCAGCGCCTGCATCCAGCCAAGCTGATCAGCCCTCGACGCCACCCAAGGCGAAAGACGTTGAAGCGGCGCTTCCGGAGATTCCCACACTGCAAGTCGCCACCCTCGATGGCACGCAATACGACCTGGCCGCGCATCGCGGCAAATGGGTTGTGGTCAATTTCTGGGCCACCTGGTGTTCACCCTGCTTGAAGGAAATGCCGGAACTGTCAGCGCTCGACGCAATGCGCGAGCACATCGAAGTCATTGGCTTGGCCTACGAGGAAATCGAACCGGCGGCGATGCAGGCATTCCTGAAAACGCATCCGGTGGCGTATCCGGTCGCGATCGTCGACGTGTACGACCCGCCCAGGGATTTCGCCACGCCGCGTGGCTTGCCGATGACGTATCTGGTATCGCCGCAGGGCCGGGTCGCCAAGCAGTTCATGGGCCCCGTGACAGCGCAGGAGATCGAAGCTGTCATCGCCGCAGCAGGCGACTCCCCGCCGGCGGCATGACGTGCAGGTCTGCCGCTTCATCGTGACTGGCAAAGTGCAGGGCGTTTTTTTTCGCGCATCGACGCGTGAACAGACGGGGCGGCTTGGATTGCGGGGCTACGCGAAGAATTTGCCGGACGGCAGCGTTGAAGTCGTTGCAGCTGGAGAAGCCACTGCCATCGAATCATTGGCCTTGTGGCTGCGGCATGGGCCGCCGATGGCGAAGGTTGCGGGGGTGCGCAGGAGTGAAGTCGCTCAAGGCGGCGCAGAGATGCCGGACGCATTCGAGATTTCGTAGCGTCGGCCAAGGCCATCTGCAAATAACCGTGACATGCCGTGGCGTTTTTTATTCAGATCCTTTGTATGAAGCGATCGGCTTGAGAACGGCATAGCGTTCCTTCTGCGGCTCTGCCTGGAGCGGCGCAAACGCGAGTTTGGTTTGCGGCACGGCGGTATCCGGTAACCGGTCCAGGAAATCGCGGATCAGGGTAAGGCGGCCGCGTTTCTGGTCGTTGAAATCGACCAGCGTCCATGGCGCGTGCTTCGTGTGCGTTGCTTTCAGCATCACTTCGCGGGCTCGGGTGTAGTCGGCGTACTTGTTGCGCGCTTCCATGTCGATCGGCGAGAGTTTCCAGCGTTTCAACGGATCCGCGAGCCGCTCCGCGAAGCGTTCCTCCTGCATGGCCTGGTCGCAACACAGCCAATACTTGAACAACAGGATCCCGTCGTCGACAAGCTGCTGCTCGAACAGGGGCGCTTGTCGCAGGAAGGCCTTGACCTGCGCATCGGTCGCGAAGCCCATGACCTTCTCGACGCCGGCACGGTTGTACCAGCTGCGGTCGAACAGGACGAGCTCGCCGGCAGCAGGAAGATGCGGAACGTAACGCTGGAAATACCACTGGCTGTTCTCGCGCTCGCCGGGTTTCGACAGCGCGACGACGCGGCATTGCCGCGGATTGACGTGCTCGCGCAGCGCATCGATGGCACCGCCCTTGCCGGCGGTGTCACGGCCTTCCAGCAACACAGCGACACGCTTGCCCGTGTGCTGCAGCCAGCGCGCCATGGCCACCAGTTCCTCCTGCAAGGGTTCGATCAGTGCTTCGTAGTCCTTGCGCTTGAGTGACTTCATGCGTGAATTCCTGTAGGAGCGGTTCCGGCCGCGAGCTCTTGCTTCAACTGTTTGTGGCTGGAAATTTGTTCGCACTCTGTCGCAGTACATCAACAGCGTGCGGATAAATCCGGACCCACGTAATCATTCGTCCAGACGGGGCCGCAATGCGGCCAGGTTGCAGGGTTTCGTTCGCGCATCGAGTTGCGAGCGAATGATGCGTTCCCATGCCGTGCGGCAGGCTGAAGTCGAACCCGGCAGGCAGAAGACGAACGTGTTGTTGGCGAGACCTGCGAAGGCGCGCGACTGCAGCGAGGCGGTGCCAATCTCGTCGAAGGAAATCGCGCGGAACAGTTCGCCAAAGCCGGGCATGTCCTTGTCCAGCAACGGCAGCAAGGCTTCGGGCGTCGAATCTCGCCCGGTGAAGCCGGTGCCACCGGTCACCAGCACGCCGTCGATGCGGTCGTCGGCGATCCATCTGGACACCACTTCGCGCAACTTGAATTTGTCGTCCGGCAACAGCGCGCGGTCCGCGAGCCGGTGGCCGTCATCGGCGAGCGCGGACTCGAGGTAGTCGCCCGACGTGTCATTCCCGGAGTGGCGCGAGTCCGAAACCGTCAGCACACACAGGTTCAATGGGATTGGGTTTTCTTTTGCAGTCATCTGCGAAGCCTACACCGCTTCAGTCGAAGCACAATTACCCTTCAACAGCTCATTTCGTCATTCCGGCGAAAGCCGGAACCCCGGTTATGAGAGCCGGCTGTCTCAAGCCGGGTTCCGGCTTTCGCCGGGGTGACGAGCAAAAAATCCTGATCTAGGTCGTTGTCGTGTCAATGCGTGGTCCTGCCAAGCCGATGCGAAACCGCAATGTGTCGTTATGCGATATCCAGCCCGCATCTCGATACAAGGTCTGCGCCGCATGATTGTCATGCGTGGTTTCCAGTTCCAGTCGCAGCGCGCCGGCTTCCCGGCCGAAATCCTGCGCGGCGTCAAGCAACGCGGACGCGATGCCGAACCGGCGCGATTCGGGCGCCACGAACAGATCGTTCAGTATCCATATCCGCGCTGCCCGCACCGAGGAGAGCATCGGATACAACTGCGTGAAGCCTGCGGCGTTTCCGCTCCACGTCGCCAGCAGAATTGTGGATTCTCCAAAGCGCAAACGCTGTCCGAGAAAGGCACTCGCCGCGGCTAAATCGGAAGGCTGGTCGTAGAACACCCGGTACTGATTGAACAATGGCGCAACGAGATCGAGATCGTCGAGGGTGACGCGGCGGGTGGCGATGCTCACGGACTCTCCGTCAATCGTGCGAGTTCGTCGGCCTGGTGCTCGCGGGTCAAACGATCGACCAGCATGTCGAGGTTGCCTTCCAGCACATTGGCCAGGTCGTACAGCGTCAGTCCTTCGACGCGATGGTCGGTGATGCGTCCCTGCGAAAAATTATACGTGCGGATGCGCTGGCTGCGGTCGCCGCTGCCGACCTGCATGCGCCGCGATTCGGCCTGCGAACGGGTCTGCGCGCTGCGTTGCTCGTCCAGCAGTTTCGCCTTCAGGAACCCCATCGCCTGCGCGCGGTTCTTGTGTTGCGAACGCTCCTGCTGGCTTTCGACGACGATGCCACTGGGCATGTGCGTGATGCGGATCGCCGAATCGGTCTTGTTGACGTGCTGGCCACCTGCGCCGGAGGCGCGGAACGTATCGACGCGCAAATCCGCATCCTTGATCTCGACATCGGCGATCTCGTCCTGTTCGGCGAGGATGGCGACGGTCGCGGCCGAAGTATGGATGCGACCTTGCGTCTCGGTCGCAGGCACGCGCTGCACTCGATGCGTGCCGGATTCGAATTTGAGTCTGGAAAACGCGCCGCGGCCCTCGATGCGGGCGATGATTTCCTTGAAGCCGCCGTGCTCGCCGGCACTCGCCGATACGACTTCCACTTTCCAGCGCTGCGCTTCGGCATAACGCGCGTACATCCGAAACAGGTCGCCGGCGAAAATCGCGGCTTCGTCGCCGCCGGTACCCGCACGAACTTCGAGGAACAGGTTTCCTTCGTCGCGCGCGTCCCTGGGTACAAGGAACAGCGCAAGTTCGTCATCAAGTGCGGACAGGCGGGACTGCGCATCGGCGATTTCCTCTTCCGCCAACGCGCGCATGTCGCGATCGTCCTGTAGCGCAGGATCGCAGCGCATGGCTTCGGCGGCCGCGAGGTCGCGCAGCGCATGCGTTTCCTGCGTCAGCGCGGTGGCCACCGGTTCGAGTTGCGAGAACTCGCGGGAGAAATCGCGGAATCGATCGGCATCGGCCAGGACGCCGGGATCGGCGAGCAGGCGTTCGAGTTCTTCGCGGCGCTCGGCCAGCGCTTCAAGCTTTCGGCGCAGGCTCGGCAGCATCGTCGTCTTCGTCGAAAGGAGGAAACAGTTTCTCCGCAGCCCGCCCGAGTTCGGCGTCGCCGATCAATGCGGCTTCGCGCAGCGCGTGGGTGGGTGCGTGCAGCAGGCGGTTGGTCAGCGTGTGCGCGAGCAGGTCGAGCGCTTCGTTTGGATCGCCACCGGCAGCAAGCAATCGTTTTGCTTTCCCAAGCGCTTCATTGCGCGCCGCATCGCCGTGCGCGCGCAGCTGCTTCAACGGTGCGTGTCGCATGCCCGCATCCAACGAATCGACGAAACGCGCGGCCTGCAGTTCGATGATTGCTTCTGCTTCTGCCGCGGAATCGCGGCGGCTGCGACGATTGTCTTCGACGGTGCGTTCCAGATCGTCCACCGTGTAGAGATACGCGTCTTTCAGCTGTGCGATACCGGGATCGATGTCGCGCGGCACGGCCAGATCCAGCAGCAGCATCGGCCGATGGCGTCGCGCCGCGAGCGCGGCTTCCACCTGTGCTCGCTTGACCACTGTGGCGCGGCTCGCCGTCGCGGAAAACACCACGTCGGCTTCTGCAAGATGCCGCTCCAGTTCGGCCAGTGGCAGGGCCACTCCGCCGTGCCGCGATGCGATGTCCTGCGCGTGTGCGAGCGTGCGGTTGGCGACGAGCAGGCGACGAACTTTGCCTTCACTCAGATGTCGCGCGGCGAGTTCGATGGTTTCGCCGGCGCCGATCAGCAGCACGGTGGATTCGTCCAGTCGAGCGAAGACGTTCTGTGCAAGTCGCACGGCCGCCGATGCGACGGACACGGGGTGCGCGCCGATGCGCGTGTCAGTACGCGCGCGCTTGGCGGTGGCGAAGGCGTGCTGGAACAAGCGGTCCAGCGCGCCGTTCAAGGCGCCTTCCGCGCGCGCGATGGTCCAGGCCTGCTTCACCTGCCCGAGGATCTGCGGCTCGCCGAGCACCATCGAATCGAGACCTGCGGCGACGCGGAACAGGTGCTGCACGGCGTCCACGCCGCGATGCCGATAGAAATAAGCGCGCAGGCCGTGTTCCTCGGCATGCGCGTGACCGCCGCTGTCGTGCGGATGCCTGGCCAGCCAGTCCTCCAGCGCGTCGCTATCGCCTTCCGTGACCGCATACAACTCGGTGCGGTTGCAGGTCGACAGCACCACTACTTCCCGCACGCCCGGCAATGCGCGCAACGCCGACAAAGCCGCAGGCAACGCGGCATCGTCGAACGCCACCCGCTCGCGCAGGCTGACTGGCGCGGTCTGGTGGTTGAGGCCGAGTGCGTGGAAGGTGTGGCCAGCGGGATGGTTGGATGGGAGGCGGATGGTCAAGGGCCTGATTGGAAAGGACGGATTTGAGAACTGAAAACCCGGGTCGTCATCCCGCGAAGGCGGGAACACACTGACATTGTTTTTAATGCAGAAGGTCACTGGATTCCCGCCTTCGCGGGAATGACGATCCATGTATTCGGCTGGCCATGTTCTTGAAATACATCATTCTTGAAATACATCATTCGAAAAGCAGGTTCAGCAGCTTCCGATTAAGCTACCCGGCAACTTCAAACCGCCATTTTAACGGCACGGTCGCTGGATGCCCGTTTTTCGAACATTGCAGGTTTTGCCCCGGCTGACATTGCTGCTGGTGCTGTGCGCGGGTCTTTTCGGTGCGCAGGATGCGGTCGCACAGGCGCGCAAACTCGCTGGCGACGCGCTCGAACCGGTAATGGCCGGTGAATTCGCCTTGCAGAACGGCCAGCTCGACGATGCCGCTCGCTGGTATCTCGAGGCTGCCCGCGCCACCGACGATGCCGGCTTGGCCGAGCGCGCCACGCGCATCGCCTTGCTGGCCAACGACGACACGCGCGCCGCCGAGGCGATGAGGCTCTGGCGGTCCCGCGCGCCGCAATCGCTGGCGATGCGCGCGGCCGAGGCCACGCTGGCCTTGCGCCTCGGCGACGAGCGCCTGGCACGGCGTGAACTTGAAGGCTTGCTGCGTGATCGTGATGACGCCGGCTGGCGGCACGCGCTGATCGCGCTCGGCAGCGGCGGCAAGAACGCGAAATTGTCCGCGCGCCTGCTGAGCACCTTGGTCGACGACAATGCGATCCCCAACGACCTGCAGGCATGGCTCGCCTTTGGCGGCCTCGCACAGCGGCTGGATGAAGATCCGCTGGCCGAGCGCATGGTGGCCGAGGTGGTGAAGCGTTTCCCAGGCGAACCACGCGTCGCGCTGCTGCGCGCCAGCCAGTTGCGCGAGGCCGGCAAGCTCGATGAGGCCAAGGCCGCGCTCGCCGGACTGCAATCCCAGGCCGAGCGCGACGCAGATATCCGCCTCGCCATCGCCGCCGAATACGACGCGATGGGCGATCCTGCCGCGGCGGCCGCCGTGCTCGCGCGTGGCCAGCAGGACGAGCAGAGTTATGGTTTGCGAGCGTCGTTGCTGGCGCGTGCCGAAGACAACATAGCGCTTGCAACGCTGTACGAAGAACTGCGCAAGGGTGCCGCACAGCCCGACCCGGAACGCCGCCTGCTGCTAGGCCAGACCGCGGAATTCCTCAAGCGTTATCCCGAAGCGCTGGAGTGGTATCGCGGCGTGCCTGGCGGATCGCAACGCTGGACCGCGCGCCTGCGTGCCGCCAGCGTATTGCATGAATTGAAGCGCAGCGTCGAAGCGTACGCTGAAGTGCGCAGGTTGCAGACCGAAGGCAGCGCGGACGAGGATGTGCGCCGCGACGCCTACCTGCTGGAAGCCGAGCTGCGGACGCGCGACAAGGACGATGCCGGCGAACTCGCCGCCTACGCACGGGGCCTGGCAGCCTATCCCGATGATGGCGCGCTGCTGTATGCGCGCGCACTGGCATGGGAGCGACGCGACAACATCGAACGGGCCGAAGCGGATTTCCGCAAGATTCTAGTGGCCGAACCGGACAACGTCGCCGCTTTGAATGCACTTGGCTACACGCTGGCCGATCGCACCACGCGCTACACCGAAGCGCTGGAGCTGATCGACCGCGCGCGCGCGGCGGAGCCGGGCAGCGCGGCAATCATCGACAGCTACGGTTGGGTGCTGTATCGGCTCGGCCGCAACAAGGATGCACTGGTGGAATTGCGCCGTGCCCTGACCTTGCAGAAGGATCCCGAGATCGCGGCACATCTGGGCGAAGTGTTGTGGGTCAGCGGCGACAAGGACGAGGCGCGCAAATATTTCGAGCAGGCGCGCAAGCTTGATCCCGAAAACCGTGCGCTGAAGCGTGCGCTGATGAAATTTTCGCCATGAGGCGAGTGACGGAAATCCTGTTGAAACTTGGATCGACTTCCCGGCGAAAGGCCGACGCAGGGTGGGCCTTGGGCCACCATTGGCACGATGGTGACGAAGAGCGGTGTACCCACTCCACGCTCGGCACTCGTCGCCATGACGACCCAAGCGTTGCTGGCCCCTTCCTTGGAACTTTGATCTTCCGAAGGGTCCTGACCACATCGTTGTTGTTGCTTGCCGCCTGCACGGCGCAACCGATCAAGCAACTGCCTCCGCTCGATCCCGCGCTCGCTGCCGCGAAGCAGGCGCAACGGGAAGCCGCACTCGCCTCGCTGGCTGCATGGTCCTTGCAGGGCCGGGTGGCGCTGTCCAACGGACGCGACGGCGGCAGCGGCCGCATCGACTGGAAGCAGGATGGCCAGCGCTACGACGTCGCGTTGAGCGCGCCGGTCACGCGGCAGAGCTGGCGCCTGAGCGGCGATGCCGACGGTGCTCAACTCGAAGGCCTTGAAGGCGGCACGCGCAGCGGTGCGGATGCAACGTCCTTGCTGCTGGAAGCCACGCGCTGGGAAATTCCGGTCGCGGCGTTGTCGTCGTGGGCGCGCGGCCTGCGTGCTGGTGGCGAACATGGTGTCGCGGTGATCGGCTACGGCAGCGACAGTCGCCTGGCGCGCATCGAGCAGGGCGGATGGGTCATCGACTATGGGGGCTGGCGCGCGTCGGCCATCCCCGGCATCGAACTGCCGAATCGCCTCGATGCCACCCGTGGCGATGCCCGGGTGCGGCTGATCGTCGATCGCTGGAGCGAAGGCGCTGCCGCGCCATGACCACCGAGCAGGGCGGCTGGTCGGTTTGGCCGGCCCCGGCCAAGTTGAACCTTTTCCTGAGGATCACCGGACGGCGGCAGGACGGCTATCACGCGTTGCAGACGGTGTTCCGACTGCTGGATTGGGGGGACAGCGTCGGGGTGCGCGTTCGGGAGGATGGCGTCATCGGGCGTCCGAGGAAGCTAGACATAGGGTGGGCCTCGGCCCACCACGCCGGTGATCATGACGAAAAGGGGTGGGCCGACGCCTGCCCCGCGCCCCGGTTCGACGCGGATGACGCGGGCATGCCTCCGGCATGCCTCCGGGTGCTTGAATCCGAAGATTTGTCGATAAAAGCTGCGAAAATTCTCCAATTTGCTGGGACCGTCAGCCAAGGTGCCGACATCGTCGTGAGTAAGGTCATTCCTGTCGGCGGAGGCTTTGGTGGAGGCTCCTCGGACGCCGCCACAGCATTGCTTGCTTTGAACCGCCTCTGGAACATGAACTGGTCGATCGATCGTTTGGCCCGGTTGGGCCTGCAACTCGGCGCTGATGTTCCGCTCTTCATCCATGGCCGGAATGCATGGGCTGAAGGCGTCGGCGAGCAGCTCACTCCGGTCGATCTTCCGCCTGCCTGGTACGTGCTGGCCGACCCGGGCGTCCACGCCTCGAGCGCGGAATTATTCCAAGCCCCTGAATTGACGCGGGATTCGCTGCCCGCGACAATGTCCGACTTCGTTTCGGGTGCTCTGCTCGGCAATGCGTTCGAGCCGGTGTTGCGTCGTCGGGAAGCGGCTGTGGAAGCCGCGTTCCAGGCTTTGTCGCAGATCGGCCGGCCGCGATTGACGGGGTCGGGCAGCGGGTGTTTCGTCGAGTTCGGCGATCGCGCGTCGGCGCAGGCGGGTCTGGCAACATTGCCATGCGACTTGCGTGCGTGGATCGCGGCCGGCGCGTCGCATTCACCGCTGCACAAGGCACTCGAAACAAACAGTTAACCGCAGGGGCGTCGCCAAGTGGCCCAAGGCACCAGGTTTTGATCCTGGCATTCGCAGGTTCGAATCCTGCCGCCCCTGCCATCAAGTGGTCCCGCAACGGTCAGAGCGAGCGCGGAAAGACATGCAAGACGATCACGATCTGCTGGTCTTCTCCGGCAATGCAAACCGCCCCTTGGCCGATGCGGTGTGCAAGGAGCTCGGCATCGGCATCGGCAAGGCGCTGGTCGGGCGGTTTTCCGATGGCGAAGTGCAGATCGAGATCGAGGAAAACGTCCGCGGCCAGGACGTGTTCGTGATGCAGCCGACGTGCGCACCGAGCGCGGAAAACCTGGTGGAACTGCTGGTGCTGGTGGACGCGCTCAAGCGCGCCTCGGCCAATAGGGTGACCGCGGTGGTGCCGTATTTCGGTTACGCGCGGCAGGATCGGCGGCCGCGTTCAGCGCGGGTGCCGATCACCGCCAAGGTCGCGGCGCAGATGTTTTCGACGGTGGGCACTGACCGGGTGCTGACCATCGATCTGCATGCCGACCAGATCCAGGGCTTCTTCGATATGCCGGTCGACAACGTGTATGCGTCACCGCTGCTGCTGGCCGATGTCTGGCGTGCGCACGGCACTGAAAATTTGATCGTGGTGTCGCCGGACGTCGGCGGCGTCGTGCGCGCAAGGGCCATCGCCAAGCGCCTCGACGACGCGGAGCTGGCGATCATCGACAAACGCCGTCCCAAGGCCAACGTCGCCACGGTGATGAATATCATCGGCGACGTGTCCGGCAAGACGTGCGTGCTGGTCGACGACATCGTCGATACCGCTGGCACCCTGTGCGCTGCGGCGGCGGCGTTGAAGGCGGAGGGCGCGATCAAGGTGGTCGCGTACTGCACGCATCCGGTGCTGTCGGGGCCGGCGCTTGACAATCTGAACAGTTCGGCGCTCGACGAACTGGTGGTGACCGACACGATTCCGTTGTCGGAAGCGGCCAGGAACTGCAAGCGCATCCGCCAGCTCAGCGTCGCGGAATTGCTGGCGGAGACCATCCGCCGGATCGCATTCGGCGAGTCGGTGAGTTCGTTGTACGTGGATTAGAAAACAGTTGGTGGTTGGAGGTTTGCGAAGAATCCACCGACCGGCAACCACCAACCGAAAAGACTCCTTTGGTCGCGAGGGAGTCATTAACGCCGCCGCGAGGCGGCATCAACGCAGAAAAAGTGAGTAATAGAAATGGCAGAAGTACACAAACTCTCCGCTACCAAGCGCGATGACGAAGGCAAGGGTGCGAGCCGCCGCCTGCGTCGCGCTGGCAGCATTCCAGCCATCGTGTATGGCGGCAAGGACGATCCGCAGAGCATTCAACTGGCGCACGAGTCCACCTGGGTCGCGAGCCAGAACGACTGGTTCTATTCGCAGATCCTGTCGCTCGATATCGGCGGCAAGGCGCAGAGGGTGTTGCTGCGTGACATGCAGCGCCATCCGTACAAGCAGATCATCATGCACCTGGATTTCCAGCGCGTGAACGAGAACGAAGCGATCCGCGTCGCGGTGCCGTTGCACTTCCTCAACCAGGACATCTCGCCGGCTGGCAAGGCCGCCGATGTTGCGGTAATGCATGAGCTCAACGAAGTGTTGGTGAGCTGCCTGCCGAAAGATCTGCCGGAGTATCTGGAAATCGACCTTGGTGCGCTGGAGGTCGGCGACACCATTCACCTCTCGCAGGTCAAGCTGCCCGAAGGCGTGGAAGTGCCGGAGCTCAAGCTCGGCCCGACCCACGATGTCGCCGTCGCCGTCGCGCGCTACGTCAAGGAAGAAGTGGAAGAAGAAGTGGTCGCCGAGGAAGGCGCAGCCGACATTCCGGCCGCGAAGGTCGAAGGTGACGACGAAGCCGCAGCCGGCGACGAAGACGAGAGCAAGTAACCGCTCGCGGGCGGCGTTCGCGCGCCGCCCGTTGTCGCGTTTCGCATGGCTGGCTTGCGCCTGATCGTGGGCCTGGGAAATCCAGGGCCCGAACACATCCGGACCCGGCACAACGCCGGGTTCTGGTTTGTGGACGCGCTCGCCGAAAAATCGGGTGCGCGTTTCGGCATCGAATCCAAGTTGTTCGGCGAAACCGCGCGGGTGGACGTCGCTGGCCAACCGGTATGGCTGCTCAAACCGGCGACCTTCATGAATCTCAGCGGCAAATGCATCACCGCCGCGCTGCGTTTCTGGAAGATCGAACCCGACGCGTGCCTTGTTGCGCACGACGAGCTCGATCTTGCGCCCGGCACGGTGCGGTTGAAATTCGATGGCGGACATGGCGGCCAGAATGGCGTGCGCGACACGATGCGCCTGCTCGGCCATGGCGGGTTCCATCGCCTGCGCATCGGCATTGGCCATCCGGGCCACAAGGACAAGGTCACGTCGTGGCTGCTGAAAGGCAGCCCGGACAAGGACGATGCGATCCTGATTTCACGTGCGATCGATGACGCGATCGATGTGATGCCGCTCGCAGCCGCGGGTGATTTCAATGAGGCGATGAAGCGGTTGCACACGAGCAGGGATTAGGGGTTGGGGATTCGGGATTTGGTGAAGCCACTGCTTCTTGCCGAATCCCAAATCCCGAATCTCGAATTACGGATCCATCCATGGGTATCAAATGCGGCATCGTCGGCCTGCCCAATGTCGGCAAGTCCACGCTTTTCAACGCATTGACCAAGGCGGGCATCGCCGCGGCCAATTTTCCGTTCTGCACGATCGAGCCCAATGTTGGCGTGGTGCCGGTGCCGGATCCGCGCCTGAACCAGCTCGCGTCCATCGCCAAGCCGTTGAAGGTGATCCCGACTGCGGTCGAATTCGTCGACATCGCAGGCCTCGTCGCGGGTGCGGCCAGCGGTGAAGGGCTAGGCAACAAATTCCTGGCGCACATCCGAGAGGTCGATGCCATCACCCATGTGGTGCGCTGCTTCGAGAACGCCGACGTCATCCACGTCAACAACCGGGTCGATCCGATCTCCGATATCGACACCATCGACACCGAGCTGGCGCTGGCGGACCTGGACTCGGTCGAAAAGGCCTTCCAGAAGGCCGAACGCTCGGCCAAGACCGGCGACAAGGACGCCAAGGCCCGGGCCGAGGTACTGGGTCGGGTCCGAGCCGGCCTCAACGACGGCAAGCCGGCGCGTGCGCTGGAACTGAGCGAAGATGACAAGATCGCCGTGCGCGACCTGTTCCTGCTCACCCTGAAGCCCGTGATGTACGTGGCCAACGTGTTGGAGGACGGTTTCACCGATAACCACCATCTTGACGCGGTGCGTGCCCGCGCCCTGACCGAAGGCGCGGAAGTTGTGCCGGTGTCGGCCGCCATTGAAGAGGAACTGGCCCAGCTGGAAGACGAGGATCGGGACGCCTTCCTGACAGACCTGGGCCTGGACGAGCCCGGCCTGAACCGCGTCATCCGGGCGGCCTACAAGCTGCTGGGCCTCCAGACCTACTTCACGGCAGGTGAGAAAGAGGTGCGCGCCTGGACCGTGAAATCCGGATCGACCGCGCCGCAGGCGGCCGGGGTGATCCATACCGACTTCGAAAAGGGCTTCATCCGCGCCGAAACCATTGCCTTCGATGAATACATCAAGTTCCGCGGCGAATCCGGCGCCCGCGAGGCGGGGCGGCTGCGGCTGGAAGGCAAGGAATACCGGGTGCAGGAAGGCGATGTGCTGCACTTCCGCTTCAATGTCTGACGCCACAGGCCGTTGACACCCTTTGGCGTGACGGGCGACAATCACCGGCTGTTTTGACTGGTTCCAAAACTTCCGGAGGGATACCCAAGCGGCCAACGGGGGCAGACTGTAAATCTGCTGGCTTACGCCTTCGGTGGTTCG
>PPFU01011776.1_pt1 | contig 18138 bp, 15 predicted proteins | sample 1535991 | NCBI WGS metagenome assembly PPFU01 (sample SAMN04901290, study PRJNA319586) | Hypolithon metagenome, whole genome shotgun sequencing project. | isolation source: Antarctic Hypolithon | place: Antarctica: Miers Valley | collected 2014
GAGCCGCTCGCGTTCGACCTGCGTGCCGCTGGCACCGGCGGCCGCGCGCAGCTGCAGGGCCGGGTCGCGCGGGGCGATTTCAGCGCGGTGATCCAGCCGTCGCGTCTGGCGCTGGACAACCAGGTACTCGAGGCCGCACCGCTGGTGGTCGACGTCTTCGACGGCCGCATCACCGCGCGCGGACGCGGCGACTTCAGCGACCGCGACGACGCATCGTTCCGGTTCTCGGTGGCCGCGCGCGGGCTGGTGTTCGCCCCGGCGGGCGATCCCGACGATCCCGCCGCCGTGCCGCCGCCGGCGATCCGCGCCGACGCCGACCTCGGCATCGCCGGTACGCCCGAAGCGTGGACCACGACCGGCACCGCCACCCTGCGCCGCGACGGCGAGGAAGCCGCGCTGGTGGTCGATGCCCGCGGCAACCGTGAAGCGGCCACGCTGCGCCAGCTGCGCGCGACGATGCCGACCGGCAGCCTCGACGCCACCGGCCGCATCGCGTGGGTGCCTGCGCTGGGCTGGGACCTCGAGGCCACGCTGGCGGGATTCGACCCGGGCTACTTCGCGGCTGCGTTCCCTGGGGCGGTTGACGGCAGCCTGGCCAGCACGGGCACTACCCGCGACGACGGCGGCCTCGACATCGCCGCCGAGGCGACGTCGCTCGGCGGGACACTGCGCGGCCGCCGCCTCACTGGCGAAGCGCGGATGACGATGCAGGGCGCCGCCACCGGCCAGCCGGCGGCACCGGCGCGCTATGAGGGCGAGGTCGCGCTGGGGCTGGGCGGGAGCCGCATCGACGCCCGCGGTACCGTGGATGATCGCGTCGACATCGACGCCACGCTGGCGCCGCTGCAGCTCGACGACCTGCTGCCGACCGCCGCCGGCACGCTGCGCGGGTCGCTGGCGGTGACCGGCGCACGGACCGCTCCCGACATCGCCGTCGACCTTGACGGCAGCGGCCTGCGCTACGGCGCCTACACCGCCCGGACGCTACGGATCGACGGCAACCTGCCGTGGTCCGGCGGCGGCGGCCAGCTCGCGCTGGACGCCAGCGGCGTACAGGCCGGCGTCGCGCTGGACACGGTCGCGGTGCGCGCCCGCGGCGCGGTCGAGGACCTGGCGCTGGAAGTCGACGCGCGTGGCGAGATCGGCACGCTGGCACTGGCCGGCGACGCCCGCCGCGGCGGCGCGGGCTGGCAGGGCCAGCTGGCGTCGCTGCGGCTGGCGCCGGCGCGCGGCGCGGCCTGGCAGCTGCAATCCCCGGCGCGCTTCAGCCAGGCGCCGGGCCGGTTCACGCTGTCGGCGAGCTGCTTCTCCTCGGGCAAGGGATCGCTGTGCGCCAGCGCCGACTGGCCGCAGGGCGGGCTGACCGTCGACGGCAACGGGCTGCCGCTCGCGCTTGCCACCCCCTACCTGCCCGCACGCAGCGACCGCCGGCCATGGCTGCTGCGCGGCGAGATCGCGATCGACGCCCAGGTGCGGCCATCGGGCGCCGCCTACGCCGGCAACATCACCGTGACGTCGCCCGGCGGCGGCCTGCGCCTGAGCGAGCGTGCGCGGCGCGATGTGCTCGACTACAGCGACCTCGCCTTCGAAACGCGTTTCGACGCCAACGCGGTGCGCGCCACGCTGGCGACCAGCTTCAACGGCGATGGCCGCATCGATGCCCGCATCGAGACCGGCTGGCAGCCGACCTCGCCTCTGGGCGGCGAGGTCGCGTTCGACATCACCGAACTGACCTGGATGGAGCTGCTGTCGCCGGACATCGTGGATCCGACCGGCACGCTGAGCGGCCGCCTGACGCTCGCCGGCACGCGCGGTGCGCCGGCGCTGGGTGGCCAGGCGCGGCTGTCGGCGTTCACCACCGAAGTGCCGGCGCTGGGCATTGTGCTCGAGCAGGGAGATGTGAGGCTGGACGCGCGGGCCGACGGCACCGCGGCGATCACTGGCAGCGTGCGCTCCGGCGGCGGTGTGCTCAACCTCGACGGCACACTCGGCTGGCGAAGTGACGACAGTGGCGGCACCGCGCCGCTGGTGCTCAACGTGCGCGGCACCGATGTGCTGGTCTCCGACACCCGCGACCTGCGCGCGGTCGCCAGCCCGGACCTGGTGGTGCGCATCGCCGCGGACGAGCCGCTGTCGGTCAGCGGCACTGTCGCCATTCCCAGCGCCACGATCGACCTCGAGCGCCTCGACCAGGGGGTGTCGGCGTCACCCGACGTGGTCGTGCTGGACCCGGTTGATCCGGAGCGCAACGCCAGCGCCGCGCCAATCGACCTCGACCTCACACTGGCGTTGGGTGACGACGTGCGCCTGAGGGGGTTTGGACTGGACGGCACGCTGGGCGGGTCGCTGCGCGTGCGCTCGCCCGCGGGCCGCGAAATGACCGCCACCGGCGCGCTCGAAGTCGGCGGCGAATACGCGGCCTATGGTCAGGAACTGCAGGTCACCCGTGGCGAGCTGCGATGGTCAAACGGCCCGGTCGGCGACCCGATCCTGAACATCCGCGCCGAGCGACGGATCGATGTAGAGGGCATTACCGCCGGGATCGACGTCACCGGGCGCGCCAGCGCGCCGCAGGCAAGGGTATGGAGCGAGCCTGCAACCACCGAATCCGAGGCACTGTCTTACCTGGCGCTCGGGCGGTCGACGTCCAACCTGTCCAGCGCCGAGGGCCAGCAGCTCAACGCAGCATCCGCCGCGCTCAACGCAGGCGGCAACCTGCTGGCATCGCAGATCGGCAGCCGTATCGGGCTCGACAGCGCCGGCGTGACGGAGTCACGCGCGCTCGGCGGCAGCGTGCTCGGCATCGGCAAGCAGCTGTCGCCGAAGCTCTACGTCGGCTTCGGTGTGTCCCTGCTCGGCACCGGCCAGGTGCTGATGCTGAGGTACCTGTTGGGTCGCGGCTTCGATGCCGAGATCGAGTCGTCGACGCTTGAAAGCCGCGGCTCGGTGAACTGGCGCCGCGAGAACTAACTGTTTGACGGTCCTTTGCCAGGTTTGTCGATCACGCATACACCGCTGGAGATCGACACCGGCTTGGCCGGGCGGCCGCCGATCACGCGGCAGGATGTCGAGGCTGCCTCGGGCAGCGTGATCGCGGGGGCTAGACAAGCATGTCGCCGCCTCGTGCCTGGTGACGATTGGCGCGACTGACCAGGACGACGGTCGCGTCGCCGGTCAGGGCAGAACGCGCACTCCGCGCAACTGCGCTGCCCCGTCGACAACATCGGTCCAGACCACGTACGCGACGCCGTCGCGCAGGGCCAGCTTCGGGAAACCGGTTTCATGGCCGCGGCCGGCGAGGCGCGCCAGCTGCAGTCGCTCGTGCTCGGTCGCAAGGTCGGCGCTGCGCCGCGACAGCCACAGCGACTGGCCCTGCGCGTCCTCGCGCAGCCACAGCGACCAGGCCTCGCCATCGCCGAACGCGACGTCGACGCGGCCAAGCACGGCCTCGCCCTCGTCCAGCACCACGGCCGCGGCGAAGCTGTCGCCGGCGTCGGCGCTGCGCGCCAGCCGCACCTGCGGCGCGTCGCCCGGCGCGGTATACCAGCCCACCAGTACCTCGTCGCCGGCGGCCGCGGCTGCGGGACCATTGACCGGGCATGCCGGTGTGGTCCAGCCGTCGCCGTGGACGGCCGCCGGCGTGGCCCAGCCGCCGTCGCCCAGGCGAGTGGCGAGGATGTCGCGGACCTCGTCGTCGGTGCGTCCGCGATAGACCAGCAGCGGTCCGCGGGCGGTCACCGCGACGTCGGTCTGGCAGCAGTCGCAGGCACTCGCGGCGATGGTGGCCGTATCACCGGTGCGCAGCGTAGCGTCGACCACGTTGGCACGCAGCGTGGTGCGTGCGCCGCCGTGACCGTCGTGGCCGTCAGGATCGGCCGTCGCACCCGGGTTGCCAGCGGCGTGCCCCGGGTGCCGGGCGAGCGCGGGATCGCCGCCTTCCAGCCACGCGATCCCGACCGACGCGGCGCCCTGCGGCCACAGCGATACGAAGCCATGCTGCGCCGACACGCGGTCATAGGGCACCAGCGGCGTGCTCCAGCGCGCGCCGCCGTTGCGCGACGTGGCCAGCATGATGTCGTGCGCCTGCGAGCCGTCGCCGCGCTGCTGCAGCCAGTGCACCCAGAGTGCGCCGTCGGCGGCCGCGACGATATGCGGCGTGTCGGCGCGGTTGACCAGCATGCTGTTGCCGATCGCGACTGTCATTGGCGCGCTCTGCCAGCGACCGGCGGCGGAGTCGAACGCGGAGAACTGCAGGATGTGGCGGCGGCCAAGCTGCGAATTGACCCATGCCAGCAGCAGCCGGCCGTCGGGCGCAACCACCAGGTCCGGCAGCGCCGATCCCGGCAGGTTGGCGGGCAGCGGCCAGGCCTCGACCCGGCTGGCGGCGGTGGGGTCGGTGCGCGCCGGTGCGCTGGCGGCGGCGGTGGGCGGCGCCGCGTCGCGCGCGCACCCAGCGAGCAGCGCCGCTGCCAGCACGGCGATCAGGTGAAGAGGGGTTCGCATCGCCCAAGGGTACCGTAGCCGCATGTTCACCCTCGTCGCCAGCTACCTCGACCCCATCGAAGCGCAGATCGCGCGCGGCCTGCTGGCAGCCGAGGGCATCGAGGCGCACGTTGGCGACGACCAGATCGCGCTGGCCAACTGGGAATGGCGGCTTGCGGTCGGTGGCACCAAGCTGCGGGTACGCGCCGACCAGGCCGACCATGCACGGGCGGTGCTGCGCGACCTCGATGCCGGTGCGTACCGGCTCGACGACGACGATGACGCCGCGACGCGAAATCCCGAGCTGTCCGCGCCGGACCGCGAGTCGCCGTCCAGCCGCCTGGCGTGGCTGGGCGCGGTGCTGCTGGGGTTGCCGCTGCCGTGGCGCCGGCGGGCTTCGGACGACGACGCGACGCGCCAGGTCTGAGCCGCCGTCAGGCCACCTGCGCCCGCCGCGCGCGCGCCAGGTGCACCAGCAGCAGGGAGATTGCTGCCGGCGTCATCCCCGGGATGCGCTGCGCCTGGCCGACGGTGTCCGGTCGCACGCGCTCGAGCTTCTGCCGCGTCTCCGCCGACAGTCCGTGCACCGACGCATAGTCGAAGCCGTCGGCGATCACGGAGTCCTCGTTGCGGCGCTGACGTGCGATCTCCTGCTGCTGGCGCACGAGGTAGCCGGCGTACTTGGTGCCAATCTCGACCTGCTCGGCGACTGCCGGGTCGGCGACCGGCGGGCCGAACGCCGGCAGCGCGGCAAGCCGCGCGTAGTCCAGCTCCGGCCGCCGCAGGAGGTCGAGCCCGCTGCTCTCCCGACTGATCTCGATGCCGAGCCGCGCGACCGCGTCGCGCCCGGCGGCGTTGCGCGGCGACGCCCAGATCGCGCCGAGGCGCGCGGTCTCGGCGTCCACCGCGTCACGCTTGCGTGCAAACGCTTCCCAGCGCACGTCGTCGACCAGCCCCAGATCGCGGCCGATCGCGGTCAGCCGCCGGTCGGCATTGTCCTCGCGCAGCTGCAGCCGGTATTCCGCGCGCGAGGTGAACATGCGGTATGGCTCGGTGGTGCCGTGGGTCACCAGGTCGTCGACCAGCACCCCGATGTAGGCCTGGTCGCGGCGCGGTGACCAGGCAGGCAGCCCGCGCGCGTACCGGGACGCGTTGACGCCCGCCAGCAAGCCCTGCGCTGCCGCCTCCTCGTAGCCGGTGGTGCCGTTGACCTGGCCGGCGAAGAACAGCCCGGCAATGGCGTGGGTCTCCAGAGACGCGCGCAGCCCGCGTGGATCGAAGTAGTCATATTCGATGGCGTATCCCGGCCGCGTCAGGTGCGCACCGGCGAAGCCGCGGATCGACCGCACCAGCGCCACCTGCACCTCGAACGGCAGCGAGGTCGAGATCCCGTTGGGATAGACCTCGGCGACATCGAGCCCCTCGGGTTCGACGAAGACCTGGTGGCTGTCCTTGTCGCCGAAGCGCACCACCTTGTCCTCGATGGAGGGGCAATAGCGCGGCCCGGTGCCCGAGATCTCTCCGGAGTACAGCGGCGACCGGTGCAGCGCCGCGCGGATGATGTCGTGGGTCAGGGCCGATGTGTGGGTGATCCAGCACGGCACCTGCCGCGGGTGGTCGCGACGGCTGCCCATGAACGAGAACACCGGCCGCGGGTCGTCCCCGGGCTGGCGCTCCATCAGGGCGTAGTCGAGCGTGCGGCCGTCGATGCGCGGCGGCGTGCCGGTCTTGAGGCGGCCGACGACGAACGGGCGCTCACGCAGGCGCTGCGCCAACGTGGTCGCCGGCGGCGCGCCGGCGCGGCCGCCGTCGTGCTGGTGCTCGCCCACGTGGATGCGGCCGGCAAGGAAGGTACCGGCGGTGAGCACGACGGCCGACGCACCGAAGCGCTGGCCCGATGCGGTCACGACGCCGCGCACCATGTCATCGCCGCCGTCGCTGTCAACCAGCAGGTCGTCGACAGCACCCTGGAACAGCGACAGCCCCGGCTGGGACTCGACTGCGCGGCGGATGTGGCCGCGATAGAGGTCGCGGTCGGCCTGGCAGCGGGTGGCGCGGACGGCGGGGCCCTTCGACGCGTTGAGCCGACGCCACTGGATGCCGGCGGCATCGGCGGCACGCGCCATGACGCCGCCAAGGGCGTCGATCTCGCGCACCAGATGGCCCTTGCCGATGCCGCCGATCGCCGGGTTGCAGCTCATCGCGCCGATGGTGTCGATGGCATGGGTCAGCAGCAGGGTGCGGGCGCCGCTGCGAGCGGCCGCCAGCGCAGCCTCGGTGCCGGCGTGGCCCCCGCCGATGACGATGACGTCGTAGCGGTGCAGGTCGGGGATCGACATCGTCGGGCTCTGGCGTTGGCGTGGTGCCATGGTATCGGCACGTCGGGGCGCGGTGCGCAACCAGGGTTGGCACGCAACCTGCGTACACCTCTGGCGCACCCGGAATGGCGGCGCCGTAGGGCGCGGCCGGAGATTGGAACAGGGCTGGCCACGTGCATGCCGGGGAAGCGCAGGGGTCGGACGTCGGGGGACGTCCGGCCCCGTTTTTTTTGCGTCACCTGGCCAGCGCGTGGCGCTGGGCCGGCGATCAGGAGCCGACACCCGACAGGAGCGGAACAGGGGGGATCCGGAATCCCCCGCCGGGTGTCGACATGGGTCAGACCAAGAAACGTCCTATTGCGACGCATCCGGTCAGTCGGGCCAGCTTGCGACCAACGCGCGGCCGCCGCAAGTGCCCGTAAGGCGCGGATCAGGGGCGGGCGTCGCGGATCCGGTTGCGCGCGCCACCTGACGGACGGGGGGCTGGCATAGGGCGGGACGCCGGCGCCGAGATCCGCGACGGCCTGTCGTCAGCGCCTCGGAACGACGCCGGCGCAGGGGCGGACTGGACGGGCGTTGAACCCATCCGCACGCGCGGACCGCGATCCAGCTTCGGATTCGACGCGCCGCGCTGTCCGGGGTCCACACCGATCACACCCGTCGGCCGGCCCTGGCTGACGTTGCCCGGCTTGTTGGGAAAGACAGTCGCCCCTGGCGGGTAATCGAAGCCACTGATCGGCTTGTTGGGCACCATCACCCGGCGGGGTGTCTGATCGACATGGCCCCTCCGGGGATACGGATACGCCGGGGCGTAGCCGTAGTACGGATAGCCGTAGCCGCCGTAGGAGAAGTACGGGTCGCGATACCCGTAGCCGACGCCGCCATACCCGTATCCCACGCCGCCGTACCCATAGCCGTGGGGGGCGCCGTAGGACGAGCCGCGGCCATGGTAGTAGTCGCCGCCGGTGGCGCCACGGTACCCGTAGCCGCTCGACACGCAGCCGCTGAGTCCGGCGGCGGCGAGAAGCGCGATGGAAAGCCTGCGGATCATGGCGTTACCCCTGTTTGTCAGTACCCCACCATCGGCCTGACGCATTGAATTGGCGCTTAACCCTGTCGGTGGCGTTCACGCAGCCATCAAGCAACCGGCGCGTCGGCTAACCTGTAAGGATGTCTGCGTCCTCCCCGTGCCCGCCCGGATTCGACGACCTGCTTGCCGCTGCGGCGCGGATCGCCGTGCATGCGCACGCCACGCCGGTGCTGCGCTCCTCGACCGTCGACGGGCTCGCTGGATGCCGCATCGCGTTCAAGGCCGAGCACCTGCAGCGCGGCGGCGCGTTCAAGTTCCGCGGCGCGTGCAACGCGGCGTGGGCGCTGCCGACCGAGGCGGTGCCGCGCGGCGTGGCGACCCATTCCTCAGGCAACCACGGCGCCGCGCTGGCGCTGGCGGCCCGCAGCCGCGGCATGCCTTGCCATGTCGTCGTGCCTGATGGCGCGGTCGCAGCCAAGGTCGCCGCGATCGCCGCATACGGTGCGGTCATGCACCGCTGTGCACTCGGCATCGCCGCGCGCGAGGCTGCGTGCGCGCAGGTAGTGGCCACGCACGGTGCGACCCTGGTGCATCCCTATGCCGACCCGCTGGTGATCGCCGGCCAGGGCACCGCCGCGCTCGAACTGCTGCGCGAGGCCGGACCGTTGGACGCGCTGGTGGTGCCGGTCGGCGGCGGCGGCCTCGCCGCCGGCACCGCGATTGCGATGCGCGCTCTCGCGCCCGGCTGCCGGCTGTACCTCGCCGAGCCGTCTGGCGCGGCGGACACCTCGGCGTCGCTGCGTGACGGGACGCTGGTCGCGGGAGACCCGCCGGACACGGTCTGCGATGGCCTCCGCGGGACCCTGGGCGCGCCGAACTTCGCCCTGCTGTACGCCGACGACGTCGAGGTGATCGAGGTCGACGACGTCGACACCGTCGCGGCGATGCGGCTGCTGGCCATGCGCACCAAGCAGCTGGTCGAACCCTCTTCGGCGATCGCGCTCGCCGCGGTGCTCGCCCGGCCGCGCACCTTCGCCGGGCTGCGGGTCGGCATCGTGCTGTCGGGCGGCAACGTCGACCTCGACGCCCTGCCCTGGACCGCCTGATGCCGCGCCGCTCCGCTGCGGGTAGCGCCTTCCTCGCCCTGCTGCGGCTGGCCGTGGCCTGCGCGCTGTGGCTGGGGGGGGTGGCAGCGTGGATCGTGCACGTTGGTGGCCGCGACGAAGCGGTCGGCGTGCGCGCCGATGCGATCGTGGTGCTGGGCGCGGCAGCCTACGACGCGCGCCCGTCGCCGGTGTTCACCGAGCGCATCCGCCACGGGCTGGCCCTCTACCGCGACGGGCATGCGCCGCGGCTGATCTTCACCGGCGGCTACGGCTTCGGCGCGCGCTTCTCGGAGTCGCAGGTGGCGCGTCGCTACGCGCTGCGCGAGGGTGTGCCCGCGGACGCGATCCTGATCGAGACGCTGTCGCGCACCACGCAGGAGAACCTGGTGCAGGCGCGCGCGCTGATGCTGGAGCACGACCTGCGCCGCGTCATCGTTGTCAGCGACCCGCTGCACATGGCGCGTGCACTGCGGCTGAGCCGCGCGCTGGGCATCGACGCGGTGGGCTCGCCGACACCCAGCACGCGTTTCCGCACGGCGCGCACGCAGTGGACATTCCTGGCACGCGAGGTCTACTTCTTCCACCGCGACCTGGTGATCCCGCCACGATGACGACTGCCGCCGCGCGGCGGCGTGCGCGCCTCAGCGCCGCCCGTCGGCGACCAGCGTCAGGCCTTCCTGCAGCAGCCAGCGAGTGGCCGCTGCGCGTTCCCGCACCGGCGCGCCGTTGAGCACGCCCACAATCCAGCGGAAAGACCGGCAGCGCGCGTCGCGACTGGCGGCGTCGGTGCCGGTGGCGGTCATGCCGGCCATGAAGCCGTCGTGCAGCATCGCGGCCTTGACCGCGGACGACTTCAGCACCTGCTGCGCCATCGCCGGGTCGTAGGGCTGCGGCTGGCCCTGAAGCCCGGTCACCGCGATCTGCGTGAACGCGGCCGCGAAGCGCTCGCGGCTGCCGTCGCCCAGCCGGTTGGCGGCGCGCTGGAATGCGCCGACGCTGCGGTCGGCGTCGGGATCGAACAGCGCGCACAGCACCGCGGATTCCTCCGGCACGCGCGAGCTCGCGTGCACCGCCTGGAACAGCTGGTCTAGCGCGCTGTCGGGCGCGCGCACCAGCACGTCGCCGCCGACCGCCATCACCAGTGCGGGATCCAGCTGCGACAGGTCGATCTCGTAGCGCTGGGCGGACGCGTCGACAACCGCGGCGGTGGCAAGCAGCACGACGAGGCTGGCGCGATGCAGGATCGGGATCATCTTGGGCGGTCCGGGCGGCGGGGCGCTCGAGTCTAGGGCGGCGGCGCTGAACCGACGTCGCGCATCATGCGATCGGTCACCCTTCGCGCTGGCGTCCACGAACGCGGATACCTGCTGCCGGGAACCGCGCCACCTCGGCGTCGCCTTCGCGCATCGGCGCGCCGTGGTCCGGGGCCCAGGCCAGTGCGGTGATCGTCTCCCACGTCGCCGGCAGCAGCCCGTCCGCGCCGCGCAATGGCTCGTAGGCGGCGCGCGCGGCGTCGAAGCGGCTGCAGCCGGTCAGCGCCCGCCGGCGCGACGCCAGCGCGTTGGTGGCGCCGATCTCCCGCAGCCCGCGCATCAGCGACGCCAGATCCGCATGGCGCTCCTCGCGCAGCGTTCGGTCGACCACCGGATCGCGGAACCCAGCCTGCATCAGCGCATCGCCGACCGCGGCGATCGACGCGAACGGGCTGACGTGGCCGGCGCTGTCGGCCGCCGCGAACGCCGCGCGCAGCTCGTGCAGCGTGTCGCCGCCGAAGGTCGAGAACAGCAGCAGGCCGCCGGGCCGCAGTACGCGGCGGAAGCCCGCCAGCGCCGCCGGCAGGTCGGCGACCCACTGCAGGCACAGGTTGCAGAACAGCACGTCCAGGCTGTCTTCGGCCAGCGGCAGCGCGCGCGCGTCGGCGTTGACGCGGGCGATCGCCGGCCGTAGCGGATGCCAGCGCGGGCGCAGCGACGGCTGCCGCAGCATCGGCAGCGCCAGGTCCATCGCCAGCAGCTGCGCACGCGGCCAGCGCGCGCGCATCGCGACGGTGGCGGAGCCCGGACCGCAACCGAGGTCGAGCACGCGACGCGGCGACCAGTCGTCGCCATGGCGCAGCGCCAGGTAGTCCAGCGACTCCAGCAGCTCGGACTCGACCTCGCGCTGCAGCGGCGACGCGGCGGCATAGCGGTCCGACGCGCGCGAAAACGCGCGCCGCACCTGCCGACTATCGAAGACCTCGTTCACCGCGCGGGTCCCGTGGCGAGGTCCGCGGCGGCGGCGGTGTCAGCGAGGAAGGCGCGCAGCAGCGACGCGATCGCGTCGGCGTGGGTCAGGAACGGCGCGTGCCCGGCGTGCGCCAGCACCTCGCAGCGTGATCCGGGCGCGAGCGCCGACGCCTCGCGCAGCGCCCGCGGGTCGACCAGCCGGTCGCGACGGCCGCCGATCCACAGCGACGGCACCGCCAGCGTCGGCAGGCACGCGCGCAGGTCGGTGGTCTGCAGCAGGTCGAGGCCGTCGGCGAGCACGTGGGCGGCGGGTTCTCCGCGCGCGAACAGCTGCGCGCGCAGCGCACGCAGCTCGCCGCGCGCGTCGTTGGACCCGAACGCCTCCAGCGCGAGGAACCGCTCCAGCGTGCCGCGGTAGTCGCAGCGCAGGCCGTCGGCGAAGTCGCGGAAGATCTCCGCCGACATGCCCCAGCGCCAGGGGTCGGACGCATCGGGCGCGCTTTTTACAAACCGGGGGCTGGCACACAGCATCATCAGCGCCGGCACCGCGTCGGGACGCGTCGTCGCCGCGCGCAGCGCCACCAGCCCGCCCAGCGACCAGCCGCACCACGGCGCCACGGGTACCTGCGCGGCGATCGCGTTGACACAGGCATCCAGCGCCAGCGGCAACGCGGCATCGCGGCTGCCGCCGTGGCCGGGCAGGTCGACCAGGTGTACGCGATGGTGCTCGCGCAGCCGCTCGACCAGCGGCGCGAACACGCCGCCGTGCATTGCCCAGCCGTGCAGCAGCACCAGCGGCGGCCCATCGCCCACAACCTCGACATGCAGCGCGCTCATGCGCAGGTATCTGTACAGAGCGCGTCGCGAAAGTGTTCGCGCGCACGGGGCGCGACGCCGGCGGCGGCGGCAGGCGCGCCCACCGCTCAGGCGCCGTCGGCGGCGCCGCCCGGCGCCTCCACGCTGGCCGGGAACCGCTCCTGCGCGCGCGCAAGCGCCTCCACCAGCGCGTCGACCTGCGCGTGGTCGTGCCCGGCGGTCAGCGTGATCCGCAGCCGCGCGCGGCCCTCGGCCACGGTCGGGGGGCGGATCGCGACCACCCAGCAGCCCGCCTGCCGCAGCGAGGCCGCCATCGCCAGCGCGCGCGCGTTGTCGCCGCACAGCAATGGCTGGATCGGCGTGTCCGACGGCATCAGCGGCAGGCCGAGCTTCGCCGCGCGCACCTTGAAGTGCCCGACAACGGCGTTGAGCTTGTCGCGGCGCCAGTGCTCGCGCCGCGCGAGCCGCACCGCGGCCAGCGACGCCGCCGCCTGCGCGGGCGGCAGCGCGGTGGTGTAGATGTACGGGCGCGCGGTCTGCAGCAGGTGCTCCACCAGGGCGTCGTCGCCTGCGACCACCGCGCCGTGGCCGCCGAGCGCCTTGCCCAGCGTCGCCAGTTGCAGCGGCACGTCGGTCGACGTCAGGCGCGCGGCGGCGACACTGCCGCGGCCCTCCGGGCCGAGCACGCCAACCCCGTGCGCATCGTCGACGTACAGCAGCGCACGCTGAAGCCGCGCGGCGATCGCAAGCTCGCGCAGCGGCGCGACGTCGCCGTCCATGCTGAAGACGCCGTCGCTGGCGAGCATTGCCGCGCCGGCCGGCACGCTGCGCAGCTGGCGCATCGCGCCCTCGGCATCGGCGTGCGGATAGCGGCGCAGGCGGCAGCCCGCCAGGCGCGCGGCGTCGATCAGGCTGGCGTGGTTGAGCCGGTCCTGCACGCACAGGTCCTCGTCGCCCAGCAGCGCCTGCATCACCGCCAGGTTGGCGAGGTAGCCGCCGCCGAACAGCAGCGCGCGTGGCGCCTGCAGCCAGTCGGCGAGCTCGCGCTCGAGCGCCTCGTGCGCGGCATGGTGGCCGGAGACCAGGTGCGACGCGATGCCGCCGGCACCGTCGCGCAGGGCGGCGTCCTGCAGCGCATCCACCACCTGGAACTGCTGCGACAGCCCGAGGTAGTCGTTGCTGCTCCAGTTGACCAGCCACGCGCCGTCGACCTCGCAACGTGACCCGTCGCGCCGGGTGACCGCATGGCGCACGCGCTCGGTGTCCGAGGCCTGGCGCCGGGCCGCGGCGTCGGCGACGCGCTGGCGCAGGTCGAGCCGTGGCGGCGGGCCGGACGCGGCGCCTGGCTCAGGCACCCTGGCGGATCCAGACCGCGAGCGCGCCCAGCGCGATCGCCGGCAGCAGCGCCAGCGAGCCCAGCGCGACGCCCACGCGCGCGGCGGGCGGCAGCCGGCGCACGCGCAGTTGCGCGGCGTCTGTGGCGGCCTTCTGCGCGTGCAGCAGCACCGCGACGAACAGCAGCGCCGCGTAGCCGAGCCCCGCAGCCAGGTCGGGGCGATGGAACGCAACCACGCCGTAACCGAACACGACGAACGTCGCCAGCCGCAGCGCCGCCATCCATGGCGGCGTGCCGTCGCGGCGCGCGGTCGCAAAACCGCCGGCACCGATGAGGGCCAGCAGCGCCAGGTACGCCCATGTGTACCAGGGCGTCACGCCGCCGCGGTCCTTGCCGGGGCGGCGGTGATGTCGGCGTGCACCGTCGCCGGATGGTCGTGGCCGGCGGCATCGACCGGGACCGCCATGGGCCGCAGGCCAAGCCGCTCAAACAGCGCACGGTCGCGCGCGGTGTCCGGATTGCCGGTGGTCAGCAGGCGGTCGCCGTGGAAGATCGAGTTGGCCCCGGCAGCAAAGCACAACGCCTGCAGCTCGTCGGACATCTGCTCGCGGCCGGCCGACAGCCGCACCATCGACGCCGGCATCGTGATGCGCGCCACCGCGATGGTGCGCACGAACTCGAACGGATCCAGCTCCACGGTGCCATGGAGCGGCGTGCCCGCCACCTGCACCAGACGGTTGATCGGCACCGAGTCCGGATGCGCCGGCAGCGTCGCCAGCAGCTGCAGCAGCCCGGCGCGCTGGCGCCGGGTCTCGCCCATGCCGACGATGCCGCCGCAGCAGGTCTTCATGCCGGTGTCGCGGACGTGGGCCAGCGTGTCCAGCCGGTCCTGCATGCCGCGGGTGTGGATGATGTCGCCGTAGTACTCGGGGTCGGTGTCGAGGTTGTGGTTGTAGTAGTCGAGGCCGGCGTCGCGCAGCGCCGCGGCCTGGGGCGCGGTCAGCATGCCGAGGGTGGCGCAGGTCTCCAGCCCCAGCGCCTTGACCTCGCGGATCATCGCCGCGACCTTGGGGATATCGCGGTCCTTGGGCGAGCGCCACGCCGCACCCATGCAGAAGCGCGACGCGCCGGCGTCCCTGGCGCGACGCGCGCTGGCCACCACGTCGGAGGTGTCCATCAGCTTCTGCGCATCGACGCCGGTGTCGTAGCGCTGCGCCTGCGGGCAATAGGCGCAGTCCTCCGGACAGCCGCCGGTCTTGACCGACAGCAGGGTGCTGACCTGGACCTCGGCGGGGTCGAAGCGCTCGCGGTGGACGCTGGCGGCGCGGAACAGCAGCTCGGTGAACGGCAGCGCCAACAGCGCCTCGACCTCGCTGCGGGTCCAGTCGTGGCGCAGGGGCGCCGCCCCGCTGGCGATGGGGCGGTCACTGACGGCGGGCATGTGCGGTTCCTGAGCGGCGTGGCGGCGCGAGACCGGCAGTCTGGAAACCATGCAGGGCACTGTCAACCGAACCCGGCCGCCCGCGGTTGACGGCTGGCTGCAGCGGGTCGGCCAGGCGGTCTGTCCGCCGCGCTGCCTGGTCTGCGGCGAGCGCGGTGCCGGGGGCCGCGACCTGTGTGCGGCGTGCACAGCGTCGCTGCCATGGAACCGCATCGCGTGCGCCACCTGCGCGGTCCCGCTGCCGGCGGCGTGCGCGACGCCTTCAGCGGCCGCGCACTGCGGAGCCTGCCTGCGCCGGCCGCCGCCGCTCCACGCCGCACACGCCGCCTTCGTCTATGCCTCGCCGTTGGACCAGCTGCTGCCGCGCTTCAAGTTCCACCGCGACCTGGCCGCCGGCCGCCTGCTGTCACAGGCCATGGCCACCGCTTTCGCCGCGCTGCCCCGTCCAGTCGCGCTGATGCCGGTGGCGCTGCACCGCGTCCGCCTGCGCAGCCGCGGCTACGACCAGGCGCTGGAGCTGGCGCGGCTGCTGGCACCGCCGCTGGGCCTGCCGGTCCGCGATGACCTGCTGCGGCGGCTGCGCGACACCGCCCCGCAGTCGACGCTGGACGCCCGCCACCGGCACCGCAACCTGCACGGTGCCTTCGGTGTGCGCGAAGGCATAGCGGTACCGGCGCACGTCGCGCTGGTCGACGATGTCATGACGACGGGCGCCACCCTGCACGCCGCGGCGCGTGCCCTTCGCCGCGCCGGCGTGGAACGGGTGGACGCGTGGGTCTGCGCGCGGGTGTCTTGACGCTAGCCCTGCATCTGCTCCAGCTCCTTGCCCCTGGTTTCGTGCACGTACTTCAGCACGAAGACGACGGAAGCGATCGCCGCGAGCGTATAGAGCCCGTATGCGCCGGCCAGGCCGATGCTGGCCAGCAGGATCGGGAAGGTCATGGTGATCGCGAAGTTGGAGGTCCACTGCGCGGCGCCGGCGACCGCCAGTCCGGAACCGCGGATCCGGTTCGGGAACATTTCGCCGAGCATGACCCACATCACCGGGCCCCACGACATGTTGAAGAACACCACGTAGACATTGGCTGCGACCAGCGCCAGCGTACCCATCGCGTCCGACAGCGCGAGCCTGCCGCTGGCGTCGACCGATGCACTGGCGAAAGCCAGCGTGACCAGCGCCAGCGACACCGCCATCCCGGCCGAGCCGAACCACAGCAGCGGCCTGCGGCCGATGCGGTCGATCAGCAGGACGGTGACCAGGCAGGCACCGATGCTCAGGGCCCCGGACAGCACGTTGATGAGCAGCGCGTCACTCTCGGAGAATCCGACGGCCTGCCACAGCACCGCACCGTAATAGAAGACCACGTTGATGCCGACCAGCTGCTGGAACGTCGCCAGCCCGATGCCTACCCAGACGATCGACCGGACACGACCCGTGGTATCGCTGCGCAGATCCGACAGCCGCGGCTGGCGATGGTCACCCAAAGACGCCTGGATCTCGCCCAACTTGATGGCTGCCGCGCGCGCGCCGTACAGCCTCGTCAGGACACGCATCGCATCGGCGTCGCGACGCCGGAACGCGAGGAAGCGGGGGCTTTCGGGGATGAACAACAGGGTGACGAGGAACAGCGTTGCCGGCAGGATCTCGACCCAGAACATCCAGCGCCAGGCGGCGAGTCCGCCCCACAGGGCCTGGGTCGACGCACCCGCAAGGTTGGCCAGCAGGTAATTGCTGAGGAACGCGAGAAACAATCCGCCGATGATGGCGATCTGCTGCACCGTGGCCAGACGCCCCCGATAGCGTGCCGACGCCACTTCGCTGATGTACGCCGGCGAGATCACGCTGGCAGCGCCCACAGCGAGTCCGCCGATGATGCGGTAGACGATGAACTCCAGCGAGCTGTCGGCGATGCCCGAACCCCATGCCGACACCAGGAAGCAGACCGCGGCCACGATCAGCACCGAGCGACGCCCGTAGAGGTCGGCGAGGCGGCCGGCGAAGAACGCGCCGAATGCGCAGCCGAGCAGCATGGACGCGACGTTGAACCCGGTGCCGACCGAATCGGAGTTGAACGCCGCGCGCAGCCCGTCGACGGTGCCGTTGATCACGCCGCTGTCGAAACCGAACAGGAAGCCGCCGATCGTGGCGACGCAGCTGACGCGCACGATCAGCCGGGTGTTCTCTCCAGCATCGAGCTCGTCATCGGCCAGCGCTTCATGGCTCATGGTGTGACCGCCTGGTGGTCGCAAAGGGTGGGACGTCTTCAGCGCAGCATGCGCTCGTTGGGGAGGTCCTCATACGCCTGCCTGCGCTGCGCCAGTCAACGCAAAGTGCAGCGCGATGCCCGCGAACACCGCCATGCCGACCCAGTGGTTCTGCCGGAACGCCGCGAAGCACGCGGCGCGGTCGCGGTAGCGCGCCAGCCGGAACTGCAGCGACACCAGCACCGCCGCGACGACCAGCCCGGCCCAGTACGGCGCGCCCAGCGCGGCCTGGCGGCCGACGAGCGCCAGCGCGACCAGCGCCAGCGAGAACAGCAGCGCCTGCGCGACCAGGTCGAGGTCGCCGAACAGGATCGCGGTCGACTTCGACCCGGCGCGGATGTCGTCGTCGCGGTCGACCATCGCATACCAGGTGTCGTAGGCGGTCGCCCAGAAGATGTTGGCGCCGTACAGCAGCCACGCCACCGGCGGCACCGCCCCATGCACCGCGGCGAACGCCATCGGGATGCCCCAGCCGAAGGCCATGCCGAGGTAGACCTGCGGCAGGTAGGTGTGGCGCTTGAGGTAGGGATAGGTGGCCGCCAGCAGCAGGCCGACACCGCTCAGCAGCACGGTCAGCCGGTTGGTGGTCAGCACCAGCGCGAACGCCACCAGCATCAGCACCACGAACACCGCCAACGCCTCGCGACCCGAGACCGCGCCGGTCGCCAGCGGGCGGTCGCGGGTGCGTTCGACCTGGCCGTCCAGCCAGCGGTCGGCGTAGTCGTTGATCACGCAGCCGGCCGAGCGCGTCAACCAGACGCCGGCCGTGAACACCAGCAGCGTCCACGCCGGCGGCACGCCGCCGGCGGCGATCCACAGCGCCCACCATGTGGGCCACAACAGCAGCAGCCAGCCCACAGGGCGGTCGCCGCGGACCAGCGTCCAGTACAGCGACAGGCGGTCGCGCCAGACGGCTGGGGGTTCGACATGAGGGTGGCCGGGCATCGCGACAGCGTAGCGGCGGTGGCCACGCCGCGGAACGGCCGGCTGACGTGCGTGCCGTCCCGGCTCGCGCGCCGCCGCGCGATCGTGGACAATGCGCGGCCAGCGCGCCCGTAGCTCAGCCGGATAGAGTAGTGGCTTCCGAAGCCATTGGTCGGGGGTTCGAATCCCTCCGGG
>PPFU01000131.1_pt1 | contig 18131 bp, 14 predicted proteins | sample 1535991 | NCBI WGS metagenome assembly PPFU01 (sample SAMN04901290, study PRJNA319586) | Hypolithon metagenome, whole genome shotgun sequencing project. | isolation source: Antarctic Hypolithon | place: Antarctica: Miers Valley | collected 2014
GTGCGGGGTGGTGGATCGGGCGGTGGGGAGGGTGAGGGTGAGGGTGAGGGGGAGGGTCGGGGGTGGGGGCGTCGGGGGTGGGTGCAGAGGGTGGTGCTGGTGGTGCTGTTCGTGGCGGCGGTTGGGCCGTTCGTTTGGCCGGTGCGGGTGGTGCCGCCGCGGATCGTGGTGCTGGACACGTGGCGGGAGATGGAGCGAGCGGGCGAGGCGGAGGTGCTGCTGCGTGCCCCGATCCCGTATTCGCCGGACGACCGGGATGCGGGCACCTTTGACATCACTCGGCCGCACCCCCAGCCGCCGTCGTGGACCGGCTCGCCGCTGGCTGCCCCGGGATGGAGCACGCACCTGCTGGGCACCGATGGGCTGGGCGCGGACGTGCTGAGCAAGATGATCTGGGCCAGCCGCATCGCGCTGTCGATCGGGCTGATCTCGACGGGGATCGCGGTGGTCATCGGCGTCACGCTGGGCGGGCTGATGGGCTACTTCGCCGGGCCTCTGGACCTGATCGGGATGAGGCTGGTCGAGATCTTCTCGGCGATCCCGACGCTGTACCTGCTGCTGGCGTGCGTGGCGTTTTTCGGGAGCAGCTTGATGATCATGATGATTATCATTGGGCTCACCGGGTGGGTGGGGTACGCGCTGTTCACGCGGGCGGAGTTTCTCAAACTGCGAAAGCAGGACTTCGTGCAGGCCGGCCGGGCGCTGGGGCTGCCATTGCGGTCGATCCTGTTCAAACATATTTTGCCCAACGCGGTGGCGCCGATCCTCGTGAGCGTGAGCTTCGGCGTGGCGTCGGCGATCCTCGCGGAGGCGAGCCTGGCGTTCCTGGGCTTCGGCGTGGTCGGGGCCCCCAGCTGGGGCGGGCTGCTCGACGAAGCCATCTCCGCGGGCGGGGGCTTCTCCTGGTGGTTGGCGACCTTCCCCGGCCTGGCGATCTTCCTCACGGTGTTCGGCTACAACCTTGTAGGCGAAGCCATCCGCGACGCGATCGACCCGCACACGCAGAAGAGGTAGTAACCGCAGGGACACGTCGAGAAAGCAGGAGGTGCGCAGAGAAATCCAGGGAGTTTTGTTTTCTCTGCGCGCCTCTGCCCCCTCTGAGTCTCTGCGGTTAATTCGGGTCCGCCCCGAGCATCGGCATCCCCATTCCCTCGATCTCGCGGAGGGTGCTGCCACCGATGATGCCCTGGAGGTCGCCGTACATGCCGGTGGTGTTGATCATGGCGCGTTCGATCTGTTTTTCCCGCTTGTTCCAGTGCTTGTGGTAAGCCCGTTTCTCCGCGGCCAGTTCGTCTTGCATGGTTTGGAAAGATTCGACAATCCCCGACACGCGATTGAAGAATTCCGGGCTGGTGAGATATTGATAGACCGCCTCGATTTTGGTATGCCGACCCTCGAGCGCGCGGGCGCTCCGGGCCGCTCCGATCAAGCCGTTGCGGAGCAAAGCGGCGGTGCCCGAGGCGAGAGCCCAACTGCACACCCAAACCCCGTCGACCTGCGCCAAGTGTGGCACGTCTTTAGGCATCACCGCGGAAACCAGAACCGCGACATGGGCACCGGCGGCGCGTTGATCGTCCCGGAGCTTGGTCAGCCACCCGTCCTGCCACTTCACCCCGGTTCGTTTGCTCTCCCACAGGATGGTGCCGCACTCCCCGCCCCGGCCGTCTCCAACCCGCTGCACCGCGTCCGCACCTTTGATCCCTTTGGGGACCTCGTCGATCTGGTCATCGGGGAAGAGTTGAGCGAGCAGCTCCTCCAGCGCCAGCTCCTGCACCTCACCCTGAAGCTGCTGCGAGCCTTGGTCCGCCTTGCGACGCAGCTCGTCGATCTGCCGGCGGAGCGATTCCATCTGCACGTCCTTCTCCTTGAGCTTCAGGCCATGCTCCTCATCCGCCTCCTGCAATGTTTTGTCGCGGATGGTCTTCCGCTCCGCGTCGAGCTGACGCTGCACTTCGAGCTTGAGCCGCTCTTCCCGCTCCTCGATGTCCCGTTTGGCTTTAAGCAGCTCCAGTTCCCGCTCGCCGGCTTCTTTCACCTTGGCTCGCAGAGCCTCGGCCTCTGCGTCGCGGGCGGTGAGGGTTTGGGCGAGCTTCTCATCAAACGCCTTCTGAGCCGCCTCGCGAAGCCCTTTTTCGCGGACATCAAACGCCTTTTGAGCCTCCTCGCGTACCCGCGACTCCATGTCCTCTCGCTCGGCCTCAAGGCGTTTTTGCTCGGCTTCGAAGTCACGCTCCCGTTTGCGGAAGCTGAGGATGGATTGCTCCGACTCATCAAGCCGCTTCTTCACCTCGTCGAGCTGGGCTTTGCGGTCGGTTAGTTCGACGTTGAAGTCCCGCTCGGCCGTCTCACGGGCTTTGGTGGTGAGGGCGTCCCGCTCCTGATCCAGCCGATCACGGATGCTCTGCTCCAGCGACTTTTCCCGCTCGTCGATCGAAGCCCGTTGGATGCGAAGCTGCTCGCGGAGCGGGGCGTACTCCGCCTCGTACTGTCGCTTGATCTGGGCGGAGAGCTGCGCACTCATCGCCTGGGTGAGCTCGATGATGGCGTTGCAGTTGGGGCAGGTGAAGGCGGTGGGGGAGGGGGTGAGGGAGGGGGACATGAGGCCGAGTGTAGCATCGGCGTACGGCGTCTGGTAGCGCCTCTCTCTATCCCGGTGGATGGGGGTGTTGGGCCGGATTATTCGACCTCGGTCACCGCGACAGAGGAATCAACCACGGATGCACACGGATGGAATCGGATGAAATCGGAACATATCTTGGAGGTGCCGGGCGGTGCCACGACGGAGGCGACAGCCTCGGCCGTGCCGGATGTGCCAAGCCGCCCCGGATGAGCGGGAACGGGCGGGGTTCGCCTCACGACGGGCACCACCGTCGCCGTGGCACCGGTGGGTTTGTCTCGTCCGTTACCAATATCAAAGTGGTTTGACCGCTCTTCTCCCGCCGCGAGCGGCGGGGCTAAATCTTGGGAAATAGACGAGGTGTCCTAGCCGCTGCGGTAGACTGCACGCATCATGGACGCCACGCCACTGTTGGAGGTTGAGGGGTTGACGGTGACGTTTCCGGGTGCGGAGAAGGGGTCGCGGTTGCGGGCGGCGGATGGGGTGAATCTTTCGGTGTACCCGGCTCAGACGCTGGCGGTGGTGGGGGAGTCGGGGTCGGGCAAGAGCGTGTCGGCGATGAGCATTTTGCAGCTGATCCCCGTGCCGCCGGGGCGGTACGACAGCGGGCGGATCGTGTGGAGGGAGGAGGTGGCTGTGGCCGCTGAAGCGGGTGCCGCCGGGGGGAAAGATTTGTTGACGTTCAGTGATCGGCAGATGCGGCGGATTCGGGGGAATGAGATCGCGATGATCTTTCAGGAGCCGATGACATCGCTGAACCCGGTGTACACCATCGGCGACCAGATCCTGGAGGCGGTGCGGCTGCATCAGGACGTCACGCCCCGCGAGGCCCGCGAGATCGCGGAGAGGGCGTTACGGGAGGTGGGGATCGCGGACCCCGCGCGTCGGCTGCACGAATACCCGCATCAGCACTCGGGGGGGATGCGGCAGCGGGTGATGATCGCGATGGCGCTGGCGTGCCAGCCGCGGCTGCTCTTGGCGGACGAGCCGACGACGGCTCTGGATGCGACGATTCAGGCGCAGATTCTGGAGCTGCTGCGTCGGCTGCAGAGGGAACGGGAGATGGCGGTGCTGCTGATCACGCACGACCTGGGCGTGGTGGCGCAGAACGCGGATGTGGTGGCGGTGATGTACGCGGGTCGAGTGGTGGAGTACGCGAAGGTCGAGCCGCTGTTCGCCAGGCCGCTGCACCCGTACACGCGTGGGCTGTTGGCGTCGATGCCGCGGCTGGGGACGAGGCAGAAGCGGTTGCCGACGGTGACGGACGGCGCGACGATTCCGGGGGACTTTCCGTCCGGGTATGAGGTGTCGCCGCATGTGGTGGACCCCAACCCGGAGGAGGGGTACGGCGGGGCCGACGCGAGGCTGTATGAGGTCGAGCGGGACCACTGGGTGCTGTGCGAGGCCCGCACCGCGGAGGCGAAGCGGAGCCTGCGGAAGCCACGGATCGACTATCGGCGGGAGTATGCGGATGCGGACGCGGATGCGGATGCGGATGCGGGGGTAGGGGTTGGGGTGGGGGCGGCGGCGTGAGGAAGGGTTGGAAACAGAAGAAGACGCGACAACTTGCGGCGATTCGTTGTTGAAATGTAGGTTGTAATCATGCGGTGAATTTACCGCCCGAGATTGCGCATCGGCTCTATGGGTTGCAGGTAAAGCTGGATGGGTTGAGGATGTCGGCGGGGGGCGACGATGGTGCTGGCCCAGACGCTGGGCGTGTTGCGGACATCGCTGGGGAACCTGCGGCGCGGGGGGTTCGAAACGGTTTACCGCAAGCGGGCCTGGTGCCGGGTGCTGGCGTGAGGGGGCCGATTTGCAGACCCGGACCCCACACGCCCGCCGGGGCTGGCGTGTCGGGTCCGGCTTCTGCGTCGGAGAGACGAACGACGGGTCAGGCGAGGTCGGCCAAGAGTTTTTCGGCCGCGGCGTCGAGTTTTTCGGGAGTTTCGTAGGTCCCGGCGCGGATCATGGCGCGGACGCTGGCGACCAGGTCGTTGCGGACGTCGGAGGTTTGTGTGAGTCGGCTCATGAGTCGGGCGGAGTCAGAGAGTTCGACGCGGTCGGGGGCGACGGGCAGGTGGGGCGTGGAGTGTGAGGGGTGGGGGAACGGGTGGGGCTGCCCGTTGAGGCGGTGGCCGTGGTGAGGGCGGGCGGGTTGGGCGTGGCGGCCTCGTCCGATGGGGGCGATGTCGCTCATAGAGAGTGGGGTCCTTTGGAGGGTGACGGGGGAAGTGGTGGTGAGCGCGGGGAGGGCGCGTGCGGTGGGACCGCGGGGGACGGGTTGCCGAGCCGCTCCGTCCTGGAGGGCGAGCGTGAGGGTGGCGCCGCCGCGTGAGTGGGCGAGCCGAGGGAGCCCGGGGAGTCCGTGGGCGTCGGGGGTAAGCCGCCCCGTCCTGCGGTGGGGGCAAGGAAGCGGGTTGCGGCTGGCGTCCCCATGATTATCGTGCATGACGGTCCTTTTCCTTGAAAGCGGCGGCGGTGCGGCGGTCGGAGGCGACAATGCCCCCGGTCAACCCGCCAGTGCTCCCTTTATCGGAAGCGGAGCCGCCGCGCCTGCACATTGTTTGGTCGATGTTTGCCTTTCAGGATGCAAACACGTCGGTTCGCCACGTTCTAAAGGCCTTGAGAGGAGACAAGAGGCCGCAATGAACATGGTTCATCTCCGGGGGCTTGCTACCCCTGCGGCCTCAGCGGGCCGCTGCAATGCGGGCGGCCACGATGGCGGCCTGGGCGTTGGGGGCGACATCATGCACGCGGAACAGGTGCACGCCCGCCGCAACCGCCAGGGCGGTGGTCGAGATCGTGCCACCTAAATGGGGGCACGGCGCATTCTGGCGGCGGCTCTCGGCTGCATTGCGGGGAACCAGCGTGGCGATGAACCGCTTGCGGCTGGCCCCGAGCAGCACGGGGCAGCCCAGGGCCACAAGCCGGTCGAGCGAGCCGAGCAGGCGGAGGTTGTGCTCGAGCGTCTTGCCAAAGCCGATGCCGGGGTCGAGCACGACCTGCGATTCAGGCACGCCCGCCCCCGCGGCGGCGTCGCGGCGGCGTTGGAGAAATTCGATCACCTCCGCGACGACATCGGCGTAGACCGGCTCCCGCTGCATCGTCGCGGGCTGACCCAGCATGTGCATCAGCACGATCGGCACGCCCCGCCCGGCCGCCAGCCGCAGCATCGCTCCAGGCTCGTCCCCCGGGCCCTCCCGCGCGGCGGAGATGTCGTTGATCACCTGAGCCCCCGCATCCAAGGCCGCCTCGGCCACGGCGGGACGCGTCGTGTCCACGCTGACCCAAACATCCTCCCGCCCCGCCTCATCCATCGCCGCCCGCACCGCCCGCACCACCGGCACCACGCGGTCAATCTGCTCGCCCACACCCACCCGCTCCGCGCCGGGTCGGGTCGATTCGCCGCCGATGTCGATCCAGGCCGCCCCTTCCCCCGCCATGTGCAACGCGTGCCGCACCGCCGCGTCGACGCTCGCGTGCTCCCCGCCGTCGGAAAAGCTGTCGGGCGTGGCGTTGAGAATCCCCACCACGCGGGGCGGGCCCTCGGGCGACAACATCATCGGCTCCCGGCCGGGCGTGGTGAGGTGCATGGGAGAATCGTAAGCGGCACCCACCCCCAAGGAGCCGCGGACGAAGTAAGCGGTCTTCTCCGCTGATACGCACCGCGGTCCCCCAAAGCCGTTCACCTCATCGTTCGCCACTTGCCGCGGATAGACTCCGGGCATGTCCGATCCCACCGCCCGCCCCCCCGTCACCCGCTTCGCCCCCTCGCCCACGGGGATGCTCCACATCGGCGGGGCGCGGACGGCGTTGTTCAGTTGGGCGTTTGCCCGCGGGCGGGGGGGGCGATTCCTGCTCCGCATCGAGGACACCGACCAAGCCCGCTCCACGCCCGAGGCGACGAGGCGGATCGTCGAGGACCTGGCGTGGCTGGGCATCGACTGGGATGAGGGCCCCGACGCCGCCGCCGTCGCCGCGGGGGGGGACCCGTACGACTGTACCATCGGGGATCAGGGACCCTACTTTCAGAGCCGACGGCTTCATACCTACGCCGAGGCGGTGAAGCAGCTGCTCGATTCCGGCCGGGCGTATCGATGCTATAAAACCCCGGAAGACCTCACCGCCGAGCGGGACGCCGCCCGGGCGGCGGGCAAGCCCTACAAATATGATCGCGGCGAAGCGATCGCTCTTTCAAAGCAGCGGATCGTGGAATATGAAGCGGCGGGTCGGCCGTTTGTGATCCGGTTTCGGATGCCCGATCAGGACATCGTGGTACACGATGAAGTGCTGGGTGATGTGGTGACCGCGGCGGCGGAGCTGGAGGATTTCGTGATACAAAAGTCGGACGGTTTTCCCACGTTTCACCTCGCGGTGGTGTGTGACGACGCCGCGATGGGGGTGACACACGTGATCCGCGGGCAGGAGCACCTGAACAACACCCCGCGGCATGTGGCGGTGCAGGACGCCCTGGGGTGCGACCGGCCGACGTACGCCCACATCCCCTTGATTTTCAACTCCGATGGCAGCAAGATGAGCAAGCGGGACAAAGCCAAGGCCGCCCGCGCCGCCGCGGTCGCTCTGCCCGATTCGGAGCGGCCCGAGCCGCCTCGGGGCATGGACCCGCGGCTGTGGAAGGGCTTCATCGCGGGCGAGAACGACGACTTGGGCGTCGCGGTCGCGATGGCGGACATGCTGGGGGTGACGCTCCCCGAGATCGACGTGGCCGACTTTCGACGCAGCGGCTATCTGCCCCCCGTGCTGTGCAACTATCTGGCGCTCCTGGGCTGGTCGCCGGGGGAGGACATCGAGCGGTTTGGCGACGACCCGATGGCGTTTCTCGCGGCGCGGTTCTCGCTGGACCGCGTGGGCAAATCCAACGCCCGCTTCGACCGCGACAAGCTGTTTCGATTCAACCTCGAAGGGATCGCGGCCCTGTCGCCCGAGCGGTTTCGGGGGCTTCTCCGAGAGCACCTGCGACTGTACCATCCGGGATATGTTTCTTTGATCGAAGATGAGAAGAAGTTCGCGGTGTTCGCAGAATCGTACCGCGAGCGGAGCCGCACGCTGGAGGAGCCCGCGGAGAACGGGCGTATGTTCATTGTGCCCGACGATGAGATTGAGTACGACGACAAGGCGGCGGAGAAGAATCTCTTAAGGAACGAGAGAGAGGGGCTGGCGGTGCTGCGGGCGTTGCGGCCGCGGTTTGCGGGGATCGAGCCTTGGAGCGGGGAGGCGGGGCACGAAGCGTTGCTCGACGCGGCGGAGGCGATGGGGTTGAAGCTGGGCAAGCTCGCCCAGCCGCTGCGGGTGGCGTTGTCGGGTGGCACGGTGACCCCCCCGATGGACCGGACGCTGGAGCTGCTGGGGCAGGCGTCGACGCTGGCGCGGGTGGACCGCTGCATCGAGCGGTTTGGGTGATTCGGGGGTGGGGGTCAGAGCCGATCAAGAGGTTTCCTGTCACGGTGAGCTTCCTATGGTGGCACAGGCGTTTCGCGTGTGAGCGGTTCAAGGCTTCTCCGCGGCCCGAAGGCGGGACGCCTGTGCCAGCAATGCCTCAGAGTCGGGCGCGGAGGGGGTGGCGGGTCCGGCGAAGCCCCAGGTTCTAGCCATGCATTGGGCCGGGACGGCCGGGCGGTATTGTTGCGGACGCATCGCCCGCTTACACTCCCGCCCATGCCCGCTGACACCGCCCGCATCGCCGCCCGACTAGTCCTTGCCGACGGCAGCGTCTACCGAGGCCTGGCGTTTGGTGACGCCTCGCCCCGCGTGGTCGAGGGCGAAGCGTGTTTCAACACCTCGCTCTCGGGCTACCAGGAGGTGCTCACCGACCCCAGCTACGCAGGTCAGATCGTCGCCATGACCGCGACGCAGATCGGCAACTACGGCGTCAACGAGGACGACCTTGAATCGACCAAAGCGCAGGTCGCCGGGTTCGTCGTCCGCGAGCTCTCGCCGATCGTGAGCAATCACCGCGCCACTGCGTCGCTGAGCGATTGGCTGGCGGACCAGGGGGTGCTGGGGATCACGGGGGTGGACACGCGGGCGCTGACGCGGACGCTTCGCGTCGAGGGTGCCATGAATGCCGCGTTGTGCAGCGATGCGTCCGTTGCGGATGAGGAACTTTGGGAGCGGGCGAAGGCGGCGGTGGGGGTGGTGGATCAGAACCTGGTCCGCGGCGTGAGCCGAACCCAGGCCTCTGCGTACAGCAGCGACCTGGGCGGGTGGCGGCCGCTGCAGGGCGAGGTCGAGCCGGTGACGAAGCGTCGCCGCGTCGTCGCGATCGACTGCGGCGCCAAGCTCAACATCCTCCGCAACCTGGTGGATGCCGGGTGCGACGTCACCGTCGCGCCGTGGGACGCCACGCCCGAAGAGATTCTCGAACACAGACCCGACGGCCTGTTTATCAGCAACGGCCCCGGGGACCCCTCGGCCGTCGATACCACCATCCAAACCTTGAAACAACTCCAAGGCCAGGTGCCTACCTTTGGAATATGTTTGGGGCACCAACTGCTGGGGCTGTCGATGGGGGCCAGGACCTTCAAGCTCAAGTTCGGTCACCGCGGGGGCAACCAGCCGGTGCAGAACCTGCACACGGGCAAGGTTGAGATCACCAGCCAGAACCACGGCTTCGCCGTCGACCCCGAATCGCTCGAGGCCGCCGGGGGCGAGCCGACGCACATCAACCTCAACGACCGCACCCTCGAGGGTTTTCGCCACCGCGAGTTGCCGCTCTTCGCGGTGCAGTACCACCCCGAGGCCGCCCCCGGGCCTCATGACTCGAGGTATCTGTTCGACTGCTTCCTCACCATGATGGACACCGGCCGGGCCCCGACGGGAGAGGACATGGACCGGGCGCAGCGGCGGCGGAACCGGGTGGGGTGAAAGGGTTTATCTTTCCGCGTTTGACCGGGTGACCGGATCGGTCGGATCGACGGGATCAAACAAGATCAGCCCGCGGCAGATCGTATCTGGGAGAAAATAACCTGGTTGGACTATTTCCGACCCGCTTCGTACTTTGGACTGTTTTATGAAGCCCCTTAACCCGCTCCCGTTGGATATCATGTGGTGTTAAGATCGCGACAAGCCGGGACAGAGCGGTGAGCGACAGCGAGCCGCGCCGCCCCGGGTTCGACCCACCGCCGCCCCCCCGGGGCAATGGCGACCCGCCCCGGGGCGTTACCCATCGCACCCCCAGGAGCCCCCATGCATCGCATCCTTGCCCTCTTTGTCGTCCTCGCCGCAGGCGTGTCGCTGTTCGCCAGCCCGTCGATTACCGCGGCTCAAACGCAACCCGCCGCGGTGGATCGCGACGCGATCTGGCCTTGGGAATTGAAGATGCCCGCTGATATCCAGGCGGAGATCGACGCGGAGAAAAAGCCGCGGGTGCCCATCCTCGTGTGGGTGCCGCCCGGGAGCGAGCAGGTGCGAGCGATGCTGCTGATCGTCGACAACAGCGACTCAAAGGAGTTTGGCCAGTCCCCCGCCGTCCGCGCCGTCGCGGCGAAGCATGACATGGCCGTCGTCTACTTCCGCTGGGGCGTGGAGTCTCACATGGACCGCGTGCAGGATATCTTCGATGGTATTGCCGAACAGACCGGGATGCCCGGCTTCAAGAATGCCCCCTGGATCACGTTTGGCAAGTCCAGCCGGGGCAAGTTTCCTTATTACATGGCGTGGCAGTTCCCCGACCGCACCATCGCCACCATCTCCTACCACGCCGAGACGCCCTCTTGGCCCATGGCGGACTGGTCGAACATCGAGGACCAGTCGATCCTCCACGTCTCCGCCAACGGCGAGGTGGAGTGGGGCGGGACGTTTGCAATCCACGTCCGCCCGTCGCTCTTGAACTACCGCCTCCACTCCAACGTCCTCCCCCATCAGATCGTCGCCCGCGGCGTCGGCCACGGGGACTACGTAGACGCCAGCGGCAGCCCCGGATGGGGCAAGTCAACGGGCCTCGAGACGTCGGTGCAGGACGTGTGGAGGTACCTCGCTCTGTTCATCGACAAGGCGATCTCCCTCCGCTTGCCCGAGGACGCCGACTCCACCGACGGGCCCGCCAAACTCCGGCAGGTCGACCCCGACAAGGGCTACCTCATCGAGCCCTTCGCCCTGGAAGACACGCTCCGCCGCTCGCGGCTGGACCTGGTGAAGAGCGAGGATGGCTACACCGTCAACCCCGGCGAAGAGGGCGGCAAAGACTCCCCGCCCAAGCTCAACGGCTACGCCGAAATCGCCCCCGCCGCCGACTACACCCCCGCCCCGGGCGTGCCCGTCGTCGACCTCGAGCCCGGCAAGAGCCCGACCCAGTGGCTGCTCACCAAGGGACTCCCCTTTGCGATGCAGACGGACCCGATGCAGGACGTCTCCGCCTTCACCGACCTCCGCCCCGCCCCCGGGGACACCCTCGACATTGACAGCCAAGAGGCAACCTTCACCCTCATCGACCCCAAAGAGATCGGCCGACGCGAGGGGATCGAACGGGGCATCGCCATGAAGGGTGGCCTCACCCCCAAGAACAATGAAATCACCGTGCTTGGCTACACGGTGCTCAAAGTAGACAAGGCCCAGGCGGTCAAGATCTCTGCGGGTCATTCACTCGCGGTGCGAATCCAGGTGGTCCTCAACGGCCAACCGGTAGACGACCGCCAGGTGGTCCAGCTCCAGCCGGGGCTGTACCCGATGCTCTTCGTGCTCAGGATGAAGAGCGTCACGTGGGGCGAGGTCGAGCCCGCCCTCACCGCCGCCACCGATGAGGAGGTCGCCGCCGCCCGTGAGAGTCAGGCTGCTAAGTCGCAGAAGGAGGCGGAGTTCCAAGCCCGCTTCGCCGACGGTCCGCTCGACCCGTGGACCTACATCCACCCCGCCGCCGAGGTCGAGCAATCCAACCGCCGCCACATGCTCTGGCTCCCCGATCGCGAGCTGGCGGAGGCTTGGATCAAGCTGCACACGCCGCCGGCGAAGTCGGAGTAACGTCCACGCAACTTCAACCGCCCGGCGTCGCTGCCCGGACGGCGGGTACCATCGCGCCATGGCCCGCGACCTCGCCGACAAAGTCATCCTCATCACGGGAGCCAGCAGCGGCATCGGGGCCGCCACCGCCAGGGCGTGTACCGCGGCGGGGATGCGGGTGACGCTCGCCGCGCGGCGGGAGGAGAAGCTGCGCGACGTCGCCCGCGAGATCGACGCAGCCGCCGGGGGAGACGCCTCGCTTGTGGCAAGCCCCCGGTCGCACTGGTGCGTCTGCGATGTCGACGATGAGGAGGCGGTGCGTCGCCTCTTCGCCGACTCCTGGAACGCCTTTGGCCGACTCGATGCGGTGTTCGCCAACGCCGGCTACGGCCTCGCCAAGCCGATCCTGGAAACGGGCGAGGAGGAGCACCGCGCGATCTTCGAGACCAACTACTTTGGCACGATTCGCACACTCCAGGCCGCGGTGCCCCGGCTGAGGCAGACCGCTGACGGGCTGCGGCACGTGCTGGTCTGCTCCTCCGCCGCGAGCGAGATCGCGCTGCCGATGTATGGGGCGTACTCCGCCACCAAGGCCGCCCAGGACTCGGCCGCCGGGGCGCTGCGGGGCGAGCTGGCCCCCGAGGGGTTCCGGGTCACCACGGTCCACCCCGTCGGCACGACCACGGAGTTTTTCGAGACCGCCAGCGATCGCAGCGGGTCGAACTATTCCGCGAACACACCGCCGGGGCTGATGCAGACGCCTGAAAAAGTGGCCGATGCTATCGTCGCGTGCCTGCGTCGGCCAAAGCCGGAGGTGTGGCCGATGCCCACCGTCCGGTTCGCCCTGGCCGCCACCACCGCCATGCCCCGCCTGGCCGCCTGGATCATGCGACGGCAGGCGAAGCGGAGCCAGACAGCGAAATCGTAGCCACGGATGCACACGGATGAAATCGGATAAAAGAGGATAGAGAGCCAAAGTTTGTTTATGGGATGAGTCCTAATAAATAAAAGGCGTCGTCCGAGCTTCCTAAATAGTATCTTTCTTATCCGATTTTGATCCGATTTCGTCTGTGTGCATCCGTGGCTATGATTTCCGCCCCGCGTGCGACCAAAGGAAATTCACGCCATGAGTGTTGAACTCGACGTTCAAACCCGACTCGCCGCCAACCTCGATGAGGCCACGGGCGTGCTCCGCGCTGCCGAGGCGATGGCCGAGCCCTTGGGGAGGGCGGGGCGGCTGCTGGCCGACTGCCTGCTCTCGGGGCACAAGCTGCTTTGCTGCGGCAACGGCGGGTCCGCGGGCGATGCCGCCCACCTCACCAGCGAAATCGTCAACCGGTACGTGCTCGAACGCCGCGGCTACCCCGCTCTCGATCTCACCGCCGATCACAACCTCCTCACCGCCCTCATCAACGACTACCCGCCGCACGAGGTGTTCTCCCGACAGGTCGAGGCGCTGGGTCAGACCGGCGACGTGCTCATCGCGTTCACGACCAGCGGCAACTCCGCAAACATCTGCGAGGCCCTCGCCGCCTCCAAACGGGGGGGTCTGTACACCCTGGCCTTCCTGGGCAAGGGCGGCGGGCAGTGCAAGGGCGTCGCCGATGTCGAGCTCATCGCCCCCTCCCACAACACCGCCCGCGTGCAGGAGCTGCACCTGCTGCTCTACCACACGCTGTGCGATGTGCTCGATCCGCTCCTCGCCGAGGCGAAATAAACCCGGGTTATCTATGATGAGCGTGCAGTCCCGCCCCCGGCGAAGGCCTCTTCAGCGGCCGGTCTGCCAATGATCCCGACGGGTCCCCGGTTCTCCAATCCGACTCATCATGGGAAAATTGCCCGCATTTTTGCCCTGGGGGAACCCACCCGGGACCGCGACCGGGTACGCTACTGGCTCAGCCGACCCGCGTGGGAACGCTTCGCGGTGGTCGAGGAGCTCAGACGCTTTGAACACGGAGTTCTTCCAAAATTGGAAAAAGTGGCTCGTGTTGTTGACCGAGCATCGGGTGAGGTACGCACTTGTCGGGAGGCTTGGCGATGGCGCAACACGGGCACCCGAGGTACACGAAGGACATGGACCTGCTGATCTAGCCGACGCCGGAGAACGCTGAACGGTTGATGAAGGCGTTGCGTGACTTTGGTTTTGGGGAAGTGGGCCTCACCGCGGCAGACTCCCTGCAACACGACCGCGTGATCCAGTTGGGTTTTGAGCCGGGTCGGATTGGCCTGCTCAGCTCAATACCAGGGGTCACTTGGGAGGAGGTGGAAGCGGGCAGCGTCAGGCGGGACATCAACGGGGTAGCCGCCGTGGTCATTGGCCGCCGCGAGCTCATCGAGTCCAAACGCTCAGCGGGTCGCCCGGAAGACGCCGCCGACGTTCACCGACTTGGCGGAGTGCTGCCGGAGGCTTGACACGAGTTTTCGTCGAAAGCCAGGTTTGGAGTTCCTTATATCCGAGTCGTTACGCATCAGCGTGTGTGGCTTTGGCTTAGGCCTGTGCCAGAATACGAAGTTCGACTGGGCAAGCGAACACTCGCTCTGCTCGAAGGGGCATGAGCCGAGGCTTCATATTCAACCCGCGAAACTTGCTTCGCGGCTCCTGCCGCGAGCGGCGGGGCTCAATGTCAGAACATATAAGCGAGAATCGGGCCGTTCGTGCGTTGACCAGATCGCAACCCCGGCCAACGGGCTATCATCCACGTGATGGCCGACTCTTTCGCCGATGCCGAGGTCCCGGGTGAGGAGGGGGCGGGGCAGGGTTCGTGGTGGGATGCGCCCGTGGTCTATCCGGGGCTCTATGGGTGGCTGCTGCTGCTGTCGGTACTCGATGTGTTGATGACGTATGGGGTGCTTCGGCTAGGTGGAAGCGAGTCGAATCCGCTCGCGGCGTGGGTGCTGCGGCGGGCGGACATCGCGGGGATGGTGGTTTACAAGTTCGTGATCATCGCGGGAGTCGTGGTGCTTTGCGAGGTGGTGGGGCGGCGAGCGTTTGGCACGGGGCGGAAGCTCGCGGTGGCGCTGGTGCTGCTCGCGACGGTGCCGGTGGTTTGGGGTGGTCTGCTGATCCTGCGGCATCAGATGTGAGCCGCTGGGTTCGCCTCTACAAGCCGCTTGCGGCTTGGCCCGCGTCACCTGGCCGCCAGCGGTTTGGAGCGTCTCACTTGTCCCGCATGAAAAGCGGGTCGCCCTTCTCGATGGGTGTGCCGGGCTCAAGGCCGCCCCACTGGACCCACGTTTTCAGGTCGCCCCGGCCGCGGTCGTCGAGGGCGGCGGCGTAGCGGGTAAGCCCCATGCGGCTCCAAAGCTCCGCCATCTTCGTGGGCATCGCGGGCCAGAGCAGCAGGCTCGCCACCCGCAGCGCCTCGGCGCAGTGGTAGAGCACATCCGCCACCTGCGGGCGATTCGCCTCGTCCTTGATGAGCTTGAAGGGCTGGGTCGACTCGATATACCGATCCACCGCGTGCACCAGCGTCATCGCCACGCCCTGCACCGCTCCGGCGATGTCCAGGTCCGCCATCTTCGCTTCGTAGAGGATCGGGGCCTCCTCCGCCGCCCGCCTCACGATCCGCGACGCCCGCGCCACGTCGCCATCCCCGGCGTCGCCCGACGGGCCCGGGAGTTTCCCATCAAAATACCGTGACGTCATGTTGGCGACACGGCTGAAACAATTCCCCATGGTATTGGCGAGGTCGCTGTTGTACAGATCGATGAAGGTGGACTCGCTGAAGTCCGAATCGGTCGAGCCCATGGGCCCCTGGGTGACCAGGAAGTACCGCAGCGCATCGAGCGAGAACCGCTCGACATATGCATCGAGCCGCTCGAGGTCGATGAAGTTGCCCAGCGATTTGCTCATCTTCTGCCCCTCGCTGATCCAGAAGCTGTGGGCGTAGATCCGTTTGGGAAGCTCCCTCCCCAGCGCGAGCAGCATGGCGGGCCAAATGACGGCGTGGAACCAGAGGATGTCCTTGGCGATCAGGTGGACATCCGCGGGCCAGTAGGTTGCCCGCTCGGGGGTGTCGATGGTGGAGAGGTAGTTAAAGAGGGCATCGATCCAGACGTAGATGGTTTGGCCCTCGTGCTCGGGCACGGGGATGCCCCAGCCGCGGGCGCCCGAGCGGCTGATGGGGGTGTCATTGAGCCCGTCGCGGAGTCGGCCGAGGATTTCGTTCTTGCGGGACGTCGGCTGGATGCGGAGCGTGTCGGACTCGATCAGCTCGACGAGTTTCGCTTCATATTTGCTGAGGCGGAAGAAGTCGTTGATCTCCTTCTTGCGGATCAGGGGCTTGCCGGTGATGGGGCTTTTGTAGTCATACTCCGCGGCTTTGGATTCGGGAACATATTCTTCCTGTGAGGGATCGTACCACCCTTCGTACTCGCCAAGGTACACATCGCCCGACGCGATCAGGCCACGAAGGTACTCGATCACCTTGTCCTTGTGGCGGTCCTGGCTGGTGCGGATGAAGTCGTCGTTGGCGATGCCCAGCCGGTTGAATGTGTCCTCGAAGGCTTTGGCGTTTTGATCCGCCCATTGCTGGGGTGAGAGGCCCCGGGCCTCGGCGGCCTCGACGACCTTGGCGGCGTGCTCATCCGTGCCGGTGAGGAAAAACGTCGGCCGCCCCAGCATCCGCTGATGCCGGGCGATTACGTCCGCGACGGTGGTGGTGTACACGTGCCCGATGTGCGGACGGTCGTTGACGTAATAGATCGGCGTGGTGATGTAGAAGCGGTCGGGCATAGCGACGTGGAGTGTACCGCAGCGGGGCTTGCGCCCGCCTCTCTACGACTCGAACAGCGACCGGTGGAGCTGCGACTGACGGATCACCGAAGCGAGCGTGCCCGGCTTGAGCGGGCGGTGGTCGGGCACGATCACGGTGATGGTGCCGTCGGGGGTCAACTTCTGCATCACGATGTGCGAACCCCTGCGGCGAGCGGCCTTGAAGCCTTCCCGCTGAAGAATCGCTCCAACGTCACGCGCTGGGAGTTGCCGCAGCTTACCCAATGCTGACCTCGAACCGGCTAATGAATGTCTCCGTTCGCAGCCGCTCCGCGATTTCCGACGCGTCGGCGTGTTCCAGAAAGAGCGAGACAGCCTCCTTGAGATTGGCCTTGGCCCCCTCGATGTCATCGCCTTGACTCGCCACGTCCAACTCCGGGCATAGTGCCACCCAAAGGTCATCCTCCTGCTGGAGCACGGCGGTGAAGCCCTGAACACGCGGCTGGGGCGGAGCGGTTTGGATCATGAAGAATCTCCAGTAACACTACGTCCGCCTTCGTCGGGGTAGGGGGCCGCTTCGTACTATATCCCCCATGTCCCTCCCCCGCGACCTGCTTTATGCCGCCGGTGCCCTGGTGAGTGCGCCGGTGTGGGGGTGGGGGATGCTGCGGACGGGGAAGTGGCGGACCGACTGGGTGGGGCGGTTCGGGCGGGGGGCCGCTTTGCCACAAGAGGAGCGGAAGACGCTGCTGATCCATGCGGTGAGCGTCGGGGAGGTCAACGCGGTGCGGGAGCTGGTGGCGTGGTACGAGCGGCACCACCCGGCGACGCGGCTGGTCATCGCGAGCACGACGAACACGGGCGTCTCACGGGCGGCCGAGGTATTCGGGGACCGGCACGACGTCGTGCGATATCCGCTGGACTTTTCGGGGGCGGTGAGTCGATTCATGGACCGCGTCCGGCCGGACTGCGTGGCGCTGGTGGAGTTGGAGGTGTGGCCTACCTTCGTCGATGCGTGCGTGGAGCGTTCTATCCCCGTCGCGGTGATCAACGGGCGGCTGAGCGAGCGGAGCTTTGGCCGGTACAAGCTCGTGCGGCCGCTGCTGAGGGGCACGTTCGCGAAGCTCGCGGCGGCGGCGGTGCAGACGGAGGCGTACGCGGAGCGGTTCGTGGCGATGGGGGTGGCGACGGATCGAGTCCACGTGCTGGACACGATGAAGTGGGACACCGCCCGCATCGCCGATTACGTCGAGGGGGCGGACGAGCTGGCGGCGGAGATGGGGATCGACCGATTGAGGCCGGTGGTGGTGGCGGGCAGCACGGGGCCGGGGGAGGAGGAGGCGGCGGTGGCAGGGATGGCGGCCTGGCCCGCGGGGACGCAGCTGGTGCTGGTGCCGCGGAAGCCCGAGCGGTTCGAAGCAGTGGCGGCGATGCGGCCGGGGATGGTGCGGCGGACGCGGCCGGGGGAAGGGGATGCCGGTGCGGGGGTGTTCCTCGTGGACACGATGGGGGAGTTGCGAAAGGCCTATGCGTTGGCGGATGTGGTGGTGGTGGGTCGGACGTTTGGGGAGGGGAAGCTGGGGACGGGGGGGAGCGACCCGATGGAGCCGGTGGCTTTGGGGAAGGCGGTGGTGATGGGGCCTCTGTATGCGAACTTCGAGGAGGTGGTGGCGGCGTTATCCGAGGCGGGCGGGGTGGCGGTACCGAGCCGCGACGCGTCAGCGAGCGTCGCCGCGTCGGCGGGTTTGGGCGTGGTCGAGGCGGTGGGTGAGTTGCTGCGTGACGCGGCGGCTCGGAATAGGCTGGCGTCGGCGGGGCGGGGGGGGATCCGGTCGAGGCAGGGGG
>PPFU01003295.1_pt1 | contig 18126 bp, 18 predicted proteins | sample 1535991 | NCBI WGS metagenome assembly PPFU01 (sample SAMN04901290, study PRJNA319586) | Hypolithon metagenome, whole genome shotgun sequencing project. | isolation source: Antarctic Hypolithon | place: Antarctica: Miers Valley | collected 2014
TTGCAGCGGGCGGGGCAGACCGAGGCGGCCGTGGATCTTTCGCGGCTGGCAGGTTTGAAGCCTGCCGGTGTGATCTGTGAGGTAATGAACGACGACGGCACGATGGCCCGCGTCCCGGACTTCGAGAAGTTCTGCGCCAGGCACGACATAAAAATGGTTACCGTGGAGCAGATCATCGAGTACCGTAGAAAATACGAGAGACTGATCGAGTTCTCCGTAGAGACCAGCCTACCCACCCGGTTCGGCGATTTTCGGCTACGAGCCTACGAGAACCAGGTCGAGAACCTTACCCACATGGCGCTCGTCTTGGGCGAGCCCGAAGGCAAAGAGGATGTTCTGGTGCGGGTCCACTCCGCCTGTCTCACCGGGGACGCTTTCCACTCCCTCCGCTGCGATTGCGGAGACCAGCTAGAGGCATCCATGGCCGCGATAGCCGAGGAGGGCGAAGGTGTTCTCGTCTACATGCAGCAAGAGGGTCGGGGAATAGGTCTTCTCAATAAGATGAAGGCGTATCATTTGCAGGACGAAGGTTTCGACACGGTGGAAGCGAACGAGGAGCTTGGATTCCCGGCGGACCTTAGGGAATATGGCCTGGGCGCCCAGATACTCAGAGACCTTGACCTCAGCCGCATCCGTCTTCTGACCAACAACCTGGATAAGGTGGAAGGTCTTCAAAGTTTCGGGTTGAAGGTCTCCGAGCGTCTCCCTTTGGAGGTGGAGCCAAACGGTGTTAACGACCGCTATCTGGAGACAAAGCGCGAAAAGCTAAACCACGTCTTCGAGAGTTTCTAAAAGGAGGTTCGACTTGGAAAGCGAGAAACAGGCCAATTTCATAGAAGGTAACTTGACGGCTACCGGGCGCTCGTTCGGGGTGGTAGCGGCGAGGTTCAACGAGTTCGTCGTAAAGCCGATGCTCGATGGCGCACTCAACGCCATCGAACGCCACGGTGGAGACCTCGAAGCCGTCGATGTCGCCTGGGTACCGGGTTCTTATGAGATACCCCTGGCCGCGAAAAAGATGGCGCTTTCCGGGCGCTACGACGCGATGATCTGCCTCGGGGCGGTGATCCGGGGCTCAACCGCCCACTTCGATTACGTGGCGGGTGGCGCCACCAACGGTATAGCCAAAGTCTCGCTGGAGACTAACCTGCCGGTAATCTTTGGCGTTATTACCACCGAGACGATCGAGCAGGCCATAGAACGCGCCGGTACCAAAATGGGTAACAAGGGGTTCGAGGCCGCCGTAACGGCCATCGAGATGGCGGACCTTATGGCACGTTTGGACGGCACATCTCCTAATAATGGTGATGGCAGCCGGCCACGCGCGACTACAGGTTTTGGAGGGTCTTAGGCGCTCTCCGTCACTGTGGTGCGGGGCGTTGCGGACGCTTTTTGAACCTTGAAGGCCTTGAGGCAGGAAGTGCAGACCCAGACGCGCTTTGTCGCGGGGCCTTCCTGGATACGGACTTTCTGCAGGTTCGGGTTCCAGCGCCGGCGCGTGGCCCGCAGGGAATGGCTGCGGGCGTTGCCGAACTCAGGGCCTTTATTGCAGGAATAACAGACTTTCGCCATTAGAATCTCCTGTGCTAGGATACCGGTCAATCTTGGTGGCCCGCGCGGTGGGCGCCTTTCGGCGGGCACCGCTTTCGAGCATTGGGCGAAGATTGTACCAGACTCTTAGTGTATATATAGTGGGTAGCTGCAAGGTCCGGGGAATGTGTCCAGGGGTGCTGTGAGAGAGTTAAAGATATGACGATAAAGATGGCGTTTGTGGTTGCAGCAGCCCATGCGGCCCTAAAATCTCAGGCCGCCAGGATCAATGACCTCAACGTTTATCCCGTGCCGGACGGCGACACGGGTACGAACATGCTGCTCACGCTCGAGTCTATCCTGAAAGAAGCCTCAAACGCCTCTTACAAAGACCATCAGGAAGCGAGTAAAGCCGGGGCCCGGGCTGCTTTGATGGGGGCCCGGGGCAACTCCGGCGTCATACTCTCGCAGATGATACGTGGCGCGGCCGACGTGCTTGCGCGTCGGGCATCTCTGACCGCTGAAGCGTTTGTCGAGGCTCTCGAAGGCGCGTGGGAGCGGGCCCACGCCTCGATCCGTGAACCGGTCGAAGGCACGATGCTGACGGTCGCCAAGGACGCGTCTCAGGCTTCTAAAGCGGCCCTCGATAAGGGGGCGGACCTTCCGGCGGTTATCCGGGCGGCGGCCCAAGAAGCACACGCCTCGGTCAAGAGAACTCCGGAACTTCTAAGCGTGCTGCGCGACGCGGGCGTTGTGGATGCGGGTGGGCTAGGGGTGGCGGTTATCCTCGACGGCCTCTACGCTTGCGTGAGTGGACAGAAGATCGAGGTTCAAGAAGAAGCGGAGGAATCCGTGCCGGACCTGGACGCGATGCACGCGGAAGAAGATGCCTGGGGATACTGCACGGAATTTCTGGTAACTGGATTCTCCGGCGACGCCGGGGAGTTCGAGGATCACATCCACTCCATAGGAAAGAGTGTGTTGGTGATACCGGATGACGATCTCGTGAAGGTTCACCTCCACACCCAGGACCCGGGCGACGCGATGTCTTACGCTGGAACCTTCGGGCGGCTCGCGGGGGTCAAGGTGGACGATATGGAAGATCAAGTCAGAAGCCGCTCCGGTGAGCCCGAAAATGTCCCCGTAGAGCCAATGGATCTGGCTGTGGTGGTCGCGAGTCGAGGGGCGGGCAGCAGGAAGCTTTACGAGTCCATGAGTGCTTTCGTCATTGAGGGCGGACAGGGAACCAACCCGAGCGCGGCCGAGTTTGCGGAGGCTGTGGAGCGTTCAGGAGCCCGTTCGGTGATACTTCTCCCGAACAACAAAAACATCGTTCCAACAGTCGAGCAGGTCGGTGAGTTGGTCGAGGCTGATACTTATGTGATCCCGACGACGAGCATTGCCGGGGGGCTGGCGGTTATGGTCGGCTTTGACGTCGAGGGTGAGCCGGATGAGGTCGTCGCTGAGATGCACGAGGTCTTCGATGCCATGAGGAGCGGTGAGGTTACGCAAGCCGTTCGAAAAGCAAAGATCGAAGGCCGCAAAATCCCCAAAGGTTCGTATATCGGGCTTTTGGACGGGAGCCTCGTCTCCGTCGAAGAAAGTGTCGAAGATGCGGCATTGAGGCTGGCGGAGAGTATTCTGGAAGAGGGGGCGGATATGATCACCCTGCTCCGGGGGGAGGATCTCGACGAGGAAACACTCCAGAAGATCGCCACGGGAATCTCAGCCATCGACGAAGATGTAGAGATAGAGGTCCACGACGGAGGCCAGCCGATGTACCCGGTCCAGATGGTGGCCGAGTGACCACTGCCATAGTAACCGACTCGACCACGAGCCTCCAGCCCGAATTGCTGGAACGTCCTGACCTGGTTGTGGTCCCGCTGACATTCCACTTCGGCCCCGAAGAGACCTACACGGACAAGGTGGATATGTCGAACGAGGAATTTTATGAGCGTCTACGGACCGCGGAAGACTTCCCGACAACTTCCCAACCACCGGCCGGGGCTTTCGTGGAGGCTTACGAGTCTCTGGACGCTTACGACGACATACTGATCCTTACCATATCCGGTGAGCTTAGCGGGACTTACGACTCGGCGGTCGCGGCGGCGGAGATGGTTGACCGGCCTGTCAAGGTGCGGGACATGAGGAGCGCGGAGATGGGATCCGGCCTGATCCTGGACGCGGCGCTTCGGACCGCGGACGACGGGGGAGAGTTTGAAGATGTTCTGCGTGTCGCGGAGCGGGCGATAAAGGGTTGTGAAGCGTTTTTCGCCGTCGGTACGTTGGAGTATTTGGCAAAGAGCGGGCGCATTGGGCGGGCGCAGAGGTTGGCCGGTACGGCGCTCAATATCAAGCCGGTTCTCCGCCTGGAAGATGGAGTCGTTGGTCCGCACAAAAACGCCCGGGGCAGGAAGCGGCAGATGAAAGTGGTCGCGGATCAGATAAAGCCGGCGGTAGAAGCCGGAAAGCGACTCTACTTCGGCCATGTAGACGCCCTGGATCTTCTCGAAGAGTTCTGCGAGATGCTTGGTGTAGAAGACCCTATCGTTTCGGAGATTGGCGGCGTAGTCGGGGCTCACGTCGGTCCGGGAGCCTATGGCGTGGCCTACCTATAAAGAGGAAGGTAAAACGTCCGGGCGGCTGGTTGAACCCGGCTTGGACCTTCGTCGCACCACGCTCAACGAGCTTCGCCGGCGACCGGTAACAGAGCTTCCAGGCATCGGCCCCAGGATAGAGGCTTCTTTAAAAGAATTGGGGATCGACTCTCTGGCCGACATGATCTCGCACTATCCCTCTCGTCACGAAGACCTCTCTAACGTAAAGAAGATTTCCGACCTCCGGGTGGGAGAGAGAGCAACGGTCGTTGGCCGGGTCGTTAGCACAAGGGGCGTCGGCCGACCCGTAAGGGGGCGCACGCCGGGCTTCGCCGTGCAACTCTACGACGGCACAGGATACATACCGGCGACGGTTTGGGGCCGGGGTTGGCTACTTAACCAGCTCGTTGAAGGCGTGATGGTGCTCGTCTCAGGCGAGGTACAGCGGCGCTACGGGATACAGATCGCCGCGAAGAGCATCGAGGTCGTGGAGGACCCGGCGACGATGGATGAGAACGCCCATGCGGGCCGCTTCGTGCCTATCTATCCTGTCAATAAAGGAATGCAGGCCAGGCGCATGCGCACCTTGATTCACCGCGCCCTGGATGCGGTGGGGCGGGTTTTAGACCCTCTGCCGTCGGAGTTGCTGGTCCGGCATGGCCTTCCGAACCTCTACGACGCGATGTGTGAGGTCCATTTTCCTACGGACCGGGCCGGCCTCCGGCAAGCGATGCGCCGTCTAATATTCCACGAGCTGTTTCTCATGCAAGCCGGTCTCGCGGCCCGCAAGGCCGCCATGGAACTCACAGAGACCGGCAGAAGTCACAGCGGTGACGGTAGCCTCCTGAACCCGTATCTGAAGAAACTCCCGTTTGGTTTGACCGGCGCGCAGGAGCGGGTTGTGGAAGAGCTGCTCGCGGATCTGCGTTCCGAGAAGCCGATGCGCCGGCTCGTCCAGGGCGACGTGGGTAGTGGAAAGACAGTCGTCGCGGTCGCCGCGTTGCTGTCGGTGGTCGAGGGCGGCGGCCAGGGTGCGATGATGGCCCCGACAGAGGTGCTGGCCGAACAACACTACCTCTCTGTCTCATCGTCGCTCTCTGAACTGCCGGTGAACGTGGTTCTTTTGACCGGCTCTCAGAACGCGGCCGAGCGCCGGGCGGCGCTTGAATCTGTCGCGGGTGGTGAGGCCCAGATCGTGATTGGAACCCACGCCCTCATACAGAAAGGCGTCGAGTTCAATGACCTTTCACTGGTCGTCATTGACGAGCAGCACCGCTTCGGCGTGGGCCAGCGAATGATCTTCAAAGAGAAAGGTGCCACCCCAGACACGCTGGTCATGACGGCCACACCTATACCGAGGACGCTCTCCTTGACGCTTTACGGCGATTTGGAAGTTTCGATAATCGACGAGTTGCCGCCGGGACGGAAACCGGTCGAGACCCGGATGGTTGGCTTGGCGGAGCGAGAAGAGGCGTATGAGGCGGTCCGAGTGGAACTTGAGACCGGTCGTCAGGCGTATGTGATCTGCCCGCTGGTCGAAGAATCCGAGGCATTGGAGGACGTACGGGCGGCGGAGGAACTCTACGAAGAACTCGCCGAGGAGATCTTTCCCGAGCGGAACGTTGGCATACTTCACGGTCGGATGAAAGCCGCCGAGAAGCGTGAGGTGATGGCAAGGTTCCGCGATGGCGACATAGAAGTCTTGGTAGCAACCGTCGTCGTCGAGGTTGGCGTGGACGTTCCGAACGCCAGTGCGATCATTATAGAAGGCGCCGAGAGGTTCGGCCTCTCCCAGCTTCACCAGCTCCGGGGGCGAGTCTGTCGAGGGCTCCACCCTCCTAAATGTTTCCTTGTTGGCGAGCCAAAGACTGATGATTCGCGTAGTCGCCTCGAAGCCTTGTGTGAGCATCAGGACGGCTTCAAGCTCTCTGAGGTGGACCTGTCGATCCGGGGCGAGGGAACGCTCTTTGGCAGCCGCCAGAGTGGGATGCCGGATCTCAAGGTCGCGAAGTTGTTGCGGGATATCGAGATCCTGGTCGAGACCCGCAAAGAGGCCTTCGAGCTCGTTGCTGCGGACCCGAAACTCAAACGCCCGGAACACCGGCCGCTGCGTCGGGAGATAGAAGAACTTCTCGGCGCGGACGTAGAGTGGCTCTTTAGGGAATGAGGGTCATCGCCGGCACGGCCCGTGGTATTCGGCTCGCGCCTGTTCCCCGTGATGTTAGGCCAACCTCGGACCGGGTGCGTGAGAGCGTGTTCAACGCGCTGGGTCAGTTCTTCGACGGGGGAGAAGTCCTGGATCTATACGCCGGAACGGGGGCGTTGGGGATCGAGGCGCTCAGCCGGGGCTTCGAACGGGCCGTATTCGTCGAGAAGGACGGCCGCGCAATCGCCACGATACGCGAGAACCTCCGGCGGGCGGGCTTGGAAGACCGTGCGGAGATAATTCGGGCAGACGCGGGACGAACGATGGAGAGCCTGATGGGCCGGGGGCGTTCGTTCCGTTTGATATTGGTGGACCCGCCGTATAGAATCGCGGCCTCTGAGGCGGAAGGCGTGTTGGTACGCTCGCCGGCGTTACTCTCTCCCGGAGGACGGGTCGTCTTCGAGAGCGGGGATGTTTCAGAGAGTAGTTCACACGGCAAGAGGGGGGACACTCGGCGTTACGGCGGTACTTCCGTAACAATCTACGAACGGTCCGAGCTTATTATGAGAGTCGCAGTTTGCCCGGGGAGCTTTGACCCCATAACAAACGGTCACCTGGATATAATCCGCCGGTCGGCCAGTATATTCGACCACGTGGTGATAGCGGTCGGCAGCAACCTCAGCAAGAACCCCGGCCTCCCGGCCACCGAACGAGCGGGTCTCATAGAGAAAGTAACCGGAGATCTCGACAATGTTTCGGTGGAGGTGATGGGCGGCCTTCTGGTAGACTTCGCTAGAAAACAAGGAGCCCGGGCGATCGTCAAAGGATTGCGGGCTGTCTCGGATTTCGAGTCGGAGTTCGAGCAGGCACAACTCAACCGGACGCTGTATCCTGAGCTTGAGACGGTTTTTATAATGTCGGCGGCGGAACACAGCTTCCTATCGTCGAGCGCGGTACGGGAAATAGCGGGTCTTGGTGGCGAGGTGAGGGGTTTGATCCCCGAGTCGATACTTCAGACCGTAAGGGAGAAGTACTCCGGTAAAAGCCGGGGCAGCGAAGAGTAAAGGCTAGGTTTCAATGGACGTACTGGTATTAATAGACAGGCTCGAAGAGCTGGTAGAAGAAGCCCGGAGCTTTCCCGGGTTCGGCAACACCGCGATGGTCGACCGCGATGGCGCTTTCGACGTGATAGACCAGATGCGCCAGACTATCCCCGAAGAGCTAAAACAGGCGCGTTGGATCGTGAAAGAGCGCCAGGCTATGCTCGACGAGGCCCGAAGTGAGAACGACAGAATCGTGAGGCAGGCCCAGGAAGAGGCCGAAAAGATGACCTCCGACGAAGAGGTTCTAAAGCGGGCCGAGCAGCGGGGCACGGAGATCATGGAAGATGCCCGCCGGAGGGAGCGGGAAATTCGTCTCGGCGCCGAAGACTACGCCGACGACGTGCTGGCGAGCCTCGAAGAGAACCTCGGACGGCTCCTCGAAGCGGTGCAGCGGGGCCGCACCCAGCTACAAGGTGTCCAGGAAGAGTAAAATAATCCCATGAGTTCTACGATCAACCTGAAGCGTCCCGGCGCCGAAATCGGCGAGCGGCGAGAATACGAGGCAGACTTCGAAGTCCCGGACTTCGATCTCTACGGCCGGCATCACGAGCCCAGCGAGTGCCATGCAATAGTAGGCGTTACCCGCCTCTCGGACGGCCTTCACCTGGATCTAATAATCGACATCAAGGTCGGGACCACCTGCGACCGGACCCTGGAGCCCTTGGAGTTGGACCTGGAGCTAGTAGAATCCGAGTTTCTGGCCGGTCCGAACGGTCCGGATATCTCAGTCGAGGACTGGGTTTTGGACGTCGCCCGCTATACCCGGGAGGCTCTGCCGAGCGAGGTGCCGATGAAAGCCTACGCCCCGGGAACCAAACCGGTCGTGCCGGAACCGGACGTAGAAGAAGTAGATCCGCGTTGGAAGGGCCTGGATGGGCTCTTCGCCTCGGGCTTTTAATAGTTTCTATAAACCAAGATAAAATTACCAACAGGAGGTAGAAACATGGCAGTACCAAAGAAGAAGACGGCCAAAGCTCGTAGAAACCTGCGGCGCTCGCATCACGCCCTGCGAGGCCCAAACCTGGCCACGTGTCCCAACTGCGGCTCGCAGCGAATGCCACACCGCGTGTGCCCCGAATGCGGGAGCTATAAGGGCCGGAACGTGGTCGCCGTAGAGTCATCCGAGTAACCACCGGGAACAAATAACCCAACGAACTTAGCGTGCGTATAGCAGTAGACGCACTCGGTGGGGACAATGCCCCATCCGAGGTAATCGCCGGCGCCATTTCGGCCGCCCGCAACCTATCAGGCCACGAATTTATTCTCGTCGGCGACCCGGAAGTTGTGGAACCTGCTTTGGGTTCCGATGTGCCGTCGAACGTTTCCACGCGGGAAGCCAAAGGAACCATCGGCATGGACGAGGAACCTGCGGCGGCTTTACGGGCCAGGCCAGAGGCGAGCGTGGCGGTCTGCGCGAAACTGGTCCGCTCCGATGAGGCGGACGCTTTATTCTCAGCCGGAAACACCGGCGCCACCGTATCCGCCGCCCTACTCGGCGTCGGGCGCCTCAAGAACTGCCGGCGTCCGGCTATCGCCACGGTACTTCCGTTGAACTCTCCTGTACTTTTGCTCGACGCGGGGGCGACGGTTTCTTGCCGGGCGCAAGACCTGCTGAATTTCGCTATTCTTGGGAGTATGTTCGCTGAGAGATATTTTGGTCTTAACGAAGCCCGGGTCGCGCTGGTCAATGTCGGCGAAGAACCGGGCAAGGGCAACGACCTCGCCAAAGAAGCCCACGCCTTGATGCAAGATGCGTCAGGTATAAGTTTCGTGGGGAATATGGAAGGCCGGGATCTCGGTTCCGGCAAGGCCGACGTGCTTGTAACCGACGGTTTTACAGGAAATGTGCTGCTCAAAACCGCCGAAGGTGTCTCACGGGAGATAATCGGGATGATCCGGACGGCGATGACCGGCGGCCTGATCAGCAAGCTCGCCGCCGGGATACTTCGTCCGAAGCTCGCCTCGGTAAGGGATCAGGTAGATCCTGAGAACTACGGTGGATCCTTCCTGCTCGGCGTACGCGGGTCCGTGGTGATCGGGCACGGCAACTCGGAGGCTCGTGGCGTAGAGAACGCGCTGATGGGGATCGCGCGTACCGGCGCAAACCTCTCCGAAGACCTCGAAAAAGCACTCGCCAGAGTCACCCCCGGCGATAAGGAAACGAAGTGAGCGTTACACCGGTCGGCAAGATAATAGGTGTGGGACGAGAGCTCGGAAGCCGGGTCGTAACCAACCAGGACCTGGAGCACATGCTCGATACCAGCGACGATTGGATCTCCGGTCGCACCGGTATCCAGGAGCGTAGATTCATAGGTGAAGGCCAGGACTGTGTAACCCTGGCGACCTCCGCCGCCCAGAAGGCGCTGGAACACGCCGGGGTGGAAGGTGGCTCGATAGATTTAATAGTCTGCGCCACCTCGACCGGGCCCGAGTCAATGCCCTCGGTGGCATGCTTGGTCGGGGAGGAGATCGGGGCTTCCGGTGTGGGCGCTATGGATGTGGCGGCGGCGTGCGCCGGATACGCTTACGGCGCCTCCGTGGCTGGATCGATGCTCTCAGCCGGAATCGCTGAACGGGCCTTGCTAATTGGCGCCGACGCCATGACAACCATAGTGGATGAGGACGACCGGTCCACGGCGGTCCTCTTTGCCGATGGGGCCGGGGCCGTGGTACTGGAACGTGGTGATGGTTCGTCCGGGTTCGTGGACCACATACTAGGCGCTGACGGCAGCGGCGCTAAGCTCGGACGCGCGGGACACCCTGGAGATGACCATAAGCTCTTCCAGAACGGCCGCGAAGTTTTCAAGTTCGCCGTCAAAGTATTTCCGGAGATGGTTGAGAAGCTAGTTTCACGAAACGGAATAGCACTCGAAGAAGTACAGTACATCATCCCCCACCAGGCAAATGCACGCATAATACACGCCGCTGCCCGGAAGCTGGACGTGCCGGAGGGAACTATCGTGGTTAATTTGGACAAGTTCGGCAACACTTCGGCGGCGAGCATACCGCTCGCCTACCCGGACATTTACGATACGTTAGAGCCCGGGAAGTACGTAATCACCGTCGGGTTTGGGTTCGGGCTTGCGTGGGCGGCCAATCTGTACAGGATATAGGGAACGGAGGGGGCTTTGCGGAAAGCTGTTGTATTTCCCGGTCAAGGGACGGCTGGAGGCGAGGTGTCCGGGGTTGTCCAGGACACGGTGAAAGAAGTTGTCAGGAATGAGGAGATTCCTTACCAGCTCTCGGTGTTCGCGCGTTCGGTGGAGTTGTATCGAGAGTTAAAAGAGGCCGGAATCGTTCCGGACCTCGTGGCCGGACATTCTTTGGGAGAGTATGCCGCAGCTTACGCAGCGGGAAGTTTGAGCCTCGAAGATGGGGTCAGGCTAGTTGCGGAGCGAGACCGGCTGATGAACGAGGCTTCGGAGATCAACCCCGGTGGCATGATCGCCTTGATCGGGGCCGACCCGAAAGAGGTCGAAGAGGTGGCCCGGGAACAAAGCGGGGTCGTCGTTGCCGCGAACCTCAATACCCCACGCCAGACTGTCATATCGGGCGAGCAGGGCGCCATGGAGGCGTTGGCAGAGAAGGTTGGCGGCAAAGGCCGTCAGCTCAAGGTGGCGGGGGCTTTCCACTCGCCGCTGATGGTAGAGGCCGCGTCCGGCATGGAGCTGATGCTGGCTGAGACCGAGTTCGAGGAGCCTGAAACCCCGATGGTCTCAGGGATGGATGGAGAAATAATCACAACCGCTGACGAAGTTCGGACAGTGCTACAGAGGCAGATGCTCTCGCCGGTACGTTGGGTTGCGGTGATCGAACGTTTCGTGGATATGGAGGTTGGAGAAGTGATCGAAGCCGGCGAAGATGGCACGTTGACGCGGATGCTGCGCGACTTCAAAGATGTGGATCTCAAAGGGAAAGGTGCGTCGGAGGTGTTGTCGTGAAACTCGGTCCGGCTGAGATCCGGGAGCTTATACCGCACCGGTATCCGTTCTTATTGGTGGATAGGATCGAAGAATTAGAGCCCGGCGTTCGGGCTGTCGGGATAAAAAATGTTACGCAGAATGAGCCGTTCTTTCAGGGACATTTCCCGGATTATCCGGTGATGCCGGGGGTTTTGATCGTCGAGGCGATGGCCCAAGTCGGGGCGGTCGGGGTGATGGTGAAGGATGAGTACAGGAATAAACTCGCGCTCTTCGCCGGGATAGATAACGTACGGTTTCGCCGTCAGGTTATCCCCGGAGACGTGCTAACGATGGAGGTCGAGATAGAGCGTCTCAGGGGCCGAATCGGCCGAGGAAAAGGGGTTGCGACGGTCGCCGGAGAAAAGGCTTGCGAGGCGGACCTGATGTTCGCGTTTGCCGATAAGGAGGAGGGATGACAAACGAAGGGAGGATCGCGGTAGTAACCGGCGGCGGACGAGGTATCGGGCGGGCCATAGCCGTCCGGCTCGGCCAGGAAGGCGCGAAGGTGGCGATCCTTTACCGCTCGAACGACGAAGAGGCTGAGAAAGCCGCCGGTCTGGTACGGGAAGCTGGCGGGGAGTGCGAAACCTTCAAGGGCGACGTCGCATCTTCGGAAGACGTGGAGGCGCTATTCAAAGGTGTTGCCGAGGCCTTTGGCGGTGTGGAGATATTGGTCAACAACGCCGGGGTAACTAGAGATAACATAGCTCTCCGCATGAAAGAAGATGAATTCGACTCGGTGATTCAGACCAACCTCAAAGGGACGTATTTATGTACGAAAGCCGTACTTCGGGGAATGGTTCGGGCGCGGTGGGGTAGGATCGTCAACGTCAGCTCCGTCGTGGGGCTTGTCGGGAATGCCGGGCAGGCCAACTACGCTGCCTCAAAAGCCGGGATAATTGGCCTCACCAAGAGCATCGCGCGCGAGGTTGCGCCGAGGGGCATCACGGTCAACGCGGTGGCGCCCGGTTACGTCGAGACTGAGTTGACCGGCAGCTTGCCGGACGAGGTCAAGGATCAGATAAGGTCTCAGATCCCAACCGGGAGAATCGGGGAGCCCGAAGAGATCGCCGAGGTGGTCGCTTTCGTCGTCGGGGAGGGCGCGAGTTACGTCACGGGACAGACAATAACCGTAGACGGCGGTATGGTCATGCAGTAGCTCGATTTAGGTTGTAAATTTAGGTTACACTACGCGCTATCTCCGGTAGGATTAGCGTTGCGGAGGAACTGTAGAAAACAGAGAGGAGAATATTATGGAGAGAGAAGAGATACTAGAGAAGATCAAAGAGATCACCGCCGACCGGCTCGGTGTAGAGGAGGCGGACGTGGCCCCCGAGTCTTCTTTTCGCCAAGACCTGGAGGCCGATTCTCTTGATCTCGTCGAGCTAATCATGGAGCTCGAAGAGCAGTTCGGCATGGAGATACCGGATGAAGAAGCTGAGAAGATCACCACGGTCGAGGAGGCGGTGGACTACGTCTCGGAGCATCAGTCCTAGTGACCGAAGAGGCTAAAGGTAGCCCCGAAGGCCGGGGCCACGCCCTAATAACGGGCGCCGGGGCTGTAACTCCGATCGGTACCGGCGTTGATAACTTCTGGGACGCCGCTATGCACGGTAAGAGCGGGATCGGGGAGATAACGCTCTTCGATCCCGCGCCCTATCCGTCGCACATAGCCGGCGAATGCTCCGATTTCGACCCGACGGACTTCATGTCGAAGAAAGAGGCGCGCCGGATGGACCGGTTCGCCCAGTTCGGCATAGCCGCCGGCCTCCAGGCCGCCGAGAACGCCAACATTGTAGACGTGGTCCGTGAGAGGCCTGAACGGGTCGCCATCGTTATGGGTAGCGGTATCGGTGGGCTATCTACCTGGGAACGGGAATACAAGGTGATGAACGAGCGCGGCCCAAACCGGGTTAGCCCGTTCCTCATAACCATGATGGTCCCGAACATGGCCGCCGGGCAACTCGCGATCATGCTGGGTGCGACAGGCCCGACTCAAGTCCCGGTGCTGGCTTGCGCCACCGGAGGCGAAGCTATAGCTGAAGGGCTGGAGTTGATCCGGCGCGGCGACGCCGATGTCGTCATAGCCGGTTCCGCCGAGGCCCCGATCACCCCGCTATCAATGGCGGGATTCTGCGCGATACGCGCCATCTCTACCCGAAACGACGATCCGCAACGCGCGAGCCGTCCGTTCGACGCGGGCCGCGACGGTTTCGCCATGAGCGAAGGCGCGGGAGCCGTAGTCCTAGAAAGTCCGGAGCACGCCGAACGGCGTGGCGCCGAGCCGATAGCTGCCGTCGCGGGCTACGGACGCTCAACCGACGCCTATCATGTAACCGCTCCCGATCAACAAGGCCGCGGTGTAGAACGTGCGATGTACCACGCGCTAAAAGACTCCGGGCTAACACCGGAAGACGTGGGGCACGTAAACGCCCACGCCACCTCGACCCCGACCGGCGACGCACCGGAGACAAAAGCCATATCGCGGGTAATGCCGCACGTTACGGTGTCGGCGACCAAATCCATGACCGGACACTCGTTCGGAGCGGTAGGCGCGACCGAGGGCATAATGTGCGCCCTGGCACTCAAGCATAAGGTAGTTCCGCCAACTATAAACCTGGAGCAGCTCGCCGAGGATTGTGAGCCCCTCGACTATGTTAAAGACGAACCCCGGAAGATGCCTGAGCTCAAGGCGGCTATCTCGAACTCGATGGGTTTTGGTGGACACAACGTTGTGGTTGCATTCACGGGTGTAGAATAAAGCGATACGAGATGTCTATAAAGGATCTCATAACGATACTGCCAGAGCCGCTTCATCGGCGTTCGCTCACGCACCCGAGTGTCGCGGACCCATACGAGTCGAACGGCAGGCTTGAGTTTCTAGGAGACTCGGTGCTCAACAACCGGGTTACGGACCTCGTTTTCCACAGCTACCCAGAACTTCTGGAAGGCGACCTCACGCGCATTCGAGCCCACTTGGTTCGTAAATCATTCCTTGCGACCGTCGGGCGTGAAGAGGGGCTCGAAGACATGATAGAGAGTTCCGTTATAAACGACTCGGTGATAGCCGACACCGTCGAGGCGATAATCGGGGCGGCCTACCTCATAGATCGGGAGTTGGTCTGTAGGACGATAGACGAAATCTTCAATCCCTCCGAGGTGGATACGGACGAGCTTCGCGACTGGAAGACTCTCTTGCAGGAAACACTTCAGGCTGACGGCCTGCGGCCAACCTACCGGGTTCTGTCTAAGCACGGCCCGCCACATCAACCGAGTTTCGTATCCGAGGTAACCGTTGAGGGTGAATCTGTCGCCAACGGAGAAGGTAGCTCTATAAAAGAGAGCGAACAGGCTGCAGCCCGGGCCGGACTGGAGATACTCGGCATCCGTCCCGTTCCACGTTCCCCGGTCGAAGTCCACGTAGGGGCGTAGGGACCGTGGCTGGATCCACCTCGTACGGGACCTGCGCACTCTGCGGCAAGCATACCAGCAAGGGCGCTATGACCCGCCATCTTGCGTCATGTCCCACCAAGCACGAGGTGTCCTCCAGTGAAAAACCGTCGCATCTCTTTCGCCTGCGGATAGAGGACGCTTACTCTCCGTTTTTCTGGATGGACGTAGAGATGAAAACCGGGGCAAAGCTGAATGAGTTGGATGACTTCCTGCGCGGGGTGTGGCTTGAGTGCTGCGGTCACCTGAGCGCCTTCGACATTGACGGCGTCAACTACTCAGTCTCGCCCAGCCCAGGGATGTTTGGCCTACCCGACGACCGGAGCATGGACGTAGAGTTCGGGGATGTATTGACGGCTGGAACAGTATTTCATCATACCTACGACTTCGGCACCTCCACCGAGTTGAAGCTGCGGGTGGTGGACGGACGCGAGGGCCGTATCGGAGAGGCATCCCTGCGCACCCTGAGCCGCAACGATGCTTTGGTGTGGGCCTGTGAGGTCTGCGAGGAGCCCGCCACCCAGATCTGCGGCATGTGCATGTACGAATCGGACAACCCCTTCTACTGTGAGGACCACGCCGAAGACCACGACTGCGAAGAGACAGAGATGCTGCTCCCCGTGGTCAACTCACCCCGCATGGGGATGTGCGGTTACACGGGTCCTGAGTAGATAGCCCGCCGATTTGCTGCACTTTTCCATGTTTTCCGTGTCTTGTTAGCCCAAAACACGTAGAATGCCCCAGTAGTGTTGTCGGCGATCTACATCAAAGGATTCAAGACTTTCGCCCGGCCGGTGCGGATGCCGCTCGAAGGTGGCATAACGGCGATCGTGGGGCCGAACGGTTCGGGTAAGAGCAACGTCACGGATGCGGTCTTGTTCGCGCTCGGGGAGCAAAGCCCCGGTCTGTTGCGGGCCGGTGGGATGGGAGATTTGATCTTCTCGGGCTCCGATAGCTTGAACTCCGCCGCCGCCGCCGAGGTTACGCTGGTCCTGGATAATGAATCCGGGGTGATTTCGCTGCCCTACGCGGAGGTCTCCGTGTCCCGGCGTATCTCTCGTGGCGGCGACACCGAGTATAGGATCAACGGCTCCCGAGCCCGGCTCGCGGACGTGAGGTCCGTGGCGGGAGAGGCGGGGCTTGGGCGCCACAGTATTCTCCGGCAGGGAGCTGTAGACGCCATCGTCGCCGGCGGGGCCGCCGCCTGCCGACTGGCGCTCGAAGAGGCCGCCGGTCTCGGGGTGTATCGGCGCCGGAGGCTCTCCGCGAGCCGGCGCCTGGAGAAGGCCGACACGCAGCTAGAGAAGAGTCGCCAACTCGAAAACGAACTCGCCGACCAGTTGCTTCGCATAGAGCGAGAGGCGACCGCCGCCCGCGAGTACCGCGAACTCGAATCCCGCTACCGGAAGCTCTCGTTGGCGCATCTCTACCGAACCGCCACGAAGGGTCTGGAAGACCGTCGTCGGCAACTCTCTGAGGCTGAGTCTCAAGTGACGAAGCTGGTCGAGAGTGAAACAAAGCTCCGCCGCGAAGAGATGACGCTGGAGCCGGAGATTCGTGAGAGAGAGACGGAACTGCGCGGTCTGGAGAAAATCCTCGAAGACCTGGAGGACCTCTCGGAAGGACTTCAGGTTGAATCCGCGCGTATGGACCGGGCCTTGTTTCGGCTCGAAAACCAGCGCGGCAACGAAGAGGAGCGGGTACGAATATCCATCCGCTTGAAAGAAGAGCTTCAAAAGGTCTCGCAAGCCCTGGAGAGCCTGGAGCACGAAGCGGCGTCCGTAGAAGAGAAACATGAGGAGAGTAAGTCTCAAGTGTCTCGTCTGCAAGCCGAGAGGGAGCAGGCACGCCGGGAGTATGCCGAGGCAGAGGGTCGCGAACGGCGGTTGTCGGTTCGTCTGGAGAAGCTCCAAGCCCGGCGGGACCAACGTGAGATCCCTGAAGAGGTACTCGAAGAAGAGGAGTTGGGGCGTCTCTTTAGTCTCATGGAGAAAGTTCGGGAAATCTCTGACGATAAACCCGGCGGTGATGTCGAATACTTGCGGAGGAAATTACGTGAGTATCGAAGCACTTTACAGGAGAGAGATTCGGGGATAAGCCGTCGCCGGGGAACCCTGGATACCGTTTTGGGACGTTGTAAATCTAGGGTAGATGCGCTTCAGAAAGCTGAGACAAATGGTGAAGGCGTCCCCCGGTTGCAAGAAATTATACGGGTACGTCCGGGCTTTGAGAGCGCCGTCGAGGCGGCGCTTGGGGAGGCCGGTACAGGAGTTTTGGCCCAAAATCTGACAGAGGGTATAAACCTTCTCTCAGACACAGAGCGCGTGGCCCTACGCCTGGACGCCGCGAGGATCCAAGCCCACGAGCCGCCGCCCGGTAAGCCGCTTTTCGAGTGTCTTGAGGTGGTTGACAATGTCTACGCCGAGGCTGTGGAGCGGCTTCTCGATGGTATATACGTGGTTGACGAACCTGTGAACAACGCGCCGCGGAATGGTTACGTCGTCGTTACCCGGGATGGGCTGCGCCTCACGCGGACCAGTGTCAGCCGTCGTGCCGTTGAGGGCAGATTCGTGAGGGAAGCCCGGCTTTCGGAAGAGAAAATTCACCTCGCTTCTCTGAAAAGCGGGCCTGGGCTCATACTAGATCAGCTTCAAAGTTCCATGAGCGACATCGCCAAGAATTTGCGGGCCCTCGATGGCGACGCAAGCGAGATATCCGAATTCAACAACCGGATCGCACGGGTGGCGGCCCTGATCGTCCGTGAAGCGGTCCGCCGGAGCAAGAGGGCCGCAAGCGCCCGGCAGCGGATGGAGGAACGCGAGCAAAGCGCCGACGTTTTGGAGCAGGAGATCACGACTGTAACCCGGGAACTGGAAGAAGCCGAGCGTGCGATACAACTATCCCGTAAAAGATTGAATTCCGTGTCCGAGGTTGCCGGGTCTGCGGCTGAAGATCTCGCGGCCCTGGATCGGCGCCGCAATACACTCCGGGCCGCTGTGTCCGAAGGAAAAAGACGCCGCAAGGAGATCTCAGTCGAGCTGGAGAGAATCGGCAGCGTGCCCGAAGACGATCCCCAACGGGCGATGCAAGCCGCGTCCCGGGGCGCTGAATCCGCCCGCAAATTAGCCGCGAAGTTGCGAGAACGGCGTGGCGCGCTCAGGTCCCGCCGCTCGGAGTTTACGGGGGCTCTGCGTGGCCTATCCGGGCGACGCAACTCACTCTCTAAACGTTCGGCGGAGCTTGCCGGGGAGCTCGCCACGGCCCGGGCCGCTTCGACCCGTCTTGAGGAAGACCTTGGTCGGGACGAACGGTACGCCTCCGAGGCCGCGGAGGAGATA
>PPFU01001233.1_pt1 | contig 18116 bp, 19 predicted proteins | sample 1535991 | NCBI WGS metagenome assembly PPFU01 (sample SAMN04901290, study PRJNA319586) | Hypolithon metagenome, whole genome shotgun sequencing project. | isolation source: Antarctic Hypolithon | place: Antarctica: Miers Valley | collected 2014
GGGTTTACCCCGAGGTACCGCCGAGAACCGACTACAGGCTGACCGACGCCGGTCGGAAGATGCGCGAACCCATCGCATGGCTTTGCGAATGGGCAAGGAGCAACGAGGCATTCCTCGATGATGTCATCGCAAACCGCGCCATTGAATCTGCGGTTCAGTAAATTTTGAAGAAGGTGGTGCGGGTGGCCGGGGTCGAACCGGCACTCCTCTCGGAACTGGATTTTGAATCCCTTCTGCCTACGCTGGGGTAACCGGCAAGGGTTTGGACATACGCAGAAAGTTCGCCTTGGGTGAGTGCTGTGGCTCCCATTCGGCTCCTAGAAACAGACCTGATACTCCATCGAAACATCGCCTTAGCTGCGCACCCATTCCCTCTAAGCGCACCTATGCTGCGCCTCGCCCATCTCGACCCGCGGCGAGCAATTCGGCTTGCGACTGGTCGACCTCTCCCAATCGCCGCCTAGCGCCTGTCTCCACACTACGCATCGCCCGAGGGGCTTCCATGACCGAGCGTGATGGCGATGTTGTCGCCAGGACGAAGCGTGATCGGGAGTCGCGGCGATGGAGCAGCAGAAATTTCTCACGGCGGAGGAGGTTTCCGGCCGCTACCGGGGCGAAGTCAGTACGGGCACCCTCCGGAATTGGCGAGCGATGCGGATCGGCCCAGCCTTTGTGAAGATCGGCAAGGCCGTTCTCTATCCAGTTGACGAGCTCGACGCCTGGGACGAAAAGAATTTGGTGTCTTGTCGTGCGTCGCGGCGACCTACCCTGACGGAACAGGATCGGGCGTGAAGATCACGGGGACGCACTATTCACCGATCCCTAGCGCCGCTCCCAGCGATCAGCCGACTAGACAGACAAGTGTTCTGTTTCAATCAGTTGGCTACTAAGGTGGGGGTCCTCCACAACCACCCCAGCGGCAATCCCGAGCCCAGCCGAGCGGATATCGAACTCACTCACCGCATCGCCGAAGCCGGGCGGCTGCTCGGCATTGCGGTGCACGACCATGTCATCGTGGGCAAGGAGGGCCATGTCTCGCTGCGCGCAAGAGGACTGATCTGAAGCACATCCGCGCACACTCGGCCGGCGGCTGTGCCCGTTCCGACATTGCGGCGCGATGGGCGCAAATGCAGGCCTATTCGCCCGACCCGCCTTGTGCGGGCGGCCAGACAGGACCATGTGCGCGGCTCCATGGACATCACCTCTCTCCCGCCGCTTCTGGCCGAAGCGCTCACCGCGCGCGGCTATACCTCGCTCACCCCCGTGCAGGACGCGGTCATCGCGCAGGAGGCCAACGGGCGCGATCTCGTCGTTTCCGCGCAGACCGGCTCGGGCAAGACGGTCGCCTTCGGGCTCGGCATGGCCGAGCAACTGCTCGAGGATGGCACCTTGCCGATGGCCGGGCTGCCGCTGGCGCTGATCATCGCTCCCACGCGCGAACTGGCGCTGCAGGTCAGCCGCGAGCTCGGCTGGCTGTTCGAAGGCGCCCGCGCGCGGATCGCCACCTGCGTGGGCGGGATGGACGCCTCCAAGGAACGGCGCATGCTCAACCACGGGGCGCATATCGTGGTCGGCACCCCGGGCCGTCTGCGCGATCATCTGGAGCGCGGCCCGCTCGACCTTTCCGCGCTGCGCGTGGTCGTGCTCGACGAGGCGGACGAGATGCTCGACATGGGCTTCCGTGAGGATCTGGAACAGATCCTCGATGCGACCCCCGAGCAGCGGCGCACAATGCTGTTTTCGGCCACGATGCCCAAGCCGATCGAGGCGCTTGCAAGGCGTTATCAACGCAATGCATTGCGCATTTCCACGGTCACCCAGGAACGGGGCCACGGCGATATCGCCTACCAGGCGATTACCGTTTCCCCGTCCGACATCGAACATGCTGCGATTAACCTGCTGCGCCTGCACGAGGCGGAGACCGCGATGCTGTTCTGCGCCACGCGCGACAATGTGCGCCACCTCCACGCCAGCCTGATCGAGCGCGGCTTCGCCGCCGTCGCACTGTCGGGCGAGCACAGCCAAAGCGAGCGCAACGGAGCCCTCCAGGCCTTGCGCGACGGCCGGGCCCGGGTCTGCGTGGCGACCGACGTGGCCGCGCGCGGCATCGACCTGCCCACGCTCAGCCTCGTCGTCCACGTCGAGATCCCGCGCGATGCCGAGACGCTGCAGCACCGCTCCGGCCGCACCGGCCGGGCCGGGCGCAAGGGCACCGCGGTGCTGATCGTGCCCTATCCGCGCCGCCGCCGGGTGGAGGCGATGCTGCGCTCCGCCGGGGTCGCCGCCGAATGGAAGGGCCCGCCCCGCCGCGAGGACATCCGCGCTCGTGATCACGAGCGGATGCTGGCCACGCTGCTCGCCCCGGTGGAGGTGGACGAGGAGGACATCGCGCTCGGCCGCCTGCTGCTGGCGGAGAAGAGCGCCGAGGATATCGCCGCCGCATTCGTGCGCAGCGTGCGCGCCGCGCTGCCCGCGCCCGAGGAGCTGATCGAGGCTACCGCCGATGCCCGGCGCCCGGAGAAGACAGACGGCCACCGCGCCGGCTTCGAGGACGTGGTGTGGTTCCGGATGGATATCGGCCGCCGCCAGAACGCCGATCCGCGCTGGATCCTGCCGCTGCTGTGCCGCCGCGGGCACATCACCAAAAACGAGATCGGCGCCATCCGCATCGCACCCAATGAAACCCGCTTCCAGGTGCCGCGCGCCATCGCCGCCCGGTTCGCCGATGCGGTCGCCCGCACGGCCGATGCGCAGGGCGAGGACGAGAGCGGGGTGCGGATCGAGGCATCCGAAGCGCCCTCGCAACAGGGCCCGCGCGTCCACCGCAAGGGTGGAGCGAACGTGGGCGGCCCGCGCCCGCACCGCCCTGGCGGCGCCAATAAGTCCGGCCCGAAGGGCAAGCGCGCCTGGTGACAGCTCTGCGCATCCTGGTCGATGCCGATGCCTGCCCGGTGAAGGAGGAGATTTACAAGGTCGCCCTGCGCAACGAAGTGGCGGTGACGATCGTCAGCAACAGCCCGATCCGCGTGCCGCAGCACCGGCTGGTCGATCGCGTTGTGGTGGATGACGGCTTCGATGCGGCCGACGACTGGATCGCCGAACGCGCCGGCCCCGCCGCTATTGTGATCACCGCCGATATCCTGCTGGCCGATCGCTGCCTGAAGGCGGGCGCGACGGTGCTCTCGGCCAATGGCAAGCCGTTCACCGCCGGCTCGATCGGCGGCGCCATCGCCACCCGCGCGATCATGGCGGACCTGCGCGCGGGGGGCGATCAGCTCGGCGGACCGCCTCCGTTCACCAAGGTGGACCGCTCCCGCTTCCTGCAAGCGTTGGACGAAGCGCTGGTACGGCTCGCGCGGAGCAGCGCCGCCGCTCGGCAAAGCCGCTAGGCGCACCATGGCCGCGCAGCACCGCCCTGCCGCGCAGCGTGCCGGGCCCGCGAGGCTCCGGTGAACGCGGTCAAGGCAAGTGAGCCATTCGACGCGATCGTGCTGGGCGCGGGCGCGGCCGGGCTCATGTGCGCAGCCTATGCCGGCCAGCGCAGCCGGCGCGTGCTCGTGATCGACCACGCCGACCGGCCGGGCAAGAAGATCCTGATCTCGGGCGGTGGGCGCTGCAACTTCACCAATCTGCACACCGCGCCCGATCGGTTCCTCTCGGCCAACGAGCATTTCGCCCGCTCGGCGCTCGCCCGCTACCAGCCGCACGACTTTCTCGCGCTGGTCGAGCAACACCGGGTCGCCTGGCATGAGAAGACGCTCGGCCAGCTGTTCTGCGATGGCTCCGCCCGGCAGATCGTCAACCTGCTGCTCGATGAGTGCGCGCGCGGGCCGGTCGAACTGGCACTGGGTCGGCCGATCACCGACGTTGCCCATGCCCATGGACAATTCCGCGTCAGCTTCGGCGATCGCGAGGTGATAGCACCGGCGCTGGTGATCGCCACCGGCGGTCCGTCGATCCCTAAGATGGGCGCGACTGGCTTTGCCTACGATCTCGCCCGGCAATTCGGCCTGAAGGTTGTCGAGCCCCGGCCGGCGCTGGTGCCGCTGACGCTCAGCGGAGAGGACCTGCTGTTCCGCTCGCTTTCGGGCATCGCGGCGGAGATCGTCGTGCGAACCGAAGGGCCGAACAAGGCAGATTTTCGCGAGGCTGCGCTGTTCACACATCGCGGGCTCTCGGGCCCGGCGATCCTCCAGATCTCGTCCTACTGGCGCCATGGCGAGGCGGTGATCGTCGACTTTCTCCCGAACCACTCCCCGGGCTGGCTGCGCGAGGCCAAGCGCGCCACGCCGCGGGCGACCCCCGCAAGGCTGCTCGGCACCGCCTTGCCAGCGCGGCTTGCCGAGGCGCTGGGCGAGAGGCTCGGGCTCGGTAGCGCATCGGGCAGCGCCTCGGGCGGCGAACTGGCCAACCTGCCCGATGCTAGGCTCGCGGCGGCCGAACAGGCGCTTGCCGCCTGGCGCTTCGCCCCCAACGGCACCGAAGGCTTCTCCAAAGCCGAGGTCACCGCCGGCGGCATCGGCACGCAGGAGCTGTCGTCGCAAACCATGGAGGCTCGTAAGGTGCCCGGCCTGTTCGTGATCGGCGAGGCGGTCGATGTCACCGGCTGGCTGGGCGGCTACAATTTCCAATGGGCCTGGGCGAGCGGGTGGGCGGCGGCCCAGGCGCTGTGATCGTTGCGCTACAGCATTTGAGCGAACCTCCTGCTAGGGGGCCTGCCGGCGGCCACTCCCGACCGCCTTCGATGGAGTCGATTTCGCATGGCTGGGTACAAGTCCCCGGATTTTAACGAGCGCACGGCAGCGGCCCGCGCGGCCAAACAGGATGCGCTAGAGCAGCTGCGCAACAAGCCCGCGCCCGATCCCGCCGCAATCGCCGAGCGGCAGGCTAAGCTTGCCGAGCGTGAGGCGGCCGCGGCGGAGCGCCGGGCCACGCGGCAGCGCGCTCTCGAGGAGGCCAAGGCCGCCAAGCTGGCCGAGAAGGCCGAGGCCCAGGCGAAGCGCGAGGCCGAGGAGGCCGCGGCGCTGGTCCCGGAAAAGACCGAGGCGGAGCTGAAGGCGGCCCGCGACGCCAAGTACGCTGCCCGCAAGGCCCGCAAAAGGTGATCCCGCGCGAACTCGTCGGCGTGGCGGAAGTGCCGGGCGGCTCACCGCTTCGCCTCTTCCGGCACGACGGCGATTTCATGATCGTGCTCGATCGCGACGAGCTGATGAGCAGCCGCATGAGCGGCTCGGAAGCGGCGCTGGGCGCGATGACCTGCGGGCGCCTGCGCTCTCCCGCAGACGGAAGGCTGCTGATTGGCGGCTACGGCATGGGCTTCACGTTGCGCGCGGTGCTGGCGCAGCTCGGCCCTTCCGCCCGGATCGAGGTGGCAGAGCTGGTGCCCGAGATCATCGAATGGGCGCGCGGCCCGATGCAGGCGCTGGCGGATGGCTGCCTCGACGATCCGCGCGTGGAGGTGGTCATCGACGATGTTGCGGGCGTTATCGCTGCTGCCAAAGCCAGCTACGATGCCATCCTGCTCGACGTGGACAATGGGCCGGACGGCCTGACGATCGCCGCGAACGACCGGCTCTACACCTCAAGGGGACTTCAGGCCGCGCGCGCTGCGCTCCGGCCCGGCGGCATCCTCGCGGTGTGGTCCGCCGGTGCCGATGCCGCGTTTACCAAGCGCCTGAAGGCATGCGGCTTTGCGGTGGAAGAGGTGCGCGTGCGGGCCCGGGAGAACGGCAAGGGCCCCCAGCACACCCTCTGGTTCGCCACCAAAAGCTGAACGCGCAGCACTTACAGCCTCAACAGTGCGGATCGAAAGGCGGTTGTCCTCGCCTGCGCCGGACGCTAGGGTCGCGCGGTGGGCGATCTTCGGGTCGTCGGCAGCGAGCCGGTAACGGGAACGCAGTGGGGCTCTTCACCGGGCCGAATCTGCGGCTGTCCCTGCAACTGTAAGCGGCGAGCGCGGAATGCGGGCGGGATCGGCAACGATGCCCCGCAGCCACTGGGACGATATGGCCCGGGAAGGCGCATTTTGGGCATTGACCCGCGAGCCAGGAGACCGACCGGCGCGTGTCGCTCTTGCCGGGCTCATGGGATTGGCCGGGCGCGAAACGGATTCGTCTGAGCGACGGAATGCGGCTGGGGCCGCATCGGCCGCATGTCGGCGGGCGCAGTGCGTCCGTTCGCCGGCGCGGGGCCGACCGTTCGCGCGGACGCCCCGGCCTTGTCGCTCGGACGCCAGGAATCTGCCTGCCATGCTCAGATTGTCCCATGCCGTCATGCTGGCCGCCTGCTGCACCCCCGCCACCGCCATCGCACAAACCAGCCTCTCCCCGGATGTCCCTCCGACCGGGGCGATCATCGTCACTGGCACCCGCGCCGCCGATCCGCTGCCCGCCGGCCAGTTCGGCGGCTCGGTCACCCTGCTCGATGCGCAGACGCTCGAATGGCGCCAGACCCGTTCGGTCGCCGAAATCCTGCGCGACGTGCCGGGCGTCGCGCTCGGGCAGGTGCCCGGGCAGACGCAGATCCGCCTGCGCGGCAGCGAGGCCAACCATGTGCTGGTGCTGGTCGACGGCATCGAGGTGGCCGATCCGGTGGCCGGCGAGTTCGATTTTACCGCGCTGATCGCCGAGGAGGCAGCGCGGATCGAGGTGCTGCGCGGGCCGCAGAGCGCGATCTACGGATCGGACGCGATCGGCGGCGTGGTGCATTACATTGCGCTCTCCGGTCGCGAAGCACCCGGCGCCAGCGCCCGCGTCGAGGCCGGCTCGTTCGGCACCGTCAATGCCGCCGCCCGCGTGGCGGGTCTCGCCGGCGCGGTGGATTACGCGCTTTCCGGTGCGCTCAACACCAGCGATGGCACGCCGGGTGCGCGGGGAGGCCGTCGCGACCTGGCGAACGACACGGGAGCGCTGTCGCTCAAGACGACATGGTCACCCGAAGCCGATGCGCGGCTCACCGGCGTCGCGCGATATTCGCATTTACGTGCCGATTTCAACGACAGCGATGGCGATTTCACCAGCCCTACCTTCGGCTTCCAGATTGACACGCCCGGCAATTACCTCGTCAACGAGGCCGCCTATGCCCTGCTGCGCGGCGAAATCGATCTGCTTGCCGGCCGCTGGTCGCATGCGCTGAGCGGGCAGGTGGCGGATACCACTCGGGATGGCTTCACCACCGCCGGCCGCTCCTACGGCAGCAAGGGCCAGCGGCTGAAGGGCTCCTATGATAGCACCTTGCGCTTGGGCAGCGGGCCGATCAGGCACGATCTGGTCCTCGCGCTCGATCTGGAGCGCGAGCGCTTCCGCAACACCGATCCCAGCGGTTTCGCCTCCACCGCCCGGCGCCAGTCCGATAATGCCGGGCTGGTCGGCCAGTACCAGCTGTTCCTGGGCGATCGCGCGGGCTTTTCCGCCGCGATCCGCCGCGACTGGAACGATCGCTTCGCCAATAGCACAACCTATCGCCTGCAGGGCAGCTACCGACTGCCGAGCGACACTCGGCTGCGCGCTGCGGCCGGCTCTGGCATCAAGAACCCCTCCTTCTACGAACTGTTCGGCTTTATCGATGGCCGCTTCATCGGCAATCCCGGCTTGCGGCCGGAACGCTCGGAGGGCTGGGAGGTGGGCCTCGAACAGCGCGCCTTTGCCGGCTCCGCCACGCTGGGCCTCACCTGGTTCGACAGCACGCTCTCGGGCGAGATCTTCACCGCCTTCCCACCGCCCACCTTCCTCGCCACGCCGGGCAATCGCGAAAGCCGTTCGCGGCAGCACGGCCTCGAGGCCTTCGCGCAAGCGCGCATCGATGGGGCCTGGCAGCTGGACGCCGCCTACACCTGGCTCGACTCCCGCGAAGAGGGCCAGCCGGAGGTCCGCCGCCCCAATCACACTGGCAGCCTCGCGCTGGGCTGGCGCGCACGGCAGCCATCGGGGGAAGATCGGGGCGGGCTTACCCTCGTCGCCCGCTACGTCGGCGAGAGCCGCGACTTGGCCTTCATCGATCCCTCTTTCGTGCCCGTCCGCGTGCGGCTGGACGACTTCCTCCTCGTCAATTTGAACGCTGACCTGCGGCTCACCGAGCGGCTCGAACTGTTCGGCCGCATCGAAAACCTGACGGGCGAGGTTTACGAGACCGTGTTCAGCTTCCGCAATCCGGGTCGCGCCGTCACCTTCGGCGCCCGCGCCCGCTTGTAGCCGGGCGCTGGCCCGTCCGGCCGGGCAAGCCGCACCCGCTCCCTGTCCGCACGTCCGCGCTGCCCAAGGAGATGTTCCGCCAGACAACACCGCTCTACGTGACCAGAACAGCGCCCATGGCCCGCAGGACATTTCCCCGGTAAGGGCAAGAAAAGGGAGCCCCGGCAAGCATGGCCAGAAGAGCGAAGCTACCGACGATCAACGATGTCGCCCGCACCGCCGGCGTCTCGAAGAAGACCGTCAGTCGGGTGCTGAACCGCTCGACGATGCTGCGGCAGGACACGCGCGAGCGGGTGCAGGCGGTGATTGCCGAGTTGGGCTACGTGCCCAACCCGCAGGCGCGCGCGCTCGCGCTGCGTCACAATTTCCTGATCGGCCTGCTGCACGACAATCCCAATGCGCAAACCGTGCTTAACATCCAGGAAGGCGTGTTGGATGCGATCCGCGACACCGATTTCGCGCTCGTCGTCCGCCCGGTCGATCGCCACTCGCCCGACATGCTGGAGGATATCCGCCGGTTCCTCGAGAAGCAGCGGCTCTACGGCGCGCTGATCCTGCCGCCGATCTCGGAGAACGAAGAATTGGCGGAACTGTGTCGCTCGCTCGGCTGTGGTGGAAGAGGTGGTCGATCGCTTCGGCCGGCTCGATATCCTGGTCAACAACGCCGGGATCATCCGCCGCGCCGATTCGCTCGTTTTCACCGAGGAGGATTGGGACGCGGTGCTCGACACCAACCTCAAGGTGCTGTTCTTCCTCTGCCAGGCCGCCGCGCGCCACATGGTCGGCTGGGCCAGCCAGATGAGCGAGCGCGGCAAGATCGTCAATATCGCCTCGCTGCTGAGCTTTCAGGGCGGCATCCGCGTGCCCAGCTACACCGCCAGCAAGAGCGGGTGGGCGGCCTCACCATGCTGCTGGCCAATGAATGGGCGGCGAAGGGCATCAACGTGAACGCCATCGCCCCGGGCTACATCGCCACCAACAACACCGCCGCGCTGCAGGCAGACGAGACGCGCAACCGCCAGATCTTGGAACGCGTTCCCGAAGGCCGCTGGGGCGAGCCGGAGGATATTGGCGGCGCCGCGGTGTTCCTGGCCAGCAAGGCGGCCGATTACGTGCAGGGCCAGATCCTTGCGGTGGACGGCGGCGGGATGGGCCGATGAGCGAAGGCGCGCGCACATCCGAGCAGGCCCGAGCCCATGCACCGGCCCAGGCACCGGTCGTCTGCTTCGGGGAAATGCTGCTGCGGCTCACCCCCCTGGGCGGCGTCCCGCTGGCGCGCGCTGGCCAGCTCGGCTTGGAGGTCGGCGGGGCCGAGGCCAATGTCGCTGCCGCGCTCGCCAGCCTCGGCCGTCCGACGCGCATGCTCACCGTGCTGCCCGATAATCCGCTCGGCCGCATGGCGTGGATGAAGCTTGCCTCGGCCGGGGTCGATACCAGCCGGATCGCCAGCGCCGATGGCCGCATGGGTCTCTATTTCCTCGAGCCCCCCAGCGGCCCGCTGACCGGCCGCATCACTTACGATCGCGCGCACAGCGCCTTCCTCACCGCCGCGCCCGGCATGCTCGACTGGGCGGGCGCGCTGGACGGGGCCGCGTTGCTGCACATGTCCGGCATCACTCCGGCGCTCGGCCCCAACGGCTTCGGTCTCGCCCGAGCCGCAATGGCCGCGGCGGGCGATGCCGGCGTGCCGGTCTGCTTCGACGGCAATTACCGCGCCAACCTGTGGGGCGCGTGGGACGCCGATCCCCGTTCGATCCTCCACGATCTGGTGGCCGATGCCACGATCATGATCGGCAATCACCGCGACATCTCGCTGCTGCTGGGCGAGACCTTTTCGGACGATGGCCCGGATCGCCGCCGCCAGGCGGCCGAGGCCGCCTTCGCCGCCTTTCCCAAGCTTGAACTGATCGCCTCCACCGCGCGCCACGTGGAAACCGGCGCCATCCATCGCATCGCCGCCCGCGTCGATACGCGCGCCGATCACTGGCAGATCGACGAGGCCCGCGTGGAAGGCATCGTCGACCGGATCGGCACCGGCGATGCTTTCGCCGCCGGCCTGCTGCTGCGCTACCTCGAAGGCGCTTCCCCGCGCGAAATGGCCAAGTCCGCGCTCGCGCTGGCGGTGATGAAGCATGGCCTCCCCGGTGACACCATATTGGCGACACGCGCCGAGCTGGACGAGTTCGATCCGGGCGGGGGCGATGTCCGCCGCTGATCGCTTCACCCGCCGCGGCCTCGTCAAGGCGGCCTCGTGGGCGGCGCACTGCTGGCCGGCAAACCTAGCGCCGCTTCGATCGCGGGATCGAGGTCTCGGGTTACCACCACAGTGTGCGCGGCGGCTTCCTGATGCTGCGGCCCGGCCTCTACGCTGCCGGCCCAGGCGAGGCGCGCTTCGGCGTTTTCCGCTTCACCGCATTCGGAAGCTAGCATGCCGCCGATTTCTCGCCGCCTGCCGCTGGCCGGCACCCCCTTCGGTCGCCGCACCGCGATGAAGGGGGGCTGGCGCTCTCCGCCGGCACGCTGATCGGCGGGTGCGAGCCGCTGCTGGGCAATTTGTTCACCAGTTCGGACACTCACCCGGGCGATTACCCCACGGTGCAGGCAGTCGAGCACATGGGCGCGCTGCTGCAGCGCGAGACCAATGGCCGGCTGGGCATTAAGGTCTATCCCGGCGGCCAGCTGGGCAGCGAGACGGACATGCTGGAGATCACCAGCTTCGGCGCGCTCGATCTCAACCGCGTCAACCTCGCGCCGCCCAATTCGATGGAGCCGGCGACGATCCCCTTCGCGCTCCCCTTCATCTTCGAAACCGTGTCGCACATGCGCCGCGTGGTGGACAGCGCCATCGGCGACGAGGTGCTCGCCTCGCTCGAACGGCACAATCTCATCGGCATGTGCTTTTACGATTCGGGCGATCGCCATTTCTACAATACCCGCCGGCCAATCCGCACGCCGGCGGATATGCGCGGCCTCAAGCTGCGCGTGCCGGCGTCCGATCTCTACGTCGCAATGGTCAATGCGCTGGGCGCCAATGCCGTGCCGATTCCCTTCGGCGAGGTCAACCAGGCGCTCTCGCAAGGGGTGATCGACGGGACGGAGAACAACTGGCCCTCGTTCCTCAGCGCCCGCCATTACGACGTAGCGCGCAATTTCAGCCTCACTGCCCATCTGCTCACGCCCGAGGTGCTGGTGATGAGCAAGGCCACCTGGGACACGCTCTCGCCGTCGGATCGCCTGCTGGTCAAGCAGGCCGCCCGCCAGTCCGTCCCGGTCATGCGCCGCCTGTGGGATGCCCGCGTGAACGAGGCGCGAGAGACGATCAAGGCCGCCGATGTCGCGGTCAACCCGGTCGAGAACGAGGCCTTCGCCGCCTTGATGCGGCCGGTCTGGGCCAATTTCGTCACCTCCCCGCAACAGGCCTCGCTGGTCGAACGGATCCTGGGAGAGAGCGCATGAGCACGGTTTCCGTCTGGCTGATCCGCTTGGGCTCGTTCGGGCTGGTGGCGATGACCGCGACCATCGGCTGGCAGGTGTTCGGCCGCTATGCGCTGGCTTTCAGCCCCTCTTGGACCGAGCAGGCCAGCCTGGTGCTGATGATCTGGTACGTTATGTTCGGCGCCGCCGCCGGGGTCTACGAAGGCTTCCACATCCGCATCGCCATGCTGGAGGAGAAGCTGGGCGAACGCGCCACTCCGGTCCGCCGGGTGGTGGCGGTGATCGTCGGGCTGCTCGGCCTGGTGCTGCTCATCTATGGCGCGCAGCTGTGCTGGCTGGTGCGCGGCAACACCATCCCCTCGCTCGGGATCAGCCGCACCATCGCCTATCTGCCGCTGCCGATCTCGGGCCTGCTGATGCTCGTCTTCGCCGTGCCGCGCAAGATCAGCGGCGCGCCCTGTGCCGATGATGATATCACGCAAGAGGTTGAATAATGGAACTGCTCGTCCTGTTCGGCGTGTTCTTCGTGCTGCTGGCGATCGGCGTGCCGGTCGCTTATGCGCTGCTCGGCTCGTCGCTCGCCTGTTTCGCGGCGATGGGCATCCCGCCCATCGTGGCGGTGCAGCGGGTGGCGGCGGGGATCAGCGTGTTCACGCTGATGGCGATCCCGTTCTTCATCTTCGCTGGAGATTTGATGTACCGCGCGGGCATCGCCGAGCGGCTGGTGCGGGTGGCGGATGCGGCGATGGGGCGGGTGAAAGGGGGTCTTGGCCTCGTCAATGTCGGCGCCTCGATGATGCTCGGCGCGGTCTCGGGCTCGGCCATCGCCAGCGCCTCGGCCATCGGATCGAGCATGATCCCGCTGATGAACGACAAGAAATACCCGACCGACTACTCGGTCAACATTACGCTGACGGCGGCCATCGTCGGCCTGCTGATCCCGCCCTCGCACAACATGATCATCTATTCGGCCGCCTCGGGCATCGGCGTTTCGGTGGGCGATCTGTTCCTCGCGGGTATCGTGCCGGGCCTGCTCACCGGCTTCATGCTGATGGCGATGGTCTACATCATCGCCCGCCGGCGCGATCTGCCGCACGGCAGCTTCCCGGGCTGGCGCGCCTTCATCCGCGCCGCAGTCTATGCGGTGCCGGGCCTGCTAACCGCCTTCATCATCATGGGCGGCATCATCAGCGGCATCTTCACCGCCACGGAAAGCTCGGCCATCGCGGTGATCTACACCATTGCCGTGGGCGTGCTGGTCTATCGCTCGCTGGGCTGGAGCGCCTTCTGGCAGGCCGCGGCGCAATCGGTGCGCACCGCCTCGATGGTGCTGTTCATCATCGCCGCCGCCACCGCCTTCTGCTTCTGCCTGGCGCTGCTGGAGGTGCCCGCCGCGCTGGGCTCGCTGATCGGCGTGATCACCTCCGACCCGCTGCTGACGCTGCTGATCATAAATATCATGCTGCTGGCGCTGGGCACCTTCATGGACATGGCGCCGCTGATCGTCATCACCACGCCCATCTTCCTGCCGGTGGCGATTGGGGGTGGAGGTGGATGCGGTGCATTTCGGCATCATCATGATGCTCAATCTGGGCATCGGGTTGGTGACGCCGCCGGTCGGTTCGGTGCTGTTCGTCGGCTCGGCCATCGGGCGGATCCCGGTGACGACGCTCGTGCGCACGATCGGTCCGTTTTATTTCACCCTCATCGCGCGCTGATGCTGATCACCTACGTGCCCGCGCTCTCGCTCTGGATGTCGCGAGCCTTCGGAGGCTAAAGCGGTTTCGCGCAGGGCAGGGCGCCAGAGCGTTACGCCCCATTTCTGCACCGCGCCGCTTTCCTCCAGCGTGGTGATCCCGTCGGCTATATTTACGGGGGAAGGGGTTCTCCGAAGCCGTCGGGTGAACTGGCGCGCGCGAACGGGCAAATGCGCTGCCACCGGTTACCATGCGGCCCTCTTCCAGCAATATCCTGCCGCCGAGATGGTGCTAGGCCGGGGATACCGCCAGAAGGGCCGGAACGACGGAGAGCCCGATGACCAGACCGCTTGCGCTGCACCCCGACCGTCTGTTCTCGGCAGACCTTGGCACCCGCTCACTGGCCCGCCAACTCCACCTGGTTTGCTGCCAACCAGCCCTTCGGCAATGCCGCCGAGCTGCTGCTGGTGCCGGATCATTACATGTTCCGCATGCTCTATTCGCAGGGCCACAAGCTCGAACAGCTCGGCATCGGCGGGCCCGCCTTCGATCCTCGCGCCGCCTGGCGCACCTTTGCCGAAAACTGCTTCCTGTTCCTCGGCACGCCGTCGCGCCTGTGGCTCAACTGGGTGTTCGCCGAGGCCTTCGGCATGGAGGTGCGGCTCGATGGCAGCACGGCAGACCTCTACTACAACACCATCACGAAGCGCTGGCCAAGAAGGAATTCCGCCCTCGCGCCCTGCTCGACCGCTACAAGATCGAGCTGATCTGCACCACCGAAGGCCCGCTGGATACGCTCGAGCACCACCGCGCGTCGCAGGACACGGCCTACGCGGGCCGGGTGATCACCGCCTATCGGCCCGATGCGGTGGTCGATCCCGAGTTCGACGGCTTTGCCGCCAATCTCGCCCGCTTCTCCGAGCTGACCGGCGAGGATTGCCTCAATTGGCAGGGCTACCTCGCCGCGCACCGCCAGCGGCGCGCCTTCTTCCAGCAGATGGGTGCCACCTCCACCGATCACGGCCACCCCACGCCCGGCACCGCCAACCTCTCCGCGGCCAAGGCCGAAGCGCTGTTCGAGCGGGTGAAGCACGGCACCGCCTCGCCCGCCGATGCCGAGCTGTTCCGCGGCCAGATGCTCACCGAGATGGCAGAGATGAGCCTGGAGGATGGGCTGGTGATGCAGATCCACCCCGGCAGCTTCCGCAACCACAACCGCCAGCTGTTCGAGCGCTTCGGCCGCGATAAGGGCGCGGATATCCCGATGCGCACCGATTACGTCCACCCGCTGAAGCCCCTGCTGGACCGCTTCGGCAACGAGGCCGCGCTTTCGATCATCCTCTTCACGCTGGACGAGAGCAGCTATGCGAGCGAACTTGCGCCGTTGGCGGGCCATTATCCGTGCCTCAAGCTGGGCCCCGCCTGGTGGTTTCACGGTAGCCCCGAGGGCATGCGCCGCTTCCGGCTCAAACACCACGGAAACCGCCGGCTTCCACAATACGGTCGGCTTCAACGACGACACGCGCGCCTTCCTCTCCATCCCCGCGCGGCATGATGTCGCCCGGCGGATCGATTGCGGCTTCCTGGCGCAGCTGGTGGTCGAACACCGGATCGAGGATTGGGAAGTGGCCGAGCTGGCGCAGGATCTCACCTACAATCTCGTCAAGCAGGCCTACCGCCTGTGAGGCTCTCGGCGGAAACCGTCGCTCACCTGCCGCCCGAGGTTGAGCCCTATGGCTACGTTCGGGAAAGTCAGGGCATCGGCATCGTCCATTTCGGGATCGGCGCGTTCCACCGGGCGCACCAGGCTTGGTACACCGATCTTGCGATGGCGGCGGGGGAACGCGACTGGGCGATCTGTGGCGTCTCGCTGCGCTCGGCCAGAGTGGCGCACCAGCTGAGCCCGCAGGACGGACTTTACACGCTCACCGAGCGCTCCGGCGACGACGCGCGCACCCGGCTGATCGGCGCGGTGCGCGAGGTGCTGTTCGCGCCCGAGCAGCGCGAGGCGGTGATCGCCCGCATCGCCGCGTCCGAATGTCGCATCGTCAGCCTCACGATTACCGAAAAGGGCCATGTCCGTGGCAAAGGCGGGGCGCTCGACCAGGAGGCTGCGGCGCTCAGTTTCTACCCCATTCTTGCCGAGGCGCTCGAACAGCGAATGGCCGGCGGGCTGGCCGGGCTGACCCTGCTGCCATGCGATAACCTCGCTGACCACGGCGCCGTGTTGCGGCGCTTGATGGGCGAATGGCTGGCGCGCGATACACCCGAGCTGGCCGACTGATTAGCAGGCCATTGCACGGTCGCCTCGACCATGGTCGACCGGATCGTGCCACGCACCGCGCCCGAGGATCTCGCAGTGCTGGAACGCCGGCTTGGCATGAGTGATGAGGGCGCGGTGTTCACCGAGCGCTTCAGCCAGTGGGTGATCGAAGACAACTTCGTAGGGCCCCGCCCGCTCTGGGAGGCGCATGGCGCGCAGATCGTCAGCGATGTCGCGCCCTACGAGACCGCCAAGCTGCGCATGCTCAACGGCGCCCACTCGCTGCTCGCCTTTTGCGGTCTGCGCGCCGAATACGAGTTCGTGCACGAGGCCGTCGCCGATCCCAGGCTGCGCGCACTGGCCGAGCGGCTGATGCGGAAGGAGGCGGCGCTCACCATCGCCCACGCTCCCGATCAGGATTTGGGCGCCTATGCCGACCAGCTGCTCGCCCGCTTTGCCGATCCGGCGCTGCGCCACCGCCTCGCGCAGATCGCCATGGATGGCAGCCAGAAGATCCCGCAGCGCTGGCTCGATACCCTCGCCTGGCACCGCGCGCGCAGCTCGGCCACGCCGGCACTGGACGAGGCGCTCGAGGCATGGTTGTGGCACCTGGAGGACGGCCGCTTCGTCGACGATCCGCTCGGGGACGAGCTGACCGCGGCACTTTCCGACGGCGGCGCCCCAGGCCTGCGCGATGCCTGCTTCAGCGGGCGCGTAGGGGCAGCCTCCGATATGGCCGGGCTAATAGGCACTCCGCCCGAGAGCCTGAGCGCTCACTATTCCGCCACCCAATCGCGCCGCAGGTGCCTCCCTGCCAGCGCCATTAGCAGCGCGGCGAGTCCGTAGAGCATCAGCGCGAACAGCATCGAATAGCGCAGCGCCTCCTCGCCATAGATCGGCTGCAGGAACTCCGAGAGCGCACCCAGCGCATAGATGCCGCCGCCAAGGCCAATCAGATTGTTGATCAGCAGGAACAGCGCCGAGGCGGTCGAGCGGGCCGGTGGCGCCACGAGGTGCTGCACTGCAGAGAGTACCGGCCCCAACCAGATATAGGCCAGCGCCTGCGGGATCAGGAACAGCAGGAAGGCGAAGGTTGCGCTCGAACTGCTGATGCCCAGCGCGAACAGCGGCGCGGCGGTCACATAGGCCAGCGCCGGGACCCAGGCGTTGAACGCCCGGTCGCGCTTGCCCAGCCGGTCGCCCAGCCATCCGCCGGCGAGGACGCCGACCACGCCGCCCAACAGCAGCAGCGCGCCGAAGAACAGCGAGGCCTCCACCAGCGAGAAGCCGAAGCTGCGCATCAACAGGCTCGGCAGCCAGAAGGCAATGCCATAGCCCAGCATCGAGCCCGAAGCCGCGCCGAAGGAGAGCAGCCAGAACGAGGGCTTGCGCGCCAGGATCGCCGCCGTTTCCCGCACGCTCGGGCTGACGGGCCTCGCCGGCAGCGCTGCCGCTGCGGGCGCGGTGTCCGCACGATCCGCCGCCGAACCGGCAGGCGGAGGAGCAAGCCGAGGCCGATCGTGCACCAGCAGCTTGAACACCGGCGCCACCAGCACGCCGGCGATCCCGACCACGAAGAACGCCAGCCGCCAATCGACCGTCGCAGCGATATAGCCGCCGGCCATCACGCCGGCGGCCGAGCCCAGCGGAATGCCCAGCGAATAGACCGAGAGCGCAAAGGCGCGCTGCTCGCTCGGAAAATAGTCGCCGATCAGCGCATAGGATGGCGCCACGCCGCCCGCCTCGCCGACCCCCACGCCGAGCCGCGCGAGGAAGATCTGCCAGAAGCTGTTCGCCAGGCCGCACAAAGCGGTGAACCCACTCCACACCACCAGTGAAACCGTGATCACCCAGCTGCGGCTCGTCCGGTCTGCTAGCGCCCCCAGCGGCACTGCGAGCGTGGAATAGAGCAAGGCAAAGGCGATGCCGCCCAGCAGGCCCATCTGCGAATCGCTCAATTCCAGGTCGCGCTGGATCGGCACGGCGAGAATGGCCAGGATCTGCCGGTCGAGAAAGTTGAAGATGTACACCAGCAGCAGCATCGCCAGCACGGTGCGCGGGCTGCTGCCGGTGGCGGGCGGGGCGGTCGCAGTCGCCATCTCAGACCGCATGCTTGGCGAGGAAGGGCTTAATCACGGTCAGCGCCTCGGGCTCGTCGAGCAGCGGCGCGTGGCCGCGCTGCGGTACGTCGACATGGGCGAAGGGCCCGGGGTGCAGTTCGACCATGCGCGCCACCGTAGCGGGGCCGAGCAGGTCCGACAAAGCGCCGCGCACCACCAGCACCGGCTTGTCCCCGATCGCCTGCCACAGCGGCCACAGATCGGGCGGGGCGACGCCCTCGGACGTTGCAAAGGCAAACGCAATCGCGGGATCGTAGGCGAAACTCACGCCGTTCTCGCCCGCGCGACAGGTGCGCCGGGCGAAGGCCTGCCAGTCCGCCGGGCCGAAATCGGGGAACGCCTCGCGATGAACCGCCTCACACCTCGCCGCCGCAGCGTCCAAATCGGCCATCGGCTCCCCCCCCCCCCCATA
>PPFU01026515.1_pt1 | contig 18110 bp, 10 predicted proteins | sample 1535991 | NCBI WGS metagenome assembly PPFU01 (sample SAMN04901290, study PRJNA319586) | Hypolithon metagenome, whole genome shotgun sequencing project. | isolation source: Antarctic Hypolithon | place: Antarctica: Miers Valley | collected 2014
CGCTGGCTGGCGAGGGAGGCTATCTCCGCCCGCTGGCGCTCGATTACGGCGGTGAGCGCGGCCGCCTGCTTTCCATTTTCGTCGCCGAGCCTGCCGTGGTCCTCGCGCAGGCCGCGCAGTTCCTGATCGAGCGCCGATTTCTCCCGCGCGGCCCGCTGGGCGAACTCCGCCTTTTCGTTCGCGAGGTAATCGCGCTGGGCGATAGCGGCGCCGACTTCGTGCTGCCGCGCCTCCGCGATGCGCGCCCCCTCGGCGACCGCGCGGTCGCGCGCGGCGATGGCGGCGTCGCGCGCGGCTTTCGCCGCCTCGATCTCCTGCGCCGCCGCTGCGGCCTGGGTGCGAGCCTCTTCGCGCTCGCGCAGCGCGGTGCCGCGCTGGTCGCGCAAGCCGGCGAGCTGCTGTTCGAAAGTCTCGCGCAGGCTGGCGATCTGGCTGGTGGCTTCGTCCTGCGCGGTCACGAGATTGAGCTGCCGGCTGTCGAGCAACACGACGTGGCGCTGATGCGTTTCGGTCAGCTCGTCGATCCGGCTCCGGGCTCCGTCCAGCTCGTGGGAAAGCTCGTCCGCCCGGGCCGTGAGCGACTCGATCTGGCTTTTCTTTGCCGCGATCACTTCGGCGCGGCGCTTCATTTCCGCGTCTTTCTCGCGCAAAGCCTCGTCGCGCTGCGCCATGACCGCCTCGATCTCCCTGCGCTGTTTCTCCGCGGTGCGACCGGAGGCGTGGCGGGCAGCGTCGCGCTCTTTCACCAGTTCGGCGTGGCCGGCCTGGAGTTCTTCGACGCGGTGCTGGTGCGTTTCGGTCAGCTCCTCGATGCGGCTGCGCGCCTCGTCGAGTCCGTGAGCCAGCTCGTCCGCCCGCGTGCCCAGTGATTCAATCTCGGTATCTTTCTCTGCTATCAGTTCCGCTTGGCGCTTCAGTTCAGCGTCTTTCCCGAGCAAAGCCTCCTCGCGCCGCGCCGTGACCGCCTCGATCTCCCGGCGCTGCTTCTCCGCGGTGCGCCCGGAGGCCTGGCGCGCGCCTTCGCGCTCCTTCAGTAGTTCGGCGTGGTCGGCCTTGAGTTCTTCAACGCGGTGCTGGTGCGTTTCGGTCAGCTCCTCGATGCGGCTGCGCGCCTCATCGAGTCCGTGAGACAGCTCGTCCGCCCGCGTGCCCAGCGATTCAATCTCGGTTTCTTTCTCTGCGATCAGTTCGGCTTGGCGCTTCAGTTCGGTGTCTTTCCCGCGCAAAGCCTCCTCGCGCCGCGCCGTGACCGCTTCGATCTCCCGGCGCTGTTTCTCTGCGGTGCGGCCGGAAGCATGGCGTGCGGAGTCGCGCTCTTTCACCAGCGCGGCATTTTCGGCCTCGAGTTTCTTGATGCTGCTCCCGGCGGCGGCGAGCCGCTCGTCCCGCTCGCGCAGCGTTTCCTGGAGGCGCGTCTGGGTTTGCTTGAACTGCGCGGTGTCTTCATCGCGCTGGCCGGCCAGGCCCGCGTGGTTCGCGGAGAGTTCTTCGATCTGTTTCTTGAACTCAGCCAACTGCCGGTCGCGTTCGTTCGTGAAATCCTTCAGCCGCTCCTGCGCCTCCCGCTCGACTTTCGCGATCTGCTCCCGCGCGGCGTCGCGCTCGGCATTCGCGGCCTCCACCGCACGCGCACTCTCGGCGGTGGCTTTCTCGAGTTCCTCCACCCGCGCCAACGCACGGGCGCGCTCCTGCATGAGTGCCGAACGCTCGCCGCCGATGAGATCGATCTGCTTTTTCTGGTCGCCCTCGAGGCGGGCCAGGCGGGCGGCAACATCGTCGCGTTCCCGCACCACGGCGGCCCCCGCCTGCTCGAGCGCGGCGGCCTGCTTCGTGTGCGCCTCACGCATTTGCGCGATCTCGGCCAGCGCGCGATCTCGCTCGGCCGCAAGCTGCGCCGTCTGCTCTCCGCGGCTCCCGGCCTCCTGTTTCCGCGCCTCCTCCAGCCGCCCCGCTTTCGCCCGCGCTTCGTCGCGCTCCTTTTGCAAAACGGTTATCTGTTGCGTGGTGGAGGCCCGCAGCTTCTCCAGCTCGCCTCGCGCCGCGTCGCGCTCTTTCGCCGCCTGCGACTCACCCTGCCGCGCGGCACCGGCCGTTTTCTCCCGCGCCTCGCGGAGCTTCGCCCGCTCCGCCCGCTCCTGCTCATGGGCGGCGGCGACCTTCTCCTGCTCCTCGCGGAGGCGGGCCAGGTCCGCCTCGGCCTGAGTCGTGCGCGCGGTCAGGACCTCCCCGTTTTTCTCGAGCGCCTCGATTTTCCCGCGAGCCGCTTCGAGTTGGCTGCTCACCCGCTCCTGCTCTGCGACCGCCTCGTCGCGCGCGGCGATGGCCGCCGCCAGCTCCCCGCCGCCATTGCGGCCATTGCGGCCAGCGGGTGCCTCCACGAAACGAATCTCCGCCGAACCCTCCGCCCCGAAATCGATCCTCCCTTTTGCACCAACCTCCACCGCTCCGTCCACGGGATTGCCCTCGAGGAAAGTCCCGTTCGTGCTCCCGAGATCCGACACCACGAACCGGTCATCCGCGATGGTAAGCCGCGCGTGTTCACGCGACACACCGACCGCGTCGAGGAGGATGTCGCAGGAAAGATCGCAGCCGATTTTGTAGTCGCCTGGATCGAGGAGGTAGCGGCCGAGAGGGCGAGTGCCTTCTCGGACGATGACTTCAGCATAATTCGCAGCCATAGGTGGGGCCTTTCGTGGGCTGGCACGCGCCAGCGGTTGAATTTCCGTCGTGTTTCTACACAACGGACGCCGCAAGAACAACCCGGCTTTTCGTGGGTCGGCAAAGCCGAAGTTCAAATCTGGCTACGGTTGGCCGACCCCACACTTTGCTCCCCCGCGCAGCGCTCGACACGCGGCGGAACGTTCCGATACGAACCTCCACCCGCATGTCCCGCACTCCACCTAAAAACTCACCCGGTCTCAAAGTCTGGCTCGGCCACCCGTATCCGCTCGGCGCGACCTGGAATGGTAACGGCGTCAATTTCGCGCTCTTCTCCGAGAATGCCACCGGCGTCGATCTTTGCCTCTTCGACAGCCCCGACTCGCCGCAGGAGCAGCTCCGCATCCGCATGACCGAGCAGTCGGATCAGGTCTGGCACGTCTTCCTGCCCGACGTGCAGCCCGGCCAGCTCTACGGCTACCGCGTCTATGGCCCCTACGAGCCAGAGAAAGGCCAGCGATTCAACGCGAGCAAGCTGCTCATCGATCCCTACGCTAAATCCATCGCCGGGAAAATCAACTGGGCCGACGAAATGTCCGGCTACCCCATCGGCGATCCGAAGGCCGACCTCGCCCGCGACTATCGCGACGATGCCTGGGGCATGCCGAAGTCCGTCGTCATCGATCCGGCTTTCGACTGGGGCAACGACGCTCCGCCGGACACCCCGCTCCACTCCTCCGTCATTTACGAAGTCCACGTCAAAGGCTTCTCGCAGCTTTGCCCGGAGATCCCGCCGGCCATTCGCGGCAGTTACGCTGGCATCGGCAGTTCCTTCGCCATCGACTATTTCAAAAAGCTCGGTGTCACCGCGATCGAACTCCTCCCGGTCCATCAATTCGTCAACGACAAGGTGTTGGTCGATCGCGGGCTGACTAATTACTGGGGTTATAACTCAATCGGATATTTTGCGCCGGAGTGTAGCTACTCGAGCAGCGGAGAAGACGGCGGCCAGGTGAGCGAGTTCAAAGCGATGGTGAAAAACCTCCACACCGCGGGCATCGAGGTCATCCTCGATGTCGTCTATAATCATACCGCCGAGGGAAATCACATGGGGCCGACCCTTTGCTTCCGCGGGATCGACAACCAGGCTTACTACCGCCTCATGCCCGACGATCCGCGGCATTACATGGATTACACCGGGTGCGGTAATACGCTGAATGTCATGCACCCGCGCGTGCTCCAGCTCATCATGGACAGCCTGCGCTACTGGGTGCTCGAGATGCACGTCGATGGTTTTCGCTTCGACCTCGCCTCCACGCTGGCCCGCGAATCTCACGACGTCAGCCGGCTCTCGGCCTTCTTCGACATCATCCACCAGGACCCGGTCATCTCACAGGTGAAGCTCATTGCCGAGCCTTGGGATATCGGCGAGGGCGGCTATCAGGTGGGAAATTTTCCCATCCTCTGGGCGGAGTGGAACGGTAAGTATCGCGATGCCGTCCGACGCTACTGGAAAGGTGACGAAGGACACGCCGGGGAAATGGGCTATCGGCTCACTGGCAGCCCCGATCTCTACCAGTGGACGGGCAAACGGCCCTACGCGAGCATCAACTTCATCACTGCGCACGACGGCTTCACGCTGGCGGATTTGGTGAGCTACAACGAGAAGCACAACGAAGCGAACGGCGAAGGCAACAACGACGGAGACAACAGCAATGAATCGTGGAATTGCGGCGCGGAAGGGGCGACGAAAGACAAACAGATCAACGCGCTGCGCCGACGCCAGCAGCGAAATTTACTCGCCACGCTCTTCCTCTCGCAAGGCGTGCCGATGCTCTGCGCTGGCGATGAATATGGCCGGACCCAAGGCGGGAACAACAACGCCTATTGCCAGGACAACGAGATCAGTTGGCTGAGCTGGGAACGAGATGCCGCGGCGGAGACGCTCACGGAATATACGCGTGGGTTGATCAAGCTGCGGCACGACCACCCGATCTTCCGGCGGCCGAAGTTTTTCCAAGGCCGCCGCATCCGCGGCTCGGAGGTGAAGGACATCATGTGGTTCGACCCCGCCGGCACGGAGATGGGCGAGGAGCAGTGGACGGAGACCTACGTGCGCAGTCTCGGGATGATGCTGAGCGGCGACACGATGCATGTGCGCGATTACCAGGGGCAGCCGATCCACGACGACACGTTTCTGGTGCTCTTGAATGCACACCACGAGGCGCTGGAGTTCACGCTGCCGGGGCAGGAGGACGTGCGCTGGGAACTGGTGCTCGATACGCAGCTCGAAAACGGATTTCTCGAGAAGCCGGAGACTTCCCCCGCGGGCGACGACGTGAAGCTGGAAGGGCGCTCACTGGCCCTCCTGAAGCTTGCGGTCGGGTCGCAGGATCATGCGCGGGCGGACTCGTGGAAGCCCCTGAAGACTGAGATCGCGAAGCGGCGCCGCAAAGCCGCCGCGGAGGCGTGAGCCGGAAGACCATGATCGACCTCCCGCAAGGCGCGCAGGTCGTCGAGGGCGGCGTGCGCTATCGCACCTGGGCACCGGAAGCCGACCGCGTGGACGCGATGGTCGGCGACCTCGCCGTCCCGCTGGCGCTCGACGCCGCCGGGATCTGGAGCGGGATCGATCCGCAGGGAACAGTTGGCGACCGCTACAAATTCCGCCTTTACGGACATAACACTTTCCCGGACATGGCGTCGCGGTATCAGCCGGACGGCGTGCATGGCGCGTCGATGGTGATCGACCCGCGGAGCTATCAGTGGAGCGATAGAAAATGGAAATGCCCGGCGCTGCGCGATCTCGTCATCTACGAGTTGCACATCGGCACCTTCACCGCGGGCGGGACTTTCCGCGACGCCATCGAGCGACTCGATCACATCCGCGATCTCGGCGCGAACGCGATTGAGATCATGCCGGTGGCCGATTTTGCGGGAAACCGCGGCTGGGGTTACGACGGCGTGATGATCTACGCGCCGGCGCGCTGTTATGGACATCCCGACGACCTGCGCGCGCTGGTCGATGCGGCGCATGCGCGCGATCTCGCCGTGTTGCTGGATGTCGTCTATAATCACTTCGGTCCGGACGGAAACTATCTGGGTGCCTACAGTCCGCACTGGTTCAACAAAGCGCACAAGACGCCGTGGGGCGATGCGTTCAACTTCGATGGCGAACACCACGCGCCGGTGCGCGCCTTTTTTCTCGCGAACCCGCTCTACTGGATGGACGAGTTCCACATCGACGGCTTTCGCTTCGATGCGATTCACGCCATCCCGGACGACTCGCCGCGGCACATCCTGCAGGAGATGACGGACGCGATCCACGCACGCGGAGGCATCGCCACGGCGGAGGATCCGAGGAACGAAGCGCGGCTAGCGTTGCCCTCCTCCGAAGGCGGGACGGGCTTTGACGGGCTGTGGGCGGATGATTTTCATCACTCGATCCGCGTCCGCTGCACGGATGAGAACGAGGCTTACTACGAAAACTTCACCGGCTCGCTCGATGAGTTGATTGATACGCTGCGGCACGGCTGGCATTACCGCGGGCAGATCACGCGGCATGGCAAAACCAGGCGGGGGACGGAATGCCGCCACCTGCCGCCGGAGCGTTTCATCCACTGCATCTCGAATCACGATCAGACGGGAAATCAGGCGTTCGGCAAGCGGCTGGGGGAGTGGATCGACCCGGCGCAATACCGCGCGGCCTCGGCGCTGCTCTGCCTGTCGCCTTACACGCCGATGTTGTTCATGGGGCAGGAATGGGGCGCTTCCACGCCGTTTGCTTACTTCACGGATCATCACGAGGAACTTGGGCGGCTGGTGACGAAAGGGCGACGGGAGGAATTCCGGCACTTCCGGGCGTTCAGCGATCCGGCGAGCGTGGCGCGGATTCCCGATCCGCAGGCGGAATCGACCTTTGTTAGTTCCAAGTTGGATTGGAGCGAGTCGCGATCCGCGAGACATGAGCCGTTGTTGAGTTTGTATGACAATTGTCTCCGGCTGCGCGCGGACTTTGCGGCGTTTCGTCCGGCATCACGGGAGACGTGGCAGGTGGAAAAACTCGATCTCGGGGCGGGTGCGATACGTTACAAGAACGACGACGGAGACTGGCTTTTGATTTTTAGCCTGGCAGGCACGCACCGCGGTCTCCTCGCGGACGAATGGATGGCGCAACTGCCGGAGGGACGGCGCTGGGTGCTGGAACTCTCGAGCAATGAGCAACGGTTCGGCGGGGCGGGGATGGGGTTTGACGAAGCCGCGGGCGAGGTGGTGCTCACGGGCGCGGAAGTGCTCGTGCTGCGCACATGAGCAAGCGACACGGAATGGAGCCGGAATCCTACTGCTGAGACGACCTCGTGCGTGAAGGCGGCACGGATTGGACGGGGGTGTGGAGCGATCGCGCGCGGCTGGATCTGCGTCACCCTTTGCCCGAGGGCGCTCTCCGGAGATGGGGTTTACATTTTTTCCAAGACGATCCGACCGTCGCGGAAGGTGATGGTCTGGCCGCCGACGTTCGGGCGTGGGGTGGTGAAGTCGCGGCCCGCGGCGACGCGCCAAGCCTGGAGCGCGGGGAGGAAGACGATATTGGAGCTCATGGAGCCGGTGCCGTCGCCTTCGCCGAAAAAACCGCCGTCGCCGAAGCCCTGGGTCATGTTGCGAATCATCGACTGCTCGCTCTCGGGGAGGAGCTTCTCGATTTTCGCCTGATCGACGCCGGGATCGCCCATGATGGCGAGCAGCGCGAGCGCGCCGCCGCCGACCTGCATACCCCAGTGGTTTGAGGCGGGCATGAAACGCGAGCCGCGAACGAGGTCAGCGAGGCTGGTGTTCGGCCCTTGGTCGTAGTTGGCGATTTCCTGGGCGACCTTTTTTCGAAAATCCTCGTCCCAGCCGTCGTAGCAGAGGTCGTAGCCGACGGCATACCAGCCGAGCGAAGGCCCGGCCCGGAGCGCGCCGGAGGAGCCTTTCCAGCCGTAGCGGCCCTTGCCATCGCTGTCGCGCACGCCGGCGAAGGCCCACTCGAAACACTCGCGCCCGAGGTCGGCGTATTTTTTCTCGCCGGTGAGCTGGTAGAGCAGCCCGAAGCCAGCGGCGTGGCCGATCGAGTAGGCGCCGAGAGGTTGCTCGATCGGCTGCGATTTGTCGCCGAAGGGAGCGTCGGCGGCGCGTTTCGCGGTGGGCATGGCCTCGCCGCCGCCGAGGGTTTGCTTAAGCCGGGCGAGGATGGCCTGGCCCTCCGGCGTCTTCATTTTTCGCGCGCAGCGCGGGGAGATCGCTCTTGCGAAAAAAAAGCCGCGGATGCTCGCCGGGCTCGACGGGGGTGAAGCCGGGAACATCCACTGGCCAGCCCTCGATCGCGACGGGCGGCGGGCTTTTTGCGGCAGCTAGAGCTGCGCTACCTAGCAGCGCGGTGAGCGTGATCACTGCGCGGGGGGCATATTTCATTAGGCGACTGTAGCGCGAGCGTCGCCGCGCGTGCAATCGCCGCACACCGCCGCTAGCCTCCGCCCGCCATGAACGCCCCGCTCGACGAGCTTCTCGAATTTCTTCGTTTTCCCAGCATCTCGACGGAAAAGGCGCACGCCGATCATGTCTTCGAATGCGGCTCGTGGCTCTCGCTGAAGCTCCGCGAATTCGGCCTCCGCTCGGAACTGCGCGAGACGGCCGGCCACCCGATCGTCCTGGCGCGCAATGTCCACCAGCCGGGCCGCCCGACCATCATGATCTACGGGCACTACGATGTGCAGCCGGTCGATCCGCTCGAGCTGTGGCGCACGCCGCCGTTCGAGCCGGTGGTCGCGGATGGGATCATCACGGCGCGCGGCGCGACGGACAACAAGGGGCAGATCATGGCGCACATCCAGGGCGTGCGCGCGACGCTGGAGCGGGCGGGCGATCTGCCGGTGAACTTGATTTTCCTCATCGAGGGTGAGGAGGAAATCGGCAGCCCGCATCTCGAGACGTTCCTCGCGGCGCATCGCGATGAGCTGGCGTGCGATCTCGTGGCCATCTCGGATACGGGAATGGTCGCGCCGGGCGTGCCGACGCTGACCTACGGCCTGCGCGGGGTCGCCGCGCTGGAGTTGAAAGTCACGGGGCCGTCGAGCGATCTGCACTCGGGCATCTTCGGCGGCGCGGTCGCGAATCCGATCACGGCTCTGGCGCGGATTCTTTCCACTCTGCACGACGCCTCGGGCAAAGTCGCAGCGCCTGGATTCTACGAGGGCGTGGAGGAAATCGAGCCGTGGGAGCGCGAGGCGTGGGCGGCCCTGCCACTTGGCGACGCGGAGCTGCTCGCGGTGACGGGCGCGCCGGAGCTGGCGGGCGAGGCGGGCTACACGGCGCTCGAGCGGACATGGGCGCGCCCGACCGCGGAGCTGAATGGCATCGGCGGGGGCTATCAGGGGCCGGGGACGAAGACGGTGATCCCGAGCGAGGCTTTTGCGAAAATCACCTGCCGGCTGGTGCCGGGCCAGCGGCCTGATCACGTGATGGAAAAACTGCGCGACCATCTCCAGGCGCAGTGCCCGCGCGGCGTGCGGCTCGAAATGAAAGGCGGGCACGCCGGGCTGCCGTATTTGACCGATCCGCATTCGAGCGCGGGGAAAGCGGCGCAGCGGGCGCTGGAGCGGACGTTTGGGAAACCGACGGCGCTGATCCGCGAGGGCGGGAGCATCCCGATTGTGCAGGCATTTAAAGATGTGCTCGGGGCGGAAACGCTGCTGCTCGGGCTGGCGCTGCCGGATTGCCACGCGCACGCGCCGAACGAGACCTTTCCCGTGGAGAATTTCGAGGCGGGGATGCGGCTGAATCAGGCGCTGCTCGAGGAACTCGCGGTGGGATGAACCGCCAAGACGCCAAGCCGCCAAGATCCGGAGGTTGTAAAACTTGGCGTCTTGGCGTCTTGGCGGTTTTTTCTCTTCTCGGGTGGAGTGCGCTCATTGTCGCCACACGTTGCTCCACTGCGCCGGATGTCTTCGTCGGCGGCCAAGTCTATTTCCTCGACGCCGATTGCTACGCCCGCATGACGCGCGTGCGCGAGGTGATGGACCATCCGGGACGCATCATCCGGCATCACGAGTTCGAGAACTACCCGCAGGGCACCACGCCGCACACGACCGCCCCGCTCGACTATCTCATCGCGTCGCTTGCGCTCGTCTTTGGAAATCTCGACCTCGCCGGCGCGTGGATCTCGCCGCTGCTCGCGGTCGCGACCGGTGTCTTCCTGTGGTGGTGGGCACGGCGGCTGCGCCATCGCGGGATGCTCATGCTGCTGTATGCGGTAAGCCCCATTCTCGTCCACGGCGGCGCGCTGGGCCGGCCCGATCATCAAGCGCTCCTCCTCGCGCTCCTCGCCGTGGCGCTCGCCGCCGAGTGGACGCTCGCGACCGCGCCGTCTCGCGCATGGGAGATCACCGCCGGCTGTGCGTGGGGAGCCGCGCTGTGGGTGTCGCTTTACGAGCCCGCGATCCTGCTTGCGCTAGTGACGGCGACGCAGGCGCTCTGGCACCGCGGCGTCCTCCGGCTTCGGGGACGCTGGCTTGCGCTCGGCGCGATTTTGCTGCTCGCGTTGCTGCTCGAAGGCCCGCGGCTTTTCCACATCGATCTCGCTGGGCTCCGCCAATTCGCAGGCCAGCCCGTCGGCGAACTTGCGCCCATTTCCCCGCTCGCGCCCACGCTCTACCGCTGGCTGGGCCTTGGTCTTCTCGCCGCGCCGTTCCTCTTCGTCTGGCGGAGAAAAACGCTCGCCTGGGCTCCGCTGCTCGTCGTTGGCGCGCTTGTCCTGCTCACGATCTGGCAGGCGCGCTGGGGTTACTTCCTCGCGCTCACTTTCTTGATGGTGGTGCCCGCGCTGTTCACTTTTGGCCGGAGCTGGATCGCGTGGATCGCTTTCATCCTTTGCCTCTGGCCGGTCGCACAGGAGTGGGACGCCCGCCTCTTCCCCGATGGCCCCGCTCGCACCGATCGCCTCCGCGCCCGCTACGAAGCCGCTGCCCTGCGCGACATCGCCGATCATCTTCGCAGCGCCGAGACGCTGCCGATTCTCGCGCCGTGGTGGCTTTCGCCTCCGCTCGCCTATTGGTCGGGCCAGCCCGCGCTCGCCGGCAGTTCCCACGAAAGCCTACCCGGCATCCTCGACTCCGCGCGTTTCTACGCCACGACCGATCCCGCCGCTGGGCGCGTTCTGCTGCAAGAGCGCGGGGTGCGCCGCGTCGTCGTGTGCGATCCGGATCGGATCTTGGAAACCATCGCGCCGCTCGTCCCGGTCACGTCGCCCGAGGCGGCGCTCGCCACGCGCCTCTACCGCGCTCCGCGGTCGGCGCCGAACTTTCTTCAGGAAGAATACGCCAACGCCGTGTTCAAAGTCTTCGCCGCCTGGTGAGCCTGCTCACAAAGCGCGCACGAGCAGCGTGATCTCGCCCTTCGGCGGACGCGCGGTGTAGTGCGCAAGCAGTTCGGGGCCGGGGCCGATACGGTATTCCTCGTATTGCTTCGTCAGCTCGCGCGCGACGCAGAGCGGGCGCTCGGGGAAAAGCTCGGCGAACACGGCCAGCGTCTTCACCAGCCGATACGGCGACTCGAAAAAAATCGAGGTCTCGGCCCGCTCACCCGCCGCGCGCACCAGCCGCTCGCGCTGGCCACTTTTCACCGGAAGGAACCCGCCGTAGTGAAACGTCTCCGCCGGAAACCCCGACCCCACCAGCGCCGTGACGACCGCCGACGGGCCGGGCACCACGGTGTAAGGGACGCCGCGCTCGATACACGCCGCAAGCAGCCGCCGGCCGGGATCGGACACGCCAGGCATCCCGGCATCGGTGATGAGCGCGACCGTCGCGCCCCCCGCGAGCCGCTCGATCAGCTCGGCGGTGCGCCGCGCTTCATTGTGCTCGTGATAGCTCACGAGCGGCTTCCGGATTTCGAAATGCCGCAGCAGATTCCCCGAGTGCCGCGTGTCTTCGGCGGCGACGACATCCGCGCTTTTCAGCGCCTCCAGCGCCCGCAGCGTGATGTCGCCGAGATTCCCGATGGGCGTGGCGATGACGTAAAGCACGCGCCGGAATCCTCGCGGCCGCGTTGCCTACCAGCCTTCGCTCAACTCGGCGACGAGCCTGACCGCCGCCTGCTCAAGCGCGAGCGGGATGGCCTGGCGCTCGTCCTGCTGGATGTCGCTGCTCACGAAAAAGTTCGTGCTCCCAGTCACCTTCGACTCTTCGAGCACAGCGCCGGTGTCACGGCGCGTGAGCTTGTAGGCGAGCTCGATGGTCAGGATGAACTCCCGGGTCGCGAGTACGTTCCCCCGCACCGAGCGGGCTGCGCGCCGCTCGAGCTTCGTGATGGTACCAGCGAGAATCGCATCCGCCTGCTCCGGCCGCGCGATGGTGTAGGTGCCATCCTGCTGGAACTGGCGGATCACCGTATTCGCCGCGAGCACTTCGATCCGCGGCTCGAGTGTCTCGTTTTTGAAAGTGGGCACGGAGATGCTGCGCACGCCTTTCATGAACATCGGCGGAGCCGGGCCGAGGCGGTAGCCGGCGCATCCGGCGAGGGCAATGGCGAGGAGGAGGGCGGCGAGGCGGTTCATTCGGAAGGGAGTGGAGGCTCGACGGCAGGGATGGGACCGAGGTCGATCGGCGAGGTGCGCAGCTTTGGACGCTCGGGCTCGACTTCATCCGGCACGACGATCGGCGGCCCGGCGAAATCCGGACGCGCCGCCGTATCGACCTGCGCCTGCGTCTTGCGGCGTTTCCGCGCGCGGTCGCCCGTCTCGGCCCGCTCCGGCCCGGCGCGCAGCGCGTCTCCGCCGACCTGGGATTGCAGTTCGGCGACCCGTTTCTTCGCGATCTCGCTCTCCGGCGAGCCGGGCTGCTGCTTGATCACGTCGTTGTAGTAAATATAGGCCGCCTTGAAGTTCTTCTGCTTGTCGTAGAAACGGGCGATCTCCAGCGAGCCCTTCGTCTCCCGCTTCGACAGCGCGGCGATGTTCTCGCGCGCCTGCGGCACTTTCTCGCTGTCCGGGTAGCGCGCGATGAAATCCTCGAACGCCTCCTGCGCCTTGTCCGCCGCGCGCAGGTCATACGATCCCTGGCGCGCCTGTTTAAAATAAACGAACCCAATCTGATACTGCGCGTCGTCGGCAATCGCGTCGTTCGGATAGCGGACGACGACCGTCTGGTAGGCGTCGATGGCCTTGGCGTATTCGTTCTGCTTCTCCAGCGCCTGCCCCATGTTGAATTGCGCGCGCGGCGCCCATTGGCTGTAGGGCGCGGTTTTCACGATACTCTCGAACATCGTGTACGCGCGCTGCATCGAGGGGAACGTCGGCAAGCCAAGCAAGCGCTGCCGCCGACCGTCGAGGAACATCCCGGCGATCTTGAACTGCGCCTCGACCGCCGCCTCGAACTCCTTCCCGCGCGGGTAATCCTTCAAATACTTCTGATAGTCTTCGAACGCCCGCGCGTAATCCTCGAGCTTCTCGCGCACATTCGCGTAGCTGAATTGCGCCGTCGCCGCCGCGTTACTCTTCGGCCATTTCCGCACAACGATGCGATACGCGGAGAGCGCCTTTTTCAGCTCGTCGTCGCTCTCGAGCTTTTGGGCTTTCGCGAGTTGCTCCTCCGCACTGCGCGCCGCCGGGCCGCTATCCTCCTCCTCGACGGTGACGCCTTCACCCGGTCGATAGACGACGGCTGCATGCGCTGTGGCCGCGCTGCCTGCGAGCGCGCCTGCAAGTAAAAGTGGGAGCCAACCGCCCGGTCTGGTCATAAGGGCCGGGACGCTACGGGAGCCCCCGCGCAGCGTCAAGGCCGTGCGCGCTGGGTCGGCGCTCGTTCGAAAGCGGAAGGATTGATGGAGCAAAGGAGGGCATTGATCGGATGCCCTCTCTCATCGGCCTCCGAGGGGGAGGCAGAAAACCGGAGTGCAGCGCGCATGCGACTGCTGGTCGGGAATCCCGCTTTTGCGGCAACCCCGCAGGCGACGAAGCCGGAGTTGCAATCGTGGACGTGACTCTTAAGGTTCCCGCTCTTTTTCACCGACCCATGATCGACATCAATCCGAACTACGCCGCCGTCAAACAAGGGCTCATCCCGCTCACGCCACAGGAGAAAATCAAGCAGACGAAGGACGGGCTCGATGTGCTGCACGACATTTACCGCTATGCGGAAAGCGGGTTCGCCTCGATCGAGGAGGACGATTTCGAGCGGATGAAGTGGTATGGCGTTTATCGGCAAAAGCCGAAGGACTCGGGGTATTTCATGATCCGGACGAAGGTGCCGGGCGGGCAGTTAAACGCGGCGCAGACGCGCGCGATCTCGCGCCTAGCCGACAAGTTCGGCCACGGTTTTTGCGACGTGACGACGCGGCAGACGATCCAGATGCACTGGCTGAAAATCGAGGACATGCCGGAGATTTTCGCGACGCTGGAGGCGGTCGGGATTACGACGAGCGGGGCGTGCGGTGACGACACACGCAATGTCGTGAGCTGCCCGGTGGCGGGGATCGATCCGGACGAAATCCTCGACTCGACGCCGCAGATGCGGGAGGTGAGCGACAAGCTCACGAACAACCGGGAGTTCTCGAATCTGCCGCGCAAATACAAAATCTCGGTCTCGGGCTGCTGCATTCAGTGCGCGCAGCCGGACATTAATTGCCTGGGTCTTTTCGGCCTGCGCCGCGGCGACGAGGTGGGCTACGGGATCAAGGTGGGCGGGGGACTTTCCTCCGCGCCGCACATGGCGGTGACACTGCCGTTTTTCATCCGACCGGAGCAGGTGTGGCCCGTCGTCGAGGCGGTCAGCGTCATTTTCCGCGACCACGGCTACCGGCTGAAAAGGAACCGGGCGCGTTTCAAATTTCTCGTCGCGGACTGGGGCGTGGAGCGGATGGCGATGGAGGTGCAGGAGCTCGTGCCTTTCAAGCTCGAGGCGCACTCGGATTTTCCGATCCCGGTGGATCAGGAGACAGATCATCTCGGCATCCATGCGCAGAAACAGGCGGGGCTTTACTGGGTCGGCGTCAACTTTGCCGGCGGCCGCGTGCGCGATCGGCAGCTCGAGAAAATCGCGGACATCGCGGAAAAGTATTGCGCGCCTGGGCAGGATGCGGTGCGGCTCACGGCGAAACAGAATCTGCTGATCCTGAATGTGCCGGAGGCGAATCTGCCGGCGCTCAAGCGCGATCTCAACGAGGCGGGGCTGGTCTATGAGTCGTCGAATTTTCGCGAGGGGCTCGTCTCCTGCACGGGGATCGAGTTTTGCAATCTGGCGGTGGCGGAAACGAAGAATCGGATGATAGCGCTGGTCGATCAGCTCGAGACGCAGAGCGGGTGGTTCAAGGAAAAGCTGCGGATTCATTTCAGCGGCTGCCCCTCGAGCTGCGGGCAACACCAAATCGCGGACATCGGCTTCCGCGGGGCGCGGACGAAGGTCGATGGGGTGCAGGTGGATGCCTACGACGCGTTCATCGGCGGGCGGCTGGGGGAGAATCGGCGGTTCAACGAGCTGCTGAAGGGGAAGATCATCGCGGCGGATGTGCATCTCTTCATCGAGAAGCTGCTGCGGGTCTACGAGGGGAAAAAGGTCGAGGGGGAGACGTTCCCACAGTTCTGCGACCGGGTGCCGAAGGAAGAGATTTTGGCAGGGCTGGCCGCGTAGCGCCCGCGCGCGAGCTGTCCGCTCCTCACCGCTGCGACGCCAGGAGCGGCGGGAGGACGGGAGCGAGGCCGGGCGCGCCGGGCTCCACCTGCGGGGCGGCGCCCGCTTTCAACTCCCGCCAGCGCTCCCAGTCGCAATCGGGAGCGAGCACGATGTGGCGGCAGACGCTGCGCCACTCGATGAGCGCCCGCTCGATGTCGCCGGGGCGCAGCGATTCGGTGAGGAGTTGGCGCTTCGGCGTGCCGCGCTCGACCAGCTCGCGCACAACCTCGGACGCGCCCGCGCCGTAGTTGATCGGAGTCCCCATTTCCAAATACCCGGGATGATCCGCCCGCTCGAACGCCTGCTGGCACCGAATCCCGAGCCGGCCACCGAGCGGCGAGTCGTTCTCGGCGAAGCGATGGCCGGCGCGGAGATTCGCGAGGTCGAAAAGAAGGTCGCTGATCGGGTAGCCGGCGTCCTCGAGCGCGACGGCGATGGCGAGGCCTTCGCCGTTGTTGAAAAAGCTGAAGATGACTCCGCGGCGGGTCGGTCTGCCATCGGCCTCGACGAGCCCGAGCCGCCGCCAGTGGAAAGCTGGCGTCGGGACGATCTCGACGCTCTGGCACCAGTCCAGCTGCGGGCAGGCGCGGCACGGCTCCGGGAGCGCCTGCCGCGTGGGCGGGTCGGCGAGCGCCGCACCGTGGGAGTCGATCTGGGCGGAGCGCTTGAGTTTTGAAAAATCGACGCGGGCGATGAGCGCGCCCTTTCGCAGGATGAAGTCATGCACCGCGCCTCCGTTCGACCACTCACCGATGTGCTGGACGGCGACCGCCTCCAGCTCGGCTCGCGGGGTCGAGCGCTGGCGCAGGATTTTTCGCAGCCACTTTACCGGCGCGAGCGAGCCGTCCGGCGGCGTGGTGGCGAGCGTGAGTTCACGTCCGTAGCGGCCGGGGGAGAGTTTGCACAGATTCCCGCGGCCGATGCCCTCGAGCGTGGCGGGCAGCGAGAGCGCGGGCCGCCACCGGTCGCGATGCCGGATGAGCAGCTCGCCGAGCGGAGCGGTTCCCGTCTCGGGAGCGCGCTCCCATTCGCCCCGCGAGTTCTCCATTTCCACCACGCCGCGCCGGGCAAACCGCGCCCGCTCCATATCGACCCAGAGCCCGCACGGCATCGGGCCCGTCTCGCGCGAGTGCTCGACGCCGAGCGGGATCGCCTGCGGGCTGAAAAGCCGCCCGCTCACCTCCAGCGCCGCCTCGAAAGGCCGCGCGCCGCGCTCTGACGCGTGACGCATCACGCCCAGGAGCGTCGGCCAATCGACCGGCTCCGCGCGGCGCAGCGTGCGGGGCCGGGCGTCGTGCAGGCGCGGCGCATCGGCCACGAGCGCGTGGCCGCGTTCGTCGAGGCCGCGGCGGCCGGCGCGGCCGTACATTTGCAGGAGTTCGTCGGGCTGCACCTGCCGCTCGTAATGGCCGGCGAAATAGCGCGTGTCAGTCACGGCGACTGAGCGCATGGAAAAATTGATCCCGGCGGCGAGCCCGGTCGTGGCGACGACGACGCGGAGGTGGCCGCGCTTTGCCAGCGGCTCGATCACGCCGGCGCGGAGCGCGTAGCCGAGACCGCTGTGGTGGAAAGCCACGCGCGCCCGCAGCAACCGCGCGAGCCGCGGGCCGGCGAGATCCTCCTGCTCGCGGGAAAGGGCGAGCGGCTCGGCGGGCGGGAGGCCGGCGGCGAGTTCGCGCGCGAGCTGCTCGGCGGCATTGCGCCGCGGAGCGAAGAGGAGCACGGGGCCGAGCCCGGCTTTCAGCGCCTTCGCGATCTGGCGCGGCCAGAATCCGCGTATCTGCCCGGCCCCGGCCTCCGGCAGCGCGTCGAGATCGACCTGCTCGAGCGGCACCGGTCTTTCCGCATGCGAGACGAGTTGCGCATCGCGCCCGATGCGCCGCAGCCAATCCACCACAGCCGCCGGATTTCCCACGCTCCCGCTCAGCAGCAGGAGCTGCGTGCCCGGCGGGGCGAGCGCGATGGAGAGCTCGTAGTTCACGCCGCGCACCGGGTCGGCGATCATTTGGTATTCGTCGATCACGAGGAGGCGCGGGCCGTCGCCGCGCATGAGTCGCGGCTTCTGCGTCTCGAGCGTGGCGACGACGATGTGGGCATCGAGATCAAGTGCGAGGTCGCCGGTGGCGATGCCGACGTTCCAGCCGCGCGCGCGCCATTCGGCCAGCTTGTCATTGGCGAGCGCACGAGTCGGCACGGTGAAAATCGCCTGCCCTTTCAGCTCTGGCTGGAGCAGCTCGAAGACGAAAGTTTTCCCCGCCCCGGTCGGCGCATGCACGACCACATCGCGCCCCTCGCGCAGGGCGCGGACCGCCTCCTGCTGCCAGAGGTCGGGGAGGAGGAGTGAGCCCAGACCGTGCATCGGCCCACGATCCAGAACGACATTCCCGGCAGGGTCAAACTCCGCCGTGCGCAACAGTGAGGGGGTTGATCGGCGTCATACACGGATTGCAGGACCATCTGCGCGCTCTCGACACGCTGGCGATCTGGGGAAAGGCGGTGCTGTATCACCTCGACCACGCCGTGGTAATGCTCGCGCTGGCGCTTCGCCGTCCGGTGGCGCGTGGCCCGATGTGGATGTTCCTCTCCGGCGTGGTCGTCTTCAGCGGAACGCTCTGCACGCTCGCCTTGCCCGGCGCGAAATGGCTTGGCGCCATCACCCCCCTCTGCGGTCTGAGCCTGCTCGTCACGTGGCTCTGGCTCGCCTCCGCCCGCCGCGCTAGGATACCTGATCGCGGGAAATGCCCGCGCTCTTTC
>PPFU01002260.1_pt1 | contig 18099 bp, 12 predicted proteins | sample 1535991 | NCBI WGS metagenome assembly PPFU01 (sample SAMN04901290, study PRJNA319586) | Hypolithon metagenome, whole genome shotgun sequencing project. | isolation source: Antarctic Hypolithon | place: Antarctica: Miers Valley | collected 2014
CCTCCGGGATGCCGCGGCGGTGTCTACCGACTCGGATAGCCCCCGATCAGCGGGTAGATCTCGCCCGTGATATAGCTCGAGCATGATGGCGCGGCGAGAAAGACATAGAGCGGCGAGAGCTCTTCCGGCTGTGCTGGACGCCGCATTGGCACGTCCGAACCGAACGTGGCCACATCCTCCGCCGTCGCGTCCGCGGGGTTGAGCGGGGTCCAGACCGGTCCCGGCGCGACGCAGTTCACGCGGATGCCGCGGTTGATCACGTTCTCGCTGAGCGAGCGCGTAAAGGCATGGATGCCCCCCTTGGTCATCGAGTAGTCGAGCAGTTCCTCGCTCCCCATGATCCCCGTCACCGATCCGGTGTTGATGATCGAGGCGCCCCGCTGCAAGTGCGGCATCGCGGCCTTCGTCATGAAGAAGTAGCCGTACAGATTCGTCTTCATGGTGCGGTCGAACTGCTCGACCGTTAGCTCCTCGATGGACGAGGCATGGAGCTGGAACGCCGCGTTGTTGACGAGGATGTCGAGCTGGCCGAACGCCTGGATGGTGCGATCGACCGTCTGCTGGCACACCGCAAAATCGGAGACGTCACCCGGAAGGCACAGACAGCGCCGCCCTTCCTCCTCGACCGCCTGACGCGTGATGTCGGCATCGCCCTGCTCGGACGGCAGATAGCCAATCACGACATCGGCGCCCTCGCGGGCGAACAGGATTGCCACCGCACGCCCGATCCCCGAGTCGCCGCCGGTGATGATCGCGACCATGTCCTGCAGCTTGCCTGACCCGGCGTAATCAGGCGCCATGTAGCGCGGCGCGGGATCAAGCTCGGACTCGTTTCCGGGCTTCGTCAGATGCTGCTTGGGGTACGGCGGCGCTGGCTGTGTCCGGTCGCTCGTCTGGACCGCCTTCGGCTTTTTCTTCGGTTGTTTTGCGCCTGCGGCGTCCCGCTTGTCCGTTGCCCGCTGGATCTCGCGGTACTGGCGGGTGACGTCGTCGAGGGGGTCGGCGCGGTTGCGGTCGGGCTTTGCCATGCGGAGGGCTCCTGGGGCTCGCGCGCCAACCGGCCGGGGTGGCGGGGCTGGCAGCGGGACGTGGGAGCGAGAGCGGGTGCAACGGGCGGGCCGGGCAGGCTGGGATTGGGCGAGACAGGGTGTCACAATCCGCGAAGTCGCCCGGGACGCTACTCCCCTGGACTACCGAGGTTCGACGCGAGCGGGGCTTGATCGCCGATCGGCTATTCGCGCGAGGGGCGCGCGGATCGCGAGGTTGTAGAACAGCACAGCCGTATGCTGCGGAACGCCACGGCTCAGCTGCAAGGATTGTTGCCGAGCGCCCGCTGTAATGCCGAGGGAGTACGCACCGTCCACGCGAGAAAGCGGATTCTTCGGTGTCGTATCAAATGCACCACCACGTTAGGCGTCAGTGTCGCGAGCGCCAGCGTGCCGGGTCGCGGCGGTGGTGCAAGCACGCGGCGATCACGATCTCGTCGCCTCGGACACGGTAAACGAGCTGGTACGGAAAGCGACGGAGCAGCGCGCGCCGCGTGTTGCCCTCGACAACCGGATAGCGCAGCGGTGCGCGGCCCACCTGCGCCAGGACGGCCTCGAAGGGCGCAGGAACTCCAGTCCGAGCCCCAGGCTCTGCGCCTCGTACCAATCGTGTGCGTCGGTAAGGTCCGTCTCCAACTCGGCCAGAAATACGAAGCGCGGCGTCATCCGCCGCGCGCGCCCGTCTCCCCGTACAATCGCGCACGCATCTCATCCCACGGGACCGTCGACCCCGGGTCGAGGTCGTGCTCCGTCAGCCGTCGCCGTACCTCAGCCACCTGGGCATCCGTCAGCGGCACCGCCTCGGGGTGCCCTGCGATGCTGTCCCAGAGGTCCGCGACCAGCTGGAAGCGCTCCGCGAGGCTCAGATGCTCGACGTCGATGCTGGGCTTCACCATGCGAGGGAATCTCGGAGCCGCCGCGCTGATCGGCACGCGTGCTCGGATGACGTCGAACGCATTGGCTCAGCTGCAAGGTCCCAAGCCGAGCGCACGATGAACATGCCGAGGGCGGTTGCTGTCCACGGGGAAAACCTGATGCTCCGGCTGCCTTGTCAGCTGCAGCGTCTCGTTAGGCCACACAGTCGCGACCCACGCTTACGCTGCGCGTACCGCCTCCCGGGCAACCTGAGCTGGAAATGTGATCACGCCCTTATCAACAGCGAAGTGGAACCACTTCTCGTCCTCATCGGAACTGCGCCGTATTGAGCCGCGAAGCCCGCAGCCTATCGTCCGCGGCGGGGAGTCGTCACGCGCGCATGCGCCGGCGCTCCGCGACGCCGTAGTCGGCCGGCCGTCGGGCGCGTTACGCGCACCGGTCCGCGATCAAGTACACCCACGAACACCATCGTCGTAGGCGCATTGGCGCGGCCGCGTAGTCGCTGAACGGTTGATGCACTGGGGGGCCGAGTCTTGACTCGATCAACGACTCTGACCCCTTGACCTAGAAAGAGCCCCCCAGCAACACCGCATTCGCGAACACCGGATACAACCCGCGCCAGATATCACGGAAGTTCGGATCCCCAGCGAACGCGATTACGCGGCCACGCCCGACGCGCTCCGTCCAGAGCCAGGGCGAGTTGGCCAGCCGCGCTGGCGCTTCGGGCCAGAGATAGCCGGCGATCCGGAGCCGCGGCGCATCGGCGAGCCTGACGACGACCTCGCCCGGTCGCGTATCACGCGGCGATTCATACGCGGACGAACCGTCGGCGAGCACGACCAGTTCGCGGTCGCGAATGCCGGCCAGGAGCGGCGAGAGCGTGTCGGCAATGCCGCGAACCGCCGCACCGGGCACGTTGACCGGGAGCGGTGCCATGCCGCTGGTCGTGTCTCGTGAGGCGCGAGCGGGCCGCAGCCGCGAAAGCCCGGTCGCTTCGTTCGCCAGCCAGCCGGTCGCGCCGTCGATCGTGATGAGCACGCCGCCGTCGCGGACCCAGCGCTGCAGCCGTTCGCGCCCCGCATCGCCCAGCGACGATTGCATTCCGCCGGCCTGGGCGGAGGGCACCACGAGGACATCGAACTCCGACAGGATACCGCCAGCGATCGCGTCGATACCAATCGCAGCGGTCGGATAACCGAGCCGCTGGTCGAGCGCATACCAGGCGAAGCCGAACGAGTTGCCGTTGACGGGACTTCCGCCGAGCAGTGCCACACGCGGTGCGGTGACGGAGACCACGCTATTGCTCCCGAGATCGGTGCCCTCGTCCACCATCGCGGATGACAGCGACGTCACTGCGGCCCCGCTACTCGCGGCAATCCGCTGCACGACGGTGTGCACGCTGTCCGGGTTGCCGGACACGCGAACGAGGAATGCGCCGCGGTCGAACTCCGTACCGGCGGCGCGGAATCGGTTCGGCGCGTACCGGAGACGCAGCCCGGCATTGAGCGCCGCGGCCACGAACCGCAGCGAGGCCTCACTCCCGGGTGCCACGGCGTACGCGTGGCCGGCACGCGCGAGCGTGCCTGACGACGGCGCCGCTGTGGCCGGCGTCCAGGCTTCGCTGCCACCCGGCACCGCCGACGTGGACCAGGCGGGCACGCGGAAGGCGTACGGGAGCGACCACGCGGTCACGTCGTAGAAGCGGCTGGACTGCCCCGTGCGGCGGCGCTCCAGCTCCTCCGCGATAAAGGTGGAATCCAGCTGCGCGTCAGGCTCCAGCAGCGCACGCGCCATGCGACCCTGCGGCTGTGCCATGTCCACGACATACGATCCGGCCGGTGCACGCGCAGGCCCGCTGACGTGTGGGTAGGCGGTCGCACCGGCAAGCGACGTCTCGTTCGGCAGGCGGCGCACCGTGATACCGTTGGCCACCAGCCGCGCGGCGAGAGAGTCGGCCCGGCCGTCCGGGTCACGCGCGAGCACGACGGCCCGCGCGGAACCACGTTGCCCCGCCACGATCGCGTCGCGCCTGAGCTGCACGTAATCGCGCAGACGGCTCGCGCGACGATCGGCGGTCGTCGTGATCGTCGCCCAGGCGGCGGTGTAGTGGTGCGAGGCTGCGTCGTGCAGCGTGAGCACGGTGCCATCGCTGCGGCGCACCGCGCCCCCCCCGCTCGAGGCCTGCTCGTAGGTCATCCCTACGGCGCCATTCAGAATCGGCCAGCTCACGCCGTAACCGGGATAGAACTCGTCGTAGCCCTCACGTCGGAAGAACGGCCATCCCTTCGCGTCGAAGGCCGCGGCGTTGGCGGCCGCGTACACATCCCACCAGCGCACGATGCTCGGGTCCACGTTCTTGTTCACCGGCTCCATCGGCGGGGCGAAGAAGTACGTGGAGTTGGAGCCCATCTCGTGCAGATCGACGGCGACATGCGGCCACCAGTCGAGGAACGCGCCGACGCGCGCACGCGTCTCCGGGTGCGAGTGGATGAACCAGTCGCGGTTGAGATCAAAGTAGTAGTGGCTCGTCCGCGCGCCGGGCCAGTCGCTGCCATGCATCATGGTGCCGCTGAGCGTCGAGATCGGGAGCTGTCCGCGCATCCGGCCGTTGTACTGCACGTGTCGCTCGTGTCCGTCGGGGTTCTGAATCGGATCGATCAGCACCACCACGCTATCAAGCACGCGGCGGGTTTCGGCGTCCGTTCCCGCAGCGAGCTGGTAAAGCAGCCCCAGCGCCGCCTCGGTGCCTGACGCTTCATTGCCGTGCACTGTATACCCCATCCATGCAACCACGGGCGTGCGGGCGATGGCCGCGTCAAGTTCGGCGCCGCTGGCGTCCTGCGGCTGTGCCATCCGCCGCACATCGCGCCGGATCTCGTCCATCCGCGCGTGATTCGCCTCGCTGGTAACCACGGCCATGATCACCTCGCGCCCTTCCGCCGTCCGGCCGAGGGTGTCGAGCCTGACGCGGGGGCTCGCCGCCGCCACGCGCTCGAAGTACCGCGCCACCATGTGGTGCGCGGTGAAACGGTCGCCGAGCGCGTAGCCGAGCGTCTGGCGTGGCGTTGGGATGGCGGCGTCGTGCTGGCGCTGTTCGGGCATCAGCCCGTGCTGCGCGGCCAGCGGCGCGGCGAGCGCCGCGGTGCACAGTGCGACGGTGCACAGCGCGGCGGCGGCGAACAGGGCGGCGGGTCGACCGCGGCCGCGCGGTACGCGAGCGATCGGGGTGCGGACAGCGGGTCGTGACACGGGCACGGCAGATCTCCGGGTGCCTCGACGAGGATGTGGTCGCGGCAACGCGCCGGTGCGCCGCCGGGCAGATCGTCGAGACCGCTAACCTACCGCCGAGTCGGCCGGCTCACCACCCGCCGGAAGAGCCGCGCGTGTCTCCGCTATGCGAGCCGACGATCGGGCCGTGCCGGCCCGTTCGCCACGCCGCGATACGCCGCGACCAGCGTGTGCAGCCGCGCGATGAGTTCGTCGATCTCGAACGGCTTGGCCAGCATCTCGATCTGATCGTGGTCATCCGGTGCGGCCATCTCGCCGTAGCCGCTCATGATCAGCACGGGGAGCCCAGGCACCGCCTCCAGCACGTGCGCCCGCAGCTGCCGGCCATCGAGACCGGGCATCCGCCAATCGCACAGCACCGCGGAGATATCGACGGCATTCGCCTTGAATCGCTCCCATCCGGCCGTGCCATCGGGCGCGTCGATCACGCGATAGCCCGCACGCTCGAGTGCGCGCTGGACCACCCGACGGATGGTCGGCTCATCGTCCACGAGGAGCACGGTGCCGCGACTCCCCGCCACCACGGACGCGACGGCCGGATGGCGGTGCGCCGGCGCCGGCGCCGGCGCCGCGGCCGACTGCGATTCGTCGGAGGGGTGCGCCAGGATCAGCCGAGCGGCCGGGACGTCGTCCGGAAGCCAGAGCGTGATCGCCGTCCCGACTCCGGGCGTGCTGCGCGCGGTGACATGTCCGCCGGTCTGGCGCACGGTACCAGCCACCAACGGGAGTCCGAAGCCGCGCACCGCGCCATCCGAGCGCACACTTGCCAATCCGGAGCTCCCGAAGAAGTCCAGCGCGGCGGAGAGTTCGTGCTCGTTCATCCCGGTGCCGGTGTCCTCCACCGTGATGCATGCATAGGCCCCAAGCGGCAGCACGGCGCCCTCGGCGGTGACCGGTGCCTCGCTCTCGATACCGAGCCGCGCCGCGCCCAGGCGGACGGTGAGCCGGCCTCCCTGCGGCATCGCGCGAACGGCGTTGTCGACCAGTGCCAGCACGGCCTCACCAAGCGCCGCCGGATCGGCCGGGACCACGAGCGAGCCGCCGGGCACCGGCGCGTCCAGTCGGAACCGCACGGCCGCGGGAAGATCGCCCTCGATCGTGTCGCGCAGCGCGTCGATCCACTCGGTCAGGTCCACGGCCCGCGGGCGCAGATAGCGCCGCCCGGCCGCCGCGAGCAGACGCGCCGTCAGCATCGACGCTTTGCGCGCGGCGTCCTCGATGACGTCGAGGTCCTGTGCCGAGGCGCGATCGCTCATGCGGCGGCGGAGCTCCGTCGCGGAGCTGAGCATGGCGGTGAGGAGACTGTTGAATTCATGCGCCACCACGCCCGACAGTCGGCCGAGCGCCTCGTGCATCCGGGCCCGCTGCAGGAAGACGTCCTGTCGGCGCAACCGGAGTCCCATGCGATGGCGTTCGATCGCGATCCGCGCCAGCTCCGTGGTCTCGCGCACCAGCTGGCGGTCCGCCGGGTTGGCGGCGCCGGCCGTGCGCGCGTAGACGACGCAGATCCCGAGCGGGGCGCCGTTGTGCGCGGTGATCGGCGTCGTCCAGCAGGTCTGAAGGCCGTGCGCGAGCACCAGGTGGCGCCACGGCGCCCAACGAGGGTCGGTGGTCAACTCGTCCGAGTCGGCGGGGTGCGTCGGCCACTCGCCCGTGGCGCCCGCCCGCGTGCGCTCGTGATCCGCCCCGAGCGTCGGCGCGGCGCCGTGCGGCAGCGGCACCGCATCCTCATCGAAGACGACGATCGAACAGAGCGCGTCGGTGCTGTCGGCTTCGAGATGCCGCGCAATCGCGTCCAGGATCGTGGTCAGCTCGGCGTCGTGCGCAATGAGGCCGAGGATCGCCTGCTGGCGACGCGCCCACTGCTCCGATCGCATCCGGGCCGCGGCCGCGGCGTGAAGCTGGATCTCCGCGGAGCAGAGCGCCGCCAGATCGGTGAGGAGTGCGACCTGCTCGTCCGACCAGCAGCGCGGCTCTCCGTCGAAAACGCACAGGCTGCCGATCGCGAATCCCTCTGCCGTGTAGAGCGGAATGCCGCAATAGGCGATGACGCCCAACTCTCCAATCGCGGAGCTGCCGGCCAGCCGCAGGTTCAGGCGTGTGTCCTCGACCACCAGCGGGGCACGGTCGTGCGCGACGAACTGACAGACGGAATGCGAGAGCGGCGTCTGGCGCGCCGACGCCAGTGGCTCAGCCAATCCCTGCGAGCTGAGAAAGAACTGCCGGTCGTGCGCGACGAGCGAGAGGAGCGCGACCGGTGCCTGGAGCAGACGCGCGGCCATCCGTGTCAACCGGTCGAACGCCTCACGCGGCTCGGAGTCGAGCAGTGCGGTCGCGTAGAGCGCGGCGAGCCGCGGATCCGCGGCGAGGTGGGCGGGGGCGGGAACTACCATTGATGCTCACAGGCAGGGGTCGCCGTGACTGACACTCAACGCGGCGATGAATGGTCGCGCGGGATGCGCACGGCGATGTCGGCTCGCATGCTCGTGCTACACGAGCGAGGAGACACGCGCCGTTCAACCCCAGAGACGAGCCAGAGAGCCCCTTCGGCACATGACAGTGCCGTCATACTGTCAGCGTGTGGTGCGTTCGCACGGCGGACCCCTCTATCGCGGTGGTGCGCTCGCGCGGCGGACCCCACTCGCGTTAGTGCCTATTCGGGGAGTGCGACCACCGTGTTGCGGCCGCGTGCCTTGGCTTCGTAGAGTGCGCGATCCGCGCGCTGAAGCCAGCTTCCACCATGATCATCGAAGGCCAGTTCGGCCACGCCGACGGAGATCGTCAGTTCGCCGTCGAACTCAGGCGTGGCGCGGGGCATGCCGCGCACGGTGTCGATCAGGCGCGTGGCGAGCAGCACGGCATCCGGACCCGTGGTGTCGCGCAACACGACGACGAACTCGTCCCCGGCATACCGGCAGAGAAAGTCGCAGGAACGCGGAAAGACGCGCACGAGCTGGCCGGCGAGCAGCCGCAGGACGGCATCGCCCGTCTGATGCCCGTAGCGGTCGTTCACGTCCTTGAAGTTGTCGACGTCCAGGACGAGCAGCGCCGCGGGCTCGCGGAGGAGCGACTGCACGGCCACCGTCTTGGCGAGCGTCTCCTCGAAGTCCTTCCGGTTCGCCAGTCCGGTGAGCGGATCGATGGCACACAGCCGCTGGGCCGCTTCGAGCTCGTCCTGCAGCCGCGTGACGCGACGGGCGAAGGTACGCAGCCGTTCCTGCTGCTCGTCGCGGCGTCTGACGAGCAGCTCGCCGAGCGCGCCGACGGAGGCGATCAGGTCCTCGGTGCTCACGGGGGCGTCGGACGTCAGCGTCTGCCGGATGCGATCCACCTGCTCGACCGCCTGGCGCTCCGTCTCCGCACTGTCGACGAGTGTGCTGTGCGCGGCGTCGACCAGCGACCAGAGCCCGGCGCGCAGATCGCGCACCGACTCGCCATGGTAGCGCGACTCGGTGCGCCGCCGATCCGCGAACCAGCCGACGAGCCCGCGCCAGTTTCTCGCCTCGGGGGCGATGCGCGCCGTGGCGGGCTCCCCGTCCGCGCCCTCCGACTGCGGCAGCGGTGCGCCAAGCATCACATGCTCGATCCACTGGTTGGCCTCGAGCTGCGACTGCGCCGCCGTATGCCCAGGGACATCGAACGCATGCGTGGCCCAGCTGCGCACGATGCTCCCGAGCGCATCGAGCGGCGGCGACCCGCCGGAGTCCCCGCTCCCCGTCGCGGTGCTCACGCTTCCACCACGACGCACGCCCGTCTCACTGACGAGCGCGCCGGACGGCGCGGCGCGAGCACCGGTGAGGAGCGATCGAAGGGACCAGGAGAAAGCCATCGCCGTATCGGAAGACATGCAGTGCCAGATGGGGGTCCGGCACGAGACTCATTGTTCGGACGACACGCTCGCTGGATTGTCACGTGCTGACCAGTGCAAACGCCTGCGTTTCGGGGAACGCCTGGCGGGCGGCCGGGCGTCAGCGGGCGGGGTCATCCGTGTCGTTCGGATCGGGATCGTCGAACGCGTCCTCCGACGCACCGAAGCCGCCGCCCTCGGCCAGCGACTCCGCGCGCTGCGCGAGATACCGCTCCGCCGCCGCGGCCTGCGGGCCGGGCACGATCACGAATGTGCCGCGAGAGCTCGAGCCCATGAAGTTGGGGCCGAAGATCCCGACCGAGTCATTGCCCATCACGCGCGCCTCGAAGCCGCCGGCCTCGAGCACCGCGCGCGCGATCTCGGCTTCGATCCCAGATGAGAACTGCCCGACCTTGGCCCACGCGCTCGTCTGATCTTTCATCCGATGGGCCGGCCCGCGGCGTCGTAGACCTGCAGCGGTCCCACGCCGAGCGCCTCGAGCGGTTCGCGCACCGCGGCCGGGTTGCCCACCACGACGAGCTGCAGACGGTCGAGACGCAGATGATCGCGCGCGGCCTGCTGCACCGACTCCGGCGTCACCGCGCGCACGCGGGCGCGGTAGGTATCGTAATAGTCTTCCGGCAGCCCGTAGGCGACGAGCCCGGCCAGTGCACTGGCGATCGCGCCCGTGGTCTCGAAGCGAATCGGGAAGACGCCATCGAGATAATCGATGGCGAGTGTGAACTCACGGTCGGGGGGCGGTGCCTCCGAGAAGCGTTCGATCTCGCCGAGTGCCTCACGAATCGCGGCGGCGGTGACCTCACTCTGCACGGCCGCCTCGGCGACGAACGGTCCCGCGGCGCGGCGCCAGTCGAAGGCGGAGTGCGCGCCATAGGTGTAGCCATGGCGCTCGCGCAGATTCATGTTGAGCCGCGAGTTGAAGACGCCGCCGAGCAGCGAGTTCATCACGAGCACCGAGAAGTAGTCCGGGTGCAGCCGCGGCAGCCCCACGTGCCCGAGGCGGAACTCGCTCTGCGCCGCGTCATGCTTGGCGATCAGATGCGTCCCGCGCTCGAGGCGGGCCGGCGCGTCGTTGACGACGACGGGCGGCGGCGTCTGTCCGCGCCAGGCGCCTAACGTCCGCTCCGCCACCGCCATCGCATCGTCGATGGACACGTCCCCCACGACGATGAGCGTCGTTCCGCCCGGTCGGTAGCGCAGTGCGTGGAAGGCGATGATCTCCTCGCGCGTGATCCCCCGAATCGAGGTTTCGCTTCCCGCCGAGGGCGTGGCGAACCGCGACTCCTTCACGTAGAGGAGTCGTTCGAACAGCTCGTCGGCGAGTCCACGCGGTTCGGTGCGCGATTGCAGAATCTCGGCCAGTCGTTCGGCGCGCAGCCGTTCGACCTCGCGCTCGGGGAAGCTGGGCGTGGTGATGACCTCGCCGAGCAGCGCCATCGCCTCATCGAGTCGCGGGGCGAGGGTGGTGAGCTTGACCAGCGCCGTATCCCAGTCCGCGTAGGCGTCGAGTGCCGCACCCAGCTGTTCCACGCGGTCGGTGAGTTCGCCGCCGTCGCTGACGACGGTGCCTTCCTGGAGCAGCGCGGCCGCGAGATGGGCGAGTCCCTCCTTCCCCGCGGGATCGCTGCTCGCGCCAGCCTCCACCACCGCGAGCACGGTCACGACGGGTAACAGGCGTACGGGCGCGACGATGAGCTGCATCCCATTGTCGAGCGTGCGGCGCTCGAAGTCCGGGAAGCGGTAGGGGCGCGGAGGGCCGGCCACCGGACGCTCCGCCATGGCGGCCGCGTGCGCCGAGGATGACATGGCCAGCGCGGCGGCGGCGGTGATCGAGGCGCTCATGCGGCCTCCCCGACCGTAGCCAGTACCGCGTCAGGCGCGGCGTCGGGCTCCGCGACGGCGACCGTGTCGTCAGGCACGCGCGGGATGTAGAGCAGATTCGCGCGATTGTCGCGGCCGAGCCGCTCGCGGGCGAAGGCCGTGACCTGTTCCGCCGTGACCGCGCGGTACCGGTCGCGTTCCTCATTCACGAGGTGCGGATCTCCGAAATAGGTGACATAGAGCGAGAGCTTGTCCGCGCGCGTTCCCGCCGATTGCAGGGAGGAGACCAGCGCTGTCTCGACCAGCGCCCGCGCGCGGGCGACCTCTGCCTCCGTCACACCCTCCTCGTGCATGAGATCCAGCTCGCGGGCCACTTCGGCCTCGAGCTGATCGGCCGAGGTTTCCGGGCGCGCCGTGACGTCCACGACGAGCAGATCACATCCCTTGGCCAGATCGAAGGTGAAGGCGTGGGCGCCGGACGCGACCTGCCTGTCCCGCACCAGCGAGCGGTGCAGGCGACTACCGTTGCGCATCCCGAGGACGGCCGAACAGATGCTGGCGATCCAGTACTCCTCCGACCCGAAGGCGGGTGACCGCAGCGCCACGAACAGGCGCGGCAATACCACGTCGTCCTCGACCACCATGCGAAGCGGCGCGCCGAATGTCGGCGGGAGCGACATATCGGGGAACGGCGGGCGGCCGGCGCCGCGCGGGATGGGAGCGTAGAACCGCTCCACGAGCGCGCGTGCCTCACGCGGCTCGAAGTCGCCGGCGATCGTCAGCACCGCATTGTCCGGCGTATAGTGCGTCGCAAAGAACTCGGCCACATCCTCCAATCGCGCCGCGTCCAGATCCTCCATCGATCCGATGAGCGAGTGGTGGAAGGGATGCTCTGGCGGATAGGCGAGCGCGGGCAGCTTCTCCCACCAGGTGCCATACGGCTGATTGTCCACGCTCCACCGGCGTTCGTTCTTCACGACGTCGCGCTGCGTGTCGAGCTTCTCCTGCGTCATCGCGGGCAGGAGGTATCCCATGCGGTCCGCTTCGAGCCAGAGCGCAATCGCGAGTTGATTGGACGGCACGGTCTCGAAGTAGTTCGTGCGCTCGAGCCAGGTCGAGCCGTTGAGCGTGCCGCCCGCGCGCTGCACGAGTTCGAAGTGCTCGTTGGCCTCCACATGCATCGACCCCTGGAAGAGCATGTGCTCGAAGAGGTGCGCGAAACCGGTCCGCCCTGCGCGCTCATGCGCCGAGCCGACGTCGTACCATATGTTCACCGCGACGATCGGCGCAGTGTGATCCTCGGAGAGGACCACGGTGAGGCCGTTCTCGAGACGGTAGCTGTCGATGGGAATACGCATGCGCGTAAACTGTGACCGGGGCGCCGGGACGGGAAGCGGGGGAGGGCTTTGCGGCAGGTGTCAGGTGCCGGGCGTCAGGTGTCGGGGGCGGGTGTCAGCTTTGAGGTGCCAGAGCCGACGCCCGTGTCGCCGCGCTGCTCCGCCCCGACCCCCTCGACCAAGGCAGTTTGCTGTTCCCTGACACCCGACACCTGTCACCTGGCACCAGCCCATGCGTCCACTCACCGTCGCCCTCGCGCTCGTCGTGCTGCTCGTGGTCGGGATGGTGGCGCTGCTCTGGTGGCGCCAGGAGCAGATGGTCTTCTTCCCGCCGGGCGCCGTGTCGCCGCCGGCCACCGCGCTGCGCGTCGAGTTTCCCGCGGCGGACGATACGCGGCTGCACGCCTATCTCATTCGCCCCGGCGGTCTCGCGACGGCGGGTGCGCGGCCGGACGCCGGTACTCCGGTGGTGCTGCACTTCCATGGTAACGCCGACCTCGCCGCCTGGCAGCTCGCGTGGGCCGAGGAGGTCGCGCAGCGGACCGGCGCCTGGGTGCTGGCAGCGGAGTATCGGGGATACAATGGGATCGCTGGACGGCCGACGTACGCTGCGGTGCAGCAGGACGCGCACGCCGCTGCCCGGTGGCTGCGCGACAGCCTCGGCGTCGGCGCCGAGCGGCTGGTGGTGAGCGGCCACTCCCTCGGAGCGGCGGTGGCGGCGGAGTTCGCGGGCGAGGCGCATGCGGTGGGCGCTGCGCCGGCGGCACTGCTGCTGCACTCGCCCTTCACCACAACGCGCGAGATGGCGGGGCGCGTCGTCGGACCGTTCGCGGTGGTCTATCCGCTCATCGGACGCATGCGCTGGAACAGCGCGGCCGCGGTGCGCGCGATCCCGTCGCGCGTGCACGTGGTGCACGGCGCGGATGACACGGTGATCCCGGCGAGCATGGGGCAGGCGGTGCATGGCGCCGCGCGTAACCCCGGCCGCTTCCTCCTCTCGCCAGGCGCCGGCCACGGCGACCTGATGCAGGGCGACGACTACTGGGGTCTGGTCGAGGCGGCGATCCGCGAGGTCGGCGAGACACTGCCGCGCTGACGGCGGCGTCCCCGTACGGCGGCGGTCGCAGCGCGCCCACTGGTGCCGCCCGGCGCCAACTCCGACATTTCGGGGTATCAGACGGACCGTGCTTCACGCGGAAGCGTCGTGGGCAGTCTGGCCGCGAGGCGAACGTTCATCTTCCAGTCCGACCACTCGATGCGCACGTCCAATCCTGCTCTGAAGGAACAGTACTTCGGCGCCCCCGCTCTGGCGGGGACCGAGACGATGACGCTCGGCGGCGTCGTCTCGAAGTCCGTGCTGCTGCTCCTGCTGCTCCTCTTCGCCGCCAGCTTCGGCTGGGCGAGCGCCGCGAATGGCACCGTCCCGCCGATGGGGTTGCTCCTCGGCACCCTGTTCGGCGCGCTCGGCGTCGCGATCCTGACCGTCTTCAAGCCGCACCTCTCTCCGATCACCGCCCCCCTGTACGCGGTACTCGAAGGGTGTGTCCTCGGCGTGATCTCGGTGATGTACAACATTCAATACGCCGGGCTCCCGCTGCAGGCGCTCGGTCTCACGGCGATGGTGTTCCTGGCGATGCTCTTCGTCTTCCAGACGGGGCTGATCAAGGTGACGCCGGGCTTCCGGCAGGGTGTGGTGATCGCGACGGGCGCGATCTTCCTCTTCTACATCGCGAGCTTCGTCATGAGCTTCTTCGGCATGCAGATGCCGTTGCTCCACGACTCGGGCCCGCTGGGCATCGGAATCAGCCTCGTGATCGTCGGCGTCGCCGCGATGAACCTGATGCTCGACTTCGATCTCATCAGCCGTGGTATCGGCCGCGCGCCCAAGGTCATGGAATGGTACGGCGGCTTCACGCTGATGGTCACGCTCGTGTGGCTGTACCTGGAGATGCTCCGCCTGTTGTCGAAGATACGGCGGTAGTGGCACGTTCTGGTTGATGTCGAAAGGGCGCTCCGGCGGGTTCGGGGCGCCTTTTTGACGTGCGCATGTCTGGATTGGTGCGGGTTCGGGGGGTGGCGTTCAATCGCAGAGGGCGCAGAGTCTCGCAGAGGACTGCTCGTGCGGGTAGGGTCTTGGCTGGCGTTAGGGTCCGGGCGTCGGGCTGATTCTGTTGAGAATCGGTGGAACTGCTCGTGGAGCGGGGCTCACTCGCGGTGCAGCTTTCTCCGCGTCCTCCGCGTCCTCCGCGGTTACGTCTTTCGACGCTCGCCCTCGCGCACCGAGTCGCCGGCGGCGGGGATCGATTGGGGGCGGGTCCAGCATGATTGACCGCGGAGGACGCGGAGGAACACATGAGGACTGCTCGTGCGGGGGGATCGCGATTGGCGTTCGGGACCAGCTGTTGGGCGGGGTTCTTTTGAGAACCTGCTGTGGAGTAGGCCTCACTCGCGGGTAGGGTATTCCCTACGTCCTCCGCGGTCACATCTTTCGTCGCTCACCCTCGCGCACTGAGTCGCTGGGCGCCAGCGGGCATCGATGCGGGGGTCGGTCCGGCACTGGCACCGCCGGCGCGTCCTTCCGCGCGCAGGTAGTGCGCCGCGGGTCGCCCGGGTGCCGCGGCGGTCCCGGTCCGCGATGTGCGAGGTCGTGCGGGAACCGCGCGCCCCGTCGGGCGCGACTCGCGTCCTGCACCCCACGTCGTCATGGCTCCGACCGCCCGCATCGGCTACCATTGCTCGCACGAGCAGTTCCCTCCCGACCGGCTGCTCCGCCTCGTGCGCCGCGCCGAGGAGGCCGGGTTCACCTCGGCGATGTGCTCGGATCATTTCCATCCGTGGAGCGCCGAGCAGGGCGAATCCGGCTTCGCCTGGAGCTTCCTGGGTGCTGCGCTCGAGTCCACCTCGCTGGCGTTCGGGGTGGTCACGGTGCCCGGCGGCTGGCGCTACAGCCCGGCGATCGTGGCGCAGGCGGCGGCGACGCTCGACTGCATGTATCCCGGCCGCTTCTGGATCGCGCCTGGCAGCGGCGAGGCGCTCAACGAGCGCATCGTGGGACTCCCGTGGCCGCACAAGGCCGAGCGCAACGCGCGCCTCCAGGAGGCGGTGGACATCATCCGCGCGCTCTGGCGTGGGGAGACCGTCACGAGCACGGGGCTGGTGCGCGTGGAGGAGGCGACACTGTACACGCGCCCCCGGGGCGACCCGCCGCTGATCGTGGGCGCGGCGCTGAGCCCGGAGACCGCCCGGTGGATGGGCGAGTGGGCGGACGGGCTCATCACCGTGGCCGCCGACCGCGAGACGATGACCGGGGTAGTCGACGCCTTCCGCGAGGGGGGCGGTGACGGCAAGCCGATTTTTCTGCAGGCGCAGCACGCCTGGGCGCCTGACGATGAGACCGCTGCGCGTGAGGCATGGGAGCAGTGGCGCACCGTCAGCTTCCCGAGCACCGTGCTCGGCGAACTCCGTACGCCGCAGCAGTTCGACGCGATGGCGCGCTACGTGCGCCCGGACGACCTCCATACGAAGATCCGGATCTCCAGCGATCCGGCCCGGCACGCGGCATGGATCCGCGAGTACCTCGACCTTGGCTTTCAGGAGATCAACGTGCATAACGTCACCACCCATCAGGAGGGCTTCATCGATGCGTTCGGCGAGCGCGTGCTCCCCGAACTCCGCGACGTGCTCCGTCCGGCGGGGGTGATGCGATGATTGGGCGCACGGATCTCTGGTACAAGGATGCGGTGATCTACTGCCTCGACGTCGAGACGTTCCAGGACAGCGACGGCGACGGCGTCGGCGACTTCATCGGCCTCACGGCGCGGCTCGATTACCTGGTGGAGTTGGGGATCACCTGCATCTGGCTCTCCCCCTTCTTCCCCTCCCCGAACCGCGACAACGGCTACGACATCTCCGACTACTACGGCGTCGACGAGCGGCTCGGGACGTTAGGTGATTTCGTCGACTTCGCCCGCGCGGCGAAGGAGCGTGGTATCCGTCTCATTGCGGATCTCGTCGTGAACCACACCTCCGATCAGCACCCCTGGTTCCAGGCCGCGCGCCGCGATCCGAACTCGCGCTTCCGCGACTTCTATGTCTGGTCGAAGGACATGCCAGCGGACGCCACGGAGGGCATCATTTTCCCAGGCGAGCAGGAGAGCGTCTGGACGTATGACGAGGAAGCGGAGCTGTACTACATGCACCGCTTCTACAAGCATCAGCCCGACTTGAACGTCGCCAACCAGCAGGTGCGTCAGGAGATCCGCAAGATTATGGGCTTCTGGCTGGAACTCGGCGTCTCCGGCTTTCGCGTGGATGCGGTGCCCTTCTTCATCGAGCACAAGGGGATCCATCCGGAGCACATCTCCGAGGACGAGAACCCGTTCGGCTATCTCGATCAGATGCGTGAATTCCTGCAGTGGCGGCGCGGTGACGCGGTGCTGCTCGCCGAGGCGAACATTCCGCTCGAGGAGGCCACGGACTACTTCGGGGAGAGCGGCCAGCGGATGCACCTCATCTTCCACTTCCCCGCCAACCAGCACATCTTCCTCTCGCTCGCCCGTCGTCAGGCAACGCCGATTGCGAGCATCCTCAAACAGAGTCCGGAGCTCGCCCCGACCTCGCAGTGGGCGCACTTCCTCCGCAATCACGACGAGCTCGACATCGGGGCGCTCAAAGATGGCGAGCGTCAGGACGTGTTCGCGGACATGGGGCCTGACGAGCACATGCAGCTCTTCGACCGCGGCATCCGCCGCCGCCTCGCCCCGATGCTCGGCGGCGACCGCGCGCGGATGGAGCTCGCCTACTCGCTGATGCTCTCCATGCCCGGCACGCCGGTGTTCTGGTATGGCCAGGAGATCGGCATGGGCGACAATCTCTCGCTCGAGGGGCGCGCAGCGGTCCGGACACCAATGCAGTGGTCGCCGGAGCGAAATGGCGGCTTCTCCGACGCCCAGTCCAACGAGGTGATGCGCCCCGTGAACGTCGAGGGCCCCTATGGCTATCCGGTGCTCAACGTCCGCGACCAGCGCCGCGACCCCGAATCGATGCTGCGCTGGATGGAGCGCATGATCCACATCCGGCGCGACTGCCCCGAATGGGGCTGGGGCCGCAGCACCGTGCTCGACACCGGCGACGATCGCGTGCTCGCCCACGGCGCCCTCTGGGACAACGGCCGCGTCTTCGCCATCCACAACTTCTCCGACGAGGGGTGCACCGTCTCCGTCGCCCTCGCCGGCTGCGCCGGCGGCCAGCTCACCGATCTCCTCCGCCACGATAAGTACGACCTCGAGGACGAAACCCTCACCCTCGACCTCGAACCTTACGGCTACCGCTGGTTCCGCGCCGTCACCCGCGAAGGCCGCCCCCCCCTGCGCAACGCGCTGTGATTACTCGGGTGTCGGGGGTCGGGGGTCGGGGGTTGGGTGTCGGGGGTTGGGGTCGGGGTCGGGGTCGGGGAGGCCATTCGCGGGGGCGGCGAGGATATCGTTAGGTGCCGTGGTAGCTACCTCCAGTTCCCGATCGCCCGCACGGGGCTCCACCCCGGCTCCACCCCCCGTTGTCACCCCGCAGGAGAGGCGCGAGTCTCGGGGCGCGGGGTCGAGCTCCGTCCCGGCGCACCCGGGTACCGGAACGGAGTGAGTACGGGCGATAGGCGTAGTGGCACCCACCTCCAGTTCTCGACCGAGCGTCCCGACACTCGCTCGCTACACTCGCTACTGCGGGGAGACAACGTTGGTTGACCAGAACGCGTGGAGTTCATCCACCGGCACCACCCCCCGTTTTGTCACCCCGCAGGAGCGCCGAGAGGCGCGAGTGTCGGGGCGCCCGGTCGAGATCCGTCCCGGCGCACCCCGGTACTGGAACG
>PPFU01007297.1_pt1 | contig 18080 bp, 20 predicted proteins | sample 1535991 | NCBI WGS metagenome assembly PPFU01 (sample SAMN04901290, study PRJNA319586) | Hypolithon metagenome, whole genome shotgun sequencing project. | isolation source: Antarctic Hypolithon | place: Antarctica: Miers Valley | collected 2014
GCGGGCCGATGCGGCTCTCCTGGTTCGGCTTCGTCATGCCCTGCCTGCTGCTCAACTATTTCGGCCAGGGGGCGATGATCATCGGCCTGCCCGATGCAGCCGCCGAGGAGGCGATCCTCAACCCGTTCTTCTTCCTCGCGCCAGAGATGCTGCGGCTGCCGCTCGTCATCCTCGTTACTTGCGCCACGTTCATCGCCAGCCAGGCGGTGATCTCGGGCGCGTTCTCGATCACCCACCAGGCGATCCAGCTGGGCTTCGTGCCGCGGCTTTCGGTGCGCCACACCTCGGACGAGCACGAGGGGCAGATCTACATTCCGATCATCAACTGGGCGCTGATGGTAGCGGTAATCCTGCTGGTGCTGTTCTTCCAGAACTCCTCCAACCTGGCGGCGGCCTACGGCATCGCGGTGACCGGCGCGGTGACGATCGATACGCTGCTGATGGCGGTGCTGTTCGTCGGTGTGTGGAAGTGGCGCTGGTGGATGGCGGCGCCGATCGTGCTGGTGTTCCTCATCGTCGATGGCGCCTATTTCGCGGCGAACCTCGTCAAGGTGCCCGATGGCGGCTGGTTCCCGCTCTTGATCGGGGCGATCGCCTTCACCCTGCTGACCACCTGGGCCAAGGGCCGGCGACTGATGCGCCAGCGGATGGCCGAGGTGGGCCTGCCGCTGGACATCTTCGCCAAGTCCGCGCGCAACTCGACCGCGCAGGTTCCGGGAACCGCGATCTTCATGAATTCTGGCGCCAGCGGGACGCCGTCCGCGCTGCTCCACAACATCAAGCACAACAAGGTGCTGCACGAGCGGGTGGTGGTGCTTACCGTCGACATCGCCGACGTTCCCTATGTGGAGGAGGGTGAGCGCTGCGAGATCGTCGAGGTCGGCGGCGGGTTCTACCGGGTGATCCTGCATTATGGCTTCATGCAGGAAACCGACGTGCCCACCGCGCTGAAGCGCCGTGACATGTGCGGCGGCCCGTTCGACATGATGAAGACCAGCTTCTTCCTCTCCCGCCAGACGCTGCTAAGCGCCGACAAGCCGGGCATGGCGGTCTGGCGCGAGCGATTGTTCGCGTGGATGATGCGCAATGCGACGACGCCGATGGAGTTCTTCCGCCTGCCCACCAACCGGGTGGTGGAACTGGGCAGCCAGGTCGAGATTTAGCGCAGCCGCTCGCGTCGCTGGCGCACGAGCAGCATGGCGCCGATCACCAGCGCGCCGAACAGCATTCCCTCGAACCCCGCGGTGGCGATCCTGCTGACGGGGCCGAAACTGTCCTCGCCGAAGAAATGCCCGATCGGATCGAGCCGGACGCGCGAGCCGGGGAAGCGATCGGCGAGCAGATCGAGGCTGGCGGCCATCAGCCGGCCCCCCGCGAGGGCGATCAGCACCCCGGCCACGCCGCCGCAGATCCCGCCCAGCGCCATCGCACGCTCGAGCGAGCCGGTGCGGCGTGCGAGCGCGGCGGCGAGCCCGGTGGCGGCACCGAGGATCGCACCCTCGGCGGCGCCGGTGATGTCGGCTGGCGCGCGGCCGAACAGGAGGCCCATCGCATCGAGCCCGATGAGCTTGACGAGCGCGCCCACCACCAGCCCGCCCAGTGCCCCGCCGGCGATGTTCCGCAGCCAGCTGGTCTCAAGGCCACGCGCCGCGGCAGCGATGCCGAACGAGACGCCCGCGGCCCCGGCGAACGCCATGGCGATGCTGACCAGGGCGATCACCAGCACCACCGAGACTGCGCCCGTTCCGGAGCCGGGCGGCTGCGATGCGCCGATGAAGCCATAGACCAGCCCGCCGATCAGCCCGGCAAGCCCCCCGCCTGCGGTGCCCGCTGTGCCGATCGTCCACAGGCCGCTCGGAGCCAGCGGTGCCGCCCCCGGGATCGGTGCCTCCGCCAAGAGGGGCGGCTCGCCAGCCGGCGATTTATCCAGCTGCTCGACCGGAGCGACGAAGCGGTAGCCGTGCTTTGGGATGGTCTCGATGAAGCGCGGCATCGCGGCATCGTCGCCCAGCTCGCGGCGTAGCGTGCGGATGCACTGGGTGAGCGCCTCGTCCGTCACCGGCACCCCGCGCCAGACCTCGGTGAGGAAACGCTCCTTGGTGAGCAATCGCCCCTGTTCGCTCACCAGCAGCGCCAGCGCATCGAAATAGCGGCTGTTGAGCCCCAGCCGCTCGTGCCCCCGCAGCAGCAGGCGGTCGTCGGTATCGAGTACGAAAGGGCCGAAGCGATAGCGGCGCGGGCCTTCGATTTCAGCCATTCCTCATGCTTTGCTCATGCCTTTCATCGGCAGCTCGGCCAGGCCCGCCATCCGGTAATCATGGAGGAACGAGGATGGCAAGCAATCAGAGTGAACGGGGCTGGGGGCGCAGCCCGGCGCGGTTCCTGATGTGGGGCACGGCGGCCTTCGTGCTGCTTCTCCCCGCCGTCGCGATGCAGTTCACCAACGAAGTGGCCTGGGGCCCGGAGGACTTCATCGTCATGGGCCTTATGCTCGCGGCGGCCTGCGGGACCCTCGAGCTGGCGGCGCGCTCGTCGGATCGCTGGAGTTACCGCCTGGGCGCGATCCTGGCGGTGCTGGCGGCGCTGCTGATCATCTGGATCAACCTCGCTGTCGGCATCATCGGTTCGGAGGACAACCCTGCCAACATGATGTTCGGCGGGGTGATCACGGTAGCGGTGGCAGGCGCGATCATGGCGCGGGGATACGCGGGCGGCATTGCTCGGGGGATGGCGGCTGCGGCTGTGGTGCAGGTCGTCGTCGGCCTCATCGGGCTGGCGGGCGAGATGGGGGCGGGCGGGGCGAACTGGCCCAAGAGCCTCATCGGGCCGACCATCTTCTTCACCGGAATGTGGGTGGTGTCTGCATTGCTGTTCCGCCGCGCCGCGCGGACCGGATGAGGCCCCCGGCCAGCTCCCCGATCACTCGGGCGGCGGGTTCTGGAGGACCTTCTTCTCCTCGTCGAGCGCGAGGCCGTGGCGCAGCATCATCGGCAATTGCGTGAAGGTGAAGAGGAAGCTGAGCGGCAGGAACACCCACAGCTTCGCCGCCAGCCAGTCCCCGAAATCGAGATACCAGCGCAGGAACTCGTTGAGCGCGGCAAGGGCGAGGAAGAACACGCCCCAATTGCGGCTGAGCTTGAGCCAGCCCTCGTCGGTCAGGCCCTCGAACGCGGCTTCGAGCAGGATCTTCAACAGCGCCTTGCCGCGCCACCAGCCGGCCAGAAGCACCACGCCGAAGGCGACGTAGATGATGGTCGGCTTGAGCTGGACGAACACCGGATCGGCGAAGAAGATCGTCAGCGCGCTGAAGCCGACGATCAGCAGCGTCGACAGCCACAGCATCGGCGAGATCCTGCCCAGCCGCCATTTGGAGACCGCCAGTGCCACCAGCGCCGCGAGGATGAAGGCGCCGGTGCCGCGGATCACCGCACCAATCTCGCCGATCGGATCGTCGCCGCCGGGCGAGTAGGCGCGGTAGGTGAGGAAGAAGATCAGCAGCGGGCCATAGTCGACCAGCAGGTTGATCCAGCCGGATTTGGGTTTGGCGGGGTTATCGGGGGTTTCGGATGGCACTCGTAGCTAGCCTTTCGAGTAAGTCATGGTCTGGCGACGGTCCACCCGGAATGCCGATAGCTGCATATGCATACAGTAAGCCGGAACGTGTGGACTCGGGTGTCGTGCCTTGCCGCCGTGCCTCACGCGACGCCCGCGATGATTCTCGCGACCAGGTCGGGATCGAATGGCCTGAGATCATCGAGCTTCTCGCCGACGCCGATTGCGTGGATCGGCAGGCCGTATTGCTCGGCCGCGGCCACCAGCACGCCGCCGCGCGCGGTGCCGTCGAGCTTGGTCATGATGAGGCCGGTGACGCCCGCCACCTCGCGGAACACGTCGATCTGCGAGAGCGCATTCTGGCCGTTGGTGGCATCGAGCACGAGCACCACGTCGTGCGGCGCCTCGGGGTTGAGCCGGCCGAGCACGCGGCGGATCTTGGCGAGCTCGTCCATCAGCTCGCGCTTGTTCTGGAGCCGCCCGGCGGTGTCGACGACGAGCGCGTCGATCCCGGTGTCGGTGGCGAGCTTGACCGCGTCGAACACGATGCTCGCCGGGTCGCCCCCCTGCGGCCCGGTGACGATGGGCGCGCCGATCCGGTCCGCCCAGACCTTGAGCTGGCCGATCGCGGCGGCGCGGAAGGTATCGCCCGCGGCCAGCATCACGCCGTAATCCTCCTCCTGGAACAGGTGGCCGAGCTTGGCGATGGTGGTGGTCTTGCCGCTGCCGTTGACGCCGATGACGAGGATCACCTGCGGCCGGGGGAAGGCGGTGATCTCGAGCGGAACGGCCACGGGGCGCAGGATGGCGGCGATCTCGTCGGCCACCGCCTCCTTCAGTTCGCGTTGGGTGATGGTCAGGCCGAAGCGCCGCTCGGCCAGCTTGGCGCGGATGCGCGCGGCGGCGGCGGGCCCGAGATCGGTCATGATGAGCGCGTCCTCGACCTCGTCGAGCGTGGCGTCATCGAGCAGCGCGGTGGAGGCGACGCCCGCGAGGTTGCCCGACAGGCGCTCGGAGGTCTTGCGAAAGCCTCCGAACAGGCGGTCGGACCAGGAACCTGGGGCGGTATCGGTCTCGCTCATCGCAGCAGACCGTTTGCGATCCGGGTGGGGGTGTGGGTGAGGATGGTGCCGGGCACCGTGCCGGCGGGCAGCGCGACGCGGGCGAAGCTGGGCGAATGGCCCGTCCCGTCCCGCTCGGCCAGGATTGCGAGCGGACTGCCGATCCAGCTACTCTGCCAGTTCGAATGGATCGCAGCCACTTCCGCGCGCAACTGGGCGGCCCGTTCCTTCACGATTGGTTTACCCGTTTGTGGCATCCGGGCCGCGGGCGTGCCAGCGCGGGGCGAGAAGGGGAAGATGTGGCCGTGGACGATCTCCAGGTCGCGGATGATGGCGAGGTTCGCCGCATGATGTTCGGCGTCTTCGGTGGGGAAGCCGGCGATGAGGTCGGCGCCGATGGCGATCTCGGGGCGGCGGGCTTTGAGCCGCTCGACCAGGCGCACGGCATCGGCGGCGCGGTGGCGGCGTTTCATCCGCTTGAGGATGAGATCGGCGCCGTGCTGGAGCGAGAGGTGGAGATGCGGCATCACCCGGAATTCGCCGGCGAGAAGTTCGAACAGGGCGGCATCGATCTCTATGCCGTCGACTGAGGAGAGGCGCAGGCGGGGGAGCTGCGGATAGGCGGCTAGGATCGCCTCGACCAGCCCGCCGAGCCGGGGTGCGCCGGGTAGATCGTGACCCCAGGACGTCAGGTCGACGCCTGTAAGCACGATCTCGCGCGCGCCTTCTTCGAGGTGGCGTTCGACATCGCGCAGGACCGCGCTTGTGGCGAGCGACCGGCTGGCGCCGCGGCCTTGCGGGATAATGCAGAAGGTGCAGGCATGGTCGCAGCCGTTCTGGACCGGAACGAAGGCGCGGGTGCGGCGGCGCATGGGCGCGGGGCGGCGCGGTTCGGGCAGGTTCCAGGCGCGCGGATCGAGCTTGCTTGCGTTGGCCACGAGACCGTCCACCTCGGGCATGGCAGCGAGGCCGTCCCGCTCCGTTTCGGCGGCGCATCCGGTCACCAGCAGGCGGGCATGGGGCGCCGAACGGCGTGCGCGGCGGATCGCCTGCCGGGTCGAGCGGACGGCCTCGGCCGTCACCGCGCAGGAATTGACGACGATCGTATTGGGCTCGCCGGCCAGCAGCGCGGCGATGCGCTCGCTTTCGGCGAGGTTGAGGCGGCACCCCAGGGTGATGACCTGCGGGGCCGTCATGCCCAGGCGGCCAGCTCGAGCGCGGCCTCGTTGCCGCCGGCCGCTTTCGCGCCGCCGTTCTCGCCCGGACCGAACTCGAGCAGGTCCAAGCCCGGCTTGGGAGCGCTGCGAAGCCCTCCAGCGGCGACCCCGCTCACCGTGCTGCGAGCGTTCGCCTCCGCGACAGGCGCGAGCGGGCGCGTCATGAAAATTGGCTCCACTCGAACGATCCCCGGAAACTTTCCTCGGCGGGGCCGGTCATGATCAGGCGCTCGTCCTCGCCCCAGACGATCACCAGCTCGCCCCCAGGCATGAACACGCGCACCTCGCGGCCCGTCAGCCCCTTTCGCATCGCGGCCGCCGCGGTGGCGCAGGCGCCGGTGCCGCAGGCCTGGGTGAGGCCGGTACCGCGCTCCCAGACGCGCAGGCGGATCGTCGCGCGGTCCTCGATCGTGGCGACGTTGACGTTCACGCGCTCGGGGAAGATGGGGTCGTTCTCGATCTGCGGGCCCAGCCGATCGAGCTGGACGGCATCCGATCCGGGCACGAAGAACACCGCATGGGGGTTACCGACATTGACCGCCACGGGCCGCTCGAGCTCTTCCCAGCCGACCGGCATGGCGAGCGTATCGACCGGATAGGAGAGCGGAATCGCATCCCAGTCGAAGCGTGGGAAACCCATGTCGACCGCGATCCCGCCATCGCACGGCCGCGCCGCGACGACGCCGCCCGCGGTCTCGATGCGCACTGGCCGGCCGTGATAGAGCGCGACGGCGCGCGTCGCATTGCCGCACGCCCCGACCTCGCCGCCATCGGCATTGAAGATGCGCATGGCGAAATCGGCCTTCGAGGAGGGCTCGAGCACGATCAGCTGGTCGCAGCCGATCCCCGCCCTGCGGTCCGCCAGCGCCTGCGCGATGGCGCGGGTGACGGGCGGCAGCGGGCGGCGGCGCGCGTCGAGCACGACGAAATCATTGCCCAGGCCATGCATCTTGACGAACTCGACGCGCATGGCGGGTAGGTATAGGCGGCGGCGGGGCATCGCAAGCTGGGGCGGGTTCCGGTGCCGAGAACGAGCCGATATCGGTTGTTGAACCAGCATGAGCGGCAGAGGAGGGCGGGAGTGTGCAATACTGGCTGATCAAGTCCGAGCCGGCGGCTTATGGCTGGGACGACCTCGTGCGCGACACGGCGACGCTGTGGGATGGGGTGCGCAATCATCGCGCGGCGAACAATCTGCGGGCTATGAATGCGGGGGACCAAGCGTTCTTCTACCATTCGGTGACCGGCAAGCAGATCGTCGGCATCGTCGCAGTGAGCAAGGCGGGGCTGGCCGATCCGAGGGACAAGACGGGCACATGGGCAGCGGTTGAGGTGCGGCCGGTGCGTGCTCTGGCGCGGCCCGTGACCCTGGCTGAGATCAAGGCCGAACAGCGCCTTGCCGAGATAGAGCTTGTGCGCCTTTCGCGCCTGTCGGTGGCCGAAATCCGGCCGGCGGAATGGGAGACGATCCTAGAAATGTCAGCGGGATAATCGCGGAACCTCGGCGCCGTATGAACCGTTGATAAGGTAATGAGGCGGCAACCTGTCGCCAGTACGATCGAGGAGATTAAAGTCATGGGCGAGATGAAGGACAAGGCGAAAGGCATGGCCAACGAGGCTGCCGGCAACGTCAAGCAGCAATCGGACGATCCGAAGACGCGGGCCGAAGGCCACGCGCAGGAGCGCAAGGGCGAGGCCCAGAACCTGAAGGGCGAAGCCAAGGGTGCGATGGGCAACAAGGTCTGATCGCACGCGTAATTTGCAAAGAAGGGGCCGGTTTATCCGGCCCTTTTTTGTGTCCGGAGTCCGCAAGGCTCCGTTCGATCGGCAGATTGTGCCCCGCGGCGGGACGCCGTCTCAGGAAGCGGGGCACAATGGTTAGCGACGCGTTAAGCCATCCGCCATGCGCCGCCGACTGGTCACCACCAACGAAGCCGCCCGCCATCCCCTGCGCAAGCGGCTGGTGGTGTCCGAAGTGCTCATTCCTCGTCCGTCGAGCAGCCAGAAACACCTTCAGACGATCCGCGAGTTCCTGCTGAGCTTCACCGCCTGCTTCCTCGCCGCGCTGGCATTCATCGGCTGACGAGCGCGCTATTCCGCGGGAGCGAGCGCCAGTTTCTCGGCCTGGAACAGACGCAGGCCGAGCCAGGCCGAGATGATGCACATGATCGCGCTCAGCAGCACCTGGTCCACGAGCGGAATGCCGAACGAGCTCAACGCGCCGGCCAGCACCGAGCCCACCGCCATCGCGCCCGCATTGACGATGTTGTTCGCCGCCACTGTGCGCGCCGCCTTGCCGGGCTCGACCTTGGTGGTCAGGAAGGCGTAGAGCGGGACGACGAACATCCCGCCGAAGATCGCGACCGTCAGCACGTTCAACAGCACCAGCGGCGCAAGAGGCTGGGCGATGAACTCGCCGATGCCCATCAGCGCGCCGTCTGGCACGTTCGCCTCCCACAAGCGGCAGGTGAAGAACAGTCCGGCGATGAAGACGCCCATCAGGATCACCGAAACGGGCGCGTGGCGCGCCGAGACTTCGCCTTTCAGAAGCGTGTTGATGACAATCGCACCGATCGCCACCCCGACCGAGAACATCACCAGCAGCACGCTCGCCACTTCGTCCTCGGCCATCAGCACGTTCTTGGCGAGCGGCGGGAACTGGACGAACAGCACCGCACCGATGGTCCAGAAGAAGCTGATCGCGAGGATGGCGTAATAGACTTCGCGGTGGCGCATCGTATCGCGCACCAGCACGATCGAGGCGCGCACGAGGTTCCAGTCGATCCGCTGCTCGGGCTCGTAGGGCGGGGCGGGCGGCACCTGGCGGGAGGTGACATAGCCGAGGCAGGCGAGCAGCAGGACGAGGCAGGCGGCCGCTTCAACCGGGATGAAGCCGGCGAAGAGGGTGCCGCCCAGGATCGCGAGATAAGTCCCCGCCTCGACCAGGCTGGTGCCCGAAAGCACCTCCTCCCGCTTCAGATGCTGAGGCAGGATTGCGTATTTGATGGGGCCGATGAATGTCGAGTGCACGCCCATCGCGAACACCGCAAGCAGCATCAGCGGGATGGCGACAGCCTCGACCAGCACGTTCTTCCAGGCCATGGCGAGGCCGGCGGCGCCAGCGATCATGATGACGATCTCGGCGGCCTTCACGTAGCGGATGATCATCGCCTTATCGCGCATGTCGGCCAGCTGGCCGGCGAGGGCGGAGAGGATGAAGAAGGGCAGGATGAACACTGCCGAGACGATCGCGCTGAAGGCCGCCTCGGCTTCGGCCGAATCATAGACCTGGTAGACGCCGTAAAGCAGCACCGCGGCTTTGAAGAGATTGTCGTTGAAGGCGTTCAGCAGCTGCGTCGCGAAGAGCGGGGCGAAGCGGCGGCGCTGGAGCAGTTTGGTGGCGATGAGCATCAAAGGCCTGGGATTGGGGCGGGGCCGAGCCTCTTAGCTTGATGGCGCGGCCAAGCGAAGAGCGCTTTTGTGTCAGCGCTTAAGAGGCTAGGCGCTCAGTCGCCATGATGTCGCTGCCCAACCTGCTCACCCTGTCGCGGATCGTCACCATTCCGCTGCTGGCGGCCCTGCTGTGGTGGCCGGGCTGGGAAGCGGGCTATCTGCTCGCCTTCGTGCTCTACTGCTTGATGGGGATCACCGATTATTTCGACGGCCTGCTGGCGCGCTCGAGCGGGACGGTTTCCAGGCTTGGCGTGTTCCTCGATCCGATCGCGGACAAGATCATGGTCGCCTCGGTGATCCTGGTGCTTGCCGCGCAAGGCGTGCTGAGGGGGCCTTACGTTGGCGACATGCATGTGATTGCGGGCTTGATCATCCTCATGCGGGAAATCGCGGTCTCGGGCTTGCGCGAGTTCCTCGGCGGGTTGCAGGTGAGCATGCCGGTCTCGAAGCTGGCGAAGTGGAAGACGACCTTCCAGCTCGTGGCGCTCGGCGCGCTGATCCTGGGCGAGGGGTTGCCGCAGATGGAGTGGATCCACCTGACGGGCCTCGCCTGCCTGTGGGCCGCGGCGGTGCTGACTTTGGTGACGGGGTGGGACTATCTGCGCGTGGGACTGCGGCATATGGATTGATGCATACCTACATCGCCTGTGCTGACAGAGTTGTTGTGCAAGCCTGCGGAACATTTGCCAAAATTGCCTATATGCGTATGCTGGGAGTGTCTTTCAGGAGAGGCGGGGCGATGGACATTTCTCGATCTTGGGGGGGTTTTTTTATTACGGCATTCGCTTCAATGGCAATATTGGCGGGCTGCACCACTACCGAATTTCTTAGCGCTGATTTCGAAGCCTATGCGGAAGGCGAGACGCCGCGCGGATTATTACGTGGGGCGCCGGCGGGCGATCGCTTTATTCTTGATGGGGATCCCGCCGATGCTTTCGTCACCGATCGTCTTGCAAGCGAGGGGAAGCGCCTCGAATTCAGGACACCGCAGGCCGAGGCGGGACAGACGATCAGTTTCGTGCCGGCCACGGGCTCACTACCGGACGGATCGTTCGTTTACCTTTTCGACATCACGGGAACCGGCGACATCACGGCGTTCCTGCAAAGCAACGACCTGCTCATCAGGGTCACAGGTCCGGCGGCGGGAAGTTCTTCGCGGCAGATTTCGGTGAATGGCCGTGCGCTGGCAGAAGCCCCCGACGGGCTACCTATCTCGGTGCTGGTCACAATTGTGCCGGACGGCACCAGCGCCACAGTTCTCGCGCGCGGTCGTAGCGTAGAGGTCGTGATTGGCGACGGGCTTCCGTTGCCTTCCCCGCTATGGTTTCGCAATGATGGGGGTATCTTCTTCATCGACAACGTCAAAGGTCTGGTTTCTACGCCCGACTAGGTTCGCCGCTAGCCCGCCTTGAGCTCCTCCGCCAGCAGCCTGAACTCGTCGGCGCGTGGGCTGCCAGTACGCCATACCAGCGCGATTTCTCGGCTGGTCTTGTTTCCCTTGAGCGGCCGGGCGACGACGCGCGTGTCTTTCAGGATACCCGCCTCGAGCGCCATTTCGGGCAGCATGGTGACGCCGAGGTGGTTGTCGACCATCTGCACCAGCGTGTGCAGGGAAGTGCCGATCATGGTCGCCGCCGCGCGCAGTTCGGGGCGGTTGCAGGCGGCGAGGCTGTGCTCCTTGAGGCAATGTCCGTCCTGGAGCAGCAGCAGCTTGCCCTCGTCGATCATGCCCGGCGGGATGAGGTCGGGCAAATGATCGGGCTCGCCTTGAGGGAAGGCGACGTAGAGCTTGTCCTGGGCGATCGTCTCGCTCTCGACCTCGCCGGTGGCATAGGGAAGGGCGAGCAGCACGCAATCGGCGCGGCCGTGGGTGAGCGATTCGAGTGCCTCGCCGGTGGTTTCCTCTCGCAGGAACAGCTTCAATTGCGGGCGTTCGCGGCGCAGCCGCGGGAGGATGCGCGGGAGCATGAACGGGGCGATCGTCGGGATGACGCTCATCCTCAGCTCGCCCACCAGCGGCTGGCCCGCCGCACGCACGAGATCGGACAGTTCCTCGGCCTCGCGCAGCAGCCGGTGGGCCTTGGCGACCACCTGCTCGCCCAGCGGCGTGAAGCGCACCACGCGGCGATTGCGCTCGACCATCGTCACGCCGAGGAGGGATTCGAGTTCGCGGATGCCGGCGGAAAGTGTCGATTGCGAGACGAAGCTCGCCTCCGCCGCGCGCCCGAAATGGCCGTGCTCGTGGAGGGCAACCAGATATTGCAGCTGCTTGATCGTCGGCAGGTAGGTGGACATTCATCGAACGTCCTACCGGGTCAGAGGGGGGTTGTCTCCCTACTCCGCCGCCTCGCGCTCCGTCTCGCCGACCCGCGTCATCTTTAGCCGCCCGCGCTCGACGGCGAAGGCGAGCTTGCCCTCGACCAGGTCGAGCGCCTCGCGGCCAAACACCTCGTAGCGCCAGCCCTGCAGCACCTCGAGATCGCGCGTGCCGGCAGCGAGCGCCTCCAATTCGTCCGACCGGGTGAGGAGGCGCGGGGCGACGTCGATCTCGCGGGTGCGGATCTTGAGGAGCAATTTGAGGAGATCGGCAACCAACGCCCCCTCCTTGCCCAGAGGCGCGCCGCGCTTGGGCTTTTCGGGCATTTCGTCGGCGGGAAGCTCGCCCGCATCACGCAGCGTCTTCATCAGCCGGCGGCCGATGTCATTGTCCTTCCACGCCTGCGAAAGGCCGCGAATCTTGGCGAGGTCGTCCTGCGATTTGGGCGGCTGGCTGGCGAGATCGGCGAGCGTCTCGTCGCGCATGATCCGTCCGCGCGGGATGTCCTTCGACTGCGCCTCGCTCTCGCGCCAGGCGGCGAGCGCCTTCAGCCGGCCGAGCACCAGCGCATTGCGGCTGGGCGGGCGGATGCGCTTCCAGGCGGTGGCGAGGTCGTTGGCGTAGTTGGCGGGATCGGCCAGCTTCTCCATCTCGGCATTGAGCCAGTGGCCGCGGCCGGTCTTGACCAACCGTTCGAGGATCTTGGGAAAAATCGTCGCCAGGTAGGTCACGTCACCGATCGCGTAATCGATCTGGCGCTCGGTCAACGGGCGGCGGCTCCAGTCGGTGAAGCGCGCGCCCTTGTCGATCGTCTTGCCGAGCCAGCTTTCGACGAGGTTGGCATAGCCGATCTGCTCGGACTGGCTGACCGCCATCATCGCCACCTGCGTGTCGAAGATGGGGAAAGGCGTCCTGCCGGTGAGGTTGTAAACGATCTCGACGTCTTGCCCGCCGGCATGAAAGACCTTGAGGACATCCTCGTTGTCGGTGAGCAGATCGAGCAGCGGGGTGAGGTCGAGCCCATCGGCCAGCGGATCGATCGCGGCGGCCTCCTCCCCGTTGCCGACCTGCACGAGGCACAGCAGCGGGTAAAAGGTGTTCTCGCGCATGAATTCGGTGTCGACGCAGACGAACTCGCCCGCCGAGAGCCGTTCGCACAATGCGGCCAGCTCGTCGCTTTCGGTGATCAGCTTGTGTAGTTTCATCGTCACTTTTCTAGTACGCCGCCGGTCCGCACAGGCCCCGCTTGACAAGCGCCCCGCCTTTTCCTGTTAGCGCCCGCTAGCGCAAGTCCTTAGCCAACCACCCGGAAAGAGTGAACCGATGCACGCCTATCGTACCCATAATTGTGCCGCTCTGGGGCGCGAGGATGTCGGCGCCGAGGTCCGCCTGTCGGGCTGGGTGCACAGGAAGCGCGATCACGGCGGCGTGCTGTTCGTCGATCTGCGCGATCATTACGGGATCACGCAGCTCGTGGCGGATGCCGATTCGCCGGCGCTCGAAACGCTCGAAGGGCTGCGGCTCGAGAGCGTGGTGACGGTGGATGGCGAGGTGAAGGCACGATCGCCGGAAGCGGTGAACGAGGCGCTGCCGACCGGCGCGATCGAGGTGTTCGTGCGCGGAGTGAATGTGCAGAGCCGCGCCGAGGAGCTGCCGCTGCCTGTAGCGGGAGAGCAGGACTATCCCGAGGACATCCGGTTGAAATACCGCTTCATCGATCTCAGGCGCGAGAAGATGCATGCCAACTTGATGCTGCGTTCACAGGTGATCGCCAGCATCCGGCGGCGGATGCAGAGCCAAGGCTTTACCGAATTCCAGACGCCGATCCTGGGAGCGTCCAGCCCCGAGGGCGCGCGCGACTACCTGGTACCCAGCCGGCTTCATCCGGGCAGCTTCTACGCGCTCCCGCAGGCGCCGCAGATCTTCAAGCAGCTGCTGATGGTGGCGGGATTCGACCGCTATTTCCAGATCGCGCCATGCTTCCGCGACGAGGATCTGCGCGCTGACCGGTCGCCTGAGTTCTACCAGCTCGATTTCGAGATGAGCTTCGTTACGCAGGACGACGTGTTCGCGGCTATCGAGCCGGTGTTGCACGGGGTGTTCGAGGAATTCGCGGATGGGCGAACGGTGGATGCGGCGCCGTTCATGCGAATCCCCTACGCCGAGGCGATGCTGAAATACGGGTCGGACAAGCCTGACCTTAGAAATCCGCTGCTTGTCAGCGATGTTTCACACCATTTCGAGGGCAGCGGCTTCGGCATCTTCGCCAGGATCGTGGGTGAAGGCGGGGTGGTCCGCGCCATCCCCGCCCCGCCGACCGGCGAGAAAAGCCGCAAGTTCTTCGACGACATGAACGACTGGGCGAGGCGCGAGGGCTATTCCGGGCTCGGCTATGTCACGCGCAAGGGCGGCGAGTTCGGCGGGCCGATCGCCAAAAATCACGGGATCGAGGGGATGGCCGCCCTCTACAAGGAGCTTGGCCTCGGCGAAAACGACGGGCTGTTCTTCGCCGCGGGCAAGGAGAAGGATGCGGCCAAGCTCGCCGGTGCCGCGCGCACGCGGGTCGGCGAGCAGCTGGGGCTGATCGAGGAGAACGCCTTCCGCTTCTGCTGGATCGTCGATTTCCCGATGTTCGAGTGGGACGAGGACCGGAAGCGCGTCGATTTCAGCCACAACCCGTTCTCGATGCCGCAGGGCGAGCTCGAGGCCCTGGAGACGCAGGACCCGCTCGAGGTGAAGGCCTGGCAGTATGATATCGTATGCAACGGCTACGAGCTTTCGAGCGGCGCGATCCGAAATCACCGCCCCGAGATCATGTACAAGGCCTTCGAGATCGCCGGCTATTCGCACGAGGATGTCGAGGCCAATTTCTCAGGGATGATCGAGGCGTTCAAGCTGGGCGCACCGCCGCACGGGGGCTCGGCGCCGGGGATCGACCGGATCGTCATGCTGCTCGCCGACGAGCCCAACATCCGCGAGGTGATCGCCTTCCCGATGAACCAGCGCGCGCAGGACCTGATGATGGGCGCGCCTTCCGCGGTAAGTGCAAAGCAGCTCGCCGAACTCGGCATCCGGCTGGCCGGCAGCGCGAAGGCGGCGCAGGACCAGGCGAGCGAGGCGGAGAAGGCGCGCACGGAGCTCGCCGGGGGAAGCGGCTAGGGCGCGGGCGGGCTTGCCAGCCCCGGCACCGTTGATTAGGGCCCGCAGGAATATCCAACACGGCCCCTCGAGAAAGGCACACCCATGAGCGATACCGCCGAGCGCGTGAAGAAGATCGTCGTCGAGCATCTGGGCGTCGAGGAGGACAAGGTCACGCCTGACGCGAGTTTCATCGACGATCTGGGTGCGGACAGCCTCGACATCGTCGAGCTGGTAATGGCTTTCGAGGAGGAGTTCGGCGTCGAAATTCCCGATGACGCGGCCGAGAAGATCAACACCGTGGGCGATGCCAACAAGTACATCGAGGAGCACTCCGCCTGAGGCGACCGGGTTTGCCCGCTTGCCCGCCCGGTGCGGCGGGACGATATGAAGGCCCGGCCCGCGCATGGCCGGGCCTTCTTGCGTTGGGGAGATAAGGATGCGTCGCGTAGTCGTTACTGGCCTCGGCCTCGTCACCCCGCTCGGCGCCAATGTGGAGTTGTGCTGGGCCAATCTCATCGCCGGCAAGAGCGGGGCGGGGCCGATCACCCGGTTCGACGCCGCCGACCAGAAGTGCCGCATTGCTTGCGAGGTGAAGCCGGCGGATCACGAATGGGGGTTCGACCCCGATATACGTGTGGACTCCAAGGTCCAGCGCCAGGTCGATCCGTTCATCGTCTACGGCATCGATGCCGCCGGCCAGGCGATCGAGGATGCCGGGCTGGTCGAGGCGAACGAGGCGACACGGCTGCGGTTTGGCTGCTCGATCGGCAGCGGCATCGGCGGCTTGCCGGGGATCGAGAAGGAATCGCTGATCCTGCGCGAGAAGGGGCCGAGCCGCGTCTCGCCGCACTTCGTCCACGGCCGGCTGATCAACCTGGTCAGCGGGCAGGTGTCGATCAAATACGGCTTGCTGGGACCCAATCATGCGGTGGTAACGGCATGTTCGACCGGCGCGCACTCGATCGGCGATGCGGCGCGGATGATCCGCGACGATGATGCCGACATCATGCTGGCGGGCGGGGCGGAGGGGACGATCTGCCCGATCGGCGTGGCCGGCTTTGCCCAGGCGCGCGCCTTGAGCACCCGGTTCAACGACGAGCCGCAGCGTGCCAGCCGGCCCTATGACGAAGCGCGCGATGGGTTCGTCATGGGCGAGGGCGCAGGGATCGTGGTGCTCGAGGAACTGGAGCACGCAAGGGCGCGCGGAGCGACGGTCTATGCCGAGGTCGTCGGCTATGGCCTGTCGGGCGATGCCCATCACGTCACCGCGCCGCATCCCGAGGGCTCAGGGGCCTACCGCGCGATGGCGATGGCACTGAAGAAGGCGGGGATGGAGCCGGCCGATATCGACTATATCAACGCCCACGGCACCTCGACCCCGCTGGGCGACGAAATCGAGCTGGGCGCGGTCCGGCGGCTGTTCGGCGATGCCATTGCGGACGTGTCGATGAGTTCCACCAAGTCTGCCACGGGGCACCTGCTGGGCGGGGCGGGCGCGGTGGAGAGCATCTTCTGCATCCTCGCCATGCGCGACCAGATCGTCCCGCCGACGCTTAATCTCGATAACCCGTCTCCGGCTTGCGAGGGGGTGGACCTGGTGCCGCACCAGGCGAAGAAGCGTGAGGTGCGCGCGGTGCTCAACAACAGCTTCGGCTTCGGCGGTACCAATGCGAGCCTGGTGATGAAGCAGGTCGCCTGACATGCGCGTGCTCGGCTGGTTCGCGGCGGCCGTTGTCCTGGCCGGGCTGGTAGTTGCCTTCTGGCTCGCCTGGGGCTGGTATGGCGGCTCGCAAATCGAGGAGGATGCGGTGTTCCTCGTGCCGCAGGGTGCGACGCTCACTTCGGTAGCCGAAAGGCTCGAGGAGGACGGGCACATCGGTTCGGCGGGCGCGTTTCTGGTGCGCGCGCAGGTTTTCGGCGGCGGCGCTCCGATCCAGGCGGGCGAGTTCGCGCTCGCCGCTGGCCTGAGCCCCGCCGGCATCCTCGAGGCGTTGCAGAACGGCGACGTGGTGCGCCGCTTCGTCACCATTCCCGAGGGAATGCCATCGGTGCTGGTGCGCGAGCAATTGATGGCCGAGGAGCTGCTGACCGGGGAGATCGCGGTGCCCGAGGAGGGCTCGGTGCTGCCGCAGACCTACGATTTCGAGCGCGGCGAGGCGCGGGCCGACGTGCTGGCGCGGATGCAGGCGGCGATGGACGATGCGTTGGCCGAAGCGTGGGCGGGGCGCTCCCCCGGTGCCGTGGTCGATACGCCGGAACAGGCGCTGATCCTCGCCTCGATCGTCGAAAAGGAGACCGCGGTGGCCGAGGAACGGCCGATGGTTGCAGGCGTCCTGTCCAACCGCGTGCGGATCGGCATGATGCTGGGGGCGGACGCAACGACGATCTATCCGATCACTCAGGGGCGACCGCTCGGGCGGATGATCCGCCGCTCCGAATTGCGCGATCCCAACCCATACAACACGCGGGCGGTGGCCGGTCTGCCGCCCGGGCCGATCACCAACCCGGGTCGCGAGAGCATCGAGGCGGTGCTCGATCCGGCCGAGACTGACGCGCTCTATTACGTCGCGGATGAATCCGGCGGGCATGTGTTCTCAAGGACACTCGAGGAACACAACGCCAATGCCGCGCGCTGGCGGGCGATCCGCCGGGCGCGGGGGGAGTGAGCGGTGCGCGGATAAACGGAGGCGGTGCGGCGGCGCCGCTGATCCTCACCGCCTGCCTGCCGGACGAGCTGCAATCCTGGGCGAACGGCTTGCGGCGCGCGCATTTCCCGCCCGAGCGCAACTTCCTCGATGCCCATGTCACGCTGTTCCACGCGCTGCCGCCCTCGTGCGAAGCGGAGCTGCACGATTGCTGCGCGCAAGCGGCGAAGGCCAACGCGCCGGCTGCCGCCCGGCTCGAAGGGGTGATGAAGCTCGGCAAGGGCACCGCGCTCGCCATCGCCAGCCCGGCGATGCTGGCCTTGCGCGACGATCTCGCCGATCGCTTCCACGGCCTGCTGACACCGCAGGATGAACACCGCCCGCGGCTGCACGTGACGGTGCAGAACAAGGTTGCGATCGAGGCGGCGAAGGCTTTGCAGGCGATGTTGGTGCCCGAGGTCCAGCCGCGCGACTTCGCCTTCGCCGGACTGGCGCTCCATGCCTATCGCGGCGGGCCGTGGGAGTTCCTCAAGCGCTGGCGGTTTCGCGGTTGACCCCTCGCGGCGGCGCGCCTAGATGCGCGCCTCGCCGCCGAGCCTCTAGGCCTTGGCGACGCGCGCTCGACGGGGCGGAGTAGCTCAGCCGGTTAGAGCAGCGGAATCATAATCCGCGTGTCGGGGGTTCGAGTCCCTCC
>PPFU01017002.1_pt1 | contig 18080 bp, 14 predicted proteins | sample 1535991 | NCBI WGS metagenome assembly PPFU01 (sample SAMN04901290, study PRJNA319586) | Hypolithon metagenome, whole genome shotgun sequencing project. | isolation source: Antarctic Hypolithon | place: Antarctica: Miers Valley | collected 2014
ACAAGGTGATCAAGACCATGCGCGACACCGGCCGCGACATGCAGGACAAGTACAAGGAAACCAGCCGCGGTGGGCTGGCGGTGAACGTCATCGAGTGTTGAGTGTCGGTGCCGGCTGACGCACTGGCAATCCGCCGAAGCTCATGAAAGCCGTGCATTGAAGGGCGCGATTCCCGTTGTGGGCACCGTCCTGCTGCCCTGCGGCGCGCTTATCGAAACAGGCTGAGGACGTCATCCAGCAGCGCTGCCGCAGTGACTTCGGCGCCGGCGCCAGGTCCCTGGATCAGCAGTGGCTGCTGCGGATACCGGTCGCTGTGGATTGCAACGCAGTTGTCCGTTCCGGTGCCCACGCTCAAGGGGTGGTCCGCTGGCAGCGCGACCAGCTCGGCATGGGCCGATCCGGCGTCGACGCGTGCAATGAAACGAAGCGAGGTTCTCGACGCTCGCGCCGCGGCCAGGTGCTCGGCCAGCGGCGGGTCCAGCTCGACCAGGTGCGCATCCACTTCCGATGCGGGCAGGCGCGCCAGGGACATGGGCACCAGCGAACCGACACGTAGCCGGTCCGGCGGTACTGCGATGCCGGCGGCGCGGGCCAGGATCTGCAGCTTGCGCCGCACGTCCTCGCCCGACAGGTCGATGCGTGGATCGGGTTCGGTGTAGCCGGCCAGGCAGGCCTCGCGCACCAGCGCCGAAAACGGCCTGCCGCCATCGAACCGGTTGAACAGCCAGGCCAGCGACCCCGACAGCACCCCTTCGATCCGATGGATGCGATCTCCTCCTCGAACCAGCGCGCGCAGGCTGCTCAACAGCGGCAGACCCGCGCCGACGGTGGCGCTGTCGCCGTAGCGCGCTCCGGTGCGTGCCTGCGCGTGGACGATCGACGCCGCGCGCGAGTCGTCCGCGCCCGAACCCAGCTTGTTGGCAGTGACCACGTGCACCCCGCGCGCCAGCCACCGGGCATGCCAGTCGGCGACGCTGTCGCTCGCGGTCGCATCAACCATGATGTCGCCGCAGCGCAAGGCTTCGGCTTCCGCCCACGGCGGCGGTCCGTCCAGGCCTTCCCGCGCCACTGCATTCGCAGAATCGAGTGCGGTGCCCGGCCCGCTCTGGCAATAGTCGAGGGCGCGCGAGTTCGCGAGCCATGCAAAGGCTGGAACCGCAATGCCGTCCTGCTGCAGGCGCCGGTGACGCGCCACGAATGCTTGGCCCACCACGCCGGTTCCCAGCAGCGCAAGTCGCGGCGCCGGCAGCGAGCGTCTTGCCGTGCTGATTCGAGTTACGCCATTCACGCGTCGACCGCATCCCGCGCAGCGGCTTTCGAAGCTACCTTGCCCGCACACTGAGCACGCTCCAGACCAAGTGCGAGGTCCGAAACCAGGTCCTGCGTCGATTCGATGCCCACCGACAGCCGCAGCAGCCCATCGGAAATCCCGGCGCGCGCCCGCGCCTCCGCCGTCATCGCCGCATGGGTCATGGTGGCCGGATGCGCGATCAGGCTCTCGACGCCGCCCAGTGATTCGGCCAGGGTGAAGTAGCGCAGGCCATCGACGAACGCCCGCACCGCCGCTTCGCCGCCGTGGAGTTCCACGCTGAGCATCGCGCCAAAACCCTTCTGCTGGCGGGCCGCCAGTGCATGTCCCGGATGTGATGGGAGTCCGGGGAAATAGACTTTAGATACCGCCGCGTGCCCGTCGAGCAGGGCGGCGATGGACAGCGTGTTCTCCTGGTGTACGCGTAGCCTTGCATCCAGGGTGCGCAGCCCGCGCAGGGTCAGGAAACTGTCGAACGGGGAACCGGTTATGCCCAGCGCATTGGCCCACCATGCCAGCTGCTCGTGGTGCGCGGCGTCACGCGCGACCACCGCGCCACCGACCACATCGCTGTGGCCGTTGATGTACTTGGTGGTGGAATGCAGCACCACGTCGGCGCCGAATTCCAGCGGCCGCTGCAGCGCCGGCGAGAGGAAGGTGTTGTCGACCACGGTGAGCGCGCCGGCCTTGTGCGCCGCTTCGATCACGAAGCGCAGGTCGGTGATGCGCAGCAGCGGGTTGGACGGCGTTTCGATCAGCACCAGGCGCGGCGACTGCGCCAGCGCCTCGGCCAGTGAACGCGGGTCGGTGAGGTCGGCGGTGATGAGCTCGAAATGACCCTTCCCTGCCAGCGCATTGAACAGCCGCCAGCTGCCGCCATACGCGTCGTGCGGCACCACCAGACGCTCGCCGGGCTGCAGCAACGCGGTGAGCACCAGGGTGATCGCGGCCATGCCGGTGGACGTGATCACCGCGCCGGCGCCGCCTTCGAGCTCGGCCAGCGCGTCGGCCAGCAGGTCGCGCGTGGGGTTCCCGCTGCGGGTGTAGTCGTACTGACGCTTCCGGCCAAAACCCTCGAAGCTGAAATTGGACGACAGCACGATTGGCGGCGTCACTGCACCGTAGGCGGTGTCGCGGTCGATGCCGGCACGCACCGCGGCGGTGGCGGCGCTACAGGTGGACTCGCTCATACGGTGGCTCCAGTGGGGTCGTCGCAGGTTTCGGAAGTGCGGATGTCGCGTGCAGCAGCGCCCAGCGCGCTGGCGAGGACGGCATCGATGCGGTCGGTCTCCTTCAGGAATGCGTCGTGTCCGTAGGGCGAACGCAGCACGCGCAGTTGGCCACGCGTGCCCAGCCCTTCCACCAGCGCGACCGAATCGGCAAGCGGCACCAGCCGGTCGCCTTCGACGGCGACCACGGTGGTCGGCACTGCCACGTCCGCAGGTTCGATGCGGTGCAGGTCGATGGACTCGGAGAGGCGCAGATAGGCCGTGACGGGCGTGCGTGCCACGTACTGCGCGCCGGCCGCGTCCAGGTAGTCCTCGGCCGCGCAGCGCACCCGCCCGTTGATGATTTCCGGTGCGGCGTCGAAGCGTTCGCCAAATTCCTCGGGAGTGCGGTAGCTGAGCATCGCCAGCTGCCTGGCCAGCGAAAGGCCCTGCGCATCAGCGCACTGCAGCTGCCCCAGGGCCACGGCCCTGCGCTGCAGCGCTCGCCACGCGGCAGCGTAGGGATGCGCGCGGTGCGCACCGCTGACCGCCACCAGGGTGCGCAGCCGGGTCGGGTGCCGTGCGCCAAGCTGCAGGCCCACCAGCGCACCGTAGGAATAGCCCACGAACGCATCCAGCGTCTGTATCCGAAGTGCATCGAGCAGCGGCACGATGGCGTCGGCCTGGTCGGTTGTGTCGATGGGGACGTCGAGGTCTCCATCGGCACCGATGTAGTCGATTGCAAGGATGCGCCGCTGCCGGGGATCCAGGGTGCGCCCTGGCCCAGGCAGCGCGTTGGCCCAGCCTGGTTCGGGAAACGCCTCGCTGGCTACGACGTGGCGATGGGCCGAAATTCCTCCCGCCACGAGCACCACCGGAAGCCCGGCGGCGCCGATCAGTTCGTAGCGCACGCGGGACTGGATGCGGCCAGCGTGGCGGAGGTCGAGGTCGATGCCGATTTCCCCACGCACTGTCGGCGACGCAGAGGCAGCAGCGTCGTAGAAGAAATGGGACGTCGCTGCGGGCGCGACATGCTGCGGGGTGGTCACGAAACTCATGGCGGCATCCGGAAAGGAAACGGAATCACGACCATCGAGCTTCGCGGAGCCCGGCGTTCGCCCATGCAGCGCGCACGGGACGAACCATCTTTCGGCGGACGCTGGCGTCCCCGCAGGATTTGGCACCTGGGCAGCGATTTCGCGCCGCCTGGCTGCCCCGGCTTCAAAGGGCCTGTCCCTCTGCCGGTCTCGATGGTGGAGCCAGACTGCATCCCCTTTTAGAAAATGTCAATCTCTTTATGCGCATGAAGCGATATATGTTGCGGGTCGCAAGTCGCGTGGTGCTTCACGCATACTTCTGGAATGCGAATAAACCCCTTAATCGGCGCCGCCTGCCTGGCGCTGCTGTCCGCGTGCGCCACGACGCCACGTGCCGTAGCTCCTGCGGCAACGGCGGCCGCACCCGTCGTCGACGCGGTCATTGCCGAGGCCTGGATTTCGTCCGAGACACCGGCCGAAGAGCTCGATTCGCTGGCGGTCTGGCCTGCACCCGACGGGCGGACCCTGCTTATCGCCAGCGGCAAGTCCAGCAACGCGCTGTCGGTGTACGACGGCGACACCGGCGATCGCCTTCATACCGTGGGCGGCCCCGGCAAGGGCCCGCTGCAGTTCAATCGTCCCAACGGCGTGGCCGTCTTCGGCGACCTGCTGTTCGTGGTGGAGCGCGACAACCGCCGCATCCAGGTCCTGCAGCTGCCTGAATTCGAGCACCTTCACTCGTTCGGCGAAGACGTCCTGCAGGTGCCGTACGGGGTATGGCTGCACGAAACCGCGCCCGGGGTGCTGGAGCTGTTCGTCACCGACAGCTTCATGGCCAACTTCCGCACGCGCGAAGTGCCGCCGATGCGCATGCTGGACCAGCGCGTCAAGCGCTTCGAGGTCCGCCTCGGCGCCGATGGCAGCGTGGAGCCACGCTATCTCGGATCGTTCGGGGACACCGGCGAAGCAGGCGCGCTGCGCATGGTCGAGTCGATCGCCGGCGATCCGGCCAACGACCGGCTGCTGATCGCCGAAGAGGATCAGCGCGTGGGCTCCACCCTGCGCGCCTACACGCTCGACGGTCGCTACAGCGGCCGCAGCCTGCCTGCGTTCACCGGCGACGCCGAGGGCGTTGCACTGTGGGCGTGCGACGCTGCGAACGAAGGCTACTGGATCGCGGTCGACCAGCTGCGGCCTACGGTGTTCCGGGTATTCGGCCGCCGCAGCCTGGCACCGCTCAAGACTTTTTCCGGTGAACAAGTGGCGAACACCGACGGGCAGGCCCTGCACGCCGCCGGTACGGCGCGATTCCCTGCCGGGGCGCTGTACACGCTGCAGGACGACAAGGCGATCGCCGCGTTCGACCTGAGGGACGTGGTCAAGGCGCTGGGCCTGTCGGAGCAATGCGTGCGATGAGCACACCGCGGGGCCGGCTGCTTCCTGCCCTGCTGGTGGGCGGGTTTCTGCTCTCCTCCGCGCATGCCGATGCCGCACGCCTGTACTGGTGGAAGGACGGCTACGGTAATGCGCAGCACGCCGACCAGCCGCCGCCGGTCGCAGAGTTTGCCGTCACGCGTTTCGGCAATCCGGTCGGCGCACTGGTGAAGCTGCGCCTCGAGGCCAGCGGTACTGGCTATCGGGCGTACGCGGATAATTCGATGCACGGGCCGGTGCAGGTGGCGTTGCGCTTCAAGCAGCAGCACAACGTCAGCGCGCGCCCCACCCTGCCCACCACCATCCTGGTGCCTGCGCGCAGCAGCGTGCTGGTGGCGACGCTTGCCATCAGCGATCCGATGGGCGGCGACAGCTTCGAGCTGCTGCTCGATGCCCTGCCTGGCGATCCCGGGTCCAGGCCCCGGGACCACGACTACCCCCTGCCGTTCGACCATGCGCAGGTGCGGGTCGGCCAAGGGCCTGGCGGAAGTTTCAGCCACAGTGACCTGCAGAACCTGCACGCGATCGATTTCGCCCTGCCCGAAGGCACGCCCATAGTGGCCGTGCGCGAAGGCGTGGTCATGCAGGTCGAGGCGGATTTCGACCGCGCCGGCCTCAGCCTGGAAAAATACGGTGGGCGCGCCAACTTCATCCGCATCGTCCACGACGACGGCAGCATGGCGCTGTACGCGCACCTGCAGCCTGAAGGCGTGCAGGTGCGCGTCGGCCAGCGCGTGCGCGCCGGGCAGCGCATCGGGCTCTCCGGCAACACCGGCTTCAGCACCGCACCGCACCTGCATTTCGTGCTCCAGGCCAACCGCGGGATGCGCCTGGAGTCGATCCCGGTGCGCATGTTCGGGCCGATGGGCGAGCTGAAATTCCCCACACTGATCACGCACGCCCAACGACAAAGCCCGGCACCGATCAGCACCGCGCCATGAAGCAGGGCCGCGCGCCGCTATAATTGCCGGCTCCCACCCAGTCCAGACGCCCCCGCGGGCATCCCCGTCATGTCCGAAGTCGCCTCCGAAGCCGCGCGCCGCCGCACCTTCGCCATCATTTCCCATCCCGACGCCGGCAAGACCACGCTGACCGAGAAGCTGCTGCTGTTCGGCGGCGCGATCCAGATGGCCGGTTCGGTCAAGGGCCGCAAGGCTGCGCGCCACGCCACCTCGGACTGGATGGCGCTGGAAAAGGAGCGCGGCATCTCGGTCACTTCCTCGGTGATGCAGTTCCCCTACGAAGGCCGCATGGTCAACCTGCTCGACACCCCCGGCCACGCCGACTTCGGCGAGGACACCTACCGCGTGCTCACCGCCGTGGACTCGGCGCTGATGGTGATCGACGTGGCCAAGGGCGTGGAGGAGCGCACCATCAAGCTGATGGAGGTGTGCCGCCTGCGCGACACCCCGATCATGACCTTCATCAACAAGCTCGACCGCGAAGGGCGCGACCCGATCGAATTGCTCGACGAAGTGGAGAGCGTGCTCGGCATCCAGTGCGCGCCGGTGACCTGGCCGATCGGCATGGGCTCGCGGCTGAAGGGCGTGGTCCACCTGGTCAGCGGCGAAGTCCACCTGTACGAGCAGGGACGCAACTTCACCCGCCAGGATTCGACCATCTTCGCCTCGCTGGACGACCCTGCCCTGGCCGAGCGCCTCGGTGCCCCGCTACTGGCCGAACTTCGCGATGAACTGGAGCTCGTGCAGGGCGCCTCGCATCCGTTCGACCTGGACGCCTACCGTGCCGGCACGCAGACCCCGGTGTTCTTCGGCTCTGCCGTGAACAACTTCGGCGTGCAGCCGCTGCTGGACTTCTTCGTCGAGCACGCGCCGCCGCCGCAGTCGCACGAGACCACCACGCGCACGGTCGAGCCGACCGAACCCAAACTCAGCGGCTTCGTGTTCAAGATCCAGGCCAACATGGACCCGATGCACCGCGACCGCGTCGCCTTCATGCGCGTGTGTTCGGGGCGCTTCGTCGCCGGCATGAAGAGCCTGCACGTGCGCACCGGCAAGGAAGTGAAGCTCGCCAACGCGCTGACCTTCATGGCCAGCGACCGCGAGATCGCCGTCGAAGCGTGGCCGGGCGATGTCATCGGCATCCACAACCACGGCACCATCTCCATCGGCGACACCTTCACCGAAGGCGAGGCCATCAGCTTCACCGGCATCCCCAACTTCGCGCCTGAACTTTTCCGGCGTGCGCGCCTGCGCGATCCACTCAAGCTCAAGCAGCTGCAGAAAGGCCTGGCGCAGCTGAGCGAAGAAGGCGCGACCCAGTTCTTCCGCCCACTGATGAGCAACGACCTGATCCTCGGTGCCGTCGGCACGCTGCAGTTCGAAGTCGTCGCCTATCGGCTCAAGGACGAATACAGCGTGGACTCCAGCTTCGAGCAGGTCGGGGTGGTGACCGCGCGCTGGATCCGCTGCGCCGATGCGAAGAAGCTCGAGGAATTCCGCGACAAGAACGCCACCAACCTGGCCCTGGACGCCGCCGGCGAGCTGGTCTACCTGGCGCCGACGCGGGTCAACCTGCAGCTGGCCCAGGAGCGCGCGCCGGACGTGCAGTTCCTGGCCACGCGCGAACATGCGCACAGCGTGGGGCTGGACTGAGTCCGCAGCAGCGAATTCTCCATAGCCACAACCACTTCCGTCGCGCCCTGCGCGGCACAGGAGGTGCGGCCGGTGCGAATGTTCCTGCAGGCGCTGGTCGCAGCCTTCGAAGATCGACTTGATCCCATCGGTGGCGTCCTGCCAGCCCATGTCGCGTCGCCTGTGGCCGATGATCGTCCCGTTCACGATTCCCGGGTGTCTATGATGGGGGGCGTCCTCACAACCCCCACCTGACCGATGACGACCGACCCGCGCGCCGCCGCTGACGAATTGGCCAGTGCCTGGACCCATGGACTCGGGGCCGTCGCCGCGCTGGCCGGGGGCGCGGTGCTCGTCGTCCTGGCCGCGCTGCACGGCGACCGCTGGCAGCTGGCTGCGGCCATCGTTTTCGGCGCCAGCCTGCTGGCCCTGTACGTCGCCTCTACCCTGTACCACACGGTGAAGCATCCGGTGGCCAAGGGGCGGCTGAAGGTCTTCGACCACTGCGCAATCTATGTCCTGATCGCCGGCACCTACACCCCGTTCACCCTGATCGGACTGCGTGGACCCTGGGGCTGGGGCCTGTTCTCGGCGATCTGGGCCCTGGCCGCGGCCGGGGTGGTGTTCAAGCTGTTCTACACCGGGCGCTTCAAGCGCCTGTCCACCGCCATCTACATCGCCATGGGCTGGCTGGTCATCGTGGCGATCAAGCCGCTGCTCGAGTCGCTGGACCGCTGGACCCTGGGCTGGCTGGTGGCGGGCGGGCTGTTCTACACCCTGGGCACCTTTTTCTACCATCGCGACTCGATCCGCTACTCGCACGCGATCTGGCACCTGTTCGTGATCGCCGGCAGCGTGTGCCACTACATCGCAGTCACCGCACAGGTACTGCTGCCCCGCCTCGGGTAGCTGCCTGGCCTGTGCAGGGCGCCGGAGGTTCGCACGCTTCCAACACCACGCGCCTATATTGCGGCATGGCCACCGAATCAAACGCTCGACCGTTCCACCGCCGGATGCCATCGCGTCCTGTCCTGGCCATCCTCGCGGCGGTGCTGCTGGCGCTGCTGGTGCTGCTGTTGCTGTTCGAATGGAACTGGTTGAAGGGTCCGCTGCAGCGCACCGTCGAAGCCCGCACCGGCCGTGCGTTCGTCATCGGTGGCGATCTCGAGGTGGACCTGGGGCGCATCACGACCATCGCCGGCGACGAGCTCAGCTTCGGCAACGCCAAGTGGTCGAAGCAGTCGACCATGGCCACGGCGGACCGTGCCGAACTGGATATCGAGCTCTGGCCGCTGCTGCTGCAGCGCGACTTGCGCATTCGCGAAGCGCGTCTTTCGCAGCCGGACCTGCGGCTTGAGACAGGGCCCGACGGCAAGGGCAACTGGGTGTTGAAGGAGTCCTCGAACAAGGACGAGTCGCTGCCGCTGAGCCGCCTCTGGATCGACGACGGCCGCCTGCGTTACGCCAACGCCGCCAAAAAGACGGACATCGATATCAGCGTGAACAGCGCCGCGCCGGAGCGCCGCGACGCCGCCGCGCCGATCGACATCGAGGGCAAGGGCCGCTGGACCGGCAACGCATTCAGCATCGTCGGGCGCGCCGAATCGCCACTGGCGCTCAGCAACACGGAAGAGCCCTATCGCATCGACATGCGTGCGCAGGCCGGCCCGACCAAGGCGCACGCCCGCGGCAACCTGGTGAACCCGTTCCAGTGGCGCCGCTTCGACCTTCAGCTCGAACTCTCGGGACAGGATCTTGAAGACCTGTATCCGCTCACCGGCCTGGCCGCACCGCAGACGCCGCCCTATCGGTTCGACGGACGCCTGAGCCGCGACAACGACGTCTGGCGCTACCGCGAATTCAGCGGCGTGGTGGGCGACAGCGACCTGGGCGGCTCGGCCGAGTTCGACGTCGGCAGCGAGCGCCCGAAGCTGACCGCCAAGCTGGCCTCCAAGCGCCTGGACCTGGACGATCTTGCAGGATTCCTGGGCGCGCCGCCGCAGACCGGCGGCACGGAGGCAAGCAACGCCAAGGGAGCCGCGCAGTCGCGGCAGCTGGCCAGCAGCTCGAAGCTGCTGCCGCGGCGGAAGTACGACCTGTCCCGGCTCCGCGCCATGGATGCGGACGTGCGGCTCACGGCGGCGCGCATCGACGCGCCGACGCTCCCGATCGACGACATGGACGCGCATCTGAAGCTCGATGCAGGGGTGTTGCGGCTGGAGCCGCTGAACTTTGGCGTTGCCGGCGGTGATGTGCGTTCCACCATCCGCATGGATGCGCGGGAGGACACCATCCGCACCCGGGCCGACATCACCGCCCGCAAGCTCGATCTGTCGAAGCTGTTCCCGACCGTCGAACTCAGCAAGGATGCCGTGGGTCGCGTCGGTGGTCACGTGGCGGTGAGCGGTTCGGGCAACTCCATCGCCGCGATGCTCGGGAGCGCAGACGGTGAAATCGCGCTCGGAATGGGCCCCGGCCGCATCAGCAACCTGCTGATGGAACTGGCCGGCCTCGACGTCGCCGAGGCCCTGAAATTCCTGCTGACCAAGGACCGCACCGTTCCGATCCGCTGCGCCTTCGGCGACTTCGCGGTGAAAAACGGGGTCATGGCCTCGCGCGCCCTGGCCTTCGATACCGCCGACACCATCATCATCGGCGAGGGCCGGATCAGCCTCAAGGACGAGACCTTCGACCTCGAACTGCGGCCGCGGCCCAAGGACCGCAGCCTGTTCGCGCTGCGCTCGCCGCTGGTGCTTGGCGGCACCTTCAAGGATCCGTCATTTCGCCCGGACATGAAGCGGCTGGGGCTGCGCGGTGCCATTGCCCTTGCACTCGGCAGCATCGCGCCGCCTGCGGCCCTGCTGGCGACCATCGAACTGGGCCCGGGCGAAGACAGCGGCTGCGGCGGGCGCTACGCCAAGTAGGCCCCGATCAGCTGGCGATGTAGCGCTGCAGCTGTTCCAGTTCGGCCTGCTGGTCCTCGATCTTCGCCTTGACCAGGTCGCCGATCGAAATCACGCCGACCACCTGCCCGGCCTCCATCACCGGCAGGTGGCGGATGCGACGGTCGGTGACCACCTGCATGCAGCTGTCCACGTCGTGGTCGGGGCCCACGGTGATCACGTCGGCGGTCATGATGTCGCGCACCGGCGTGTCCGAAGACGAGCGCCCGTGCAGCACGATCTTGCGCGCGTAGTCGCGCTCGGAAACGATCCCGACCAGTCGCCCGGACTGCATCACCAGGACCGCACCGACCTCTTTCAGTGCCATCAGCTTGATGGCCTCGACGACCGCGTCATCCGGGCCGACCGAAACAACCTCAGGCCTCTTGCTGGCCAACATCTGCCGTACGCTGCGCATCGATGTCTCCGGTTTCGATGGATCGCGGCTCCGAGGATACTCCTCCCAAAGCGGGTCGCCATTCATCGACCAGGTACAGCGGGCGCTGTTTCATTTCCTCGTACATCCGCCCCAGGTACTCGCCAATCAATCCCAGCGCGATCAGCTGCGTGCCGCCAAGGAACAGGATCACCACCATCATCGTCGGCCAGCCAGCCACGGCGTCTCCGTAGAGGGCGAACTTGATGATGATCCAGATCGCGAAAACGAAGGCGACCAGCGCGGCCATCAGGCCAAGGTACGTGGCCGCGCGCAGCGGTGCGGTGGAGAAGCTGGTGATGCCTTCCAGCGCGAAATTCCACAGCTTCCACAGCCCGAACTTGCTGTCCCCGGCCAGGCGCGGCTCGCGCCTGTAGGGGATGGCCACTTGGCGGAAGCCGACCCAGCCGAACAGGCCCTTCATGAAACGGTGGCGCTCGCGCATCTGCCGCAGCGCGTCGAGCGCGCGCGGCGATAGCAGCCTGAAGTCGCCGGTGTCGGCCGGTATCGGAGTCTTGGACAGCCGGCCGATGACCCGGTAGAAGCCCGCCGCGGTGGCACGCTTGATCCAGCTTTCGCCCTCGCGCTGGACGCGGGTGCCGTGGACATCGTCGTAGCCTTCGCGCCAGCGCGCCACGAATTGCGGGATCAGCTCCGGCGGATCCTGCCCGTCTGCGTCCAGGATCAGTGCCGCCCCGCTTTCGACCTGGTCCAGCCCGGCGGTCAGCGCAAGCTCCTTGCCAAAGTTGCGCGACAGCCGCAGCAGGGAAACGTTGGGGTCCTTGCGTGCCAGACGCTGCAGCACATTCCAGGTGCCGTCGCTGCTGCCGTCATCGACATAGATCACCCTGCCCTCGATGTCGTCGAGCCGGCGCAACACGGCGGCGATCCGGGGGTGCAGCTGCGGCAGGGCCTCGGCCTCGTTGTAGGCGGCCACCACCACGGTCAGTCGGTCCTGCGTGCTCGGCATGTCAATCCAGTCCCTCGAGGTAGGCGGGGCCGCCGATCTGGCGCATCTGGCGCTGGATCCATCGTGCCCGCTTCTGCACATAGGGTCCGGGCTTCGAGACACTGTAACGCCGTGGCGCCGGCAGGACGGCCGCCAGTCGGGCGCTCTCGGCCTGCGAGAGCTGCGATGCATCCTTGCGCCAATAGCTGCGCGCGGCCGCCTGGGCGCCGTAGATCCCATCGCCGAACTCGGCGACGTTGACGTACATCTCCAGGATCCGGGACTTCGGCCACAGGATCTCCATCAGCAAGGTGTACCAGGCTTCCAGTCCCTTGCGTATCCAGCTGCGGCCGGACCACAGGAACAGGTTCTTGGCCACCTGCTGGCTGGCCGTGCTGGCGCCGCGCACCTTGCGCCCCTTGGCGTTGTCGGCACGGGCTTTCTCTATCGCCTTGAGATCGAAACCGTCATGGCGGGCGAAATTCTGGTCTTCGGCGGCGAGCATCGCCAGCGGCAGGCTTGGCGAGATGTCCTGCAGGGCTCGCCAGTCGTAGGCCACCCTGAAACTCCAGTCACCCGAACCCCATGCCTCGAGCTGGCGCGCGAGCATGAAAGCCGAGAACGGGGGGTCCACGAAGCGCAACACGATGACCTGCACAGCGCTGGCGGCCATGAACAGGAAAGGCAGGGCGAGCAGCCAACGCAGCCACCTGCGCGGGCGTTTGCCAGCAATCCTTGCCATCAGCCGCCGGCCCTGCGCTTGACCACTCGCCGATGTGTCCCCATGTCGTTGTGCCCTGCGCGATCGCGGCAGACATTATGCCCCTGCCCGCCCACGCGACGCCGCGCCCATCCAGGAACCGAAAATGCAAGACAGTGCAAACAACCAGCAGATCCGATTCCTGCTGCCCCAGGCAGGCGTACGTGGCGTGGCGGTCGAACTGAGTACCGCGTGGCACGACATCCAGGGCCCTGCCGAGTACCCGCCCCGGGCCAGGGCGCTGCTGGGGCAATCCTGTGCGGCCGCAGCGCTGTTCACCGGCCACGCCAAGGTCAATGGGCGCCTGTCCCTGCAGCTGCGCAGCCAGGGAGCGCTGCGCACGCTGTTCGCCGAATGCACGGCCCAGGGGACGCTCAGGGGCATCGTCCGGCTTGCCGACGACGCCGAAGGGGCTGACGCCCCGGCGGACCTGCGCCAGCTGGGAGATGAGGCGATGCTTGCGATCACCATCGAGAACCCCGGCCTGGACCCGCGTGAGCCGCAGCGCTACCAGAGCCTGGTGTCGCTGCACGCGGCCACCCTGGATGCCGCGCTGGAGGCGTACTTCGTGCAGTCCGAGCAGCTGCCCACGCGCCTGATCCTGGCCGCCGACGGCACACGCGCCGCCGGGCTGATGCTGCAGCGGCTGCCCGGCGACGAGGGCGACAGTGACGGCTGGGACCGAGCCTGCGCGCTGTTCGAGACGTTGAAAATCGCGGAACTGCTGGACACCGACCCAGAAACCCTGCTGCATCGGCTGTTCCACGAAGAGGGCGCCGACGTGCTCGCCCGGTGGCCACTGGCCTTTGCATGTTCATGCTCCCGCGACAGGGTCTCCGCCATGCTGGAGGCACTGGGGCCAGAGGAGGCGCGCGCGGCCCTGCAGGACGATGGGCGGGCCGAAGTGCGCTGTGAATTCTGCGGGCAAAACTATGTTTTCGAAGGACCCCAGGTTGAGGAACTTTTTTCCCGCGACACGGTCGAAGTGCCCGGCCCCGAACGCCTCCAGTAAAGTTTTCGACGCGTCAGTGGACTTGTTAAATAAACATAAACCGAATAATCTCGATTCCCCTCCAACAGGAGGGAACCTCGGGAAAGCCTGGAGCATCACACCGGCCATGAAACTGCGTTTGCCAAGCTTGTCCCTGGTCCTGCTGCTCGCCCTCGGCGTGGCCACAGGCGCCAATGCGCAGTCGAAGGCGCCGGCCACCAAGCGCGACGCCACGGTACTGCCGGTCTGGAACAACACCAGCGGCAAGGTTGAGGCGGTCCTGTTGCTCGAACCGACCGGCGAAGCCTCCGCAGGCGCTCGATGGCGTCTTGGAAGCAACACCTTGGGTGCCGCCTTCGGGCTTGAATCGGGCGACTCGCTGGGTCTGGTATGCAGCCGGAAGCCGGATATTGCGAGCAGCATCGGCAGCCTGATCAGCAACTGCGCCGTGGCCGAAATGCTGGGTGACAACGATGACGGCAGCCAGCGCGTGAGCGCGGGCGCAACGCTCTCGCGCCCCGGCGGCAAGCTCGGCCTGACCGCAGGCAGCGGCCGCGACACCCTACCCGGCTGGCTTTCCACCTACGGTGGCAGTCGCGTGGAACAGAACGACCTGGCGGTGTTTGGACAGAAAAACTTCGGCCGCCAGGGCTACGTCCGCATTGGCGGAGCGGTGGCCCGGGCACGCCTGGTTCCGATTGCGGACGTGCCGGCCATGGCCGACCGCTGGAACAGCAAGAGCCTCAGCGTCGGCGGCGGCTACGGAGCCTTCAGCGCCAACATCGTTGGCCGCGTCGTGGATGTGGCGGGCCAGCCTGGCAAGTGGGAAGGACTGGGCTTGGGCCTGACCTGGCGCACCCCGTGGAGTGGCGAGCTCACGGTGGGTGCCGACAACGTGGTGACGCGCGGCAAGAACCCGTTCTCGCCCACCACCGCCGACGGCGACGAGGGCACCGTGCCCTACGTCCGCTATGAGCAGGACCTCTGAATCTGCGGTCCATACGTCCGCGTTGCAGGAAGGACGAGCTGAGGATTAACGAAATTGGCAGCACAAGCATGGCCCTGTACGAGGCCGAACCCACCTGAAGACTCCAGGCCATGACCCTGTCGGACGTCCAGGTCTTTGCAGAGGTCCAAGCGGCGGCCAAGCATCGGCGCCTGTTGCGGCGCGCCGAAGCCTACCAGAATGCAGGTCTGACGAGCGCCGCGATCGACTCGCTGGACGCCGCACTGTCGATCCGGCCCGATGATGTCGTAACCCTGCTGCAGCTTGCCGAGTTGCAGCTGCGCGCCGGGCGGCACGACGCCGGCCGCGCCGCCGTCCACAAGGCGCTGCAGGCCCGGCTGGAAAGCCCGCAGATCGTCCTCCAAGTCCTGCAAATACTGAATCAACTCAGCGAATCGGGATTGATGGTCGAGATCGCACGGCGGTTTTCGTCCGCCATATGGAGCTCGCCACAGATTCTCACCGATGCCGCCTACGAACTGAGTCTGGTCGGGGCCAACGACCTGGCGCGGGAGTTCGCGCAAGGCGCGTTTTCCAAGATTCCCGATCATCCGCGGATTCTGGCGTTGAACGCGATGCTGGATGTGTATTTTGGCGACCTCCCAGGTGCGGCTGCCCATTCTGAAAGCTGCCTGCAGATCCTCCCTGGCAATCCGGCATCTCATTGGCTCCTGTCGCGATTGGGTCTACCTGATGCCGAACGTCGAATCGAGCGTATCCAAGCGGCGCTTGGAAAATCCCCTCCTTTGGAGGATCGGGCCCAGCTCGCTTACGCGCTGCACAACGAACTCCACGAATCAGGCCAGTACGAACGCGCCTGGGAGGCACTGGAGCACGCCTGCCGCGCGAAGCGCGGCATCTTGCACTTCGATTCGGCCGAGCAGGACAGCCTGTTCCAGGCCTTGCTAGGCTGGACGGGCGCGGAGATCGCCGTCGACGACGGCTTCGACGACGACGATGGGCTGACGCCGATTTTCATCATCGGCCTGCACCGATCGGGCACTACGCTTGCCGAACGCATCCTCACAGGCCACTCCCGGATCGCACAGGGAGGCGAGACCTATGGCGCCCGAGCCATCGTGCGCCGTGCAAGCGACCTGCATTTCCCGTCGGAACTTGATCCGCGGGCTGTGCAGGCGCGAGCCGGCTTTGACTACAGGGCGATGGGAGCGGACTACCTGCGCGGCATGGCATGGCGCGCCAATGGGTTGCCGCTCGTAACCGACAAGCTCCCTTCCAATTACTACTATGTCGGATTTCTCGCACGCGCCCTGCCACGGGCGCGCTTCATCCACTTGAATCGCGATCCGATCGACGTTGGCCTGTCCAGTCTGCGCACCCTGTTTTCCGGTGTCTGCGGCTATTCCTATTCGCAGGAGGATTTCATCGCGCACTGGCGAAACTATCGGCGCCTGATGGACCATTGGCGCAGCCTGCTGCCAGAACGCATCCTCGACGTCCATTACGACGAATTGGTCAGCGATCCTGAGGACGTCGCCGCGCGCATGGCACGTTTCTGCGGTCTGGATGTCGAACCCCGGATGGTGCAGATAGACCAGCGCAAAGACGCGGTTTCGACCGCGAGTAGCGTGATGGTCCGCGAGGGCATCCGCCGCGACAGAGGCCGACTGTGGACCAGATACGAGCGCCATCTGCAGCCCTTGATCCGGGCCTTCGGCCAGAGTGACGCCTGAGGTCGCTCATCCCACCGCAGCGTCCTGCGCTCGCGTACCGTCGCCGCCGCCGCCGTTGCAGGGCAGCACCACGTGCGGTAACCAAGGGCAACGCCAGCACCTAACCGCTGCGCTTGAGCGCGGGCTGGTCCTTGCAGCTGATCCTCAAGCGCAGACTGTGGATTCTGCAGCGGGAATAACGTTCGTTTCAAATCAATCGCTTACGTCTTGCCACGCAGCTTCGGGCCGCAGCGCGCGATGGGTACCAATCGTCCGTTGAGAAGGGGTCACCCGCGGCCAGCGCCTATTCTCACTTAGCGGTGCGACTACGGACGAGGACCGCACCGTAGCTGACGGCCGCTACCAGCAGGATCTGTAAGCTGCTGATCCGTCAGGCTTCCTGGCCCGATTTTAACAACACTTTAATTTTTCTCCGAGGCGGGCTACTATCGGCACCGGCCTTGCCGATCTTGGCGTCTTTTTGACTCCATTGGCGGGGTTCCCATGGGATTACACAAGCCACACTTGGAGAGAGAGAATGACCTTTAAGACCACCCAGCTCCGCGACGCGATTTCCTTCGCGCTCGCCGTGGGCGCCACGGCTCTTGTCGGCACTGGCGCCGCCATTGCGCAAGAAACCACCACCGAAGGACAGCAGGCCGTCACCCTCGATCGCGTCGAGGTCACCGGTTCGCGAATCAAGCGTGCCGAAATCGAAGGCGCCGTGCCCGTCACCGTCATCACCCGCGCCACCCTTGAGGCCAGCGGCGAAGTGTCCGTCGCCGATTACCTCCGCCAGACCACCTTCAACTCGTTCGGCTCGTTCCGTCCGCAGTCGGGTTCGTCGGCACAGTCCTTCGCCGGCATCAGCCTGCGCGGCCTCGGCGAGCAGCGCACCCTGATCCTGGTGGACGGGCGTCGCGCACCGATCGCGCCCAACGTGGGCCAGGGCCAGGACCTCAACTCGATCCCGCTGGCCGCAGTCGAGCGCATCGAAATCCTCACCGACGGCGCCTCGGCCATCTACGGCTCGGACGCCATCGGCGGCGTAGTCAACATCATCACCCGCAGGGACTTCAACGGCGTCGAGATCGTTCTCGGCAAGTCGTTCCCGATCCGTGAAGGCGGCGACACCGAGGAAGGCAGCGTCATCTTCGGCACCTCCGGCGAGCGCGGCCGACTGATGGGCGGCATCTCCTACGAGAACCGCGACATCATCTTCCAGCGCGACCGCGATTATTCGAAGGGTGGTGCGTCGACGTTCTCCAACAACCTGTTCGTGGCCCTTCCGGCGCCGGGCACGCTGAACGGCTTCACGCCGGGCGGCTTCTTCAGGCACCCGACCAACGGTTCCATCCTGCCGGGTCCGAATTCCTGTAATGCCCCGGGCTTCTCCACCACCGCACCGGGCCCAACTGCTCGCTGCTTCTACGACTTCACGGCGCTGGCCGCCGACGAGGCCGCGATCAGCAACCGCTCGCTGTTCCTGCGTGGCGACTACCAGATCAACGACGACTGGGCCGTCTACATCTCCAGCAACGTCGGCCGCGTGCGCTCCTTCGGGCGCTACGCTCCGGTGCCGTCCTCGCCGTTCCCCGGTGGCCTGCCGTTCCTCCCGGTCGGCTCGCCCAACCACCCGGCAGCGCGCTTCCCGGGCCAGGGCTACGACCCGACGACGCCGTACTTCTTCCGTCACCGCTTCGCCGCAGGCGGCCCGCGTGATACCGACATCGACTCCACG
>PPFU01001185.1_pt1 | contig 18067 bp, 10 predicted proteins | sample 1535991 | NCBI WGS metagenome assembly PPFU01 (sample SAMN04901290, study PRJNA319586) | Hypolithon metagenome, whole genome shotgun sequencing project. | isolation source: Antarctic Hypolithon | place: Antarctica: Miers Valley | collected 2014
GGCCCGTGCGATCACGGTGCCCTGTTCGACTTCGGCTTCCCGTCGCTCGCCGCTGGCGGCGAGCGGTCGTTCACGATCTTCTATGGCGCGTTCCTGAACCTCGACGCCGCGCGTACCGGGCTCGGCGCCGTCGGCGCCGAGGTCGCCACGTGGGCGTTCTGCGGCGCGGGTCAGAATGTCGGCGCCACCTTCGGCGGTACGTGCGCCGGCGCCGAAGGCACCACCTTCGTCTTCGGCTTCGAAGGCGTGGGCGGAGAAGTCCTCGAGCCGCCGCCGATGTCGGTGGTGCCCGAGCCGTCGACGATCGTGCTCATGGGCACCGGCCTCTTCGGGGTGCTCGGCTTCGCGCGTCGTCGCCGCCAGCAGGCCTGATTCACTGGTGGATCGCGCGGCCGGCGGGACAGCCTATCGTCCTGTCGGCCGCGCGTGCATCATCCCTCTCGTTCGCTGCCCTCCTCCATCCGGCAGGACGTTTCCGATGCTCCAGTCTCAAACTGCCGTGCGCTGCGCCCTCGGGTGCGCGGTGCTGGTGACCGTGGTCGCGTGCGACGCCGGCCCGCAATCGGCGCCGTATGTCGCTCCGACTCCCGGAACCGTCTACGACTACGGCCAGTTCACCAATACCATCACCGCCGCCGATGGCTGGCGCGTCCGTTTCAGCGACAACCAGGGGCGACAGGCAGAGCGCATCGGCGTCTTCCTGACCGGTGACGTCGAGGAGCCCCTGCAGGTCGAGGCCGCCGCGCTGGACAGCCTCTGGCCCTTGGAGCCCGGACGCGAAGCTGCCTTCGAGACGAAGCGCGGGCCCGAAGTGTGGCGATGGGAGTTGCGGGTGACGGAAGGCGAGGAGATCACCGTTCCCGCCGGCACCTTTCAGACGCTGCTCGTGCAGGGCGTCCAGACGCCCGAGTTGGTGCGCAACCCGCAGGCTGCGGCCACAGTCGCCTACAGCTGGTGGTACGCGCCCGAGATCAATTCGGTCGTGCGCTATCGCACGACGTACATGAGCGGACCCGCGCAGGGTCGCGTGGTCGAAGGCGAGCTTCGCGGCATCACCGCCGCCGCCGCGTCCGGCAGCGCCGCTCGACCGGCGGCTGACAGTGCAACCCCGCCGTCGGCCACGCCCGGCGTCTAGTACTAGGGACTAGGGGACGCTCTGCACATGTATGGCGGATCGCGCTCTGTGGGCTTCGGGGCGAGTCCTCCGTACCGGTACGGGCCGCGTCAGGCGCCGAGTGATACGCTGCGAATGAGCGCATGATCCGTCGGCGCGTCGTTGGCGCGGTTGCTCCGCCAAACGCCCGCGCTGATCGTCGCCGCGATCGCATCGACGTGCGGCGTGAGATCGCGCCGCGCCAAAGCATGTACGTCAAGATCGGCGCGGATAGGCGCGTTGCCACACGCGATGTCGAACCTGGCGCCGCCGACGGACGCGCGGCGCGATAGGCGGCCACGCCACCGATCGCCATGACATACTCCACATGGCCGTCGGCCGTGAGCGCGGGACGGGAGGCCCGGGAGGCCACGTCGCGCAGCTGCCCGAGCATTCGCTCGTCGTGATCGCGGACGATGGCGATGTTGAGGGGGTGAGTTCGGGCGCAATGGCGGGGATGTGGAGTGAACAGTGTGAGCGCGAGGTTCGGACCGTCGGCGATTCTCCGACGCCACGCCGGCGTTTGGCCGCTCGCATCGGGTCGACCGCCTGTACATCTTGCACCGACCGCCCGCGATCGCCGCTGATCGCCGCCCGCACTTTCTGGAGCGCGTCCCATGTCCACGCCAATCCTCGTTCCGCTCGACGGCTCCGACTTCGCGGCCCAGGTGCTCCCGTTGGCCCGAGCGGTGGCACAGCGCATGAAGGCCGCGATCCACCTGGTCTCGGTCTATCAGTCGGTGGTGATCGAGGCGGCCGGCCTCGACGTGCCCGGCTACGATCGGGGATTCGACGATGAGCAGCGCGCCGCGCTGGCAAGCCGCCTCCGCGCCACGGCGCTCGAGATGCAGCCCGCGCTGCCACACGGTGTCACCCACGCCACCGTCGATGCCGACGCGGTCGACCAGGCGATCCTCCAGGAGGCGGAGCGGATCGGCGCAGGCCTGATCGTGACGACCACCCACGGCCGGGGTGGGCTGCAACGCGCCTGGCTCGGCAGCGTGGCCGATCGGCTGGTGGTTACCTCGCCGATTCCCGTGCTGCTCGTCCGCCCAGCCGAGTCGGGTGCGGCCGGCACCCCGTCGACGCCGGCGGGCTTTCGGCGCATTCTCGTTCCGCTCGACGGCACCCCGCTCGCCGAGGCGGTGCTCGGCGTCGCCGCGTCGATCGCGGAACCCGACGCGGAGTACTGTCTGCTGCGGGTCGTTCCGGTGCCCGTCACGCGGAACGATCCGGAGCAGGCATTCTGGACCCCCCTCGAACTCGACGCCATCGACGCGCGACGGGCGGAGGCCACTCGGTATCTCGAGGATCAGGCCCGCACGCTCCTCCCCGCAGGAACGACGGTGACCGTGCGCGTCGCGCTCTCGGCGTCGCCCGCGGCGGCGATCCTCGATGCAGTGCGCAGCTGGGGCGCCGATCTGGTGGCGATCAGCACACACGGGCGCTCGGGCGTGGCCCGCATGGTCGCCGGAAGTGTCGCGGACAAGGTGTACCGCGGGTCGGAGGTACCGACCCTGATCGTTCGCCCAACGAGCTGACAGGCCTCGCCGGGGGCGGGACACGGGGAACGGCCGGCTGGCGGCGCGTCTTGATGCAGCTGGCGCGCGCGCGGCCCCCCCGGGTCCGTCGCCGCTACCGGCAATGTCTCACGGCTGGTATATCGCTTGCGTGACTCGCGATGTTCACGGGCGCGACCGCCGATTCTTCGAGCGGCCGTTCCCGACCCCGCATCTCCTCAGGAGCCTCCCGGCCCCCGGGGTTTCGAAGCTTCGAGCACCATCCCGGTGTTTCCCGCACGCTTCTGAGGAGGAAGCATGCCGCGTCGTCCAATCGGCTCATGTGCGCCACGGCGCGCCCGCGCATTCTCGCGCACCTCCATGCTCGCGGTGGCGTTCGCGCTCGGCGCGGCCGCCCTGTTGCCTGACGAAGCGGACGCGCAGTACTTCGGTCGCAACAAGGTCCAGTACCAGCAGTTCGACTGGAGCATCTTCGACACCGAACACTTCGACGTCTACTTCTATCCAGCCGAGTCGCTCGCGACGCTGGATATGTCGCGTGCGGCGGAGCGGTGGTATCAGCGCCTCTCGCGGCAGATGAGCTTCACCTTCGAAAAGCGCTCGCTGATCTTTTACGCGAACCAGCCGGACTTCCAGCAGACGAACGTCATCGACGATTTTCTGAACGAGGGCACCGGGGGTGTGACGGAAGGGCTGCGCGAGCGCGTGATCATGCCGCACACGGGCTCCTACCAGGCCACCAACCACGTCCTCGGCCACGAGCTCGTCCACGTCTACCAATACGGCATCGCCAACGGTACCGAAGGCGGACTGCGGAATCTCTCGCGGATCCCGCTCTGGATGATCGAGGGGATGGCCGAGTATCTGTCGGTGGGCCAGCGGGATCCCCATACCGCGATGTGGTTGCGCGACGCCCTGCTGCGCGACGACATCCCGACGCTGGACCAGCTCACGCGAGATCCGCGCTACTTCCCGTACCGCTACGGGCAGGCGTTCTGGGCGTATGTGGGCGGGCGGTTCGGCGACGCTGCGGTGCCTGACATCTATCGTGAGGCACTGCGCGCCGGACCCGAGGCGGCGCTGCGCCGCGTGCTCGGCCGCCCCGTGGACTCGCTCTCCATGGAATGGCACGATCAGATTCGGCGCGACTACGGACCGCTTCTGGTCGGGCGTACGGCGCCGGACTCGATCGGCATTCCGGTAATCACGCAGGGCCGCCGCGATGGCGATCAGAACATCTCGCCGGTGGTGAGCCCCGATGGCCGCACGGTGGCGTTCTTCTCGAGCCGCGCGCTGTTCGGGTTCTCGCTGTACATCGCCGATGCGGAGACGGGCGACAATGCGCGCGAGCTGACTAACATCACTTCGGACGCCCACTTCGACGCACTCACCTCCCTCCAGTCTGGTGCCAGCTTCTCACCTGACGGGAGCAAGCTCGCCTTCGTGGTCCAGGCGGGTGGCCTTCAGGAGATCGATGTCCTCGACGTCGCGTCGCGTGACATCGAGCGACGCATTCAGATCGAGGGGATCGGCGCGATCTCCGATCCCGCGTGGAGCCCCGATGGCAACGCGATCGCGTTCTCGGGCAACACCGGCGGGATCAGCGATCTGTATCTCACCGACCTCCAGTCAGGGCAGACGCGCGCCCTCACGAGTGGACGAAATGCGGAGCTGCACCCGGCCTGGAGCCCTGATGGACGCACGATCGCCTTCACGACCGACCGCGGTCCAGAGACGAACTTCGGTCTGCTGACCTTCGGCCCGATGCGCGTCGGCCTGCTGGACGTCGCCAGCGGCCAGGTCGAGTTGCTCCCCTCCTTCCCGGACGCCAAGGTCATCAATCCGCAGTTCTCGCCTGACGGGCAGGACCTCTTCTTCATCTCTGATCGCGACGGGTTCAGCGACGTCTACCGTCTCTCCCTCGCGACGCGGCAGCTGTACCGCGTGACCGAGGTCGCGACGGGGATCAGTGGTATCACGGCGCTGTCGCCGGCGCTGTCGGTTGCGGCGCAGACGGGGCGCATGCTCTTTTCCGTCTTCTCGGAGGCCGGCTACAGCATTCGCCGCCTCGAGGCGTCGGAAACGCAGGGAACGCCCGTCGAACCGACGATCGCCCCGAGTCTTGCCGGACTGCTGCCTCCGATCGAGGTCACCCGTCCGAGCGCCGTCGAGACGTATCTGGCGGACGCGACCACAGGGCTCCCCGCCGCGACGCTCTTCCCCGTGAAGCCGTACAACTCCAGCTTCGCGCTCGACTACATCGGGGTCCCCGGTGCGGGCGTGAGCTTCGGTGGGCCGCTCGGCACCGGCGTGGCCGGCGGCGTCGCGGCGATCTGGGGCGACCAGCTGAGCAACCGGCTCTTCGGGACCGTGGCCCAGGTGAACGGCACCGTGAAGGACTTCGGCGGGCAGCTGTTCTACACCAATCGTGAGCGGAGGTGGAACTGGGGCGCCAGCGCGGGCCGCTCGCCCTTCCTCGGCATTTTCGCGCAGTCCGGGCAGGTGGTCGAGGACGGCCAGGTGTTCGACGTCTTCGACCAGGTCATCCAGCGGCAGTACCTGGACGATGCCAGCGTGTTCATCCAGTACCCGTTCTCAACCACGCGCCGGATCGAGTTCGCCACCGGATTTCAACGCATCAGCTCCGATCTCGAAGTCGAACGCCTCTTTATAGTCGGGGGACGGGTCGTCGGGCGCGAACGCATTCAGCAGGGCGGACCGCCTGCGCTCAACCTCGGGCAGGCTTCGGTCGCGTTTGTGGGCGACTACTCGTTCTTCGGGCTCAACGGGCCGATCGCCGGTGGTCGCTACCGGTTCGAAGTCGCGCCGACACTCGGATCGCTCAACTTCCAGACGGCGCTCGCCGATTATCGCCGCTACTTCTATCCCCGGCCGTTCACGTTCGCGATTCGCGGATTGCACTACGGCCGCTATGGCAAGGATAGCGATGAGTTCCAGCAACTGCGCCCGCTCTCGCTCGGCAATCCGTTCTTCATGCGCGGCTATGAAACGTTCACCTTCGATGCCGCCGTCGAATGCACCCCGACAACCGGTACGGATCCTTTTCTCGGGGGCGGGAACTGCGCGCAGTTGACACGCCTGAGCGGGTCGCGCATCGCGATTGTGAGCGCTGAGTTCCGGATTCCGCTCCTCGGCCCGCGCCAGCTCGCCCTGTTCAATGTGCCGTTCCTTCCGACTGACATCTCGCCCTTCGTCGACGCGGGCGTGGCATGGACGAAGAACGAGAGCCCCGATTTCCGTTTCGACCGCACCACGGTCGATCGCGTTCCGGTGGTCAGCGCGGGCGTGAGTACGCGCTTCAACCTGCTCGGGTTCGCGGTGGCGGAGATCTACTACGTGTACCCGTTCCAGCGTCCGGAAAAGGGCGGTTACTTCACCTTCCAGCTCGCTCCGGCCTGGTAGGGAGCTGCATGCGGGACGCTTGGGGTACCGCGTGATCAGCGCGCTCCCTGCCTGGCACCGCCAGGCTGGTTGCCAGCTCTAGGCTCTGGTTGGGATCGGCATGCTTTCGCATCAGCCAAAGTCCAGAGCCAGGGCCCAGAGCCCACCAGCTACCGACCAGTTGTCGACTTGCGGTTTTCCGCCGTTGGCTCAAACGGGGATGGCGGCGCACCTCGGGTAGCTGCCCAATCGCAGAGGACGCAAAGAGCGTAGAGAACGGCCGCAGAGGACAGCCAAAGGTGCGACCCTCAACGCAGGCACCAGCGATCAGCCTCGCGATTGACGCCTGATTACCGGATCCTCTCGCCGCATTCAAGGAACTGCACGAGCGCTTCCTCGCGCACTTCATGGTCCACCAGCCAATCTGCCGCAACGCCGACGAGCACCGGTGGGCGGCGAAAGCGCACATAGTCGACGCGGGCGCCGAGGTCCGGCCGCCCGGCACCGGCCCGCGTGAGGCTGTCCGCACTGTTGTACGCGCGCGGGTCGCGCCAGGCAGGCGTAGCATTCGTACCATCACTCTACGCCGAATGCCGATCTGCATCGTAGAGGGCACGTCGCGCCGGAGCACGCGCTCGCGGACCTGCCACGTCTCCCCGGGCAGCCGCGAGAGCAGGAGGAAGGTCTCGCGGAGACGCACCATTCGGAGCTCGACCCAACCCGCGCGTGCCGGTCGCAGCTTGAGGTTTGACCCGCTGTTCACCGTCGACTTCGTCTCGAACACCGGCACGCCTGGCGCCTCGGCCGTCCCCGTGGTGATGAACAGCCAGTTCTCGCGGAACGGCGCCCAGTTCGCGGGAGTGGCCGATGAGGGCACCCGCGCCATCAGGCCCACCAACGACCAGGTCGCGCGGGGGAGCGAGTCGCCGCCCGACGCCGGCGCGGATCGGACCCGGGTCGTGACGTCGAAGTCGCCGGTGACCGTCTGGAAGAGGAACGGGGCGTGGTTGTCGGCGAACCATCCGCTGAGCGCCGGCTCCATGTAGAGCTCGCCGGCGGCCGTGGCGTTCACGTCGGCGCGGCGCAGCATGGTGGGCCAGCCATTTCGTTCGTGGAACCAGTGCCACCGACCATCGGCGGCCACGGTGGCGGCGCCGGAGAACTCGTCGCTCAGCGCCCCGAGCTCGTTCTCGGGCGGTTGGCTGCACACGAGCGTGGCGGGCGGGGGCGTCGCGGTCCCGAGCGCTGGCATGACGCGCCGTACGCCCCGCTCAGGCGGGGCAGTTGGGGCGGTGCCCTGGGCGTACGCCGGGGAGGCGATCAGCACGGCAAGAGCTGTAGCGCGGGCCCAGCGCGCATGGAGCGGGGGCAGGACGAATGGTGGCAGGGCCTGACGTTGGCCCGGGCACCCACACCGCACATGGGCCACCTGACCCAGGCCGGCCGTCTCGGACGCGGCCCGGGCCCATTGCGCAGGAGCGCCGCCTAGCGTCGCGCGTGCACTGCAAGCGGAATCGCGCGGGCGGGCCGGAGCGTGACCAGCGGGCGGAGGCCCACCGGATCGTCATCCATGGCGACGAGCCGCCACCGCTGCGCGATCGTCGCCAGGACGAGCACCGATTCCGTCCAGGCGAACTGCTCCCCGATGCACACCCGCGTGCCTGCACCGAAGGGGAAGTAGGCGAAGCGCGGTCGCTCACCGGACTCGTCGCCGATGAGCCACCGATCGGGATCGAAGCGCTCGGGGGCGGGGAACCAGCGGGGATCGCGATGCACGAGATACTGGCTCATCAGGACCAGCGTGTCCGCCGGGAGCAGATGATCGCGCACCCGATACGGCTTCACTGCCCGTCGCCCGAGGATCCAGGCGGGCGGGTAGAGCCGCATCGATTCGGCGACGACGGCGCGGGCGTACGGCAGTCGGCGCGCGTCGTCCGGCACCGGCCCGCGGCCGGCGAGCACCGTGTCCAGTTCGTCGTGGAGCCGCGCCTCGACGTCGGGGTGATGCGCGAGGAGCCACCAGGTCCACGTCAGGGCGTTGGCGGTCGTCTCGTGGCCCGCGAGGAAGATCGTCATGACTTCGTCGCGGACCTGGAGATCGGACATGCCGGCGCCCGGCGTGCCGTGCTCCCCCTCGTCGCGTGCGGCGAGGAGCATCGAGAGCAGATCGCCATGGTCTGTGCCATCCGCCCGGCGGTTGGCGATCATTCGCGCGATGGTCTCGTCGAGCCGCGCACGCGCCACCACGAACCGCCGGCCCGGCCCGAACGGAAGGCGATCCATCAACTCGCTGAACGGGATCACCGCTGTCGCGAACGACTCCACGGCCACCGCGACGGCGGCGCCGATCTCCGCGGCCTCGCCCTCGACGCGAGCCCCGAAAAGCGTGCGTGCGGCGATCTCCAGCGTGAGGCGCATCATCTCCCGGCCGATCTCGACGGTATCGCCGGGGCGCCATGCGTCGGTGTGCTGCCGCGTGAGGTCGATCATCGTGGCGGCGTAGCCGACGATCCGGTCGCGGTGAAAGGCGGGCTGCACCAGCCGGCGCTGGCGAAGGTGGTGTGCGCCCTCGCTCGTCAGCAGCCCCTCGCCGAGCAGGCGCTTGGCGCGCTGCAGCCCACGCCCCTTCTCGAAGCTGCGCTGGTTGGTCACCAGCACATCGCGGATGTCGTCCGGGTGCGAGAGGAGCACGACAGGCTTCGGCCCGACGCGGAAACCGAGGATGTCGCCCCACTTCGCCTTCGCGTCCTCCAAGAAGCGGAGCTGGTTCCGGAAGAGCCGCAACGGCAGCAGGCCCGGGACTGGCGTCCGCGGTCCGTCCGGCACTCGCGGGCGCTGGGGCGCGGCCGCGCACATCGTCAGGAGATCTCGAAGGCGAGGCGCAGAGTACGGCCCGGCTGCGGCAGTCCGCACTGGTCGAAGGCAGCGGCGTCGGCGATGTTGTCGAGTGCCAGCACCGTCCGAATGCGCGAGAACACCGCCGAGGGTGCGCCGACGCGCCAGCTCCGCTCTAACGTGGCGTCGGTCCGGGTCCAGGGGGCGAGTCGCTGCTCGCGGGCGAGCTCCGGATGCAGGCACCACTGCGCACCGGTGACGGCCACGCGGAGGCTGCCGCGTGAGGCAACGGGCAGCGGCGTGATCACCTCCACCGACGCGCGGATCCCCGGCTGGTGCTCGGCCCGGCGCTGCACACCATCGTTCTGATCGACAATGCGGGTGCGCTGCACCAGCAGATCACTCAGCACGGACACCCCGTGCGCACCGGTCCAGCTCCCGAGGAGTTCGAGCCCGGTGTTGGTCATCCGGTCCCGGTTCTCGCGCCGGAACTGTCCCTCGGGAGTCAGCACGCGAACGACGGCATCGGTGAGGCGCGTCTGGAACGCGGTGCCCTGCAGGACATATGGGCCCGCGACTACTGTAAGGCCCGCCTCCGCCCCGAGCAGCTGCTCCGGCTGCAGGCCGGGGTTCGGCTCGAACCGGCCCAGTGCGCCGGAGTACAGCTCCCGGAGCGACGGGGTGCGCACCCGCCGGCTGACCGCCGAATGCACGCGGACGGCATCGCTGAGCGCGCTCGTCAGGCCGACGCGCCCTCCCCAGGCGCCGATCTGCCCGATCGGTGGCTTGCGCCCGGAGCGTGGCGTATCCGCGCCGTCCCAGACGAGTCCGGCGGTGAGATCCGTTCCCGCGAGCGGGGGAATCCTAACGCTCGCTTCGGCACCCGCACTCCAGAGCCGCTGCCAGTACTCCATCGCGGGATCGCGGTCGATCTGCTCGCGGTACCGCACGTCCGCGCCGGTGACCGAGGCCCGCACGGTAGCGAAGGATCCGGCGCTGTGCTCGGCGGCCACACGCGCGGAGCGCGTCGCTTCCGTACCGCGTTCGGTGCCCTGCACGATCCGATAATCGGGGTCGCCGTACTGCTCGACCACGCTTCGGCCGCCGCTGATGCCGGCGCTTGCCGCGATCGTCCCCGATCCGAACGGCGTCGTCAGGAGCCCCGAGCTGCCGGAGAGTACCGCGAGCCCGCGACGAACGAGGGGGTAGCGCCACCAGCGAGGCTCCTCGAGGTGCAGCTCCGGCGGAACGCCGCGTTCGGCGTCGTAGCCGATCAGCGTGAGGCCGGCGGAGGCACCCCCGGGCGCGGTCCAGCGCCCCGCGAGAAAGCCGTCGGCGAGGCGAAGATCGCTGTTGGTGCGGAGGTCGCGTGCGGCCGACCCGGCGACGGCGTCGCTCTTGGCCACGCCATTCCGCGATCGCCATCCACCGCCCCCGCGTAGTTCTGCGAGTCCGCCGGCCGCCTCGCGAGTGACGCTGCCCTGGCCGCCGAACACGCCGGCACCGGTCTGATCCACGCCGGTCGTGAGGCGCCGGGCTGCGGCGGCCGGTCCGCCTCCAGCCGTGCCGCCGGCGACATCCACCTCGATGAGCCCGCCGAGCGTGTTCGGGCCGGCCAGCACGGTGGCGAGCCCCCGTGTGAGGCTCAACCGCCGCGCACCGCCTAACGGTATCAGGGACGGGTCGGTCCGGTGATCCCAGCCGAGTGTCAGCGGAAGCCCGTCGACCAGCACTGCGGCCTGACGCGTCTCGGACCCCCGCAACGACAGCTCCGCCTCGCCCCGCGAGTTCTGGCGGACGAGGACGAAGGGCAGCGCGCGGAGCGCCTGCTCGAGCGTCGGAAGCGGTGCGACGCGCAGCGAGTCGAGTCTCACCTCAAGCGTCGAGGTCCCCCCGGCGACGGCCGGCGTCCGGCCGCCCGTCACGACCATCGGCTGGACGTTGGCGGGGACGGAGTCACGGCGGACCGCCGTATCCCGTGGCGTCTGCTGGGAATGCACGGCCGTAGCCGACAAGCACACCGCCATCGCCGCCGCACCGAGGCCGCGCCAAATCTGCGCCCCGCGCCGGGCGGGGAGCGCCACCTCCCGCTGGCGGGGGCAGTGTGATGGCGGGACGGGAGAATTCGGCATGCAGCGCATGGGCGGCGAGAGAGGAGCGTGTGAAAGGTACGTCCAACGCGCCTGCGATGTTGCGTGGAGCGTGCCCACGGGTGCGCTTCGCCCGTGGGACACGCGTCCCACGGAGCCGTTGAGCCAGGCCAACCCCCGAAACCAATCGGCCGGCAGTGCCGTACGCCCCACACGTCCGGTCAATGCAAGTAATTACATCCTGCGTGCAAGTGTTTACTTGCATTGGTGATCGAGTGCCGGTAGCTTCCGCCCCGATGATTAGCCGACAGAAGCTTCTCGACGCCGCGATTCGCGTCTATCAGGCCCACGGATTCCGCGGGGCCACCACGCGTCGTATTGCGGAAGAGGCGGGGGTCAACGAGATCACGATCTTTCGCCTCTTCGGGTCGAAGGGGGCGCTCATCGAGGCGGCCATACAGGCCGAGGTCGCGGACACGCCTGAGACCGCCGCACTGCCCGCCACACCGGCGCACCCCGAGCGGGAACTCACCGCGTGGTGCGCGCTGCAGTACGCGGGAATCCGCGAGCGGCGCTCTCTCATTCGCAAGACGATGAGCGAGGCCGACGAGCGGCCCGAGATTCACCCGTGTGGCACTGGCGAGGCCGAGTGTGCCGCACATGAACTGAAAGGTTACATCGGACGACTGGCGCGGCACGGGTGGATCACGTTTGATGATCGGCGGGGACGTTCGCGTGAGGAATACATCACCGCGGCCGCCAGCATGCTGATGGGTGCGATCTTCGCCGACGCGATGGGTCGCGACTTCATGCCCGAGATGTACCCCGAGCCGGCGGACCGGGCGCTGGTGCTCTATGTTCGTCTCTTTCTACGCGGCGTCGGCGTAGTTCGAGTGAGTGATCGAGCGCGCGTGCGTCTGATTCCGTCCTCATGATCTCCGCGGTCCAGGTATCCACCATGACACCATCTCCGGTTCGCCGGTTCATCGTGCGCGTCAGGCACGGCGCGTTCGCCGTGCTGCTGCTATTCGTTGGCGCTGCGACGCCCGCGCTGGCGCAGCGCCCCATGACGCAGGCACAGCCGCGCGCGCTCTCGCTCGAGGAAGCCGTCGGGCTGGCCGAGCTTCAGTCGGAAACGCTACGCATCGCGCAGGCCGGCATCACGCGGGCTCGCGGCCAGCGGGCACAGGCACGCTCGGGCTACTTCCCGCAGTTGAGTGCCACGGCGAGCTATCAACGTCAGTTGCAGAATCAGTTCGCCTCGATCACTGACCGATTCGGGGACGGAAGCGATCCCGACGCGCCGCCGGCCGACACGGGCTCGACTGGTGGTGGGCTCGCGGACAGCCCCATTACCCGCATCTTCGCGTCCGAGAACACCATCGTGCTCGGCCTGAACTTCTCGCAGAACATCTGGACGGGCGGCCGGCTGAGCGCGCTGAGCCGTGCGGCGCAGGCCGGTGAGCGTGCGGCGGACGTCGAGCTGATCGCGCAGCGCGCGCAGCTTCAGCTGGACGTCGCCCAGTCCTACTACGATGCGCTGCTGGCCGATCGGCTGGTGGCCATTGCGGAGTCCTCGCTCGTTCAAACGGAGCGGACGCTGCGTCAAGCGCAGCTGGCGCGTCAGGTGGGCACGCAGTCCGAATTCGATCTGCTGCGGGCTCGTGTCACGCGCGACAATCAACGCCCGTCGCTGATCCAGGCCCGGACGAGTCGCGACGCAGCGTATCTCCGCCTGCTCCAACTGCTCGACCTGCCACTCGATCAGCCGCTCAGCCTGACGACAGGCATCGAATCAGGGCTCGTACCGGTCCGGCAGCTGGCGGAGGCGCCCGTTACGCCGACGCTCGCCGGTCAACCGGTGCAGCCCGTCTCATTGCGCGTGGAAGCGGCGGAGGTTCTCGCCGCGGATCCGATCATTCGCGCCATCGTGGATAGCGTCGCCGCGGCGACGGATACCGTCGCGATCAATCGGGCGCCGGTTCGTCAGGCGCTCGAGAACGTCGATGCGCTGGATGCGCAGTTCCGCGCCACGCGAGCCGCCCGCTATCCCGCGGTGCAGCTGCAATCGCAGTACCAGCGCTTCGCCTATCCGCCCAACCAGATCCCGGGCTGGAACGAGTTTTTCCCGAACTGGACGGTGTCGTTCGGCCTCTCGCTCCCCCTGCTGACCGGCGGGCGGATTCGCGGTGAGGAGCTGGTCGCGCAGGCCAATCTGGCCGAGGCCCGCGAGCGGCTGCGCCAGGTCGAGGAACTCGCGGCCCTTGATGCGCGGCTCTCCCTCGACGCGCTCGAACAGGCGGTGGAAGCGTACGCGGCCAGTCAGGGGACCTCGGAGCAGGCGAACCGTGCCTACGAGATCGCCGAGGTGCGGTTCCGCGAGGGAATCTCGACGCAGCTCGAGTTGGACGATTCACGCCTGCTGCTGCAGCAGGCCCAGGCGAACCGAGCGCAGGCGGCGCGCGATCTGGCCGTCACCCAGCTCCGTCTCGCGCTTCTGCGCGACCTGCCGCTCGGCTCCGTGGCCGCGTCGGCACAGGCAGGCATGCGCGCAGGGGGGATGGGCGGGGCAACAGGGGGAGCCGGCGGCGCAGCCGGCAGCAATCGCGGCGGAGCACCGCCGCAGGGCCAGGCGGCAAGCACCGCCGGCCAGTCAACGAGTGGAGTGATTCCCGGAGGGGGACAGTTGTGAAGGATCTCATTCGAAAGCAATCCGTCCACCGCGGGCTGACGACAGCGGCCGCGGCGGCGCTGTTGGCGCTGGCGGCCTGCGGCGGAGCGGGCGAAGCGGACGCGCGGGAGCAGGACGCAGCCGACGCCGCAATCAGCGTCGGGGCGGAGAACATCGCCCTGGTGGAGCGGACCACGCTGGCCGTCGGCCCGCTGATCTCCGGCACGCTGACCGCCGAGCGCTCGGCGACGATTCGCGCGGAAGTCGGGGGTCCGGTCGTGGCCGTGCTCATCGAGGAAGGGCAGCGCGTGGGATCAGGAGCGGTTATCGCCCGGATCGACGATACCGCCCTTCGCGCGCAGCTGCTCTCCGCCCGTTCCAGCGTGGCCAGCGCTACCAGCCTCGCCCAGAACGCCGAGCGTGAGTTACAGCGCGCCACCACGCTCGTGCAGGCCGGCGCGATCTCGGAACGCGACCTGGAGTCGGCGCGGACGGGGAACGACGCGTCGACCGCGCAGCTGGCGGGCGCGCGTGCACAGCTGGCCGCGGCCGAACAGCAGTTGAGCAACACGCGGGTCACCGCGCCGTTCGCGGGTGTCGTGAGTGCGCGTCCGGTCAACGCGGGCGACGTGGTCTCGCCCGGTACCGCGCTGGCGACGATCATCGCGCCCGGCGAGATGCGTCTCGATGCGTCCGTGCCTGCCGAACGTCTGTCCGAAGTCCGCATCGGCGCGCCGGTGACCTTCACCGTCAGCGGTTATCCATCGCGCCCCTTCACGGGTCGGGTTACGCGGATCAACCCGGCGGCCGATCCGACCACGCGGCAGGTGCGCATTCAGATCTCGATTCCCAACGCGGGCGGCGCGCTGGTCAGCGGGCTGTTTGCCGAGGGGCGCGTGTCGAGTGAGGAACGCGACGCGGTGGTCGCTCCGCTCGCCGCGGTGGACCAGCGCGGCATAACGCCCGTGGTCTACCGGGTAACGGGCGGAATCGTCGAGCGCGCAGAGGTACAGCTGGGTCTGCGCGACGATCAGACGGGGCGGGTCGAGCTCACGAGCGGCGTGGCCGTGGGCGATACGCTCCTTGTCGGCGCGGCGCAGGGTATCAGTGCCGGAACGATCGTTCGAGTCGGTCAGAGCAGCGACGCCGCGCCTGCCCCGTCGGCAGTACCGGCGGCCGGATCCACGACGCCGGCGACGCCGCCGGCCGCTCCCCGCCCGTAAGGAGTCGTTCGGCACGGCAGTAAGCGGCACGGCCCGCGACGCACTCACCTGGATTCAGTCATGTACATCTCCGATTTCGCCATCAAGCGACCGCTGGTCACCATCGTCTCGATGCTGGCGCTGGTCGTGTTCGGAATAGTCGCGCTGTTCAACCTACAGACCGATGAATTCCCCGATGTGAACCCGCCGATCGTCTTTACGACGATCATCTACCCTGGCGCGTCGCCCGATCAGGTCGAGCGCGAGATCCTCGATCCGATCGAGGAGGCTATCCAGGGAATTAGCGGCGTGGACAAGGTCTATGGTGAGGCGCGCGATGGTTTCGCGCAGCTGACGACCATGTTCGTCTTCGAGAAGGATCTGCAGGAGGCGACGCAGGACATCCGCGATCAGATCTCGCTCATCCGATCGGATCTCCCACAAGAGATGGAAGAGCCGATCCTCCGCCGGCTCAATCCGAACGACCGGCCGATCGTGGTGCTCTCGCTCTCGTCGGAGCGCCTGACGACCGCCGAGTTGACGCGGCTGGCCGACCCGGGCGTCGTGCGCGAATTGCGCTCGATCCCCGGCGTGGCGCAGGTGAACGTCTCCGGCAAGGTGGAACGCGAGCTCACGGTCGAACTGCGGCCGGCGGCGCTCGAGGCGTCAGGCGTCAGTGTGGCCGAGGTGGTGCAGGCGCTGCAGCTGCAGAACCTCTCGGCACCGGTGGGTCGCATCGGTGGGGCGCTCAACGAGCAGACGATTCGGCTGCGCGGTCGGCTCGAGTCGCCAGCGGACTTCGAGCGGCTGGTGGTTGCCGAGCGCGGCGGCCAGCTGATCCGGTTGGGCGACATCGCGGCCGTGAAGGATGGCACCGAGGAGCAGCGGACGCTCGCGATCTTCAACGGTCGTGAGGCGGTCGGAATCGAGATCGTCAAGGGGCGTGAGTACAGCACGACCGAGGTCAGCGAGAAGCTGATCAGCCGTGTCGAGGCGCTGCAGGCGACCCTCCCCGAAGGCACCGAGCTCAATGTGATCCGGAACGCGGGCGCTACCGTCGAGGCGTCCGTCGGCAACGTGCAGAGCGCGATCATCGAAGGCGCGATCCTCACGGTGTTCACGGTCTTTCTCTTCCTGAACTCCTGGCGGTCGACGATCATCACGGGGCTCGCGCTGCCGGTCTCGGTGCTCGCCAGCTTCATCGCCGTCTGGATCTTCGGGTTCACGCTGAACACGATGTCGCTGCTCGGCCTCTCGCTCGCAATCGGCATTCTGATCGACGATGCCATCGTCGTGCGCGAGAACATCGTACGACACGTCGAGATGGGGAAGGACCACTTCACCGCGGCCAGGGAGGGAACCGACGAGATCGGCCTCGCGGTGGCCGCGACGACCTTCTCGATCGTCGCCGTGTTCGTGCCGGTCGGGTTCATGTATGGCGAGGCGGGACAGTGGTTCAAGCCGTTCGCGCTCACCATTGCGTCCTCGGTGCTGGTGTCGCTCTTTGTCTCCTTCTCGCTCGATCCGATGCTGTCCGCCTACTGGCCGGATCCGCACGTACCCGAGGAGAAGAAGGCGTGGGTCACAAAGCGGCTGGACAGCTTCAATCGCTGGTTCGATCGTCAGGCGGAAAACTACAAGAAGGTGATCGGCTGGGCGCTCGACCACCGGCTGGCCACGGCGGGGATCGCGATCGGCTCGCTCGTCATCGCGCTCGCGATGCCGGTGCTCGGCTGGGTCGGCGGGGGGTTCTTCCCCGAAGACGACCGGTCGGAGCTGTTCATCGGCGTGGAGACGCCCCCGGGCTCCAATCTGCAGTACAGCCGGCTCAAGGCCGATGAAGCCGCGCGGATGGTGCGGGCGAGTCCGAACGTGCTGTACACCTTCACCACACTCGGCGGGGTCTCCGGCGCGGTGGACGAGGGAAGCATCTACGTCCGCCTGACACCAAAGAACACACGCTCGATCTCCGCCGAGGAGCTGGCCGCGGAGTTCCGGACGGAGGTGTCGCGGATTGCCGGCGCGACCATGGCCGTCTACGCGAGCGACTTCCAGGGCGACCAGAAGCAGGTGCAGTTGCAGCTTCGCGGGAGCAACCTCGGCGCCTTGCAGGAGGCGGCCGGGCTGGTGCTCGCCGAGGTGCGGCAGGTCGAGGGTGCGGTCGATGTCGGGCTGTCGAGCAAGGGGCAGAAACCCGAGCTCGACGTGCAGGTGAACCGCGGACTCGCCGGAACCTTAGGCATCACGGTCGGGCAGGTGGCGCAGGCGCTCCGACCGGCGTTCGCGGGGCTCGAAGCTGGACGTTGGATCGATCCGAGTGGTGAAACGCGCGACGTCGTCGTCAGACTCGATGCCGAGAGCCGCCGCCGCGCGAGCGATCTCGAGCGGCTGCCGCTGAATGTGCCCGGCGGCGATCGTTCGGCACCCACCACGGTGCCGCTGGGGCAGGTGGCGACCGTCTCATCCTCGCTCGGACCGGCGGTCATCAATCATCTGGATCGCGACAACGTGATCACGGTGGAGGCGAATACCGCGGGCGTGTCGCTGGACATCGTGCTTCGCGACATCAACGCCCGTCTGGCGAACGTGACTCTGCCGCAGGGAGTCACACTGACCCAGGGCGGCGAGGTGGAGAGCCAACAGGAGGTGTTCTCGCGCATCCTGTTGGCGCTCGGGATCGCGGTGCTGCTGATGTACCTGATCCTCGTCGTACAGTTCTCCTCGTTCCTCGAACCACTGGCGATTCTGCTCTCGCTGCCGCTGTCGCTCATCGGCGTGATGCTCGCGCTGGTGCTCACCGGCAACACACTGAACCTGATGAGCATGATCGGGATGATCCTGCTCGCCGGGATCGTGGCCAAGAACGCCATCCTGCTCATCGACTTCGCCAAGTGGGCGCGGGAACGCGAGGGGATGCCGCGGCGTGAGGCGATTATCCACGCCGGCGCGATTCGTCTACGCCCGATTCTGATGACGACGTTCGCCCTGGTGGCCGGTATGATCCCGGTCGCGCTCGGGCGCGGTGAGGGCGCTCAGTTCCGTGCGCCGCTCGGTGTCGCGGTGATCGGTGGCGTGCTCACCTCGACGCTGCTCACGCTGCTCGTCATCCCAACGGTCTACGACGTCCTCGACGAGATGCGTGAGTGGTTCATGCATCGCGTCTTCAAGCGGCAGGCAGGCGAGTATCGCCTGCC
>PPFU01004065.1_pt1 | contig 18048 bp, 14 predicted proteins | sample 1535991 | NCBI WGS metagenome assembly PPFU01 (sample SAMN04901290, study PRJNA319586) | Hypolithon metagenome, whole genome shotgun sequencing project. | isolation source: Antarctic Hypolithon | place: Antarctica: Miers Valley | collected 2014
CCTTGATTCGAGCGACTCTTGGCCATTTTTCTACCTATGAAACATTCTTAAGTCAGCGCCATTCGTCTCATTATTGGCTAGTTCGCGAGAAGAATAGGCCTGAGGAGTTTCTGCGCTAACGGTTTCAGCTTCCTCCACGCCAACCATGTCAACGCTCATGTCAGCACCAGCGGTTGTGCTGGGCAGCGTGCTGACTGGCTGAGGCAGCGATGTCTCAACAGCAGCAGCCATTTCAGGAGCAGACTCTGCCGCTGATTTACGCTCAAGGTCGTTTAATATGGCCGTGCCAATAGAGAAATCATCAGGAGACTGAACCGCTTCAATAGCCTGACTTGCTGAAGCCAGGCTTGCTGATGCTGAAGACTGGCTGGCTAAAGACGGTACTGTATAGCTGCCTAGAACAGCAGGTGGTAGCTGGGGTAGACCATCGCTAGAGCAGGCTGTTTCAAGTGCGCTTGGGTACGTATCCGGATCAGATGCTGCCGAGGTGTAATCGTTGGCGCTGAGCGACGTTGGTTACCTATACGGCACCTGGCAAATTCGTAGGTAGCAGATTCGGCCGCAACCTGTCAGTGCAGTAAGAATGACCGCTGATGCAGTAACTTTACGCATGGACTTCTCGATTCTCCGTTTTAGCATTTAAAACTGCTTATTTCGTCAGATGGCTTTTAGCAACTGAAATAGACCCTGATACGCCATATAACCGCGTAGTTTCAAGCTTACTGCTCAAGCGTCAAAGTTTACTACTAGTCGCTGGTAATTGTACGTACTTTTGGCAATTTATCTGTATGGTTTAATCGATCTTCATATATCTAGAATCAGAACCAATCGAACACAGCTAACGTCACGTCGTGTATTCTGCGTTGATTTTCACGTAGTCGTAGCTTAGGTCGCAGCCCCAAGCCGCGCCTTCTCCATCTCCTTTGCCTACGGTGACAGCAATCTGGACAGGATGGGCCAATGCTTCTATTTCAAGCTTTGGGCGGAGAAAAGGCGTTTGAGTTTTGGCGACTAGCAGCTCGTTGCCGGCCTCTGTAGGGTTGAGCAAAATTTTAGACATTGCCAGCGTGCTGCGCTCTGATTGCTGAGTGAGGTAGGCGCTGGCAGCGGCTCTGTCGAAGGCCTGTGGGGTGCCGTCGCTCATGAGTACAAAGTCTCCTAAGGCGATAGAGAGTTCGTTTTGATCGAAGGGAACGCCGGCTCGACCGGCAGCACCAGCAATACGGCCCCAGTTGGGATCGCGACCAAAAATGGCGGATTTGACTAGGGAGGAGCCAGCGACAGTGCGAGCGATTTGTCCGGCAGCGCGATCGCTCATAGCCCCTTTCACTGAAACTTCTATTAGGCAGGTTGCCCCTTCGCCATCGCGCGTAATCGACTTAGCCAAATGAATACAAACTTCTGTAAGCATGGCTTCGAGCTTGTCTGCTTCGGGGCCAGCAGCGGTAATGGCGGGCGTCCGCGATTCGCCGTTGGCCAGCGCCAGCAGGCAATCGTTGGTGCTGGTATCACCATCGACCGTAATTTGATTAAAGCTTTTTTCGGTGGCACGCCTGAGCATGTCCTGCCAGAGCTGCGGCGATACGGCGGCATCGCAGGTAACGAAGGCGAGCATGGTGGCCATGTTGGGGTGGATCATGCCGGAGCCTTTGGAAATGCCCCCAACGCGTACGGGGCGATCGCCAATCTGAGTCTCTAGCGCAATTGACTTAGTGACCAGATCTGTCGTGACAATAGCGCGGGCGGCTTTGTCCGAGCCATCCGATGAAAGCGCATCAATAAGGCTAGGAATGCCCGCTTGCAAAACATCTATTTTTAGTCGCTGGCCAATCACCCCGGTAGAAGCGGTCAGCACTTCGGTAGATGGAATGCCTAAGGCGGCAGCAAGAGATTCGACACTGGCTAGCGCATCTCGCTTTCCTTGCTCGCCCGTACAGGCATTGGCTTGGCCAGCATTACAAAGAATGGCGCGGGCAGTCGGTTTTTCTTCTAGCAGATCTTGACAGTAGTCGATGCAGGCCGCACGAACCTGACTGGTAGTAAATACGCCGGCTGCGATCGCCTCACAGTCCGATAAAATCAGGGCCAAATCCGGCGCACCCGAAGGCTTCAACCCTGCCGTAATCCCTGCCGCGCGAAAGCCCTTGGGCGCAGTTACGCCGCCTTCAATCACCTGCCAGTCTGCCATGGTTGCCGCCCTTTTCTAGATGTGCCAGTGCATGAGTCGATAGCGGATTATATCAATTAAGTCGAGAACGCGGGAGTAGCCAGAATAGCGCAATCAAAAGATAAAGGGGTTGAAAGCTTTATGATCTGAATCAGCCTGCTTTTCTTTACCGGTAAGCCCTTGTTTGAGAAACCCTTTTCTAATCAATATCTGCTGAAATTTTTTGGCTTCTCCTGGACGCACGATTTTGGCATGGTTTTAGCCATGTTAGGCGCAGGCTTGCTGATGGGATTGGCCCCTGTCAACGCTTGGCCTTTAGCCTGGGTGGCGCTTGTCCCGCTATGGCGAGTAGTCCACAACCCGCAGCAATCTTTTCGCAAAGTGCTAAGCTATGCGGCGGTTTGGGGGGTAGCTTATCATGGCACGGCGCTGTCATGGATTACGGGACTGCATCCGATGATGTGGATGGGTGTATCTTGGGCTGGCAGCATTGCGATCGCTCTATTTGCCTGGATTTTCATCACCCTTTGGGGCGCGGCGATTGGCATGACCTGGGTAGGAATGATGGTAGCCATTGGCAGACGGCAGCGGGTGAAAGGAGCCACTCGGGTACTGCTGGGAACGGCGCTGTGGTGCGCTACCGAGTGGGTGTGGAGCCAAGGGCCGCTGTACTGGTCGGCTTTGAGCTATACCCAAAGTCCTTATAACCTGTTGGGATTGCAGCTCGGGCGGCTGGCAGGGCCAATTTCGGTGACTGCGGCAATTGTGGGGGTGAATGGATTGTTGGCTGAGGCGCTAGGGGAAGGGCAGTATCGCCGAGGATCTTTGGATAAGAGGAATCGGCGGTTTTGGGCTTGGGCGATCGCGCTCTTCCTTGGGCTGCACTTAATGGGATGGGAACTGTATAGCCGCCCTCTAGCCGATAGTCCGAGTGAAGCTTTAGCGGTAGGGCTTATTCAGGGCAACATTCCAACCGATCAAAAGCTTACAGGAAAAGGGATTCGAATGTCCCGACAGATTTATTTAAGCGGGTATGAAGCGCTCGTGAGTGAAGGAGCCGATTTGGTGCTGACGCCAGAAGGGGCTCTTCCACAGGAGTGGGATGCTTTTTTGCAGGATCGCAATCTGCTTCAGCGAGCAGTGGTGGAGCGCGGCGTGCCCTTAGTGCTAGGAACGTTTGTGCATCAAGATATTGACAATAACCGGACGCCAATAACCCAAAGCTTGCTCACGCTGACGCCTGAAGGAGAGATTGCCGGACGCTATAACAAAGTGAAGCTGGTACCTTTGGGCGAATATCTACCGTTTGAAAATGTGCTGAAGCCATTAATTGGTCGGCTGTCGCCTTTTTCGGCCAGCATGGTGCCAGGTACGTTCGACCAGTTGCTGAAGACGCCTTTTGGGCCTATGGCGGCAGGGATTTGCTATGAATCGGCTTTTGCAGAGCTATTTCGGTGGCAGGTAAAGCGAGGCGGACAGGCTATTTTTACAGCTTCTAATAACGATCCTTATTCGCCCAGACAGATGATGCAGCACCACGCGCAAGATGTGATGCGGGCGGTGGAGACCGATCGCTGGGAGGTGCGAGTGACAAATACTGGAATCTCTGGGGTAGTCGATCCTAAGGGGCGATCGCACTGGCTATCTACACCCAACGAATATGCAACCCATTTAGAAACCATTTACAGACGGCAAACTCAAACGCCTTACGTACGCTGGGGCGACTGGCTGACGCCGCTGCTGTTGGCATTGTCGGCGATCGCGATGGCTTGGCAGAACCGGCAGCGGGCTAGGCGACAGGTCGCCGAACGATAACACTTAGCCAGCAAGCAAACATCGATCAACCTCGGCAGCACTCAGTGGCTTAGCGAGCCAAAAGCCTTGACCCAACCGACAGCCCAACTTCAGCAGCAGCTCCATCTGCTGTGGGGTTTCAATCCCTTCGGCGATTACCGTCATCTGAGCGCTGCGCCCTAAGTCGATGATGGTTTTAACAATATCTGCACCGCTAGGAGAGGTCAGTTCTTTGACAAAGGTTCGGTCTATTTTAAGCGTACTCACGTTGAGCTGATGCAGCCGACTCAGGGAAGAATGACCCTGGCCAAAGTCATCCACGCACAGCCCTATTCCCAGATCTTTGATGCGCTGTAGCACAGTCATGATAGTGGGATCGCTGCTGAGCAAAACCTGTTCTTTAATTTCTATCTGAACAGCAGAAGGGGGTAGCTGATGCTCAGAAATCGCTGTCTGCCACTGGGGCAGCAGCTCCGTACACATAATTTGAGATAAAGATAAGTTGATATGTATGGATAGCTCAGGGTAGTTGGGGTGCGATCGCCACTGCTTGAGCTTTTGGCAGGCGGTATAAACCGTTTGCTGGCAAAGCTGGCGAATGATGCCGATTTCTTCGGCGATCGCAATAAATTCCGCCGCATTTAAATAGCCGCGCTGTGGATGATGCCAGCGCAAAAGCACCTCAAATCCAGATAGCCGGCCAGATTTCAAATTGAAGATTGGCTGGTAGTAGAGATGAAATTGGTCTTGAAGCAGCGCCTGACGCAGTTCGTCTTCTAGCGATCGCTTAGCCTGGTCACCGTTTTGAATAACTGCATCGAACACTACAAAATTTTGGCTTATAGTAGCGTGCTCATCCTGAATGAAAATAGGTGATTTGAACGGCTCCGCAGACTTTTGAGAGATTTGTTTGCTTTGCCTAAGCTGCGACTGAAGTCGCAATTCAGCCTGCTGTTTAGCCCAAGTTTTAGCCTGATACATAGCGATATCAGCGTCTTTGAGAGCCACCTCAGGATGGCGATAGCCCTGAGTGCTAAAAGTAACGCCGATGCTAGCACCGATAAAAATTTTCCGATTATTGATGACAACGGGGTGTTTGATCTGACTTTGTAGCCTTTGGACGACCACAATAGCGTGATCTTCGTTTGGAATGTCGTCTAGCAATACCGCAAACTCGTCGCCACCGAAGCGGGCGACCAAATCGCTTTTTCGCAGCAGCAGCTTGATTTGGTGAGCGACATGCTGAAGCAGCTTGTCACCAATCGTATGACCGAGGGTATCGTTAACCGGCTTGAAGTTGTCAAGATCGATAAACAAAACAGCATAAAGGTGCTTGGGCTGACGATTGGTGAGCTGAATAGACTGGTCTAGTCGCTGTAAGAAGTAGCTGCGGTTAGGCAATCCCGTTAGCGGATCGTGAAGCGAACTATGACGAAGCGCGGCCTCTCGCCTGCGCAGCTTACTTTGCGCTTTGAGCAACCGGTTCAAAGCGGAGGTCAGGCTAGCGGTTCGCTCATTGACACGCTGCTCTAAGTGCTCGTTTGAGGATTTAAGCTGCTCGGCCTGAAAGCTGAGTTCCATTTGAGCGACCACTTGGCGGCTGAGCACTTGGAGGCTCTGCACCTGATTAGCGGTGAGCTGACGTGGCTGATAGTCTATAACACACAAAGAGCCAAGCGCATAACCATCCGGCGTCATTAACGGAGCACCTGCATAAAAGCAGATACGGGGCTCTCCGGTCACCAGGGGGTTTTGCGCAAAGCGAGCATCTTGACGAGCATCTTCAACGATGAGAACAGCCGACTGCCGTATCGTCCAGTCACAAAAGGCGATTTCACGCGGTGTTTCGCTGGCATCTAACCCAAATTTGGCTTTGAACCACTGGCGATCGCTATCGATCAAACTCACCAAGGCTGTCGGCGTCTGGCAAATGTAAGCGGCTAACGTCGTCATCTCGTCGTAGGCCGGTTCAGGCAGCGTATCTAAAATGTTGTAACCTTGAAGCTTTGCCAAGCGCAAAGTTTCTTTTGCTGGCCCAGAATCTGCTGTCATACAAAGTTAGTAGCTGGCACATCAGCAAGCTTTATGCAATAGAATCCATCGTTATCTAGCTTTATGCTAACGGTGCAGCTACCCTGTTACACAAAAGTGAGATCGTCTAAGTTGAAACACTTAATATGCTTTATGGTATACGGCTAAGAATAGACCAAATCCGGTTTATTTCTGTAATAAAAGCCACTTATCACGAATAAGCTGCGCCTGTATCGAGCCAGTCTAATACTCGGTTCCAGGCCCACCACTGATCGGAATCTTGGCACTTGCTCTGGCAGATGGCGCTGCTAATGTATCCAACATGGCCGCCCTGCTGAGTCAGCATTAAGTCAATTGCCGAGTTAGCTGCGCAGACGCTTTCAATATCTTCAACGAGGGTAGGGTCGAAGAGCGGATCGTCAGCGGCGTAAAGAATCAGCGTGGGCTTTTTGAGTTCTGGCAAAAGATAGAGACCGCTGGTGAGCATGTAATATTCTTCTACGGAGCTGAGTCCTAGCCGAGGAACGACCATTTCCTGGTCGAAGCTCCAGATGCTGTGTACCCGCTGGATGGCATCAGGGTCAAAAGCATTGGGATGATCTTTTTGAAGCTGGTAGAGAAGCTTTTTAAGGTTGCGGGTGATGGCTTTTTCGAGATATTTTCCGAGGGGGGCGTGGGTGAGGTATTGGAGACTTCGCAACGACTCCAGGGCCGGACAAATCACCGCACACCCGCCCACATCATCCAGCGTCAGACCCAAATCTGGCCCCCACTCGGCTACAAACTGAGCCGACTTTACGCCCCACAGCGCTAACAGCCCGCCTAACGAAAAAGCCGTAAACCAAAAGGGAGCTGGACAACCCATTTTCTTTGCAGCAGCGGCAAGTCGTACAAAGTCTTCGCCCTCGTACAGTCCATCTGAGGTCAATGCAGGCGAAAGCTTGGCTGTTTTACCATGGGCACGCCAGTCAAAAATGACCACCGCATAGCCTCGGGCATAAGCCTTGCGAGCCATAATTCTTAGAAACCACTGGTCTTCAAGACTGCCGGTGATGCCATAGGTGCCGATGATCGTTTTAGTTGCGTTAGGTGGAATTGCAACTAAGCCAAAAATGGGCACTTCATTTGCGCCTGTGAATATTTTTTCCTCAAATGCTGGCTCAGGCTCGCTCAGCGTATTTTGCCAATTGTGGCTGGCCCGCAGTCCGGCGTAGAGCGTCATTAAAAAGCCATTGTTCAACGGCCAGGGCGCGCGGTAGGGAATTGAGTTCATAGGTTTATTTTTGCAGGGGCGATCGCCAAGGCCAAAACGTCTTCTCCTGTAAACTCAAAGCATAGCCAACAGAATCTACAAAGCTCGTAGCTTAACTATGAAAAAGCTCATTGATCTCAGCCATACGGTAGAAGAAGGCATGGTTACCTACAAAGGATTGCCTGCACCGCTGATCTGTGATTTTCTCACCCGAGAGGCGTCCAAGGCTTACTACGCAGAAGGAACCACCTTTCACATCGGCACCCTTGAAATGGCTGGAAATACGGGCACTTATTTAGACTCGCCCTTTCACCGCTACGCAGATGGCAAAGACCTATCGGAGCTTCCCTTAGAGTCGATTGCTGAGCTAGAAGGCATTGTGTTTCGAGCTAAGGCGGATCAAAGCAGCATTGGCCCAGCGCTATTTGCGGGTGCTGAGGTAAGTGGCAAAGCCGTTTTAGTGCATACCGGCTGGGATCAGCACTGGCGAACGGATCAATACTTTGAAGGACATCCGCATCTGACAGAAGCTGCTGCTGCTTGGCTGAAGGAAGCGGGTGCAGCGTTGGTTGGGATTGATTCTTATAATATTGATGGGACAAAGGGAGGCGATCGCCCTGCCCACTCAATCCTGCTAGGCGCTGACATTCCAATCGTTGAGCACATGTGTCGACTAGAAAGCTTGCCCAATATTGGATTCACATTCAACGCCGTGCCTGTAAAGGTGAAGAAGTTTGGCACGTTTCCAGTGCGAGCCTATGCGGTTGTCAAGCGTTAATGCCAATCGAATCGTGGCTTCGCAGCGCTGATTTACAAAACCCTGCATCATGGTGATTGCTTTAGGCTTCGGGCTCCGAAACGTGCGATCGCACATCCCTCTCATAAATTTCATCACCTCGTCTAGCAAATTCTTGCTTGGTGTATCTAGGTTGCCGAACTGTCATCGCTTCACCTCTCCAGCAGGCACTTCATTCATCAGTTTATCTCTAAGATGATGTTCAGCTAAGCCAACGTAGGATTTTGAATCTTCTTAAGCAGGTCGTAGAAAGGTTGCCAGTTGTCTTCAGTGGCGATGGGTTCCCAGATGGCTTCGATTTGAGGGCGCAGTGGCACTGTCATTGGGTTGGTCGTCCGCAGGCAGTTTTTAACGTCGGCCATTTTCTCATGAGGAAGCTGGCTGAGGCAGTGTTGGTAAATCGTGCGCCACTGTTTCAAGAGTTCAGCGGCGGCAGGATCGGACTTTTCGATGGCGGGCGCAAGGATACTATCGGGATCGGTTTGCCACCGGGGATCAAATTGCTGCGTGAGGGCGATAAAGAAGTCGTGGTAGCCGACGTGGGTTTCTTCGAGCAGGGTGAGGGTTCCAGAGAGCAGATCTCGCTGAAGATCTGAGGGTAGGGTGGCGGCGAGATTGGGGGGAAGGCCGAGCTTTTGGAGGAGGCGATCGCAATACACCTCAGCATACTTAGGCTGATACTGCGCTAGCCCTGCCAGATTGCCTTCTTTAACCACGTCTTTTAGCGCCACGGCTAGCTTTTCTAAATTCCAATAGCAGGCTCCCGGCTGATTCCCATAGCTGTAAAGCCCTGAGTAGTCGAAGTAAGCGGCGGTAAACTTTGGATCGTACTCATCCATGAAGGCAAAAGGGCCATAGTCAAAGCTTTCGCCCGTAATCGACATGTTATCGGTATTGAGCACCGCATGACAAAAGCCGACGCTCATCCACTGAGCAACCACGGTCGCTAGCCGCTCAGAGAGTTCTATAAACCAATGTGCGTATCGATCCTGTTCGTCTTCAACCGAGAGCAAGTGAGGATAGTAAAACTCGATTACGTGGTTCAAAAGCTTATGAATAAGGTCGGGCCGCTTAATATAGTCCAGCCGCTCGAAGGTGCCGAAGCGAATGTGCGAATGGCTAAAGCGCACCATGACAGAGGAGCGCGTAGGCGAAGGTTCGTCGCCTCGCTGAAGGGCTTCGCCGGTTTCGATCAGGCTAAGCGTGCGCGAAGTATTGACGCCCAGCGCGTGCAAAGCCTCGGAGGCTAAGACTTCTCGGACGCCCCCTTTCAGGGTGAGACGGCCATCGCCGCCCCGAGAATAGGGCGTGGGGCCAGATCCTTTTGTCCCAAAGTCGTAGAGCTTACCGTCGGTGCCGCGTACTTGACCGTATAAAAAGCCGCGTCCGTCGCCCAGGAAAGGGTTGTAGCTGCGAAACTGATAGCCGTGGTAGCGGAGGGCTAAGAGCTGATTGTGTTCTTTGAATTCGCCAAAGGCTTCGGTGAAATCGCGATCGCTCACCCGATCAGGCGACAATCCCAACCTGCGTAAAACATCATCATTCCGAAACCGCAGCACATGCTCTGGAAACGTCGCTGGCTCCACAACATCGTAATAATCATCACCCAAATCAGCCAAAGCCGATTCATAAGGCAAAGTCAAAAAAGGACTAACCATCCACAAAAAACCGTAGGGTGGGCACCGCCCACCATTCCTTCAAACCCAAACCCATCAACCCAACCCCATTAATCCAATCCCATCAATCCACCGCTGTAATGCGCTTGATATTCAGCACATCAGACATCTTACGAATTTGAGCAAAGGTTTTATCAAGATGCTCATGGTCATAAATGTCGATACCCAAATCAATATCAGCAATCTGATCAGGATGCGTTTTTACGCCCGCCTTGTGCACGTTAATTTTAAGATCTGACAGACGAGTCAAAATATCCTTAAGCACACCCACTCGATCAATCACCTCAATTCTAAGCTGCACCGGATAAGTATCCGGCTTCCCCTTCGCTTGATCGCTCTCATTCCAACGCAGCGGGATCAGCCGCTCACCCGGAATATTCTCTACATTTGGACAGGTTTGCCGGTGTACAGCAATGCCTCTACCGCCCGTAGAAACCACCCCTAAAATCGTCTCACCCGGCAGCGGATGACAGCAGCCAGCGATGTAGTGCAGCAAGCCTTCCAGCCCAGCAATCGGTGCGTGAGTACGACCATTCCCTCGATTAGGAACCGGCTTAACCGCTGGAATCTCATCTTCTAAAGTGCCAGGTTCCGCTGGCTGTACCGGCTGAGCCTCTTTAATCGCTTCTTGCAGCCGGTTCACCACAGCATTGGAAGTAACTTCGCCATAGCCCAATCCCGCCAGCAGATCGTCTACCGAAGCATAGTTGCAGCGCTCGGCCACTGCCTGAGCCGGAGCCGTTTTAAGCAGCGCGTCGAGCCCGCTTTTGCCCATGACTTTTTCGAGCATTTCGTGGCCGTGATCGCGATTCTCATCATAATGAAAGTGCTTATACCACTGCCGAATTCGGTTACGCGCCCCCGCACTCACCACAAAGTTCAGCCAGTCCAAACTAGGGTGAGCGTTCTTTTGGGTAATAATTTCAACGATGTCACCGTTTTGCAGCTTGGTGTCCAGCGTGACAATGCGACCGCTCACCTTAGCGCCCGCGCAGTGGTTACCCACCTCCGTGTGAATGCGATAGGCAAAATCTACGGGCGTTGCGCCCCGGCTCAGCGGGATCACGTCGCCACCGGGTGTGAACGCATACACCTCCTCATCGAATAGATTATTCTTAACGCCAGAAAGGTATTCCTGAGCATCTTTAAGCTCGTTTTGCCAGTCTAAAAGCTGTCTGAGCCAGGTGAACTTTTCTTCATTGCCGCTAACCGTAGCCTCGCTATTGCCAGACTCCTTGTACTTCCAGTGAGCCGCGATTCCGTACTCGGCAATGTGGTGCATTTCAACCGTGCGAATCTGCACCTCAATAGGCCGACCGTGAGGGCCAATAACGACCGTATGCAGTGACTGATAGCAGTTGGGCTTGGGCAAACCGATGTAGTCTTTAAAGCGGCCAGGAATCGGGCGATAGAGATCGTGAACAACGGCTAGCGCCCGGTAGCACTCGTCCTTGCTATTAACGATGAGTCGAATCGCCGCAAGGTCGTATATTTCGTTAAACTCCTTTTGCTGCCGCTGCATTTTGCGGTAAATGCTGTAGAGATGCTTAGGACGACCGCTAGCATCTTCGCAAACAATCCCTAGCTTGCTGATACCCTCTTTTAAAACGTTGCTGACCTGCTCTAGGCGAGCTTCACGGTCGGCGCGTTTTTCGACGATGAGCTGTTTAAGTTCACAGTAAGCTTCAGGTTCTAGATATTTAAAGCACAGATCCTCTAGCTCCCACTTAAATCGGCCTATGCCTAAGCGGTTAGCCAGAGGTGCAAAAATTTCTAAGGTTTCGCGAGCAATGCGCACCTGCTTGTCGGGGCGCAGATGCTCTAGAGTCCGCATGTTATGAAGGCGATCGGCCAGCTTGACAACAATGACGCGAATGTCTTGAGCCATCGCCAAAAACATCCGGCGAAAGTTTTCAGCCTGCTGCTCGGTTTTACTATCAAAGTTAAATTTAGATAGCTTAGTGACCCCTTCTACTAAATAGCGAACCTCTGCGCCAAAAATAGCCTCAATTTCATCGGCGCTCACCTCGGTATCTTCGACCACATCATGCAAAAAGCCAGCGGCAATCATGGCACTGTCGCCTCCTAAGCTGCGTAGCAAGCCTGCAACGGCTACCGGATGAGCAATATAGGGATCTCCCGAAGCCCGTAGCTGTCCTTTGTGGAGCTGGTAAGCAAACTCGAAAGCTCGGCATACTAGCCAATTGCCATTGGTAGGCGAAGAAATAAGGGCGCTGGGATCATTTGTACTCAGCGATTCTAAGGCTTCACTAACTTGGGGATCGTCTGGCTGGGAAGCTTGTTGTAAAAGGCAGGAAGATAGCCAGTCGGGCAGCGAACAATCTTGGGAAATGGCAAGGGCTGTTGCAGTCATGGCTAGCGGGGTTTCTTGTTAGGCTAAGGGTTTACGACGAGAGCCGATGTGAAAAATTCAGAAGCTATAAAATGAGGTGACGTTAGACAAAGCGGAAATTAACTATTGCTCAGATAAAAATAAAACCAAAAAAGTGGCACCTTCTCTAAGAAACAGCCCCCAAGAATTTCAGAGAGTTAAGGTGCGGGAGCCTGCTTTTTTCCTACTTTTGCCTCATGTCTGGCAGCTAGAATGTATAAGAAAGTTGATTAGATCATGATAAACAAAACTATCATGCTTGCGAGAAGATATCAGGATAACTTCAGGAAAGCGTTAGCCTTGTAAAAACGTTTGAGGCATCACGGAAACTATGCCAGAGCCAGATTTAGAACTTGCAGAAGGTCGCTTGTGCCATTTAGCTCAGACTTTTTTAGAGGATCTGAGCAGACTACGGAAAGAAGCGATCCCTTCAGCCAACCCTTCAGCTAAAGAGGTCTCTTCTTTTAATGATAGCGCTGTGCAACGGCAGACGATTCAACTACAACAGCATTTTCAAAGAATAGTAGCTGCGATCGCTATCACCCCCATCGACCCAGAGAGGGAACAGCGCCTGCGCCCCTACCAAACAGAAGCCCATCGACTGCTGCGATTAATGGGCGTAGAAGCCATGAAGCTAAAAACGGCGAAGCAGCCAGAGACCCTAGCTAAGGGGCGATCGCAGATTACCACCCAGCTAAATCAGCTACAGCCATTTGCACAAGCCATTACTGACGAGGTCTGCGGCGCTTCTCAAAATTAGAAAGACCGTGTTAGAAAGACCGTGTTAGAAAGACCATGTTAGAAAGACTGCTTGCTTAGCGCCGCGAGCGCAGCGAGTTTGTAGTAGGGTTCAAATACATTATTGGGAAACTGGTGTGCATTGCCCCAAGGAAAACACAATCGAAATGGTGCCCAAACAGTTGGTAGAAGGACTGATGGCACACTACTGTGCGAGCTGTGAGGGTAGCTGGCTACCGGCTACCAACTATCAGCGCTGGCAGGCCCTAAACGCAGGGTTAGAAGCGATCCCCGAAGAAGTGCTGCCCCTGACTTTGGAGACGCCTTTTGAGCCTGCGCCGCTCGATAGTAAGGCTGGGCTGTGTCCAGAATGTGGTACTTATTTGAAGCGATCGCGCCTGAACCTAAAAACAGCTTCCTTCTATATAGAGCGCTGTCCGCTGTGCGATGGCCTATGGTGCGACCAGGGTGAATGGGAAGTCTTTGAAACACTGGGCCTACATGTTCAGATCCCCATCGCATTTCAGCCTGACTGGCAGGCCCGGATTAGAAAGCTAGAGCAGGTAGAGCGTCAGCGTATGGCCGTTGTTGAAAAGCTTGGCCCCGACATTGCCGGCCGAATATTTGAGCTGGGCGACCTGCTTAAGGGCCATCCGCATGGCGACTTTGGCGTGGCCTATTTAATGCGAAAATTCGAAAAGTAACTCTCTCCTTGCTCACGCTATGGCCGAATCTCCGATCCCACCCGCACAAGCGCCTGCCGATAGCGCTTTGACATCGAACATGGCTGAGCTTGCGCCCCTGTTCGGCGTTGAAAACTTTCGGGTGTCGTATCCGGGCGAATCGGTGTGGGCCGTTGATGACGTGACGCTGTCTTTGCAGCCGGGCGAAAAGCTAGGCTTGGTGGGCGAGTCGGGCTGTGGGAAAAGCACGCTGGGGCGAGCGGCTATGCGGCTACTGCCTGCGGCTGCGCGGATAGAAGGACGCGCGCTGTTTGAAGGGCGCTCTATTTTAGACTTTTTGCCCGATGAGCTGCGGCGCTTTCGCGGAGAAGCGGTTTCGCTAATATTTCAAGATCCGATGACGCGGCTAGATCCGCTGATGACCATTGGGGATCACTGCACGGAAACGCTGCTGGCCCATCGGCCTGACCTGAGTAAAAAGCAGGCAAAAGAGACTGCGATCGCCACCCTAGAATCGGTCAAAATCCCGGCTGAGCGGTGGCGGCAATATCCTCATGAGTTTAGCGGTGGGATGCGGCAGCGAGTGGCGATCGCCCTGGCCTTAGTCCTCAATCCAAGGCTGATCGTTGCTGACGAACCGACGACTAGCCTTGACGTAACGGTATCGGCTCAGATATTAGAGCAGCTCACTGAACTGTGCGATGAGCGGAAGATGGGCTTGATTTTGATTTCGCATGACCTGGCGCTGGTGGGCGAGTACTGCGATCGCATTGCCGTCATGTACCAGGGCAAGCTGGTCGAAATTGGCCCAACTCAGGCGGTATTTTACAATCCTCAGCATCCCTACACCCAGTCCTTGCTGCGAGCGGCCAATCAGCTACAGTCCGCTGGCGCTGAAAATTCAGCGGGCACAGAAGCCAACGAATCTACGCCTATTTTGAGCTTAAAAAACCTCACCAAGCATTACACGCTAGAACAGGGCTTAATTAGCAGGTTGCTACGGCAAGATCCGCCGGAGCCGATCAAAGCAGTCGATGGCGTTTCGATTGATTTATATCCCGGTGAGATCCTTGGATTGGTCGGTGAATCAGGCTGTGGCAAAAGTACGCTTTCACGGACGCTGCTGCGAATCGTCGAGCCGACTTCTGGACAGATAAAATTTCAGGGCATCGATTTTACCGCCCTATCGCGCTCAGATTTACAGGCCAGACGGCGCGATATTCAAATGATCTTTCAAGATCCTTATGCCTGCTTGAATCCGATGATGACGATTGGGCGAGGAATTGCCGATCCGCTGCTCATTCACGGGCTCGCTAGCCATGCCGAAGCCCAAAAAAAGGTAGAGGCCATGCTGGAGAAAGTAGGGCTAACGCCAGTGGAGGATTACTATCACCGATATCCAGGGGATATTTCAGGCGGACAGCAGCAGCGGGTGGCGATCGCCCGTGCCCTCATCACCCACCCTAAGCTCGTTATCTGCGATGAGCCCGTCAGTATGCTCGATGCTAGCGTGCAGGCTCAGGTATTGGAGCTAATGCTGGATCTTAAAGATGAGTTAGAGCTGACTTATCTATTTATTACGCATGATTTGTGGGTAGCGAAATATTTGTGCGATCGCATTGCCGTAATGAACGGCGGTAAGCTAGTAGAAATTGGCTCCACCGAGCAAATCTTCAGCGCCCCGGCTCATCCGTATACCAAAACATTGCTCAAGGCTGCGCCGCTACTCGCAAAAGCTGAGGCAGGTTGAGAATTTGCCAAGCTAGGAATACAGGAATCTTCTGATTTACATTACGCCGGGCGATCATGTTCCGCCTCTAATTTGCCAGAACTTAGAGCGCAGTGGAAAGATTACAATGTAGGAAGCTAGGGTTAGAAAAATGACCGAAACAGAACTTCAAGCGATTGTTGCAGACGCAGATACCATTCATTTATATCAGTCTAATCCAGTAGCCCTGAGTTACGACGCCAACCGTAAGCGCGTTTCTTTTAGAGTATGTGGATGGCTCGGAGCATAGCTTTCCAGTTGCGAATGTTGAGGCGATCGCCCGTTTAGCTTACGAGCCTACCGACAAAGAGCTGAGCGCTGTAACTTTGGCAGGCGGCGGATGAACTATTCAATGGGCAGCGCTCGACGTTTATTTACCTATTGATGATGCTCAAGAGTGCATATATGGTTCTCAACGCTGGATGAGCCAACTATTAAAGGCGAAAAGATAGCGCAACCCGCATAACCATAAAGCTGAGACGGATTAACAATAATGCCGAAATGGTTCAATACGGAAATCACTCCATCAGAGGATCGCCGTAAATCGTTGTCCTTGTTACGATACGACTATTGCAAAACAGCGTATCTAAAAAAAGACAAGCGAGTGACCTTATGCCCGTCAAGGATAAAAAGCCGCAGCAGCGTAAGACGGCCAACTGGATATTTCTAGCGATCAGCGCGGTGCTGGTAATCAGTACTTTTTTACCGAATTCCTTCAGTCAGGCTGCTGAACGAGTTCCCTACAGCAGCTTCATTAGCCAAGTGAAAGACCATCAGGTCAGCAGTGCCCAAGTGGGAGAAAAACAAATTCTCTACCAGCTAAAAGATGGACAGCTATCAGATGGGCAGATAGAAGCGGACAGCCCTGTGTATGAAACGACTCCCGTTTTTGACTTAAACTTGCCGACCTTGCTGCAAGAAAACGGTGTAGAATTTTCCGCCACGCCCCCTTCGGGTAATGCGTGGATTCCTAGCCTGCTGAGCTGGGTAGTTCCACCACTAATTTTCATCGGCGTGTGGCGATTATTTTTGGCCAGAGGTCAGGGAGGTGGTGCTCAGGGTGGCATTTTTTCGATTGGCAAAAGCCGCGCCAAGATATATGTAGAAGACGATGACACCAAAATTAAGTTTACTGATGTAGCCGGTGTGGACGAAGCCAAAACTGAGCTGGTAGAAATCGTAGACTTTTTACAAAACTCGAAGCGGTTCACCGACTTGGGTGCCCGTATTCCTAAAGGTGTGCTGCTGGTTGGCCCGCCGGGAACGGGTAAAACGCTGCTAGCTAAGGCGGTGGCTGGCGAGGCTGGCGTTCCGTTCTTTAGCATTTCGGGCTCTGAATTTATTGAGATGTTCGTCGGCGTCGGCTCGTCTCGCGTACGCGATTTGTTCGAGCAGGCAAAAAAGCAGGCTCCTTGCATCATCTTTATTGATGAGCTGGATGCGATTGGGAAGTCGCGCTCTTCAGGTGGCTTTTACGGCGGTAATGACGAGCGCGAGCAAACGCTTAATCAGTTGCTGGCTGAAATGGATGGCTTTGCGGCTGAAGAGGCCACCATTATTGTGCTGGCCGCAACGAACCGACCCGAGATTTTAGATCCCGCACTTTTGCGTCCCGGTCGCTTTGATCGGCAGGTGCTGGTAGATCGACCTGATTTGAAGGGGCGCAATGCGATTTTGCAGATTCATGCGAAGGAGGTGAAGCTGTCGCCTGAGGTGGATTTGAAGGCGATCGCAACCCGCACCCCCGGATTTGCAGGCGCAGACCTGGCCAACCTGGTCAACGAAGCCGCCCTCCTAGCAGCCCGTCGTCACTGCGAATCTGTAGAGCAGCAGGACTTTGCCGAAGCGATTGAGCGCGTCGTCGCTGGGCTAGAAAAGCGAAGCCGCGTGCTGAATGATAAAGAAAAAGAGATTGTGGCCTATCACGAAGTGGGACATGCCCTAGTAGGAACCGCCATGCCAGGTACCGATCAGGTTGAGAAAATTTCGATTGTGCCTCGGGGCATGGCTGCACTGGGCTACACCTTGCAATTGCCCACTGAGGATCGCTTTTTGCGAGATGAGGCTGAGTTGAAGGGACAAATTGCAACCATGCTGGGCGGTCGCTCTGCCGAAGAAGTGGTGTTTGGCTCGATTACAACGGGCGCAGCTAATGACCTCCAGCGAGCGACCGACGTTGCCGAGCAAATGGTAACCAGCTATGGCATGAGCGAAGTGCTGGGGCCACTGGCCTATGATCGCAGCAAGCAAAACAACTTTTTGGACAACAGCGCAGCGCCTAACGCTCGCCGCCTGGTGAGTGATGAAACGGCAAAAGCGATTGACGCAGAGGTTAAAAGTATTGTGGAATCGGCGCATCAGCGAGCGCTGACCCTGTTACGAGATAATCGCGAGCTACTAGAGACCATTTCTCAGCAGCTACTAGAAGAAGAAGTTATAGAAGGCACTGCGCTGCGGGCGATGCTCTCAAAAGTGCAGATGAACGACCCTGCTGACGGGGTTGCCTCTCCAACAAACCAGGAAACAAAAGACCCGCAACCAGTAGAGGTGTAGCAGCGAACATTACCAAATTAAGTTGATAAATAGCCATTCAGCAGTGGGTAACCTTAGCCGGTATCCACTGCTTTTTTGCAGGTGCTTTTTAACACATACAAAGTACTGACTTCTATCTTTTGGAAGTTCCTTAGCCATCTCATAAACAAGCTGACAAAATATTTTTGATTTGTTTAATGAATATGGGCTTTAATTTTT
>PPFU01004228.1_pt1 | contig 18046 bp, 15 predicted proteins | sample 1535991 | NCBI WGS metagenome assembly PPFU01 (sample SAMN04901290, study PRJNA319586) | Hypolithon metagenome, whole genome shotgun sequencing project. | isolation source: Antarctic Hypolithon | place: Antarctica: Miers Valley | collected 2014
GTCTCAAGCATCCAGGACGAAATCGGCGGCCTGGAGAAGACCGTCCTGATCCCCTACCTTGATGACAATCCGGATACGGGCAGCCTCGAAGACGCTGTACTGTGGAGCGACTTGCTCGCCGAGCACGAAGGCGCCGAACTGGAGTTCGAGCGGGTCCCGTTCGGCCATCCTCTGTGGGTCCTCTACTCCTCCGGCACCACAGGTCTTCCGAAAGCCCTGGTCCACGGCCACGGCGGTATCCTGCTGGAGCACCTCAAGAAGCTCTCCCTGCACATGGATGTGAGAGAAGGCGAGCCTTTCTTCTGGTTCACCACGACGGGTTGGATGATGTGGAACGTCGTCGCCTCAAGCCTGCTGGTCGGTGGCACCGCGCTCCTCTACGACGGAAGCCCCGGATATCCGGACATGAACGCGCTGTGGGAGTTCGCGGAGAAGACCGGTATGGGCTGCTTCGGGACCAGCGCCAGCTATCTCACCGGTTGCATGGACGCTGGTATAGAGCCTGGCAGAGACTACGACCTCTCCGCACTGCGGGCCATAGGCTCGACCGGCTCGCCGCTGCCGCCGGAAGGTTTTGGCTGGGTCTACGAGCACGTTAAAGAGGACGTGTGGCTTTTCTCGACCAGCGGCGGCACCGACCTTTGTACGGCATTCGTAGGCGGAGTTCCGCTGTTGCCGGTTCGTACCGGGGAACTTCAGTGCCGGTCTCTGGGGGCGAGCGTCCACGCCTTCGATGATGAGGGCATGCCGCTGGTTGATGAGGTAGGAGAGTTGGTCATAACCGAGCCGATGCCTTCCATGCCAGTGTTTTTGTGGGGAGATGAGAATGGTGAGCGGTACCGGGAGAGTTACTTCGACGTTTATCCTGGGGTGTGGCGGCACGGAGATTGGATCAAGATCACCGACCGCGGGAGCGCCGTGATCTATGGTCGCTCCGACTCCACGATAAACCGGGGCGGTGTAAGAATGGGGACCTCCGAGATCTACCGGGCCGTGGAAGCCCTCCCCGAGGTCGCCGACAGCCTCGTAGTGGACATCGAGCGTGACACCGGCAACTCCTTTATGCCACTCTTCGTAGTCTTGAAGGAAGACACGAACCTCGACGAAGACCTCAAGTCGAAGATAAAGCAGAGCATCAAGGAAAATTGTTCGCCGCGACACGTGCCGGATGAGGTAAAGACTGCACCACAGATACCACGTACCTTGAACGGCAAGAAGCTTGAAGTTCCCGTAAAGAAGATCCTTATGGGAACCTCGGTAGACGAAGCCGCTAGCCGCGATTCTCTAGCCAACCCCGAAGCCCTAGACTTCTTCGTTGAGGAGACTGACTCTACAGGGTGATTGCCAGAGGGCTCAGGGGTAACTGGTCCGGCCTTTGCTATGTGGCTTACCAAACTCTTGCTCTGGGAAAGAATAAGAGATATTATTAACATATAGCAACTTTAGCTTTGGGGAAAGCACCCGGGACTTCTGTTCCGGTCATCAGACGATAGGAGGAACAATTGTCAAGTGCAAACGCCGGGGTCCAGGAAAGGGACATAATAAAGATAGCGCTTACTGCCCTCGCTGGTTCCAGCATCGAGTGGTATGACTTCTTTATCTTCGGCACGGCAGCGGCACTCTTTTTCCCGGACCTGTTCTTTCCTGGGGCGGGCACGTTCTTCGCGACGCTGCTCGCGTTTGCCACGTTTGGGGTAGCCTTTTTAGCGCGACCGGTTGGGGGTGTAATCTGGGGCCACTTCGGAGACAAAGTCGGCCGTAAGAAAGCGCTCGTCTCGGCGCTTATGACGATGGGCGTTGCGACTACCCTTATAGGTTTTCTCCCAACTTACGCCACTATCGGGATCGCCGCCCCGATAGTCCTCGTGATACTACGTTTCGCCCAGGGCCTCGCGGTCGGTGGGCAGTGGGGTGGAGCCGTACTAATAGCGACCGAGAGCGCCCCCAGGCACCGGCGTGGTTTCTACGGTAGCTTCGCCCAGGCGGGGGTCCCGGTAGGGGTCATCCTCGCGAACGCGATCTTCTTAGGGACTGGGGCGGTTCTGGCTCCCGAAGCGATGGCAACTTGGGGATGGCGGGTGCCTTTTCTGGCGAGCTTCGCCCTCATAGGGGTAGGGCTCTACGTGCAGTTGCGCCTGGAGGAAACACCAGAGTTCCAGCGTTTGCAGCAGCAGTCCAGCTCATCTGAGGAATCCGGCGAGGAGTCAGCAGAGCCCGAGCAGTCCCGCTCACCGATTATCGACGCTTTCAAGATGTTCCCGAAGCAGATCTTTCTCGCCGCGGGGGCGTTTATAGTGGTGAACGCTACGTTCTACATATTCATCGTTTACACGCTTTCCTATGGAACCGGTGTCCTCGGCGTGTCGCGTCCCATAATGCTGACCGGCGTCCTGGCCTCCTCGGTCATACAGATTCCTGCCCTCATGGGCTTCGCCGCTCTTTCCGACCGGGTCGGCCGCCGGAAAGTGTACCTGAGCGGCGCGGCACTTCTCGGACTTTGGGCTTTCCCATACTTCTGGCTGCTAAACACCCAGTCGGCGGTTCTGATCTGGCTGGCGCTCATAGTCGGCCAGACTTTCCTGAGCATGATGTACGGTCCCCAAGCGGCGCTGCTCTCGGAGATGTTTACGGCCCGGCTGCGCTACTCCGGGGCTTCCCTGGGTTACCAGATAGGAGCGGTTTTCGGTGGCGCGCTGGCCCCGATTATTAGCGCTTCGCTTTTTGAGGCGTTCGGTAATTACGTTCCGATCGCTATCTACATGATGATAATGGCCGCAATCTCCTTCGCCTGTGTCGTGTTTATTACGGAGACCTTTCAGGATGACGCCGAGGAAGTCGCGGAACGAGAGCGACAGGCTGCTACAGCCCAGAGTAGCTCGGCGACTAGTTAGTACGACAACAAGCAGACCCCGTATAAGCCCCTCGCTTGAACTGCGCAAGGGGCTTATCTTTTGTGCAAAGGGAAGGAGAGCTATGTACGAGACCATAACCTACGATAGGAATGACGCAGTAGCGACGATCTCACTGAACCGTCCGAAGGTGCTGAACTCCTTCAACGGCGCGATGCACGAAGAAATCCGGGACGCATTCGACGCCGCGGCGGAAGACGACGAAGTACGGGCCATCGTTCTGCGGGGCGAGGGACGCGGCTTCTCGGCCGGCGCGGATTTGTCGGAAGTAATGGAGAATGGCGATGAAGACCCGGATCTTGGGCAGTATCTTCGGGAGACTTACAGCCGGCTCGTTACCCGCCTGGTGGAGATCGAGAAGCCTGTTGTCGCCTCGTTGCACGGTCCGGTCTATGGCGCCGGGATGGGCATAGCCCTCGCCTGCGACCTCCGAATAGCCGCCGAGAGCGCGAAGTTTTCCGTGGCGTTCGTCAAGATCGGCCTGATGCCCGACGCCGGAGTATCTTTCTTGCTGCCGCGCGTCGTCGGCCTCGGGCGGGCGATGGAGATGAGCATGCTCGGCGAATCCGTCGAGGCGGAGGAAGCATATCGCATCGGGCTCGTGAACAAGGTCGTGGCTGAAGAGGATTTGGCGGACGAGACTGCCGCGCTCGCCGAACGGTTGGCGGGCCTGCCGACGAAAGCTCTGGGTCGGATCAAGCAGTCTTTGTATGGGAGCTTCGAGAACGATCTCGGAACCGCCCTCGAAAACGAAGCCGAGGGCCAGACGTTCTGCGGCCACACGAACGATCACAAGGAAGGCGTTGCGGCCTTTCGGGAGAAGCGAGATGCGAGTTTTACGGGGAGCTAAACGCACATGAATAGGAGGTAACGGGATGATCGAGAGTCACTACGAGTTCTGGCCGGCGCGGGTCCCGCACTCGCTGCCGCTGCCGGAGACGAGCGTCTACCATAATTTGCAGGTGACGGCGGATCGCTACCCGGAGAAGGCAGCCATCGTCTACTACGGTACGGAGATCTCCTACGGCCGGCTTCACGAAGAGGTGAACGCCCTCGCCGGATATCTGCAAGGAGATCTCGGTGTAGAGAAGGGCGATCGGGTGATCCTTTACCTCCAGAACAGCCCGCAATTTATCGTCGCGTTTTATGCGGTCCTGCGCCTTGGGGCGGTCGTCGTGCCGGTGAACCCGATGCTCGTGGCAAACGAGTTGGGACACTACGTCGAAGACTCGGAGGCGAAGGTTGCCATCGTGGGGCAGGAGTTGTACGAAAGGATCTCACCGCTCCTTGGCGAGGGTAATCTGGAACGTATGATCTTCGCCACCTACTCGGACTATCTGGAAGAGGAGACAGACCTCGCCGTCCCGGATTTCGTGAAAGCTCCGAAAGAGGAAATCTCGGGAGAAAGAGTCTTGTCTTGGGCCGAGGCGCTAGAAGCCGGGCACACGCCGGAGCCTGTAGAGGTATCCGCGGATGATATGGCGCTTTTGCCGTACACTTCCGGGACGACCGGGCTGCCGAAAGGCTGCGTCCACACCCACAGCACTTTGCAGGCGACGCTCGTGGGTGGGAGTGTTTGGAACGCGACCACGGTGGCGAGCATCTCCTTGTGCGTGTTGCCGCTCTTCCACGTTACCGGGATGCAGCACAGCATGAACGCCGCAATCTACTCCGGCGCCACCATAGTGCTTATGACCCGCTGGGACCGGGAGACGGCCGCCGAACTCATGCAACGTTACGGGGTCACCCACTGGACCAACATCTCGACGATGGTTGTGGACTTCCTCTCGAAACCCGACATAAGCGAGTACGATCTTTCCTCGCTCCAGATCGTATGGGGTGGTGGTGCGCCGTTACCGGCCGCGGTCGGCGAGAAGCTGAAAGATGAGATAGGGATAAGCTACGAGGAAGGCTACGGCCTGTCTGAAACCATCTCGCAGACGCACGTCAACCCGCCGGACCGTCCGAAGCTCCAGTGTCTCGGCGTGCCCCACTTCGACGTGGACGCGCGGGTCATCAACCCGGAAACGCTCGAAGAGCTTGGCCCCAATGAAGAGGGGGAGATCGTGGTCAGCGGCCCGCAGGTGATGGGGGGCTACTGGAAGCGTCCCGAGGCCGACGAGGAATCTTTCTTCGAGCGGGACGGCAAACGCTTTTTCCGCACCGGCGACATCGCCCTATACGACGAGGAAGGCTACTTCTTCATGGTGGATCGTCTGAAGCGCATGATCAATGCTTCCGGGTACAAGGTCTGGCCCTCGGAGGTCGAATCCACGCTCTACAAACATCCCGCCATCCAGGAGGCGTGCGTAATCGGCATCCCGGACGAGCAGCGCGGCGAGACCGCCAAGGCGTTCGTGGTTCTTCAGGAGGGCGAGGACGTCTCAGCGGAAGACATAATCGAGTGGTCCAAAGGCGAGATGGCCGCGTACAAGTACCCTCGGTACGTGGAATTTATCGACGAGCTGCCAAAGAGCGGGTCCGGTAAGATCCTGTGGCGCGAACTTCAAGAGAAGGAGCAGGAAAAGATGGCGTAGTCGGAGTAACCTGCCTGAAAAACTTCGAACCGTTTCCTCAGCATGGCGGCTGTGGGACAATAGACGGCAAGGTGGTCAGGTAAACGACGGGGAGGCGAGTATGCCCGAGGTCGCGGTCAACGGCACGCAGTTGTACTATGAGGAGTATGGGTCGCAGGACCGGCCGGCGCTGGTCTTTAGCCATTCGCTATTCTTTGACCACACGATGTTCCACCATCAGGTGGAGCGCTTCTCATCAGAGTACCGGGTAGTCGTCTACGATCATCGCGGGCAGGGCCGGAGCGCCGCAGCGCCTCTCGAAGAGTTGGACATGGATACCCTCGCCGAAGACGCCGCCGCGCTGATAGAAGAACTCGACCTGGGTCGGTGCCATTTCGTGGGTAACTCCATGGGCGGATTTATCGCGGCCCGGCTCGCCGCGCGACGCCCGGATTTGCTCCTCTCCGCCGTGGTCATGGGCTCGTCCGCCGAAGCGGAGGGCAAGGTCGACGACTTTGGGCCGCTGGTGTCCCACCTTCAAAAACACGGGGCGGCAGAGGTAATCGACACCCTCATGTACATAATGGTCGGGGACACGAGTCTCGCCGAACCTGATCGGGAGAACCCGCGCGAGCACTGGCGCCAATATATGCTGGGCTTGCCCGCTACGATAGGAGACGCGGCCCACGGCGTCGTCTACCGTAAGGATGTTCTGCCGGAGCTTGCGGATGCGCAAGTCCCCGTACTAGCCGTCGCCGGCGAGGAGGATCACGCTTACGAGCCCGTCCTCTCCCAGCACATAGCCGAGGTGACGCCGGACGGAAGCTGGGTTACGGTTGGAGCGGCGGGGCACTCGCTGGCCGTCGAAAGCCCCGACGCCGTGAACGAACATCTTGCCGAGCACTTCTCCTCTATCGCGACGCCAAGCTCAAGCCCCGCGTAACGCCCGCTTGGCGTAGGCTTCAGCCCCCGAAGAGCCGCCGGGGATTCTCGACGAGGATGGTATTTATCTGATCGTCGGTGGTACCGGCCTCTTTTAAGGTGGGTATTACATCGTCGAAGAGGTGGGTTATGTGCCAGTTGCCCAGCAGTTCCGCAACCGCGTCCGGCAAGACCAGCGGGCGTCCGAGCCAGACGTTCACCGTGTCGTGGGAGAGCATGATCCTCTCGGCGTTGTCCTCTTGTAGAAGTTGTACCAACACTTTATAACGATCCTCGTCCATCGGCATACCGACGATTCCCTGGATGCCGAAACGGTCGAGGGAGATGTAGGTTCCACGCGTGAGGGTTTCCTTGTGGTACTCGACATCGGTGTTGCCGTCCATGTGGCCGATCATGACGCGGTCCGGGTCGGCTCCCTCGGCGAGAAGCAGATCGGCTTGTTCGGGGGCCATCGTACCTTCCTGGGTGTGGGTGATGATCGGGATTCCGGTCTCCCTCTGTGCTTTCGCGCCGGTCCGGAAGAACATGGCTTCGTAGTCGGAGATGGCGTCCTTGCCGGAGGCGAGTTTTATCACGCCGGGTTTGATGCCGGTCGTGCCGATGCCGTCGGAGATCTCCGCCATGAACATCTCTTCGATTTCACCCTCCGCACTGCCGAGTCCCTGGCGGAACTTGAAGTAGGCGGGCGCGCCTTCGCCCTCGTAATAGTAGCCGGTCGAGCAGATGATCCGGACTTCGGAACGCTCGGAGATCTCACGCAGCATCTCAGGGTCGCGGCCGCAGTCGTTCGGCGTGGCGTCCACGATGGTCTTCACGCCGTGAGCCTTGGCCCGCTCCGCAACCTCGACCCCCGTCTCTATTACCGCTGCCCGGTCGAAAGGACCGAGTGTATGGTCGCCCTGGTAGCCGGGATAGCCGAAGAAAAGATGCTCGTGCATGAGGGTCATGCCCAAATCGTCCGGGGAGATCCTCCCGGTTACCGTGTTTATGAACGTTGCCATACTAAACCCTTCCTCCTCGTAGTCCGGATGCCGGACATACTGGTATCCGCCGCTTTCCCTGTCGGCGATGTCTTGACAGGCTCGATTCTTTCACAGTGAGAAACCAGCAGCAAGCAGAATTTGTGCCGTCGCCGGACGAACTTGCGTCGACTCTAGCCTTGTAGCTTCGGCTTGTCTCTGCAGGGGAGCGAGTAAGTAGTAGAGAGCCCCGTCCCGGCTCTCTAGTTTCAGGTGTCCACCACCGGCCAGTTCCGAGAGCATCTCGTCGGCTTCTTTGACGGTGAGCGAGGTCTCCATTGCGGCTTCGGCGGGCGTGATGCTTCCGTCGTTGTCCCGGATGGCGGAGAGAAGCTCTCGCTCTTTGTTGTTCTCCGCGGCGGGCAAACTCTGGTCTCTGTGACGGTTCAAGATTTGGGGGAGGCCCCATCCGAGGCACGCGGCGCCTCCTATTACCAGGCCTATTCCCGAAACGGGCACTCCGGTGGTGAGGATCAAGAGTACCGCGCCGATCAATAGCGCCATGCCCACTGCGGTGGTCGCGTAAGCCGCAGTGGAACCCTGGTTGTCTTCCGGTGTCTGTTCGCGCCGCTCCGGTTCGCCCACCTGCCGCCCCAATACTCGAATCGTTGCACTATTCTACCTTTTGACGGTTTCCGCACAAGCGTTGGATGATCTTTCACCCTGTATAACTCGACTGGTATCATGCGGATCTCCGGGAGTTACGCGGTTGGGTTGTATTTTCTAGGATTTTGGAGGATTTGTGGAGAGCCATGCGGACGGCACGCCGCTAGGGAGCGATAACCTCACGGGCAAGGCCGCGGGCGGTCAGATCCGCAACCACGCCGAATTTATCTGGCAGGTAGCCGACCTGCTGCGGGGCGACTACAAACGCTCCGAGTACAGGCTTGTGATCCTGCCGCTCACCGTCCTGCGCCGCCTCGACGGTGTACTCGCCCCAACCAAAGAACAGGTCTTGAAGAGGGGCGAGGCGTTGCCAAGTCGGTATGACGCCATCCTAAACAACATCACCGGTGTGCAGTTCAACAACGTCTCTGAGCTTGACTTGCGGAAGGTGCTCGACGACCCTTCGAACGCCGCCGACCAGTTGCGCGGGTACGTCGCCGGTTTCTCGGAGAACGTACGGGAAGTCTTCGAGAAGTTCGACCTGGAGACCCAGATCACACGCCTCGACTCCGCGAACCTGCTCTATCTGGTGCTAGGCAAGTTCGTGGATATAGACCTCGGCCCGCAGAACGTCTCGAACACCGAGATGGGCTATCTCTACGAGGAGCTGGTCCGCAAGTTCTCCGAACTCTCCAACGAGACTGCGGGCGAACACTTCACCCCGCGCGAGGTGGTCGAGCTGATGGTGAACTTGCTGTTTATCGAGGACGACGACCTCTTGAGCAAGCCCGGCATAGTGAAGACCATGCTCGACCCGGCCTGCGGCACCGGCGGCATGCTCTCCGTCTCCGAGCAGTACCTGGACTCCCGCAACCCCCAAGCCCATCTGGAGGTCTTCGGGCAGGAATTGAACGCCGAGACCTACGCCGTCTGCCGCTCTGACATGCTGCTAAAAGACCCGGAGAACATTGCGCACATCGTCCACGGGAACTCATTCTCCCACGACGGGCACGGCCGGAACTTCGACTACCTGCTCGCCAATCCGCCTTTCGGGGTGGAGTGGAAGAAGATCAAAGACGAGGTAGAGGACGAGCATAACCGGCTCGGGTTCGCCGGTCGGTTCGGGGCGGGGTTGCCGCGCATCAACGACGGCAGCTTCCTGTTCTTGCAACATATGATCTCCAAGATGAAGCCGGTGGAGGAAGGTGGCTCGCGCGTCGCCATCGTCTTCAACGGATCGCCGCTCTTTACCGGGGCCGCCGGTTCGGGGGAGTCGGAGATCCGGCGTTGGATCCTCGAAAACGACTGGCTCGAAGCCGTCGTCGCCCTGCCCGACCAACTCTTCTACAACACCGGCATCTCCACCTACTTCTGGATCGTCACCAACCGCAAAAGCCCCGAACGAGAGGGCAAAGTCCAGCTAGTGGACGCCCGCGCCTCCTGGGAGAAAATGCGCAAATCCCTCGGCGAGAAACGCAAGCGTATCAGCGACGATGGGATCTCCGAAATCGTGCAACTCCACGGCGACTTCGATAGCGAAGCTGACGACCGCGTAAAGATCCTGCCCAACGAATCCTTCGGCGCGATGCGGATAACCGTCGAACGTCCGCTGCGACTTCAGTGGGAAGTAACCGAGGAGACCCTGGCCGCCGTAGCCGCCGAAAAGAAGCTCTCGAAGCTGGACGACGAAACCCGCGAAGGACTCCAGACCGGCCTTGCGGAGTACACCGGCCTCTCCGGGACCGACCGGGAGGCGCTGGCCGTCAAGCTCGCCCCGGTCTTCGCGGAGTTTGGCCTGACCCGCGCCCAGGAGACCGCCGTGTGGGACGCTTTGGCCGTCCGTGACCCTGAGGCCCCGATCATCACGGACAAAAAAGGCGAGCCGCTGCCCGACCCCGGGCTGCGCGACCACGAGAACGTCCCGCTGCCGGAGAAGAAGGTCGTCTATGAGGCCGACGTGGCGGCGCGCCTTAGGTCCGTCGAGTACCGGACGGAGATCCGGGACTACATGGAGAAGGAAGTCCTGCCCTACGTCCCCGACGCCTGGGTGGACTACGACAAGACCAAGATCGGGTACGAGATCCCGCTGACGAGGCACTTCTACGTCTACAGAGCGCCGCGCCCGCTGGAAGAGATAGACGCCGAGATAAAGGCGCTCGAAGGCGAGATCCAGGATCTTCTGGCAGAGGTTACAGATTGAGCGAATTTCCTCGCACTGCGACACGTCGCTTGTTTCGCGTCGTAAACGGAGGCACGCCGCGAGCAGATGCCGAGTTTTGGGATGGTGAAGTTGCTTGGGCAACTCCGGTTGATCTGGGAGCAGCACACGGCAGAGTTCTTACGGCAACAGGACGCACGCTTACCAAAGCTGGCCTTGAAATCGGGAGTAGGACTGTGCCCGCAGGTTCGTTGCTCCTTTCCACCCGTGCGCCAATTGGATACGTTAGTGAGGCTGGTACGACGATGGCTTTCAATCAAGGTTGTCGCGGCCTCGTTCCTCAACAGGAACTGGATAGTCGATTCTACCGCTACACATTTGTGGCCCTCGCGGATGAACTATCTTCATATGGTCAGGGGTCTACATTCTTTGAACTTCCCTCTGACTCACTGGCTGAATTTCCAATTCCCTTACCAAATTTGCACGAACAGCGAGCAATCGCTGACTACCTCGACGCTGAGACCACCCGCATAGACGCCCTCATCGAGAAGAAGCGGCGGCTCGTCGGCTTGCTGAAAGCACGATTTCAATTAGAGATAGATCACACTATGGATGGTGTCGCTTCTTCCGAAGCAGCGCTGGGGCGCTTCATGCTCGATCTAAGTCAAGGTTCCAGTCCGCAGGCCGCCGGTTATCCAGCCAAGAGCGATGAATGGGGAGTGCTCAAGTTGAGCGCTGTGAAGTTTGGACGTTACGATCCGCAAGAGAACAAAGCTATGACAGAAGAGCCGGACGATCTAACGATGATCCCGCGTGTAGGCGATCTTCTAGTCACACGCTCGAATACACCTGCCCTGGTGGGCGACGTTGCAGCGGTCGCTCAGGTTGCGCCAAGACGGATGCTCCCCGATCTCATTTATCGCGTCCGGCTCGATAAAAACCGCATCTCCGCAAAGTTTGCCGCGTATGCACTTCTTACTTCACGGAGTCGGCATGAGATTTCGTCCCTCGCGAGGGGAAGCTCTCAGTCTATGGTGAAATTGCGGGGCGAGGATATTAGATCGTTGCCGGTTCCTGTCGCAACTCTTGACGTTCAAGAACGTATAGTGAAATCCCTCGAATGTCGCAGAGAGCAAACATCTGAAATACTTGGCAAGCTCAACCGCCAGATCGAACTCCTCACCGAACATCGTCAGGCGCTCATCACCGCTGCCGTTAGCGGGCGGGTGGAGGTTCCGGACTCTACTGTTTCGCAGTGAAAATCGTCGCTTATATGCGGCAAAGATGCCTGTAGACTTAGCATGTTGTTTAATAACAGCATGAACCAAGGGGAGTACGAGGCTCTTATGTCGGATACCACGAAGCGCATAGACCGGCAAATAGACTGGAGTGAGGATGAGGATCACTCCCTGGCCGTGAGTTTTCGGGTGGAGATTCTTTCCGACCCTGCCTATCCGCTGTACGCCAAGGGTTATCTCAATCTCGCCGCCCGCAAGCTGACGTACGTGCTGATTCATAGGGCGGAAGGCCGCATATACGGGTTGGATCTTGGGAAGGCCCATCGCAACCCAGATGGAACTTCAGTAGGCGAGAAGCACAAACACCGGTGGAGCGAACGATTTGGAGTAAAGGACGCTTATGTGCCCGCAGACATCACGGAGACGGTGGACCGCCCGGTGGAGGTTTGGGATCAGTTTTGCGCCGAGGCTAACCTCATCCACAATGGAACGATGAATCTCCCTCCCGCTGAGCAACTGGATATGAACCTATGAGCCTCACGCCCTGCGACTACATATCCGAGAACATCGGAGAGTTGTTCGACTGCTCTCCTGTCGGAGATTACACTCGTATAAGGACTCCATATTTATACCCTGACGGAGACGTAATAGATATATTCTTGCGAGACTCGGCCGATGGCGCTTCGACGCTCACGGACCTCGGCGAGACGCTTGGTTGGTTGCGTACGCAAACAGTATCCGAACGAAAAACCGACCGGCAAAAACGCCTTATAGAAGATGTTTGCCTTACGCATGGCGTCGAACTGTACAGAGGTATGCTCATGGTGAGAGTCAAAGACATCGCCGATATTTCCGAGGCGATCACCAGATTGTCGCAGGCCACTCTTAGAGTGTCTGATCTGTGGTTCACTTTTAGAAACCAAGCTGTGGCCTCCATAAACGACGAGGTGGAAGAGTTCCTCGCAACGCGCGAGATACAGTTCGAGCGCGGAGAACGAATAGTAGGACGTTCCGGGCGCATCTGGAGAGTCGACTTCCACACTAGGACTTCCGAGAGAAGTGCGCTAGTCAACGTTCTATCCACAGGTAGCAGACCGTCGGCTCGCAGGTCGGCAGAACACACGTTGGCTACATGGCATGATCTTAGCAATCGTCGTATTGGCCCGGAGAGCATGCGCTTCATCTCCCTCTTCGATGACGAACTGGATGTGTGGGCTCCAGAAGATCTCGGACTTGTTGAGGACGTTTCCGAAGTCGCCTACTGGTCTCATAAAGACGAATTTGCGGAATTACTCACGAATTGATCGAGTGATAGTCTCACAGTGAAGACAGCAAACTACAAGTACCGGGTGGAGATCACTTACAGTGAACACGACGAAGGCTACATCGCACGCGTGCCGGAGCTTGGTTGCTCCGCCTGGGGCGAAACCGTCGAAGAAGCGGCTCGCGAGATACACGACTCCATCGAAGCGCATTTGCAGGCTCTCCGAAAGCTCGGCCGCCCCGTACCCGAACCGCAGGTCGTAGCATCGGCTTGACAGGCTGACTCTAGGGCACCGTCAGGCGCTCATAATGCCGCTGTTACGGGGCAGTTGGAGGTTTCAGGGGCTGCGACTTCTTGAACCTCTGGGGGTACGTCGGAACCCTTGACAGCGTCGACAACCACAGCGGTGTGCGACAATATGCGGAGACGAGGTGATCATATGGCTGACAGGCAACAAACCGAGATCAACACCGTTTTGCTGGAGCAGTTGCGACGCAGGGCCAACGAGTTGGGCCGCACCGAGGCTGAGGTGCTCGAAGAGGCGGTCAGGCGTTACCTGGAGCGTCCCGGCACCCTCGCTGAGTTGTTCGAGCGCGTGGATAAGGGACAGGAGGGGCGTGGTGTGGAGCCATTGTCCGAGGAAGAGGCCATGCGTCTTGCCGTCGAGGAGCAGCACGCCTGGAGACGGGAGAGGCGCGAGCGCGCCGGGTGACGGACCCGCCAGGCTCCTTGAGGGCTGTCTTTGACCCAAATGTCCTGGTCTCCGCGGCGATATCGCGTCGCGGAACGCCGCGCGAGTTGCTGGATCGTTGGCAACGGGGCAAGTTCGAGTTGATCGTCTCCGCAGAGGTGCTATTCGAGCTTCAGGAGGTACTCGTGCGTCCCAAGTTCCGCCGCTATCTAACCGAAGTGGAGGCTATCGGCCACGTACTCCGCATCCATGACGGCGCGACGGAGACCTCCGAGGAACTGTCCCGGGATATTGTCAGGGGAGTTACCGGCGACCCGGACGACGACTACCTCGTGGGAGTTGCTTTCCACGGCAGGGCGGACGTCATCGTATCCGGCGACCGGCACTTGCTGGATCTCGGGACCCTCCGGGATGATGTGGGAAACGTACTGGCCCGCGTTCTCCCCCCACGAGAGTTCCTGGAGGAGTTGGATAGGGCAGTATAAAGATGAGCTTGACGGGGCACGTGTGAGGTGTCGGCAGGCGCTCATCGCCGCTGTCGTGACGGGGCAGATCAAGGTTCCAGGGCTTTGATAGAATACGTAAAAGAGTATTTACGCATTGCCGGAGGCGCGGAGTGGCGAAAGTGAAGTTGACGTTGGAGGTGGAGCCGGAGTTGCGGCGCCGGATCAAGATGTCCGCCACGGCCAGGGATGAGAGCTTGCGAGAGTGGGTACAGCGGGCGGTGTTGCACGAACTGGAGGTGGAGGGCTCCGGGAATGGCGAGACCTACGGAGACCTGGAACTTCCGGCGGCGGGAACAAAACCCCGAGGAAGCCGAAATCCGGTGCGGCCCAGAGACGGGGGCAATTCGGTGTCGGAGGCCGTAATCGAGGACCGTCGCTAGACGGTTGATCTTGTACCTCGACACTAGCGCGTTGGTGAAGCTCTATGTCGAGGAGGAGGTGGGCGGTGAGTTGGTCCGCCAGGGCGTCGAGGAGTCTGAGTCTATCGCGGTCTCGACCGTCGCTTACGCGGAGGCCCGCGCCGGGCTTGCCCGAAAGCAGCGAGAAGGACTTTTTACCTCGGGCGAGCTGAGACGGACGGTTGCGGAACTGGACGACGACTGGCGAACTTATGCCCGACTGGACGTGTCGGACAAGCTCTCCCGCCGGGCCGGTGAGCTGGCCGAACGCTACTTTTTGAGTGGCTATGACGCCGTACATCTGGCGAGCGCCGTCCAACTTTCGGAGAGGTTCGAGGTCGTACGCTTTCTAGCTTTCGATGGCCGCCTCAACGAAGCTGCCAGGAGCGCCGAACTGCCAGTGTACGGAGAGGCGGAGGAACGAACAGAATGAATAGATGTCGGTGTCGTAGATGAAGCTTGACGAGCGGGCGTTCGAAGATCACATCGCGGACTCGCTCCTGCAGCGCGGCGGATACCGCGAGGTAAAGACCGGCAACGCCCCCGGGGACTTCGATGCGGAGCGCGGCCTGGATCTCACGGAGCTCTTCGCGTTTATACAGGAGACCCAGCCCGAGGCATGGGACCGGCTCGCGAAGCTGCACGGCGGAGATGCGAAGGCGCGGGAACAGTTCGCAAACCGGCTCGTGAAGGAGCTGGACAGTCGCGGGACGGTGGACGTATTGCGGCACGGGGTCGTGGATCTCGGCGTCACGATCCGGCTCGCCTTTTTCAAACCCGCGCATGGGCTTACGCCACAACTCGTCGGGCGTTATGAGGCCAACCGGCTCACCGTTACCCGGCAACTGCCTTACGAGTCCGACACGAACAAGACCCTGGATCTCACACTCTTCGTCAACGGCCTCCCCGTAGCCACGGCGGAGCTAAAGAACGCGCTCACCGGCCAGGACGTGGAGAAGGCCAAGGAGCAGTACCGCAAAGACCGCGATCCGAAGAACATTACCCTCGGCCGCCGGGCGGTCGTCCACTTCGCGGTGGATACCGAGCAGGCCGCGATGACGACGCGGCTCGGTGGAGGCTCGACGCGCTTTCTGCCGTTCAACCGGGGGCACGGCCTCGACAAAGGCAATCCGCCCAATCCGCAGGGGCATCGGACGGCGTATCTTTGGGAGCGGGTGTGGGAGCGGGACGCCTGGCTGGACTTGCTGGGGCGGTTCGTCCACGTCGAGAAGCCGGGTAAGGGGGCGAAGTCCGCGGGAGTCGGGATCTTCCCCCGCTACCATCAGTGGGATGCGGTACTCTCGATCTCCGACCACGCTCGCCGCCACAGCGCGGGTGAGCACTACCTCGTCCAGCACTCCGCGGGTTCGGGCAAATCCAACACCATCGCCTGGCTCGCCCACCGCCTCTCAAGCCTACACAACGCGGAGAACGCGAAGGTCTTCGACAAGGTCGTCGTCATAACCGACCGGGTCGTCCTGGACAAACAATTGCAGGACACCATCTACCAGTTCGAGCACGCCCACGGCGTTGTCCAGAAGATAGACGAGTCCTCCTCCCAACTCGCCGAAGCCCTTACGGGACAGTCCGCCCGTATCATCATCACCACGCTCCAGAAATTCCCGTTCATTCTGGACAAAATCTCCGGGCTCTCCTCCCGCTCCTACGCCATCCTCGTGGACGAGGCCCACTCCTCCCAGACGGGCGAGACGGCCAAGGACATGAAAAAAGTCCTCGGCTCCGGTCCTGTGCAAACCGGAGACCTCGCCGCCGAAGGGCCGGGAGATTACGAGACCGGCGAACCTGTTACAGACCCGGCTGAGGAGGCGCTAACCCGCGAAGTCGAGGCCCGTGGTCGGCAGGAGAACCTCAGCTTCTTCGCGTTCACCGCCACGCCCAAAGGCCGCACGCTGGAGATGTTCGGCAACTACGATGAGGACGTGGGCCACAACGTACCATTCCACCTCTACTCCATGCGCCAGGCCATAGAAGAGGGTTTTATCCACGACGTGTTAGCCAGCTACCTCACTTATGCGACTTACTGGAAGATAGAGAAGGCAGTGGAGGAAGACCCGGACTACGAGCCCGGCAAGGCCGGCGCGGCCATCGCGCGTTTCATAACCCTCCACGACCATAACCTGTCCCAGAAAGCCGGGATCATCGTCGAGCACTTCCGCCGCCATGTTGCCCGCAAGATCGGGGGCAAGGCCAAGGCGATGGTCGTTACCTCCTCGCGCAAGCACGCCGTCCGTATGACGCTCGCCCTGCGCCAATACGCCGACGAGCACGGCTACGACAGTATGGGCATCCTCGTCGCGTTCTCCGGCACGGTCGAGGACGACGGTGCCTCCTATACCGAGTCGCAGATGAACGGCTTCCCCGAAGGGCAGACTCCGCGTGAGTTCGAGGAGGACGATTGGCGCTTTCTCGTAGTTGCGGACAAGTACCAGACCGGCTTTGATCAACCGCTCCTGTACGCTATGTACGTGGACAAAGTGCTCACGGGACTCGCCGCCGTTCAGACGCTCTCGCGTCTCAACCGCCGCGCCGAAGGCAAAGACGGCACGTTCGTCCTCGACTTTCGAAACGACGCCGAGGCCATCCGGGCCGAGTTCGAGCCCTACTATGGCGAAACAGTCGCCCCGCCCACCGACCCGAACCTGCTCTACGATACCCGCCACCACCTCGACGAATACGGCGTGCTCCGCCCCGGAGAGATAGAAAAAGTCGCCGCGCTGCTCGTAGCTGAAGACGGAGCCTCGAACTCGAACCACGCCCGCATCCACGCGGCGCTCACCCCGGCTATTGACCGCTTTCAGGCCCTCGAAGAAGACGAGCAGGATGCTTTCCGGGACGCGTTGGATCGGTTCGTGCGGGTCTACTCCTTTCTCTCGCAGGTCGTCAGGTTCACGGACGTTGGTCTGGAGCGCGACTATCGGTTCTGCCGGGCTTTATCGTCGTTCGTGCGGCGCGACGTTGGGGCGCGCCTGGATCTCGGCTCCGAGGTCGAGCTAACACACCTTCATTTCGAGCAGACTTTCGAGGGTTCCGTGGCTTTGGAGGCGGAGCAGGGCGTCGTCACCGCGATCTACGGTGACGGTACGGGAGCACAGCAAGAGCCCGAGGCTTCTCCGCTCTCCCAAATTATCTCGAAGCTCAACGAGCGTTTCGGTCTCAAGCTCACCAAGGCCGACCGGCTCCACCTGGACAGCATAGCCTGGGAGCTGACGGACGACGAGACCGTGCAGCGCCAGGCCGCCGCCAACACGCTGGGTAACTTCGGGGTGCAGTTCCCCCAGCACTTCGAGAAAGCCGTTGTGGATCGCCTCACCGGCGCCGAAGACTTTTCCTACAAGCTCCTCGATGACGAAGAGGTGGCGGAACAGGTTCGGCGAGTCTACCTGCCGCTTGTCTATGGCCGGGCAAAGGTCGCGTGGCAAGAACACTGCCCCATAGGAGAGCTGCTCGGCCCGCCGCCGAAAGAAGGCGAGCACCTGGAGTACAAGTCCACGTTTCGCACCCACGCCGAGACGGGCGAGTTGTTCAAGCCGCTCCAGACGGCGAGCATCAAGACCATCGCCGCTTTCCTCAACAGCCGCGAGGGTGGGACGTTGCTCGTCGGGGTGGCGGATGATGGCTCGGTCTTCGGCCTAGAAACCGACTACGCCACGCTCCGCAAAGAGGGCAAGGACGACCGCGACCTGTTCGGATTACACTTGGGGCAGGCCGCGATCAACGCTGTCGGCCTGGCCGCCGCCGCGAACGTTAGCCACGAAATTTTGGAGGTCGGCGGCAGGGA
>PPFU01001197.1_pt1 | contig 18015 bp, 11 predicted proteins | sample 1535991 | NCBI WGS metagenome assembly PPFU01 (sample SAMN04901290, study PRJNA319586) | Hypolithon metagenome, whole genome shotgun sequencing project. | isolation source: Antarctic Hypolithon | place: Antarctica: Miers Valley | collected 2014
AAATTTCATTCATCACAATTACCAAATCTGGCTGATACTCCTTCAAAAACGCAGGCGACATAATCTGTTTCCCTACCCCCGGAATAAACTTCCCATGCCGATGCGGATTAATATCCACGACATACTGAATTTTATCGATAGTCGCCAGCGTCGTCAAAAACGCAACACACTTAGAACCCGAACCCCAAACAACAACCTTTTTACCCTCCTTCTGAGCCGTTTTCAAGCGACTTCTCCAGCCGTTGAGCTTGCCATGGATCTGGTCAACAAACGCCTGCACCGCCCGAGAAATTTCCGCTGGGTTGTCCTCCAGAGGATGAATTTTCTCCGATGGCATTGCTACCGGGCGAGCATCTATTAGCAGATACTGATCGCCATACGCTCTGTATAGGTCAGTCACCTCAAAACCGCAGTTACGAAATAAGCGAGCCAAAGATCCTGGTGTGAAGTAAGAGCAGTGCTCATAGTAAATATCTTCAAAGGCGGCCTCCTCCAACACGCGAACGGTGTCGGGGATTTCGAATACAACAGATACGGGGCGATCGCCAATCGACCGACGCACGGTACTGATAAACTCAGCCGTCGGCTGGATATGCTCTAGCGTATGACGACAGCAAATAAAATCGCCCACGTGCTCTGCATACTTCTCCGAGTAATAGTCTTGAATGAGCGTTACTCTATCAGCCGCCGTACTGCTCACTCTTCCTGGAACCGCGCTCGGGTCAATCCCTACCCCGGTATTGTTGCCCAGCTCGCACAGCAAATGCAAAAAGTCTCCTTTGCTACAGCCAATTTCTACAATAGACTTGTTATGCAAGTCATACTTATCAATTAGCTGCTGTGCCAGCTCTTTGGCAAAGCGGTTAAAGGTTGGAGAGAAGCTCTGCTGATCTTCGTAGTTGGGCGCATAGGCTGACCACTTAGCGTCGAACAAAGTATTTGTAATGAAGCCGCAGTTTTCACACAGGGCCAGCTCAACATCACCAGAGGGAAAGTCCAGCGCGTCTTCAGTTGAAGAAAGCATCAGGCAGCTATGGACAGGCACATTCTCTACTTCATAAAAAACAGAGAGGCCGTGCGAGCCGCAGTTAGGACAAGTCTCATCGGCTAAAAAGCGAACGCTTTCTGAGTTAAGTAGTGAACTTGAATTCTGTTCGATTATCTGTTGTGTCATGATAGTTTCCTCATTAGTGTTTAGCAGTTCAGCATTCAGCGGTCAGTATTCAGCGGTCAGTGTCCAGCCTTTAGCCCTTTGCAACAAACCGGCTAAAGGCGCTGCCGGTATCATCGCCCCATTCCCAGTTGGCCACGAGGCCGATTCGATTGATGGACAGGCGACTTAGCCGAGGGTAAACGTCTTGGAGAGATCGATATAAAACGGGCTCTCCGTCGACGTAGGCTATAAAGTTAAGTCCATCGAACGTAATTCTGAGCGTGTAGCGCTTGCCCCAGGAGATGCGATCGCCCAAATTACTCCAAACCGCGTCATAAATTTCCTCAAATCCATCAATGTGAAAAAACGAAGACATTGATGAGCCGTTAAAGGTGTCATCTAGCCAGTTGCTAACCGTAATATAGTTATCGGCATCTTGCCAGAAAATAAGGCCGCCGCGCCCTTTCTCCTGCTGATGTCGGTCGGTGCCCGGTGGCAAAATATCCACTGATACATCTGCAAACTCTGGATGACTCCACGGCACAGTGTAGGCCAATCTTTTGGGGTTGGGGCTTGCGGCTGAGGCTTCTACTTGAGCCGCCCTACCCGTGAGCAAAATTCGTCCGCTGCCAATCTCTTTACGCCATTGCTGTCCCACTTCGCTTAGTCGCCCAGCAATATCCTGCCCGGCAGATCCCCCAAAGCTATCAGATACTAGCACCTGCGCGCCTTTAGCCTGCCAGGGCTCGCCCATTCGTAGCGCTGGCGGAATCGGAATATCGCGCGGATGTGATTCTACAGATTGAAAAGAGAATGCCCGCTGTGCGAGTAGGCCCATATTTGTTTCGTCTCGAAATCGCAGGTCAGTAAACCATTCGTCAAAGAGTAAGTTCCCATTCAGGTACAGGCTAAAGTAGTCTCCTTGATCCAAAATTTGAACGGCGTTGCTACTGCTTGCATTCAGGCCGTAGCGCCTTTCTGAGTCTATTTGTGACCACTGGCCGCCTTCTCTAATTTTGAGCTGACACTGGCCGTTCTCAAAGCACAGTGCCCAGGTGTTGTTTTCATCTTTAGTTCGCCACAGCAGCGCACACTCGGGCAGGCTTGAACTATCCGGCTGGTCAGCCGGCTGGTCGGGGGCGTGATCGGGTGACGGGTCAATGGGCTCATCCACTATTATCAATACATGAATAGCGCCAGCAGGTGCAGGATTTTCTAGCAAAGCCAGGTTCACATCTGCTTGATCAATCTTCTCATCGCCTGCGGAGATGGGCGAAGCGAGAGGTTGCGCCGATGCGCCGCGAGTCGTTCTTTGAAAAGCTCCTTGCACTACGCGCCACCTGCCGCCCAATTCTGCTGCTGACTGGTCAAGGCTGCTGTTGCCCGTGAGCCTGTCGGCAGCTTGGGCTGTTCCATACCAAGGCGACAGATTAGGCAGCACTTCTGTGTGTATGCCATATACTCGGCTATCTACCTGAAAGCCTACCTGCCCTAGCGCACTCTGATAAAGGCCGGCGTAGACGGTGCGATCGCTACTCCAAGCATCAATCCCAACCAGTCGCATATAAGGGTACGCGCTAAATCCGTGAGCATTGGGCATAGCAGCAGCGTAGTAGGCAGCGCCTTGTTCTCTAAGCACTACAACGTAATAAGCCTGTAGGTTTTGTAGCCTTCTAAAAGCCGGTGTCAGATGATTCTTGGGCAAAGCGGCCTCACCATTCTCCAGATCGGCTTTATCGCCTATTTGCGCACTGCCTATCTGCGTACAAAGCTCGCTATTCTCTGGGCCATACGCACGAATGACGATGGCATTGCCAGTAGCCGTCGGATCTGTCGGACAAGCTTTAGGAAACCAGCCCACTGCTAGGTTCTCCTTGATGTGGCCATCCTTAAATCTACTTTTGGGGTTACGCAGCCAGCGATAAAACAGTCGCAGCCGATTGCGGTGATGAGCGCTAAACGTCCACTGCACGAGCCGATTGCCAATAGAGTTTGCCTCACTGCCTCTAAGCCAGCGAAAGAACCGCCCTTTGAAGGTTTCTTCAATGCTGTTGCCTTCAGAAACGTTATGGCCGTTGAGCATGAACACACTCATCGCCAGCCCAGGCTCTCTTTTGTAGGGGCCATAGGCAATCCCCGAACGCCCCCAGCCAGGATTGATCAGAGGCCGAATGCGCAGCGCTCCATTGTCAATAGCAAGAACTTTTTCAGCGTCAGCACCTTGCCGAGTATGCCCGCTCACGCTTTGCGTCCCGATGACTTTGCCGGGCGATCGCGCTACCGAGAAGTCATCGAGAATTGCGCGGTTAGTGCTGGCTTCCTGCCAAGGAAGCCCAGAGGAATGGTCAGAGGAATGTCCAGGGGAATGACCGGGCGGCGGCTCGATAGGTTTGAGGGGGGTACTGGGGCGGGTCACCAGGCAAAGTCCTTTAGCTAGATTCTCAAAGAAGGGCTATGGAAGATTTCGTAGTCTTGAAAAAAGCAGTCTAAAAAGTCGCCATCGGCAATGTCCTCCAAGATGGGCCAGCCAGGAACTGAGGCGGGTCTTTGCATTTGAGAGGCGTGCTTTGCTAAGGCGGCCTGCTTTTGCGATCGCGCCGACCTTACACAAACCGAGTGCTGAAAATCCTTAAATACAGCGGTGCCTAGCTTGCTTATCAGCGTTGCCTTAAGAATGTTCAAAGTGCCTCGCTTGCTCTCCCCTCGCAGCGATGTCCAGGGCCAGTGCCGCCAGTACCAAACCGGGTAGGCATATATTTTAGGCGCTGGCTTAACCTCTGCCAGGGCTGCTATCACCGCATGGTAGGTCACGAAGTGATCGGGTGGGGGTTCTAAGCTGTAGGGTACAAAGACTTCTTCAGGCCAGCCGGCGTCTGTCCGGGTGTCCCGCTCAGTGGCTAGTAAGTTGCGAATACGGGCGGTTGCCGCCGTCATTGTCTGCTCAAGACGGCCATCGCCAAAGCCTAAAAAAATCACGTCTTCAGGCGCAACGCCTAGCACTTGCGCCGCCTGCAAAGCCTCCCGATGGCGGATTTCTTTAAGTTCTGGCTCGGCCATTAGCGCGGCGTGTGAGCGGCTGCCGTCGGTCATGAACACGATTTTGACGTCTGCGCCCGCTGCTTTTTTACGAATGATGGTGCCGCCACAGCCCAGCGTTTCGTCGTCGGGATGAGGTGCAAAAACGATGGCTGAGCGGCTGAGATCGGCGATTTGCCGCTTGGCCATCACCCGGCTTAATCGTTTTCGGTATAGGGCTTGTATGGATTTCATGAGTGGCTCACCCCCAGCGACTGGTAGTGACTGAGTAGGGTGGTGGCGATCGCCTCCCACGCAAAAGTCTCCACGGCCCTTTGTCGGGCAACGCTACCCATGCGCGCGCGCAGCGCTTTATCCGCGAGAACGGTGCTGAGCGCATTGGCCAGCGCCCCTGGTTGAGCAGGCGGCACCAGCAACCCTGTTTCTCCTGGCTTTACAATGTCAGGCATTCCGCCGATTTGCGTCGCTATCGTAGGTGTCCCCGTTGCCATCGCTTCTATCAGGCTCATGCCAAAGGCCTCACTCAGCGAAGGATTTACCAGCACAGCCGCCTTTTGAAAGTGACTGTGAAGGGCCAGATGGGAAATTGCGCCGGTAAAAATGATCCGGTCTTTCAGGTGGGGCGGCACCTGATTCCTAAGGTTTTGAGGATAGTTCGGCGGATCGAGATCAGCTAGCTGGCGCACCAGCGGGTCATCACTTAAGTCAGCAATGAACTCCGCAGTGGTGGGCTTGTCGGGCCCAATTAAATACAGCTTGGCGGTAGGAAAATTATCCGCAATCTTTTCAAAGGCTTGCAGCAGGGTATGAAGTCCTTTCTCCGGGGAAATTCTGCCGACAAACAACAGATTAAGGTCGTCTGTTTGCTCTCCCTGCCGTTGGCCCGTCTGTTCAGAAGCCTGAAACTGACTCACATCTACGCCGTTGTACACCCGCTGGCATCGATGTGCGAACTCGGGGAAACGTGCCTTAACTTTGTTCGTAATGTAATCGCTACAGCCGATAATAAGGTCTGTTTGGCTTAGGCGGTTGGCTATTACAGCCCGGTCAAACTGGCTCAACCACTCACAGTGCATATGCAGCACAATTTTTATGTGCGGGTTCAATGCCCTAATCGCTGGCACAAACTGCGAAAAGTTGTGAATGTGAACGATGTCACACTGCTGCCGCCGCAGGTCTGCCGCGACTCTAAAAGGATAAGGGCCATAGTACAGCCGCGAATTGAGATAGCGAAACCGGCGGTAGGCTTTCGCTAATGCCTTTACTATTCCATTACAAGGTCTATTACCGGCTATCGAAACCCGACGATACTCAATGCCATCCACCACTTCTTGGGCAAGCTCCCCATCATTGCGTCGGGCGTATAGTACAACCTCACAGCTTTGCGACAGCCGCTTGGCCGTTTCATACGTCCAAATAGGAATAGAGCCCGAGCTAACAGGAGGCCGTAGCGTATCCCAAGGCTGGCTAACGATGGCAACTTTCATCTCACACAACCTTCGGTGCTGGAATCGGCACAATAAATCGCCCGCCCCTTTCCTGATAAGTTGACTGCTGCCGCATAATTTCATCCGCAAAATTCCACGCCAAAATCAGCACGTAATCAGGCTGATCTTCCAGCAGTTTCTCCGGCGAATAAATCGGCAAATGGTTTCCGCCCATATAGCGCCCCTGCTTAAACGAATTAAGATCCACCACATAGTCAAGCAGCGTGCGATCAATGCCTACATAGGCCATCATGGTTGCCGCTTTGGCCGCTGCTCCGTAGCCCACCACGCGCTTGTTTTGCCCCTTCAGCTCAGAGAGAATAGCCAGTAGCTCGGTCTTAATCGTCTCTACCCGATTGGCAAAGTTTTGATAGTAGTCAATGCTGTCTACTTTGTTCTGTTGCTCCTGCTGCAATAGCTTTTTTACCCCAGGCTGAGGGTTCTCTTTTGGCTCTACAAACAAGCGTAGCGAGCCGCCGTGAATGGTTGTTTGCTCAACGTCGTTTAAGAACAAACCGTGCTTTCTAAACAGCCGATCTAGCGCCGTCACTGAAAAATAACAGAGGTGCTGATGATAAATCGTGTCAAATTCGCCATGCTCAACCAGCTCAATCAGATAAGGCACTTCAATGACAGCAACGCCACTCTCTTTTAGCAGCAGCTTCATGCCTGTTACAAATCCGTTGAGGTCAGGGACATGAGCCAGCACGTTATTAGCTAAAAACACGTCGGCACTGTTGCCTTCTGCTTTGAGCTGTGCGGCTAGTTCCTTCGTAAAAAAGGTACACTTCGTCGGAATTCCTGCCTTTTGAGCCGCCGCTGCTGGCCCATCAGCCGGATCGATTCCTAGCACCGGAATTCCTTGCTCTACAAAGGGCTTAAGCATGTAGCCATCGTTGCTAGCCGCTTCGATCACCATGCTGTCTGCGCCGAGCTGCCGCGATTGAATGATGGATTCAGCACTGCTTCTAAAGTGCTCCATCAGGCTGGGCGACACTGAGGAGAAGTAGGGATAGTCCCGGCAAAACAAAATCTCGGGTGGTACGCTCTCCGTAATTTGTACCAGGCTGCAATCTGGACAAAAAACAAGATCTAAAGGCGCAGTATATTCGGCTGTGCTTAGCTGTTCAGCGGTTAACAATGCGTCAGCTAGCGTTGTTTCGCCAAATGAGATAATCGGGTCTAGCTTGGTGTTGCCGCAGGAAAGACAAGCAGGTGTAGATGTTTTCATAGCTAAGACTGCGAAAATTGAGTAGTTTCTATTGTTGCTATTGCTTGATCTTTAGAGCCTGGTTCCCCTTTAGTAAGAGGAATACAAGAGGAACCAGGAATTCTATACGCTTGCGGCCATCTCTCGCCAACGCAAGTCTTCTCCTAGCTTGCCTTCTGCTAGCAGCGATTTAATATGTGCAATCCGCTGATATCGATTGCCCTCAAAGTCATCCAGCGTTAGCCCTACCTTTTGATAAGCCGCATACAGCTCCTTCACGCCTTTGCGAGCATCCCACTGTGGCTCAAACTCAGGCAGCACTCGCCTAATTTTGCTACAGTCCACGCGATAGCAGCGCTTATCAGGCCCAGCGCCCTCTGCATACTCAATTCGGCAGTCAGGCACAATCTCTTTAACAATGTCGGCAAGCTGCCGAATTTGATAGTTGTCCTCATTGCGACCAACATTAAAAGCTTCGTTATGCACTATCTCGCGGGGGGCGTGTAGCGCCGCTAAAAACGCTCGTGAAATGTCTTCAATATGCACAATCGGTCGCCAGGGGGTACCGTCACTTTTAATAAAGACTCGCCCGGTTGTGAAGGCCCAAGCCGTCAGGTTGTTGAGCACTAGATCGAACCGTAAGCGGGGTGAAACCCCGAAGGCTGTGGAGTTGCGCAGGTACGTGGGGCTGAAGCTGTCATCGGCGAGTTCGGCTAAGCCCTGCTCAGATTTCACCTTGGATACGCCGTAGGGGGTAACTGGGTTGAAAGCCGACTCTTCAGTGAGCCAGTCCTGACCGCCTGCGCCGTAGTTGCTGCAAGATGAGGAGAAAATGTATCGGCTGGCACCAGCCTGTTTGGCGAGTTCTCCTAATCTGACGGTCGCTAGATAGTTGATATCATGAGTTAGGTTAGGGTTGAGATTGCCCAGCGGGTCGTTAGAGAGTCCGGCTAGGTGCAAGACGGCTTCAAACCCTTCGAGGTCTTTAACGGTGGTATCTCGAACGTCTTTTTTAATTTCAGGAATGACGGGCAGATTGTCCCCAAAGGTGCTGCGCTCATAGAGATCGCTGTCTAATCCGACAACGTCATGCCCTGCGGCTATGAGCATGGGTACGAGTACGGTGCCAATGTAACCCTGATGTCCGGTGACGAGTACGCGCATAAGTCAATTCTTCCTCTTTAAAGTGTTTCAAGTATATTTGCATCTTGTAGGATAGGCGTCTCGCCTGTTCCTTCTCTAACTTCTGTTCAGATCTAGGTGTTCAGCTCTAGGTGTTCAGCTCTAGGTGTTCAGCTCTAGGTGTTCAGCTCTAGGTGTTCAGCTCTAGGTGTTTAGCTCCAGGTTTTCCAGGGCGCTTCGCCGGTTGCCCAGAGACCTTCTAGCCTGCGCTTATCTCGCAGCGTATCCATACATTGCCAAAAGCCGTCGTACTTGTAGGCCATTAGCTGACCGTCTCGGGCTAGTTTTTCTAGGGGCTCTTTTTCCCATTGGGTGTCATCGCCTGCAATATAGTCAAAAATGCCGGGCTCTAGCACAAAAAATGCGCCGTTAATCCAGCCTTCTCGGGTCTGGGGCTTCTCCGAGAAGTCGACGATTTGGTCGCCTTTGAGATCCAGATGACCAAATCTTGCTGGGGGGCGTACGGCGGTCAGCGTTGCTAGCTTGCCATGCGAACGATGAAAGGCTAGCAGATCATCGAGATCAATATCAGAGACGCCATCTCCCCAGGTGAGCATAAAGGTTTCGTTATTGACGTAGGGGGCTAGCCTTTTGATGCGACCGCCTGTGTTGGTGTGCAGCCCTGTATCAATCAGGTCAACCGTCCAGTCGGGGGCGTCGCCTTCGTGCCGCTTGATGTTGCCACTTTTGAGGCTGACGGTGAGATTGCTGTTGAGGGCGCAGTAGTCCACCATGTATTTTTTGATGATTTCGGCTTTGTAGCCCAGCGCGATCGCAAAGTCCCCAAAGCCATGATGCGCATAGTGCATCATAATGTGCCAAATAATCGGCTTGCCCCCAATTTCGACCATGGGCTTCGGTTTTTCTGCGGTTTCCTCAGACAGCCGGGTGCCGAGTCCTCCTGCTAATATTGCCACTTTCATAGAAAACCACTGCGAGTGTTTGCTGTGGGGCTGCTTTGCGTTTATTACGGTTCTACTTTGCAGCCTGAACAAGCCCCGTATTAATAACGACCTCAAACAGGTTCTTGACTGCGCACCTTAAACAGGGGTGCGAGCTGTCCGACTAGCTGTACCGAGGCGATCGCCAGGTCTCTACCCAGTTTGCCAAGGTTACTATAAGAGAGCAGCCAACTAGCCAATACCAGCCAGCAAGCGAGCTTGTCGGTTGCTGGCATCGGCACGGCTCTGATGGCACAAAAGTATTCGTAAAGGATACGCCAGTTCGGCAGCAAAATCTTTCCTTTGTTTTTAGGATCAAACCACACCGCATAGTCGTGCATTCTGAAGTGCCGGTGGCGTGGCTTTCTTAGCATCGCAATCGATTGACTGCCATGCTCTCTAGCCTGGAACAGCGGCTCAGGTACAATTTCAAAAGTACCTTCCAAAATCAGGCGGCTCAGCAGCACTCTATCCGATCCGGCATAGGCTCCAATCAGCGACGTTTTTGCGAGCACGTCTCTTCTGACGAGGCCAAAAATTTCATAGCATCGGTGCTTCAGGCTAATGGTCTCTTTGAACCGCTGAGCTGGGTGTGCGCTATCTAAATCCATTTCTACGTTGTACGGTCTGATCCGCCCAGCGGCCTGCTCGATCACGTCTACCTGCGAAAAGCCTAAAACTGCGGTTGGATTTTGGATTAGCCGCTCCAATACTCTTTCTAAAAAGGTAGGCTCAAATATATCGTCGTGAGCGGCCCACTTAAAGTATGTTCCACGTGCGAGTTCAAATACCCGGTTGTAGTTCCAGGCGGGGCCCTGGTTGATGGGACTGCGGGAGTAGCGAATTCTAGGATCTTGTTTGGCGTATCGCTGGCAAATTATCTGGGTTGCATCGGTAGAGGCGTTGTCAGAAATGACCAGCTCATAGTCTTGAAAAGTTTGAGCCAGAATGCTTTCTATCGCTTCTTCAATAAAGTTCTCCCCGTTGTATACGGGCAACCCAATGCTGACTGTGGGGATGTCGGTAGTTTTACCGTTCAGTAGGCTAACAGACGAGCCGTTGCTCAAGCGAGCTGTGTCTTGTAGGCTGGTTAACCGCTGTCGCTGAGTGGTTGTCATAATATTTCCATTAATAACTGGAAGGATGTTGGTCTACCCTTCTAAGTCAGTGCTTGAAGAGTCAATGCATGAAACGCTATGACGAGCTGCATTTGGGCTGCATACGCTACATGTATAAAAAATGAGTCGGTGCTGGTGAGAAGCACTTATATAGAAGAGTATCAGTATATTTATGTACGCCTGTTAGAAGAAGTTCATGCTTATTAAAAACTTCATGTTCACTGGGATCTATGCCCTTATTAGATGAATGTAGGGACGATTTTTTTAGAAAAAGCTGCCCGACTGCTGATTACTGCCTTGCCATAGCTGCCTTGCCAAAGGCCTCGCAGTACTGCTTATGCCCGCCTGGGAAGGCCACATTTAATTGCAGCGGATCGGCGGCATCTTCTGGGCCGCTCACTACGCGCTGTATTCCGCCTTCGGTACTGAGTTCGAGTGGCCTGCGGTTTTTTAATTCGCCGCCGCTGCTGTCTACATAAACTGTAAGGTTGCCGCTGTTAAAGGGCTCGTTGAGGTTTTGAATGAGCTGGAGAAAGTTGCGATCGCTGCCCCCCCGCTTAATCGCCCCTTCACCTTGCGCCTGCGCGGTTACCGTATCACCTACGCCCACAATTAGCGGCATATGTTCCGGGTCGAAATTATCTGTAACAATTGCGACTAATTCGTCCGTGGCGTGCGGAGCCTGTCGAGCGTTGAAGCCCTCGCCGAGCGGATAGCGCTGTGTGTGCTGAAAGTAGTAGCGATTGAGCAGGGCTAATACACCGGCTTCCTTAATCGCACCTCGTAACATAAGTTGATAGTCTGTTGTTCCTGACTCTCCGGGTTTGGCGAACCAAACGATTTCTTTGCCAGTGCGATCGCGCCCAAGGTTAGGCGCATAGTGAATAAAAAACGAGTCTCCTAGTCCTTTGGCTGTTGCCTGAGAGAGCAGATCTTCGAGGTGTGATCGCAGCCTTTTTTGCAGCGCCACAAATAGGTCATTATCTTTAGCCAGTGCTGAATATAAGCTGTTGAGATTGACCGTAGGAGAGGCCGTGTTGTCGAGTATTGTTGAAGCTAAATACTCATCTAAGTTTTGTTCTAGCTCAGGCGGGCAAGCGTGCTGACTGAAAAATTCACGCAGACAGGTCTCCATTTTTCCAGGCACCGTTTGCAAAAAGTGAAGCTCTGCCTCACTCACGCCGGGATGCGTCGTTACCCCGTCCCGCGTTTGCCACTGTACGCCGCCCGCTGCGAGCCCTGGCAAATACTTCTGTTGCACTTTCAAAACGGTTGAATCGTGCTCAAAAGACCGCTCAACAATTCGATTAACGCCGCGCCTGCCCGTATGCTCACCATTTGTTAGCACGTAAAAATGCGCTTCAAAGGCTTGAGTTGCGCTGATGTAGTCGGCAGCAATACTACGGGTTAATGGGTCATTAACTAGGCCCATACAAACCCCATCTAGGTCTTGAATGATGAGCAAATCCTGAGTGGTTGCCAGGGTACGAACAAAGGCTTTGTGATCGAGAGAAAGCCTTTGTTGATGAAGAGGAATTGACATAAGTTAAGAAAAATCTCTAAACAACAACCGACGCTAAACCCAATCTTTTGCTCTAACTACCGCCTGCTCCCACCGCTCGAAGTGCGCTGACGATACTGCATCTGTCTGCGGCTGAAATACCTTGCCGACTTTACGAGTCGCCACGATTGCCTGGTAGTCATTCCAGAACCCAATGGCTAAGCCTGCCGCAAAAGCTGCCCCCTGCGCGGTTGCGTCCAACACCTCGGGCCGCTCTACCGGAATGCCCAAGGCATCGGCTTGAAACTGCATGAGAAAATCGTTTTTACAAGCGCCACCATCTACCTTGAGCTGGGCAATTGGCGTGTCGCTGGCGGCATTGGCGGCGTTGACGACTTCTTTTACCTGGAAGGCGATCGCCTCCAACACCGCCCGCACCATATGCGCCCGCTGAGCCCCGCCGGTCAATCCCATAAAGGCACCTCGCGCTGACATATCCCAGTGGGGTGCGCCTAATCCACTTAGCGCCGGGACAAAATAAACGCCGTTGCTGTCGGGTACCTGTCGGGCCAGGGCATCGGCTTCCGCCGCGTCTGCAATTATCTTGAGCCCATCGCGCAGCCACTGAATGCAGGCTCCGCTGGTGAACATCGCGCCTTCTAAGGCATAGCCTACTTTTGTCGTGCCGCTGCTGTCATCGCTCCAGGCAATCGTGCTCAAAAGCTGTGGGGCTCTGACAACTTCGCTGCCAGTGTGCGCGACGAGGAAACTGCCGGTGCCGTAGGTGCATTTTAGGAGGCCGGGGCGATCGCACCCATGCGCAAACAGCGCCGCCTGCTGATCGCCCAAAATTGCCGTAATCGGTATTTCTACCCCTAAAATACTTTTGTCCAATTTGCCAAAATTACCCAAGCTTGGACGCACCTCTGGCATCAGGCTAGCGGGAATGCCAAACAGATCTAGCAGCTCGCTATCCCACTCATGAGTGGTCAGGTTTAGCAGCATGGTGCGGCTGGCGTTGCTGTGGTCTGTGGCATGAACTTTTCGGCCCGTTAGATTCCACAGGGCCCAGGCGTCTACCGTACCGGCTAGCACGTTCGATAAATCGTTAACGCCCTGCTGCTTCACCTTATCTAGCAGCCAGTTCAGCTTGGTTGCTGAGAAGTAGGCGTCGAGGATGAGGCCAGTTTTGTCGTATACGAGGTCGGCTTTGCCTTCGTCACGGAGGCGATCGCACAAAGGCGCAGTCCGCCTGTCCTGCCACACAATCGCTTTATGCAGCGGCTCCCCCGTCGATTTATCCCATAGCAGGCAGGTCTCTCGCTGCACCGTCAGCCCAATTGCAGCAATCTCGCTCGCCTCAATCTGCGCATCTTCCACGGCCTTTTGCATGGCCCAGCGCACTTCGTTCCAAATCTCAGCCGCATCATGCTCTAGCCAACCGGGCTGAGGGTAGTGCTGAGTTAGCTCGCGGTAGGCTTGGCCTTTGATTTCGCCATCGCGGTTGAAAACAATGGCGCGGTTGCCAGTGGTGCCCAAATCAAGGGCCATGATGTAGTCGGGTCGTCTCATGGTTTTACTGTTAACCTACGACAATATGGACTTCTTTTCCAATAGCACCGCCTGCCCGTCTTCTATGGTTAGCCCGGTCAAAGCCTCTGCGTCAGGCAGATGTAGCCCTGGTGAGGTGATCATAACTTTCCACTCATGCGGGTCGAGCTGTAGCCAGTCAAACAGGGCCGTTTGCGCTGGGGTGCCGCCCATATGTACGAGGATGGCGACCTGCTTGTAGTCTACAATCGGGCTCGATTCGCCGGGGCTAGGCCGAGTACGCATGCCATAAAACAGCGTGTGGCCCTGCTCGCTAATGTGGTTGAACCGGTCAGTGCCAGACAGGTTTTCGGCTAGCCATGGATTGGCGTGTCGATAGTGACGTAGTGCTAGATTGAAGGCCACCCGATTTCCTGGCATACTGCGTTTGGCTTGGCTAGCGATCGCCGGATCGACAGAAGTCTCTAGCTGAATCGGCTGCGCTTCTAGCTCAGCAATCGGCTGGTTGGCCCGATTCACCTCCGCCTCGTAGTGAGAGACCCGGCTAAACTCGTGACTATCTTCCATAAAGGCCCGTGCAAAAGCCTTCAGATATGCCGCGTCTAAGCGGTTGCAAAAGGTCTCCAGGGCTGGAAACGCAGTGGATAATCCGTCTGGCTCAAGGCATGCTTCTCGGCAGGTGCTAGCGACCAAACCCAAGTCATATTCATGCATATTCATCGTCGTTGCCAGCATCTTGGTAAAGCTCCTCAGCCCTTTCAAATGCTCGAAGCCCATTTGCTTTAGCTCAGTGAAAAACTGGGGCTGCTCATAAAATGCCGGCGTGACCTGCCAGTCTAAAAAGCCGAATTCCTCAGTGGCAACCTTCACACCGTAAAACTCATCGGTGTTGCGAAAGAATCCCCAGCCGCTGTGTACCATCGCATTCAAAAAGTCCATTGGTAGCCCAGGGCTAAAGCCATACACCCACAGCGTAGTCGCTGGATTGTCGTAGGCGTTATTCAGCACTTCTGGCAGGGTTTTACCCAGATTCCAGTTGATGTTGGTCTCTTCAGCATCTAGCGGGATCTGGTTGCCCCGGCGCACGGTGTCATGATTTCCACAGCCGGTAATCCAGCGATCGCCCTTCAGCATCACCTCCTGCACCCGAGGCCATTTGTAATCCCAAAATCCTTCCAGCGCGGGCGTGTTGTGCGCGAATATCAGCGGCCCCCACTGATAGGAATCAGGCCGCAGGTCAATCAGCTCTCGGTAGGTAGAAGTAATCTCCCAGCCTTCCTCTGGCCAGGGGCGACCATCTTCAAATATCGTGAACATCAGCCGCTGATTGCCATTGATGTTTTGCACTACGTCGCTCATTGCTAGCAGGTAGTTGTCGTCATATTCCAGCCGCCCTGAGAAAGGGTTGAAAAATCGGAAGTCCTGACCGCCATCGATGCGAATGCCGTCGATACCTGTGTTCACTTTGCGGCGCTGTAGCTCCAGCAGGGTAGCGCGTACCATGGGCAGCGTATGGCTCAAATCCTGCCCATACATATTTGGGCCAGCTAAATACTGTCGGCTCAGCAGCTCCATGGCCTGATTGTCTGAATGGCCGTACACCAGGTCGTAAATCACCTGAATGGGCTTGCCTGGAAAGTTATGCATCTGCGCGATAAAGTCAATTACTTCGTCAGGGCGCAGGCTGCTTAGCAGCGTTGCATTCGTCGTCGATGAGCCGATCATGGGCACGTCGTAGCCCCAGTTTTGGGTGTCGGGCTTGCGCAGCGTCAGCATCAGGGGCGCAGTCGCACAGACCGGGCCCTCTTCGCCATACACCAAGTTATTGTCTGCGGTTGCAAAGGTAAAAAAGTCGCGGCTGCCGTCCTCTGAGCGATACTCAATCGTGGGTTCGGTGGGCAGGAGCTGCAAGGCGTCGTAGCCAATGTAGTTTTGCTCGGCAGGCGTTAGCGGCTGGTTTTGCTCAATTTTTTCGCCGATTTCCCGGTAAATTCGGGTTAGCCCAGCCAGGGTGCCTTCATCGGAAGCGGTGGGCACATGCATCTGCAAAATGTTGCAGGGCGCTTTAACGCGAGGCAGAGCAGGCTCTTCACCTCTTTCCGCAGGAACAACGGGATCAGCTTGGGCCGCTTGTACGAAGTAGTCTAGGTCACTTCTGTTTCGCTGAAGCTGCTCAAAGTCATAGAGTTCTGCCGGGGCGAAAATGCCGTAGGGCAAAGAGTACGGGGCCACGTCGCGGATAGTGCGCATTTGCCCGTCGCTGAGGTCACGGTAGCGTAGCCAGTACAGGCTGCCGAGGCGATCGCGCGTCCCTACCTGCATTCCACTCACCACCGCCCACACAAATTCGCCTTGCAGCGGCACCTCCACACACTCATAGCGAAAAGGCACCTGCTGCTGCGGTTTAGTAAAGTCCACCGCTGCTAGCGGCGTAAACACTTCCAGATAGATATTGCGGTCAGCCGGTAGAAAAATTTGCCCTACTAGCTCAGGCACCCAAAAGCCGATTTCAGTTAGGTTGCTAGCGGTATTGCCGCTCAAGTCATCATCAGCTACTGGATGCGCGCCTAGCTTTCTGGCGAGCTGCTGCCCGATCTCAAAGTAGGTTGCTTTAGATCCAGCCACTTTGAGCGCCCATACCATCAAGGCTTCTGTTTCTGGCTCCCGTAGCTCAATGCCGGGCTTGTCTTGAGGGAAAGGGATGCTCATGAAATAGTCCTGAGAAGTGAAAGTTAAATGATCTTGACCCTCACCTTAGCGAACCGCGAACAGGATTAGATGCTCGAATAGATGCTTGAGGTCAGGTGCTATCTCCACATAGATCACTCTAAACCCAATGCCCGAGTTTTCTGCCGCTGCTTTAAAAAGTTCAGTAGAAGCTTTTAAGCGGTATCCATCGTCGTTTTCACAAATTTCGATCACCTGAAAAAGCCTTACGAAAAGGGATGCAGACAAGTTTGGGAATCTGTTCAGCTAGCCAAGACCTCAGTTTAATGTGAGTATTGAACCGGGGTGGTTAGCACGATTTCAACAATACTAGACCACCCGCCGTTCGGTTTGGCTGTAAATATCACGGCCTGCCGACCCTTGATGAAATCCTTCAGAGGTCTATAATTTTATGAAATCATCTCTAGTCATTCTTTATCACCGCGAGCCGTATGATGAAGTCGTTGAAAATGGCAAAACGACCTATCAAGAAAAGAAAAGCCCTAACGGCATTTTGCCCACCATTAAGAGCCTGTTTGCCAGCGCCGAACAAAGCACCTGGATTGCCTGGAAGCAGGTAGGCCCAAAGCAAAAGGACAGCTTCAAAGAGCGAATGAGCTTTGATGACAACGCAAACGGTACCGTTCGTCGCATTCCGCTCAGCGCTGATCAGGTCAAAAACTTCTACCACGTCACCTCCAAAGAAGCCTTCTGGCCTATTCTCCACTCTTTTCCCTGGCAGTTCACCTACGAGTCGTCCGACTGGGAGAATTTTCAAGACATCAACAAAAAGTTTGCCGCCGCCGCCTGTGAAGACGCCGCCGATGACGCCCTGATTTGGATTCACGACTACAACCTCTGGCTCACGCCTTACTACATTCGCCAGCAGCGGCCCAACGCCAAAATCATTTTCTTCCACCACACGCCTTTCCCTGGCTCAGATGCCTTTAACGTGCTTCCCTGGCGAGAGGAAATTATCGATAGCCTGCTTTGCTGCGATGTTTGCGGTTTCCATATTCCTCGCTACGTTGAAAACTTTGTTTCGATTGCCCAAGGCTTTCGTGAAATAGAAATTGTCGAAAAAGGCCCCGTTCCTAAGCAGTTTACGCCTCGGGGAACGGCGTTAGCTGTGCCAGAAATGACAACACAGATTCGCTATAAAGACCAGCTTGTTCACCTGGGGGCGTTCCCGGTAGGTACCAATGTGGAGTTTATTCGCTCTGTGGTCGAAAAGCCCGAGGTCAAAAAGCGGGTGGCTGAGATTCGGGAGGAAATGGGGGGCGATCGCCAGCTCATTATCTCCGCAGGCCGCGTGGACTACGTTAAAGGCACCAAGGAAATGCTGCTGTGCTACGAACGCCTGCTTACCCGCCGCCCCGAGCTTCAGGGCAAAATCAACTTTGTCGTCGCCGTCGCCAAGCCCGCCACAGGAATGCGAATTTACCGCACGGCCCAAAGTGAGATTGAAAGGCTAGTCGGTAAAATCAACGGTCGCTTTGCCAAGCTTAGCTGGACGCCCATTTTGCTCTTTACTTCAGCGCTGCCGCTAGAAGAAATTTTGGCGCTTTATGCCGCCGCAGATATCGCCTGGATTACGCCATTGCGGGACGGCCTAAACCTGGTCGGCAAAGAGTTCGTCATCGCCCGAGGCGGCAAAGACGGCGTACTTGTATTCTCTGAATTTGCGGGCGCGGCGGTGGAACTGCCTGATGCGGTGCTTACGAATCCTTATGCCGACAGCAGCATGGATAAAGCCATTGACGAGGCGCTAGCGATGGGCCTTGAAGAGCAGCAGGAACGCATGGGACGCATGTACAAAGCGGTTAAAGCCTACGATGTAGACCGCTGGGCAAAAGAGCTGCTTGGCGCGGCTGACTAAGTGACACTTGTAGCAAGCGAATGCAGTCATTCGCTCGCCATGCATACATTTCCGCCAAGAAATGCTGCTATAGGCTAAAAGACAACTACCTAAAAGGCAACTACACAGTTGGCCATACGTCTCATCTATAGCTTTTGGCACTGTTGCCAACCACAAATAGAGACGCTGATGCGACTGAACTGAAATAAAATTGAGTATTATCTGCGGGGTCAGAAAGCTATGATGTCTGTTCTACAGTCTTTGTAGCCGTT
>PPFU01012987.1_pt1 | contig 18015 bp, 15 predicted proteins | sample 1535991 | NCBI WGS metagenome assembly PPFU01 (sample SAMN04901290, study PRJNA319586) | Hypolithon metagenome, whole genome shotgun sequencing project. | isolation source: Antarctic Hypolithon | place: Antarctica: Miers Valley | collected 2014
CTTGGAAAGGTCTCAATCAACGACTCCCCTTATGTTTCCCTACGCTGGCTAGAATGAAATAACCCTGGGTCATCCTGTAAAGTCGCTAATTTCAGCAATGCCCAGCCCTTGTTATAGAGAATACTCACGTGATCGGGAGCCAGTTCTAATGCAGCATTATACGACTCAACGGACATCATGTAGCTTGCGAGCGCCTGCGAGTACTCTGATAGCTCTATATGCAATTCTGCTAGACCAGAAAGCGAAGCGCCTTTATTGCTCAGAACACCTACATTCTCAGGAGATCTTCCTAAGGCTATATCATATGTTTTACAAGACAATCCATAATTCACTTTCGCTTGAGAGTACTTCGATAGCTTTGCCTGCAAGTTTGCTAAGCTTACAAGAGAGCTACCTTTGTTATTGAGCGCATTCACATCGTAGGGAGTGCGGTTGAGGATCACATCGAGAGCTTCAATAGATAGCTGGTAGCTTCTTTCTGCTTTTAAGTCTTCTGATAGCTCCATTTGTAAGTCTCCTAAACGCCGGAGAGAAACACTTTTACTATTGAGTGCCTCCGCATCAGATGAGTCTTCCTTAAGCGCTGCATCATAAGACTTAATAGACAGTCCATAGTTCTCTTTCGCCTGTAATACTCTAGACATCCTCGTCTGTAAATTTGCTAGCCCTTGGAGCGCCGTGCCTTTGTTGTGAAGCGGAGTACGGTTACTTTTGAGTTTTTGAGTTGAGTCATGAGTATTGTTCAGTGCTGCATCGAATGAATGAATTGCTAACTCATAGTTTACTTCAGCCTCTAAATCCTCTGACAGCGTTGATTGCAAGTCTGCCAAGCTTCGAAGAGACTTACCTTTATCGTTGAGGGTCGATGTACGTCTGGGATCAATCTCTAAGCTTTGATTATGTGCTGCAATGGCATCAACATAAGCTCGCTTAGCACCATCAAATCGAGACAGCGTTTGGAGATATTCACCCTCGACACTCAATGTTATTCCTCTGATAGAAGGATTTTCAATCTTCAATTCTTGCCGGATATCTAATAGTGATCGACAAAGATCATAACGGCTAAACTTCAAAACCTCCCCAAAAGCCTCAATCCACAGCTTGGCACCTTCAAACCAGTCCACCTGATTGAGATGGTAAATAAGTTCAAATTTATCTATCGCTTGATAATGCTCTATCAACACCTCATGAGAGCGCCTTACTGTCTCATCATCATCATCTAGCCGCCGCAACAAATCATGAATCCGATACCGTTCACTCCCCCGCTGCGCCACCTGCCGAACAAACGAGAAGCCCAACAGCCGCCGAAACGTCGCCCTATCCACAGCAAAGTTTAGCTTCTCTGCCAGCAACTGATAAATTTCAAAATCAAACGCTCGGCAAGCACTCAGCGCCCGAATTGCATCTCTCAAACCATCGTCAACATACTTCAACAACGTCTCAATCAAAAAAGCACTCTTCTCCTGAAACGCCTGCACCGTCGAAAAATCACCTGGCATCAACGCCGTCCCTTTCGCGGCTGCTTCTAACACTACATCCGCACAAAGCCCTAAATGCAGCGGATGCACTCCTCCCACTTCCACTCTTGCATAACGAATCAAACTCTCCCGCAGCGATGCATCTTGCACACCCGCTTCCCGCAAAAAGATCTCAGCATCTCCCTCAGTAAAATCCTCTACCGACCGCAGACAAACATACTCCACCGGAATCTGAGTATTCAGCTCATACGCACCCGCTTCAGCCCAACGAGGCTTATCGCGCCCCGCCACGACAACAACAATTCCTGCTTTCGTATCCAGCCCGCGCAACAGCCGCCGCAGCCACCCATCCCGAAAAAAGTTTGCAGTGAAGTTCCGCTCTCGCCCATAAAACGCCTCATGGGTGTCAAAAAACAGCACCACCCGCTCCGGCGCGTCCGCCTTCGTCATCGCCACATTCAAATCCTGCGCCAGCAAACGCGGCAACTCCAAAATCAGCTCCGCATCTGCCTCCATCGCTTGCAGCCGCTGCACTTCCGCCTCATCTAACCCAATTTTTTTTTGATAGTCCGTCAGCCGCCCACCAGAATATTTATTAATCGTATCCAGCAGCGCCACCGCAAACCCAGGCCCCGGTATCGGCTTTAGCAAATCGCCAAATTCCTTAAGCAAAGTCGCTTCCTCAGAAGGGAACAACCCCTTGGCCTCCTCCAACCAATTCGTCTTCTTCAAATACAAAAAGCAACCGTACGTATGCAGCGGAAACGTCAGCGTATACCTTGTCTCTTTTACCGCCGCAACCAAGTCTTCTCGAATCCGAATCAGCCCATAAAACGGATCAGCATCTCGACGCTTCGCCCCTGGCGCAAAATCTAGTAACGCCGTCGGCACTGGCAAATGCCCCGTCAGCGGTAAATCCTTTAATGCTTTTGCTAGCCGCTCATCGTTAAAATCTTGCCACTGCCGCCACTGCTCATCGGTTAGTTTTTTACAGCTATGCTTCCGCAAATACGCTAGCAACAAAGACTTACCGTTTCCCCCAGCCCCATAAAAGAACAGAATTTCTTTTGCCGGTGGATCGTTTAGTCGCTCAGCGATCAGGCGAGTGAAGCCATAGCGATCAGTAAAATACATGAGTGCGCGATCGCCCTCCGTAATCGAGCCAACCGGCTGCAAATCATTGTCAATGCTCATACGAAAGCAGAAAAAGCGAAACTGCCCTCATCCTGACAAATTTTGATGAGACTCACGGTAAAGTTTCAAAAGGTCACTCAATGGTCACGCCCTCAATTCTCAACTATTCACGAGCAGTAGCAACAAAACCGCACATTTAACTACATTGAGTATTGCTAGTACTGATATGGCAGTAGCCTAGTCATTCATGTTTCAAACCACCCGCCGCCGCCTCGCCCTCTGGTACACCACCGTCACCGCAGTCCTTTTGCTAGTGTTTGCCAGCGGCGTTTACGCCTATGTCCGCAGCACCCTAGTCGAGCGCGTAGACGACACGCTTAATCATGTGGTGGAAATTATTGAGCGATCGCTAGTCATCGAAACCCCTGCCAAAGCACCCACAAGCGTCAACATCGAAGCCAGCTTCCGCAACAGCAGCGAAGAAGCCAGCGAAGACGACCGCATCGACCTCGAATGGTTCAGCCCCGAAGGCAAGCTCCTGTGGACAACCTTCGCCAAAGCCCCCAAAATTCCGCTTCACGTAAACCCCAACGGCGAAACCGTCACCCCACCCGGCGGCCTCGCCCTCAGACAAATCACCGAACGCATCAGCGCTGGCTCCCAGATCCTCGGCTACCTCCGCGTTAGCCATCCCTGGTTCGAAGTCTCCAAACCCAGCCGCCAGCTCATCATCGACCTGGCGCTCGGCATTACGGCCATGCTCATCACCGTCGCAGGCATCGGCTGGCTTCTCTCTGGCCTCGCCATGAAGCCCATCCGCGATTCCTACCAGCAGCTCAAACAGTTCACCGCCGACGCCTCCCACGAGCTGCGCAACCCCATCGCCGTCATTCAAACCAACGTCCAAGTGGCCCTTGCCGACCCAGACGAACAGTTCCAGCGCAGTCAGCTAGAAGTTGTCGAACGTCTCACCCGCAGGCTCGGCAGACTGGTTGACGATTTGTTGTTTTTGGCCCGTCAGGAGAGTGGACTGGTGCCCATGAGACGCGATCGCACAAATCTCACCGCTCTTTTAGCCGATATTGTAGAAGAGCAGCAGGCGATCGCCCAAGAAAAATCACTCACCCTCAGCTACACCGCCCCCGACTCAGCCCTCACAATTCAGGGGGATCCCGACCAGCTCACCCGCCTATTTACAAACCTGATCGCCAACGCTATCCACTACACCGCCGAAGGAGAAGTCTCGATGATGCTTCAGGCAGTCGCCAGCCAAATCGTAGTTACTTTAAAAGACACCGGCATCGGCATTCCTGAAAAAGACCTCAGCCGTGTTTTTGACCGCTTTTATCGAGTGGATCCTGCTCGCAGTCGTAGCGCTGGCGGGTCGGGATTGGGGCTCGCGATCGCCAAAGTCATCACCGACAACCATCAAGGACAGCTCACCCTCACCAGCGAATCAGACCACGGCACCACGGCTGTCGTCATACTGCCTAAAGCGATCGCCAAAGCGACCGGCACAAAAACTACTGAGAAAACTTCTGAAAAAACTACTGGGCGTTCAGCAAACTCACCTCAGGGCCAAACGTCCGCTCCTCAGGCATCCCCAGCTCACCCATCGGCTCAGCCTTAGACTGATTATACGAATACATCACACCGCCCGCGTTCCCCACCCGCACCGTGATCGTTTTGTCAGCCGCCCAAGAACGCTTCTCGCCCTGCTCTAAAATCGCCTCAAACTCGGTCGAGCCATCGGCTACCACGCGCACCCACGACTGCCCAGTCAGGACTAAATTCACCTCAACCGGCTTCTCTTGAACCTCAGGCTTTGCTTCAGCCGCCGGAGCCGCCGGAGCTGCTTTAGCCTGCTTAGTTTGTTTGGGCATTAGCTGCTCAATCGCAACCGGATCCAAAATCGGTTGAGCCGTCATATCGGGAGCGCTTCGCTGCAAAAAACCAGACAGCGCGCTGACTGCACCCATAATCAGCAGTACATAAGCAGCATACAAATGAAGCGGACGAAGCTGAGCCGCCGGTGAATCCTTCCACGAAGAGCGGGGCGGGTTCACCACAGGGCGAGTAAAAAACTGGCTGGCAATGGTTTCGCCGTCTAGTCCCAAGGCATTGCCATAGCGGCGTAGCAGCGCTTGAACATAGATCGGTTCAGGCAGCTCAGATATTTTTCCCTGCTCCAAAGCGGCCAGCAGCATCTGACGAATTAGCGTACGTTTTTCAATGGCTTCTAAAGAAAGTCCCTGCTGTAAGCGTGCCTGCTTTAGCATGTTGCCAAGGGAATATAGCTGATCTTGCTGTAGCTGTTGGGCGGTAGGTTCTTTAATGCGAGCTTTCTGCTTCATGAGTTCGACGGGGTGAAATAAGGCAAGAATTATATTTTTTGAGGACTGTCTTCACGATAGACAATTCTTTTAAGCGACAGATTTCCAGGTGACGCGCTTGCAAGTGACACTCCAAGCTCCTAAGAGCCGCAGCGTCAACGAGATTGAAAGTGAGCAGAGTCAGCAGATAGATCAGGCTCCGAGAAAGCCGCTTCCCGACTCAGCCGAGTGACCTCAGTAGCATCAAGTAAACGATACTGGCCAAGGGGCAAATCGCCTAGCGCCAGTGAGCCAATTTTTATTCTATGCAGGGCTGTCACAGGGTGACCTAAAGACTCTGCCACTCGGCGAATCTGACGATTGCGTCCCTCCGTAAGCGTCACCTCCAACAGGCTTCGCTCAACAGACAGTCGCCGAATCATTTCGACCTTCGCAGGGAGGGTCTTATGATCTGATAGCATAACGCCCGCTCGCCATTGCTGAAGAACCACGTTTGTGGGCGATCCTTGTACCTGAACCCAGTAGACCTTGGGCATTTGGTGACGAGGGTGGGTGAGTTTGTAAGTCAGCTCACCGTCATTAGTGAGTAAAAGCGCTCCGGTTGAGTCGGCATCCAATCGGCCTACCGGGTGGATGCCCCTTTGCAAAGCAGCGTCCAATAGGTCTAAAACGGTCTTTCGCCCTTGGGGATCTTTGCAAGTAGAAACGACCCCTTTGGGCTTATGAAGTAAAAGATAAAGGCAGCGGGGCGGCTGACCTATATCTACTCCGTCCACGCAAATGCGATCGCAGCTCGCATTCGCCTGTTGACCAATCTCAGCAGTCTTGCCATTGACCGTAACTCTACCCCCTAAAATCAGCTTTTCGGCCTGACGTCTAGAAGCAATGCCTCGCTGTGATAGCAGCTTTTGCAGCCTTTCAGTCATAGGTACTCGGGCATAGAACAAAAAGCTTTAACGGCGACTGCATACGTTAGCTATGCAGCAATACCGTAACTAGCCAACCAATCTGTCGTTACCTATCTATTCAACCAGCTTCCTCTGCGTATTCACAAGGGGGTAATCCCACTGATATAGGAAAATTTCATACATTGCTCGTCATGGAAAAACCCGTAAATACCGTATCTTCTTGTTAAGAGCTTTGCCTTAGCAGGTCTTTAAAGCCAATTCCTGATACCGATCCCCATAGCTTTATGTGAAAGTTCCTTACAGCTTCTTTAAATAGTCTTCACAAGTCGCTTACTCGGTAGCCAAACTTGCAACCAGGCTCCCCCCGTTTCAGGATGGTTTTTTGCTTCGACTCGGCCCTGATGCGACTCTACGATCTGACGAACAATTGCCAGTCCGAGGCCCGTGCCGCTGCTAAAAAGCTCAGCCATCTCAACAGAATGACCACTCTCTAAGGCAGTCATGTGTGTGCCAGCCTCGTGACTGCGAGCCAAATCAGCTCGATAAAATCTATCGAAAATATAGGGCAAATCTTGCTCATTGAGACCTATCCCCGCGTCAATCACCTCAAGTAAAATGCTCTCTTCAGATAGTTGATCAAAGGGTTGAGCCGCGACGCTTAGCTTTATCTGAATTGTTTGAGCCGGTGGACTGTATTTCACTGCGTTGCTCAGCAGGTTAAATAGCACCCGATGCATCAGGCTAGGGTTAACGCGGGCAACCAGTTTCTCAGGCCCTTGATAGTTTAGCGATAGCTGGCTGAGCTTAGCTAAGGGCTCTATGCTTTGCCACACAGACTGCACCAAGCTCACCAAATCCACTTCATTGCCGTCGGTTGTCTGTGATGGCGCGGCCTCTCCTCCCGAGAATCGCCCCTGCTCTAAGCTGCTCATGTTCAGCACATCATCCACTAGCTTGCTCAGGCGAATCACCTCTTTTAGCAGCCTTTCTACCCAGGTCAATAGCGATGGCTCTACACGTGATTGCAGCGTTTCAGCCACCAGCCGAATGGAGGTTAGCGGCGTTTTTAGCTCGTGAGCGACGTCTGAAATCCAGCGATCGCGCTGCTGCGCCAAGTTCACCGCCTCCTGCCGATTCTCCAAAAATACCCCCACATGGCCGTTGCTAATCGGCAAACCATAGCCCTGCAAAGGATAGGCCGGTCGCTCTAAATAGTTCAACGGATCGGTCGAAATAGAATTGAACGTCCACTGGGCCTCACAGGTTCGCTGAGTCTGACGAGTCCGCTCTACTAACTGATCCAGCTCATAAGAGCGCACAACCGCCAGCAGCAGCCGGGGCTGATCGTAATCTCCCTTGTCAATATCTAAAAATTCTTGAGCCCGCTGGTTACACCATAAAAGCCGATTTTCTTCATCGACTTCTAGGTAGCCTACCGGCGCAGACTTTAGCACCTGCTGGAAATCTTGTAGCTGTTCATTAAGCGTTTCCATCTGAGCCTGCTGCTGGGCGATCGCACTAGCGATCTGAGCGTCATAGCCCAAGGTAAGCAATGGCTGGCGGTCTTCCAATCGGCCCAGCAAACGCTTGAGCTTCGCGTTATCTCGCCGCCGATAAACCGCTAGTATTCCTAGCCCAACTGCCAACCCTATGATGAATCCCAGCATATATTCTGTACTTCCACAAGGTGGTCACTGCCCATGATACAGCAATAAAAAAGGCCCATTCTTTCTCAGAATGAGCCTCTGTTTTATGACGGGTAACTAGCCTTTCACTAGCGCATTTTTCACTAGCGCACGACTGCGCCACGGTACTTCAGTACGTCGCCAGTTTTACGAGGAGCCACATTAACCGCACGGCGGACGTGATAGGTAGCACCGCGATAGTGGCCAATTTCCTGGGTTTCAGTCACTTCAACGGTGGTCTTAGATGTGTTGTCCTTAACGCCACGGTAAGAAAGTTGCATGGTATTCGCCTCAAGTAGAGTTGTTAGGTAAGAACCGTTTTCAGAAGAAGTTAACAGTGGTCATGAGGCTTGATTGAAATTTCTTAATATTTGATGACTTAAACTGAACGCTCAAGCATACGTGCCAATAGCAGCTTCAAGCGTAGAAATCGGAGCCTGATAAAAGTACCGTTGGCGGAAATGCTCTTCTTGGACGGCGGATAAAAAGCGGCTAAGGGCTGCTTCTCTAGAAAAGTCATCAGCAGAAAGATCGGCAGCGTCGGCAGGTCGGCAGCGAATGCGGATATCTATGGCAGTTTTTTGCACCTCGAATCCTGTTTTTTCTAGGGCCAGCAAGCCTAGCGACAGGGTGCGATCGCACACCCCCAACTTCTCACCCAACCGCTCAGACGTCACCGCCATTTGCTCCCGACTAATGTACTTGGCTAGCCCCAACAAAGTTTTCCACTTATCAGTCGGATCGACCTCGGTAGGCGAGGCATAGGCCAGCGCTAAAGGTTGACGCTTTTGATCAGACTGATGCCGCCACCGCAAAAACTCCTCCCACTGAATCGGGCACGCCTTCAGCACCAGATCCGTCTGGGAAAAATCCTGACTTGAATCTTGAGCAAGTCGGTGATCTAATAACCAGCTAGCCCTCACCGCTAAATCCGATATTGGCTGATCAGAAACCAAGCGCTCAGAAGTCAACTGATCGGCATTTGCGGCGACGCTTGGACGAATATCAACTAACCGAACTTCATACCGGCTGCTTTTAGGATGGCTGTTGTAATCTAGCTCAGCGATCGCATCCCATCGCCCCGGCGGCAAGTCGTCTTTGTAATGGCCCCACCACAGCCCTGGAAATCGCGAGTGAGGATTGCCATCAATGCTTTCATCGCACAGATTAAAGCTCGCCTTGATGTAGCCCACTTTCGAGCCCAACCGATCTTTTAGCTTCTGATGCCACACATTCTCAAACCAGCAGTTTTTGATCAGCAGCTTTGGCACCGGATTGCCCATACCGCAGGGCTCTAGCAGCTTTAGCTGTTGAAATAGTTCTCGGCCCAAATCAGCCACCGTCACCGTCAGATCAGCTACCACCGCCGGCTGACTCGCTCGCCCGCCCATTTTCTGACGATACTGCTGATTAATCGCCGCTGTAAACATGGGTAAATCTTCTACCGGCAGGCTCATGCCCGCTGCAAAAGGATGTCCGCCAAAGCTGCTAAGCAGATGAGCCTGAGAGCTGACCAAATCGTACAGGTCGATTTGATTAACAGAGCGAGCCGATCCCCGTGCCAGCGTTTTGCCTGCGGTGCTGCTCCCTTCAGCCTCGGGAGAGTCTAGCGTTAGTAAAATGGTGGGCTTTCCATACTGCTGAGCCACCTGCCCTGCCACTAATCCCAAAACGCCCACTGGCCATTGAGCATCGCACAGCACAATCATGCCCGCCGTCGAAAGATCTTGATTCTCTAGCTGATGAGTGACCTGCTGCAATACGTCGTTTTGCAGTGCCTTGCGTCGGGCGTTAGCCAGCTCAGCTTTTTCAGCTAGCTCCCGGCAGCGCTCGGGATCTTTGCTGGTCAGCAGCTCTACGCAAAAGCTAGCGTCGCCATAAATGCGGCTGACTGCGTTGATGCGAGGGCCGAGGCCAAAGGAGATGTCTGTGGGGCGATCGCCCGCCCGCCGACAAAGCTGCAACAGCCGCGCCACCCCTGGCCGCACCGGCTCATCCGTTTGTAAATGAGTCTGCAACTGCGCGATCCCAATCTGCGCTAGATACCGACAGTCCCCCTTCAGCTCAACCAAATCAGCAATTAAGCCAATCGCCACCAAATCCACTAATTCATGCAACGGCCTAGTCGGAACCTCTGGCAGGCGTTCGTAGAGTGCCTCTATTAATTTATAGGCAACCGCAACCCCAGAAAGGTGAGCCATCGGATGCTCAGCAGGTAAGGCCCGAGGGTTCACAATGGCAACCACCGCAGGTCTTTTTGCTGGCAGCGTGTGATGGTCGGTCACGATGACTTCCATTCCTAGCGCGATCGCCCGATCAATTTCTCTTGGATTAGTACTCCCCGTATCACAGGTGATAATCAGCCTCACACCCTGAGCCGCTAGCTGCTCAACGCCCATCATAGAAAGGCCGTGAGACTCTTTAAGTCGGTTAGGAATGAAGTAAGTAAGCTGATTGGGCTCTGGAAAAAACTCTCGCAGACCGTCCCATAGCACGGCAGTAGAAGTCACGCCGTCTGCATCAAAGTCGCCCCAGATAGCCACCTTTTCGGGGCGAACTGACGGGTCAGCGCTGGCGCGAACGCGAGCCAATACCAACCGCTCCACCGCCCACACCATCTCCTCACCAAAATCAAACGGACTCGCTGGCGTGTAGTCCGCCGAGTGCAAAAATCCTTTCAGCGCCTCAGCCGACCGCAAGCCGCGATCCCACAGCAATTGGGCACCCCATGTAGGGTGAGGCAATCCGGTAAGCTGTTCGACAGTCTCTATCCAATCGCTAGTAAAGCGATCGCCCGATGAATCAGTCGAAGCAACCTGCCAATCTTTTTGCAACTGATTTTGTGGGTGATTTTGCATATAACCCTACGCTAGCACCTTGGTTTGATAGTGGTTTGATAGTGGTTTGATAGTCGGATGCGAAAAGTCAGTACCCCTCCAATATGTCCGTCGTTTTTGTGAGATAGCTAGCAGTAGCTGAACATTTAAGGCCAAAACCCTATCGTTAGCGATCGCTCGGATACAATAGGCGCAATTCAAGACGGGAGCAAGTGGCTATGAAGCTAGGTGACTGGATGAGCCTGCTGTGTTTTGTTGCAGCTAGCTACATTTTATGGACAATCAGGCCGCTGCTGCTGCTGTTTTTTGCCGCGGTGGTGATTGCGGTCGCCCTCAATAAACTCACCCGTCAGGTTCGCAAGCTCAACGTACCGCGCCGCCTTGCGATCCCAACTGCGATCGCAATCACCACCCTGGTAGCCGTGCTGTTCATCTTAGGCATCGTGCCGCCTTTCATCGATCAGTTCAAGCTACTTATCAATCTGCTCATCAGCTTTTCCCAAACCCTTCCCGACCGACTGGTTGACTTGCAAACTCGCCTGCCCGAGCGCATCAGGCTACCCGACTTAAGCGAATTTATCGCCTGGCTGACCTCTCCAGACTCAGCCGTTATTAACGTTTTCGGCAACTTCTTTTCCTTCTTTAACTCTTCTTTGCGAGTCGCACTGCAAACGCTGTTCGTTAGCGTCCTCGCCATCATGATGCTGGTTAACCCTTCTGCTTATTTAGAAGGCGTTTTGTTGCTGTTCCCTTCCTTTTACCGGCAGCGTGCCCGAGAAATTTTTGCCAAATGCGAGCTGGCTCTTGGCAATTGGCTGGGCGGCATCATCATCAGCTCTGTGTTCATCTTCGCGCTCAGCTTTATCAGCCTAGTCATTTTAGGCGTCGATTTGGCGTTTGCCCATGCGCTGCTAGCCGGTATTCTCAACCTCATTCCCAACCTTGGGCCAACGCTGAGCATGGTGTTTCCAGTCGTGGTGGCGCTGATTTCGGACGAGCCTTGGAAGGCGATCGCCGTCGTTATCCTCTACATCATCATTCAGCAAATCGAGTCCTACTGGCTTACGCCCACCATCATGGCGCATCAGGTTGCCTTGCTGCCCGCCTTCACCCTAATCGCTCAAATCTTCTTCGCGGGCACCTTTGGCTTCTTGGGCCTGCTGCTCGCCTTGCCCCTCACCGTCGTTGCCAAAACTTGGCTCCAAGAGCTGCTGATTAAAGACGTGCTTAATACCTGGAATTTGCCCCCTGGCAATCGGTTGGTGGAGGCGATCGCGCTCAGCCCTTCAACTATCGCCCCACCAGACACGACTACCGATACACCCACTACGGCGATCCCCGAAGCACCCCATCAACCTAAAACACCCGTCTAAAAGCCAGAGAAAAAGCCAGAGAAAAGGCCAGAGAAACACTCGGGAATGCTAGCAAGGTATTCTCGCCAGCTCACTCTCCAATGGCTTCCACTCACGGCACCTTCGCTGACAGCCTCACCCGGCGGCAGTCGTCAGACCCTTGAAAATACAGCCGACCCTTTAGACGTTTTGCGTCACATTCAAGGACTCTCTACCAGAGGCGTTTACTGGCTCAAAGACTTCGCTACTCATTTAGACGATGCGGTCATTGCTCGACAGTTTAGAGAAGTCGCCCATACGCTAAGCCATAATCAGTCAGCCCTCGTCATCACAGGTCAACAGGTCTCTCTACCCAAAGAAACCAGTCACGAAGCCGTCTATTTCGACCTGCCTTTACCCGGCCCAATTGAACTCAAAAAAGCGATCAATAGCGCGATTCAGTCCTGCCGTGGCAGGGTTCAAGTAGATCTCTCACTACAAGACACTCAGCAGCTAGTCAAAGCCGTTCAGGGCATGACCCTCAAGCAAACCAAAAAAGTCATCGCCTATGCAGCTATTTCCGATGGCAAGCTCAACCGCGACGATATCGACTCAATACTAGAGCGCAAAATTCAGGTCATTCGCGAAACCGGCCTGCTCGACTACTTTCCCCCCGAGCAAAACACCGCCCAGCTCGGCGGCTTTGCCAACCTCAGCCAGTGGCTCAACCGCGCCCGCACCGGCTTTAGCGAGCAGGTCAAAGCCTTTGGGCTTACCCCGCCTAAAGGCATTCTGATTGTGGGCATTCAAGGCTGTGGTAAGTCTTTAGCAGCCAAAACCATCGCTCGCCAGCGGCAAATGCCGCTGCTCAAGCTAGACACCGGCAAGCTCTATGATAAAAATCCTAAACTTGAGGGATGAATTTCTCTTTTCAAAAGCCTTCTCCTACAGCCCTAGTGCTGCTTTCTATCCTATCTGTCCAGTTTGGTTCCGCCCTCGCCAAATCTCTTTTTGACGACCTCGGGCCATGGGGCGTTGTCTGCTTAAGAGTCAGCTTTTCTACACTAATTCTCTTTAGCCTGTGGCGACTGAAATGGAACAGCGGCATCCAGCAAAACTTTAGGCTGATCGTCGCCTTCGGGATCATCTTTGCGCTGATGAACTCCTGCTTTTACGCCGCCATCGACCGCATCCCGCTAGGCATTGCCATTTCCTTAGAATTTACTGGCCCATTGGGATTAGCCATCCTTAAATCCCAGCGCTGGCTAGATGGCTTATGGGCATTGATTGCAGGCGTTGGCATCGTGCTGCTCACACCCTTAAGCGGCGCAGTCATAGACGGCTGGGGAATTATTTTGGCGCTAGCGGCAGGCTTATTCTGGGCGCTGTACATTGTCCTGTCTGCCAAGGTAGGCCAAAAACTATCGGGCATTGAGGGGCTGGCTTGGGCTTTAGCCGTCAGCAGTATTTTGCTACTGCCGATTGGCATTGCCACGGCTGGCAGTGCTCTACTCAATCCAAAGCTGCTATTGATGGGGGCAGGTGTCGCTCTGCTGTCTACGACGCTGCCTTACTCACTTGAAATGGTGGCCTTGCGATCGCTCCCCATCAAAGTCTTCGGTGTCATGCTCAGCTTAGAGCCTATGGCCGGCATTCTGGCAGGCTTTTTGATACTAGGAGAAACGCTTTCGGCGCGATCGCTCACCGCCTGCCTGCTTGTCTCCATCGCCGCCGCCGGAGCCGCCAAATTCAAAAGCAACCCACCCAAACCCATCAACTAAAGCTCATCAAAGCTGACTGGGTAACCTAAAGGGCAACTCACGCCTGCGTGCTTACCCATCCGTAATAGTTTGTGCTATGTCCCCGACTGCTCTATCGCTGCCTATCACGCCCGAAGCCTTTAGCGAGCTTTTTCCCCTCTTCAAAGCCGCCAGCCCCGAAACGCTAAACACGCTTCATCAGGGTGCAACCTTCAACGAGTGTCCCGCAGGCCGCACCGTCCTCATGGAAGACTCCTGGGGCAACGCCGTTTACCTAATTTTGTCAGGCTGGGCAAAAGTCCGCTGCCAGTCGGGCGATGGCTATGTCACGCTCGCCATACTAGGCAAAGGTGAATACTTCGGCGAAATGGCCGTTCTCAATGAATCGCCGCGATCTACTGACGTGGCAGCTCTCTCGCGGGTAGAACTCGTCAGCATCCCAGCCCAGCTCTTCGTCCAAACTCTTTTTAAAGATCCTCAGCTACATCACCGCATGCTCCAGCTCATGGTGCAGCGCCTCAAGCACACTCAAACTCGCTTCCAACTACGCAACAAGCCGCCCGGTGTCAAAATGGTCTATACCCTCGTCGGCCTCGCAGACGCCTATGGGGAAGCCAAAGGCAATGCGATTGAAATATTTAATATTCCTGTGAGTGACTTGGCTGCGATCGCCGACATCAAACCCACCGAAGTCCCCAAAATTTTAGACAAACTCGCCGCCCGTAACTGGTTAAAAATTGACCCAAAAAGAAACGTCATTCAGCTATTGGATATCGAAAGCCTCAGGTATCTCTCAAAGCTTGGCTAATAGGAGCTTGGCTAGTAGGACTGTGCGATGCCCTATCTTTAAGTTTTTAAAGCAATTTTCATGTTTGGCCCCTAATCTTTCTACAGTGAAGAGAAGGCCAGCCTCGATCAGGCTGCTCTAGCTACCAAGCAACAAAACTGAAGGAAAACAGAGGAGAAGGCCGCATATGAACATTCAGCCACCCCCTATTTCACCCCGCCAAATGAATCTGCTGCGGGTCGTTCTCTCTATGGCATGGGCCGATCAAAACCTCGAAGAAAAAGAGGTAGAAACGATGCTCAGCCGCTTCAGCCAGCTATTCGCTACCGATCCCGCTCAGCAAACGTACCTGCAACAGCAGCTTCAGGAGTACTTTGTGCAAGATATTCCCCTCGAAGAAGCCGCCAGCCAGCTCACGACCGACGCCGAAAAAGAAGTCGCCTTAAAGCTCTCCTACGAAGTCATCAACGCCAGTTCCCGCACGCCAGACGAAACGCTAGTCAATCAGGCCGAAAGCGAAGCCTACAAAAAGCTGGTCGGCTTGCTCAACCTGCCTAGCGATGTCGTTAGCCGTGCCGAACGAGAGGCAACAGCCGCGTTAGGCCAAGGCAGTAAAAACATGATCGACAGGCTCGCCTTCCAGCTACGCGCTCACCTTTCAACATAGGCTCTGGCCTTACACTCTGGCCTTACTGAGCGCTCATCTCTAGCATCCGCTGAATAGGTGCAAGCGCGTCGGCTTGAATTTCAGATGGAATCGTAATCTCAGGCGTTTTGTTCTTCATCGCCAAATAAAGCTTCTCCAGCGTATTTAACCGCATATATGGGCACTCGTTACAAGCACAATTCGCCTCAGGTGGCGCAGGGATAAAGTGCTTTTTAGGCACCTGTTTTTCCATTTGGTGAATAATGCCCGGTTCTGTGGCGACGATGAAGCGATCGCTCCTACTACTCTCTACATACTTCAGCAGCGCCGTCGTCGAACCGATATAGCTCGCGTGTCGCAGCACTGTCTCTTCACACTCCGGATGCGCAATAATCTCAGCCTCAGGGTGCTCCATTTTCAGCCGTAGCATCTTCTTTTCAGAAAACGTCTCATGCACAATGCAGCTACCCTGCCACAGCACCATATCGCGACCGGTTTGCGCCATCACATAGCGGCCCAGGTTGCGATCCGGCGCAAAAATAATCTTTTGGTCAGCCGGTAGCTGATTCACCAGCTTCACCGCATTCGAGCTAGTGCAAATGAGGTCACTCATCGCCTTAATCTCAGCCGTGCAGTTAATATACGACATCACCAGGTGATCGGGATACGCCACCTTAAATCTGGCAAACTCATCCGGCGGGCAGCTATCGGCTAGCGAACAGCCCGCGTCTAGATCAGGCAGCAACACCAGCTTATCTGGATTCAGAATTTTGGCAGTTTCAGCCATAAAGTGAACCCCAGCAAACACAATAACGTCTGCTTTCGTCGTCGCGGCCTGCTGAGAAAGGCCCAAAGAATCACCAATGTAATCAGCAATATCTTGAATATCTGGCTCCTGATAATAATGGGCCAAAACAACCGCGTTCAGGTCTTTTTTAAGCTGCTCAATCGCCGCAAAAAGATCCTTCGGTAGCGCTGTTTGTGGGGCGATCGCACTAGCAGTAGCAAACACGGACGTTCCTCTCTAAATGTTTTGAATTACCATTTACCTGATTTTAATTATAGTCAAATCTACCAAAACTGCCCACCGTTTTCATCTCAGCCAGTTCTTCACACCCACCGTCCAATCAGTCGGAGCAGAAACTATCAAGCCTTGCCAATCGATCACTATCAAGCCTTGCCAATCGATCAATCGAGTGAACTCAGTCTGCATAGCTACCTCATCTCCACGGCTGTTAAGGTTCAACACATGGAGCGTTTCACCAGCGGCTAACTGATTTTGATAGGCCGCTATCACTTGCCCAATCGCCGCAGCTAGCCCCACCTCCGCCCCCATCAGCTCAGAAAACCGACTCTCTTCAGAGTTTCGCAAAATAATTCCAAACCCCATTTCCTCAGCAGCCTCAATCAAAGCCGCTGGTTCCACAGCTTTGGGCGTCATAAACAGCTCACTAAATTCTCTAGCTTTAGCCTGATGGGCATCACTTTCTGAAATCCCCAGAAATTTCTGCAACTGTGGCACCGTAAAATCGCCAAATCCTTTTAGCGGGTGACTAATCGAATTAGCCAGCACTCGCAAGCCGGCCCTTGCCTGCACGTAAGGACAGCCCAATTCCTGGACATAGTAATCGCCATCCTGCTCCCCTAACGCTTGGCTAAAAGGGTTGTAAGCGACTGGGGTAAAAATGCCGCTGCCGCTTTCAGTAATAAAGGGATCGATCCAGTTGAGCTGCTGACGGATAGGTTCTAGTTCAGCGCGATCGCGCTCCGTAAACGCAATCACCGGCACCCCTTTCCCCTTCAGGCTAGCCATCATCTGCGGCAGCGACTCATCCTCTTTCAGCGCCGTCAAAAAACCGTCCCAAGCCGTCAAAACTATCTGATTAGCCATACATCATCAACCCTCTACAGCAGCCGTCTCCGGTGAGCCATCACAACAATAAACCTTAGTTGGCTATGCTGAATAGGCAACCGAGAGATAGGCATAGCCAGTGCATCAGTCAGTCGTTAAAATTGCCGTCATCGGAGACATCCATGATTTGTGGGAGCTGAAGGACAATGCCGCCCTTAAGCACCTTGAAGTAGATCTTGCCTTATTTGTGGGCGACTATGGCAACGAAGCTGTTGAAGTTGTTAGACGCATTGCAGCCGTAGACCTACCCAAAGCTGCCGTTATGGGCAACCATGACGCCTACTACTCAGCCAGCAACAAGGGCATTAAAAACTGCCCTTATGATCGCCACAGAGAAGACTGGGTGCAGCTACAGATGGATTTGCTAGGCGACGACCATATTGGCTTTAGCAAACGAGAATTTCCCCAGTTCGGGCTCACCGTAGTAGGCGGACGCCCCTTTAGCTGGGGTGGCTCCAAATGGCGATACCGCAAGTTCTACCGCGACAGATTTGACGTCAAAAACTTTGAAGAATCTCTCGATCTCATCCTGGCGGCTGCCGATGAGGCCGAGCACAGCACGCTCATCTTCGTCGGTCATGTCGGCCCTTATGGCTTGGGCGCACAGCCCGAAGATCCCTGCGGTAAAGACTGGGGCGACGCAGGCGGCGACTACGGCGATCCAGATTTTGCTGAAGCCATCAGCCTCACCCAGCAGTCTGGCAAGCGGGTGCCGCTAGTGACCTTTGGGCACATGCATCACAAGCTCAAAAACAAAGACCAGCTACGTAAGCGCGTGGTCAGAGATTCCGCTGGTACGCTTTATTTCAACGCGGCCAACGTGCCTCGTATTGAGCAAACAGCCGCTGGCAGCCAGCGCAGCTTCTCCCTTGTAACGCTCAATCAGGGCAGGGTCGAATCCATTGTGCTGATTTGGCTAGATGAAGCTTTTCACACCCTTTCCGAAGAAGTTATTTACGCGGCCCACAAGTAAAGTCTCAAGCATCATCGGAAGGCCATTTAATCGCAAAGCTAATTTAAAATCAAAGACATCTATCTGTATTCGTGTAGACGTCGTTAGACAAATCAGGCTACTATAACCAAGCCTATTAGGTATGGTAATTTTGTCTGATACCGCCATACCCAGTATCGCCTTGGAGAGGTGGCAGAGTGGTCGAATGCGCTCGACTTGAAATCGAGTGTACCGAAAGGTACCGTGGGTTCG
>PPFU01004234.1_pt1 | contig 17997 bp, 18 predicted proteins | sample 1535991 | NCBI WGS metagenome assembly PPFU01 (sample SAMN04901290, study PRJNA319586) | Hypolithon metagenome, whole genome shotgun sequencing project. | isolation source: Antarctic Hypolithon | place: Antarctica: Miers Valley | collected 2014
CGCGCCAGCCGAAGACCCCACCATGCCCCCCGACCCCACCCCCGTCCTCATCCCCGACACCTACATCCGCAACTTCTGCATCATCGCCCACATCGATCACGGCAAGTCCACCCTCGCCGACCGCATGCTGCAAAAGACCGGGGCCGTCTCCGACCGTGAAGCCCGCGAGCAGACCTTGGACGACATGGACCTCGAACGCGAGCGGGGCATCACCATCAAGGCCTCGGCCGTTAGCGTGAACTATGAGCACGCCGGGCGGAAGTACATGCTCAACTTCATCGACACCCCCGGCCACGTCGACTTCCATTACGAAGTGAGCCGCGCCCTCACCGCCTGCGAGGGCGCGATCCTCGTCGTCGACGCCACCCAGGGCGTCGAGGCCCAGACCGTCGCCAACGCCTACCTCGCCGTTGAGGCCGGCCTGGACATCATCCCCGTCATCAACAAGATCGACCTCCCTTCCGCCCAGCCCGAGCAGCGGGCACTCGAGGTCGAGCATATTCTGGGCTTCCCCGCCGACGAGTGCATCTACACCTCCGCCAAGTCCGGCATCGGCGTGGACGAACTCCTGGCCGCCATCTGCGACCGACTCCCACCCCCCGCGGGCGACCCGAAGGCGAAAACCCAAGCGCTTATCTTTGACAGCGAGTACGACGACTACCGCGGCGTGGTCGTCTACTTTCGGCTCGTCAACGGCCGCCTGGCCGCGGGCGACAAGGTGCTCGCGATGGGCACGGGGCGGACCTATTCCCTCACCGAAGTGGGCAAGTTTACCCCCAAGATGACCCCCTACAGACAGCCTATGTACGCCGGGGAGGTGGGCTACTTCGTGGCGAATATCAAGTCCCTCAGCGACATCAACATCGGCGACACCATCACCCTCGACCTCCGCCCCGCCGACCATCCCCTGCCCGGCTACCAGGAGCCGACCGCGATGGTGTTCTGCGACTTCTACCCCTCGGGCAACACCCAGTTCGACGAGCTCCGCGACGCCATCACACGCCTCCATATCAACGACGCCAGCTTCTCCTATCAACCCACCACCAGCGAAGCCTTGGGCTTCGGCTTCCGATGCGGCTTCCTCGGCATGCTCCACATGGACATCATCCAGGAACGCCTCGAACGCGAGGGCAACGTTACCATCGTCCAGACCGCGCCGACCGTCACCTACGAAATCCAGCTCCGCGACGGCTCTGTCATCCAGATCAACAACCCCGCCGACCTCCCCGACCCCAGCAACATCCAGGAACTCCGTGAGCCCATTGTCACCGTTGAAATCATCACCCCCACCACCTCCATCGGCGACCTGATGAAGCTCTGTGAGTCCCGCCGGGGTAACTACAAACAGCAGAAGATGCTCTCCGAAACCCGCCAAATCCTTGAATATGATCTGCCCCTCGCCGAGATTATTTTCGACTTTTATGACAAGCTCAAGAGCATCACCAGCGGCTACGGCACGATGGACTACTCGCTCAGCGGGTTCCGCCGCGATGAGCTGGTGAAAATGGATATTCTCGTCAACGGCGAGAAGGTCGACGCCCTGAGCGTCATCGTCCACCGTGACAAGGCCGAGCAACGCGGCAGGTCGCTCTGCAAACGCCTCAAGGAGCAGATCGACAAGCACCTATTCGAAATCCCCCTCCAGGCGGCGATTGGCGGCAAGATCATCGCCCGCGAGACGATCAAGAGCGTGGGCAAAAACGTCACCGCCAAATGCTACGGCGGCGACGCCACCCGCAAACGCAAACTCCTCGAGAAACAGAAGAAGGGCAAGGAACGCATGAAGCGGGTCGGGACAGTCGACATCCCCCAGGAGGCGTTCATGGCGGTGCTGAACACGGGGGAATAGCCTCTCGGGAAGTAGACCTTTATCGTCATCACCGCACGAAGTTCGCTCGGTCGCCTTAGAAGGAGTGGATGAAATACACCCCCCTCACTCCCGAGAGAGCCAAGGCGCTGGCGATGCAATGGAAGCGGGCCGCCCCCCTCCTGGAGGAGCAGCGGGAGCGGGACATCCGATCGGCGGAGACGGTGGAATCGGTCGCGTGTCTGGCGGGCATGATGGAGATTGCGAATCGCGATCTGCCGCCGCGTCGGTCTTCGGGGATGGTGGAGATGCAGCGCTACTTCATGACGGCGCGGGAGGCGGCGAATGGAGCAGCGTGAACCCCGCAGCGAACTGGTGCGTGTGGCGCTGCGGCTGCAGGAGGCGTTGGAAGAAATCGGCCGCCCCTATTGCCTAATCGGCGGTGTGGCGGTACAGCGGTGGGGCGAGCCCCGAGCGACGCGGGATGTCGATGCGATGGTGTTCACCGATCTTCGCGACGAGTTGGGGGTGATCCACGACCTGATCTCACGTTTCGAGCTCCGCCGACCCGATGCGGCGACATTTGCGATGATGTCGCGGGTGCTGCTGATGCTCGACCCACGGCACCAGACCGGGATCGATGTTGCGTTGGGAGCATTCGAGTACGACCGTAAAGCCGCCGATCGCGCGACCGCTTGTGACTATGAACCGGGTTTCGCGTTGCGCACCTGCTCGGCTGAGGACTTGATTGTTTACAAGGCCTTCGCCAACCGTGACATCGATTGGCACGACATCAAGGGCATCCTTATCCGCCAGCAGGGCAAGCTGGACCTACGCCTGGTCGGCGAGGAGCTGCCCCCGCTGGTCGCGTTGAAGGAGGAGCCGGAGATCCTGGCGCGGTGGGAGGCGTTGAAGCGGCGTTACCCCTGACGATGACGGCGGGGTTCGCTGAAGCCGCGGGTGTCAACCCGTCGGCCCCCGCTTTATCGATGCACGCCGTCGGCGGAGCAGGGCGAGGGGTGCGAGCAGGGCGGCGAGCAGGCCCGTCGAGGGTTCGGGGATGGCCTGGCCGAAGATGACGTAGCTCTCGCCGAACTCGCGTTTGCCGTAATACCCGGCATGGGGGGCCGCGATGATCAGGTCGTCGATGCCGTCGCCGTTGATGTCCCCCGCCGACGAGACCGACAAGCCGAAGCTGTCGTACAAGCCGAGCCCGCGGAGGCGGAAGCCGGTGGTGCCGTTCAGCTCGTCGGCGGCGGTCCCCGCTTTGAGGAAGATCGAGCCGCTCGACCCGACCGAGGCGCCGCCGAAGACGACGTAGGCCTCGCCGTTGGAGTATATGGGATCGAAGGAGCCGGCGAAGATGGCGCCGACGATCAGGTCGGCGAACCCGTCGCCGTTGACATCGCCCGCTGAGGCGACCGACCCGCCGGAACGGCCCCCCGCGTAGGTCCCCTCGAGTCGGAAGCCGTTGGTGCCGTCGATGTCGGCGAGGTCGATCGAACCGATCGGGCCGTTCTGCGTGCCGAAGACGACATAGCTCACCCCGGCTCCGCCGACGGTGGGGTTCCCGGCGTTATCGTTCGCGTTGGCCGCGTTGGCCCCGATGATCAGGTCGTCGAACCCGTCGCCGTTGACATCCCCCGCCGATGCGACCGAGAAGCCGGATTGTCCGGTGCCGTTGATCGCGAAGCCGTTGGTGCCGTCCAGCGAGGTCAGGTCGACCGACGCGGCCGAGCCGGGCGTCCCGAGGGAGGTGCTTCCGTAGACGACGTAGCTTGCGCCCCCGCCGCCGTTCGCGCCAATGGCACCGACGATGAAGTCGGCGATCCCGTCATTGTTCACGTCCCCCGCCGGGGCACCCGAGAAGCCGGTGATGCTCCCACTCACCCCGTCGAGCCGGAAGCCGTTGGTGCCGTCGAGCGAGGAGAGCGGGATCGAGCCGGTCGAGCTAACGGACGCGCCGCCGAAGACGACGTAGCTCTTGCCGGGGGAGTTGCTGAACCCTGGTGCCCCGATGAGGATGTCGTCAAAGCCGTCTTTGTTGACATCCCCCGCCGAAGCGACCGAGAAGCCGGAGGCGTCATTCGCGTTGACCCCGCGGAGGCGGAAGCCGTTGGTGCCGTCGAGGGCTTCGAGGTTGACCTTGGTGCCCGTGCCATCTGAGGGGGCGGTGCTTTTGCCGAAGACGACGTAGCTTTCGCCGACGTTGCCGTAGGCGTGGTAGGCCCCGATGATCACGTCGGCGAAGCCGTCGCCGTTGACATCGCCCGCCGAGGCGACCGAGCTGCCAGAGCGATCGTAGAAGTTGGCCCCGGCGATGCTGAAGCCTCTGTTGCTGGGGGGGGCGTCGTTGCGGGCAAGGGGGGGGTTGACCGACCCGGTTGAGCCGACGGACGTGCCGCCGAAGATGACGTAGCTCTCCCCGGATTCGATGGTGGCGAAGTAGGTGCCTGTCGGATCGCCCCCTGGAGCCCCGATGATCAGGTCGTTGAACCCGTCGCCGTTGACATCCCCCGCCGAGGCGACCGACGTGCCGAGACGGTCGAACTCGTCGATGCCGGCGATCCTGAAGCCGTTGGACCCGTCGAGGTTGGACACGTCGAACGTGCCGTCGAAGAAGCTGTCTTCCGCGGCGTGTGCCGGGGCGGAAGCCGCAGCGAGGACGCCGACAACGACAACGCCCGGCAGCCAGACGCCGGTGAGTCGCTTCCACGCCCGCCGGGTTCGACGGTTGGGCCGCACCGCCGTCTCGGCCCCGAACGCGGGGCGGGGGGTGATGGTCAGCGTGCCAGACATACAGCAACGGGGGCGGCACAGCGGCATGGGGTTTTTCCGGATGAATGACAGCGGGATTCGGCGAACTCCGTGGCGGGAAGTGCCTCGGACCGCAACGAGTCTAGCACGGGAGCGTGGGATAACAATCCATGTAAACGCATGGATGTGCAAACATGTTTACACCGGTTGATGGAAGCGGCCGGGATGCGACTCAGAGGTTTACGCGGTGGCGTGCATCCCGTCTCACCCCACGCTAAACCTCATCCTCGGAGGGGGAGGTGGCCGCAACCGCCCGTGGCGGGGCCCTGAGATTGCGTGCAAACCGTAGACAATCGCCGACGCGGAGGGTATGGCGGAGCGGGCCATCTTCCATGAGGCCCAGGAGCTGCGGGTGGATGACGTTGGGGAGGGTGATGACATCGAAGAGCTCGTGAATGATGCCCGCGATGCCGGCGTCGCGGCAGGGGCTACCCGAGCAGCCGGATGAACTCCTGGACGCTCATCCCGGCGTCCCGGATCAGGCCGTGGAGCAGGCTGGGCTTGAGATGTCGATGCTGGGGGACCGAGAGGCTGAGCATCTCGCGCGGCTTCTTCATGATCACGTGGCTGCCGCGTTGACGGTCAACTACCCAACCCGCCCGCTCGAAGGCGTTGACCGCCTGGACACCGCTGCAGGTGGGGAGCATCGGCACGGTCACGATTCTATAAGGTGACCATTTCGATCTGGGCCGGCTGCGTGAAAGCGGCGGCCATTTCGTGCTGGCTCTCCAGCCAGAGCTCGACGGCCTCTCGGATGTTGGCGACCGCCTCGTCGCGGGTCTCGCCCTGCGACCAGCAGCCGCGGAGCGCGGGAACGTGGACGACGTAGCCGCCCGTCTCATCGGGCTCGACGTGGAGGCGGAGTTGCATCGGACTATCATAGCACCCCGTCCCGAGGCTCCCCAACGCGGAGGGTGTGCCGCAGCGGGCCATCTTCCTTAAGGCCCAGGAGCTGCGGGCGGATGACGTTGGGGAGGGTGATGACATCGAAGAGCTCGTGGATGATGCCTTCGATGCGGAGCCAGTGGTCGGTGGTGCCGAGACTTCCGGGGGCGAGGCTGATGAAGTGCAGGGCGGTGCGTGGGACGGCGTCGCGTTTTTGGAGTTCATCATCGAGGGGGAGGCCCTGGAAGGTGCGGTTCTCGCGGGCGGCGGAGAGGCCGACGATGGCGGTGTCGCCGTGGAACGCCATCCCGCGGGTAAAGCCGGGGCAGAAGGCGAGGGGCTCGAAGCGGCCGGTCTTCAGGTCGACGTAGCCGAACTGCCCGGTGCCGGATTCGAGGAGGAAGAGCTTGCCCGGGTGGTCGGGGTGGAGGCGGGGGGAGTGGGGCATGGAGAGGCCCTCGCAGACGACCTCGTGGGTGCGGACGTCCATGACCAGGCCGCCCCCGACGCGGCGGTCCCGCCAGCCGTCGGCGACGTCGGACTTGCTCACCATCGTGACGTAGGCGGGCTCACCCGTGGCGGGGTCGGCGGCGAGGCCGTTGAGGTGGCAGCGGTCCTCGGCGACCATCGCGGAAATGAACGGCGGCTTCCAGACGGGCTCGAAGCTGTGGGTCACGGAGGGTCGGGCGAGGCAGTTGAACAACGTATTGACGAAGGTAGGCTCGCCGCGGGCGTTCAAGGTAATGTCGTGGATATCGATGTCGCCGGTGGTGTGGGCGAGGGTGGGAACATAGAGTCGATCATATCCATCGGCGGTGGCTTGGCCGGGGGGCACGAAGTTCTCGAGCCGCCAGAGCTGGTAGAGAGTGGAGAGCCAGAGGGTGTTGCCGTCGCGGGAGGCGGCGAGGCCCATGGCTCGGTTGAAGGTGCGTTCAAAGATGGAGAGCTTGGGGTGGCCGGTGTGCGGGTCGCGGGCGAGGCCGATGAGGAAGAGCTTTCCCGCCTGGTAGGTGGAGAAGCCTATCGAGAGCCGCTGCTCCGCCATCCAGCCGGTAAGGTGGCGTGAGCCGGTGATGGCGAGGTCGTGGGGAGGGGTTGCCATGCAAACAAGTGTAGAACGGCCGGTGCGGCGGGCGGGGGGGCGAGGCACTTTGGAGCTTCACATACACTCCCCCGCATGGATTCGACCTGGCCCCGCTGGATTGGTGACGCGGCGGGGGGCGGCGTGGGGTTGGCGGTGGTCGTGTCGCTGCTGTCGGTGCCCATGTTTCTGGTGTGGAGGGGGGGGCTGAGTCGAAGGGCGTATGTGGATGCTCCGCCGCGGGAGGTGGGGTTGGCGTGGGTGGATGTGCTGTTGGTGGTGGGGTATGTGGTGTCGCTGGTGGCTCTGGCGGCGGTGGCGTTGCGGCGGGCGGGGCCGGACGTGGCGGGTACGGGGGCTCCGCGGCTGGATGCGGGGGCGATGCTCGTGCAGCAGGCAATGATCCAGGGGCCGATGGTGGCGATCTTCATATGGCGGGTGATGACGTCGGGGGTGTCGGCGGTGGCGGCGCGGGTGGGGGAGGACGCTCCGCCGTGGGTGGCTTGGGGGGAGGCGTTGCGGTCAGCGGGGCTGCTGCCGCGGCGGGTGCTCAAGGAAATGTGGGCGGGGGCGTCGGCCCTGCCGGTGGGGATCGGATTGACGCTGGTGGTGAGCGGCGTGGCGGTGACGCTGTGGCGGGCGGCATCGGGGACGGACCCGCCGGAGGTGGCGCACACGGTGCTGGAGTCGATGGTGCGGGAGGGCGATCCTTGGACGTTGCTGGCGTTGCTGGTGCCTCTGGTGGTGGTGGCGCCGATCTTAGAGGAGGCCATCTTCCGCGGCTACATGCAGACGGCGGTGCTGGCCGCGTGGGGGCGGTGGAGGGGGATGGGAGAAGGGCCGGACCCCGTGTCGCATCGAGCAGCGGCGTCGCCGGGATGCAGGTGGGCGGTGGTGGTGGTGGCGTCGGTGCTGTTCGCGGCGGTGCATGCCGGGGTGGCGAGCCCGGTGGCATTCCCCGCGCTGTTCACGCTCGCGGTGGTGTTGGGATGGTTGTATGAAAGGACCGGGAGCATCTGGCCGGGGGTCGTGGTGCACGCCGGCTTCAACATGTTCAACATCGCCGCGGTGCTGACGATGGGGGGGGGAGGTGGGTAGGGCGCGGGGGCATTATGGTTTGTGATCCCTCGCGGCCGACGCGGGCGAGACGCCCGCTCCACCACCAGAATTTCCGGACAGAGCCTAGGATGACGGGATGTTGATCTACTGCTGCGCGGACCTGATGTTTTCCACCAAGGTGCGGGCGACCGCTGACGCGGAGGGGGTGGCCAGTCGGCCGGCGCGGGATGCGGCCATGCTGCAGCGGCGGCTGGACCAGGTGGAGGATGGACGGGCGAACGGCCCGGTGACGGGGGTGATCATCGACCTCGACATCGAGCCCGCGCTCGACCTTATCGCACAGGCCAAGGCCCACGAACCCGCGATTCCCGTCGTCGCCTTCGGCTCGCACGTGCTGGCGGACCGGCTGCGAGCGGCGAGGGCGCTGGGGGCGGACGCGGCGCTGCCGCGGTCGGCGTTTACGGCGAAGCTGCCGCAGATCGTGCGGGGGCTGGGGGGGAAGGCTGAGGCGTCACGCAGAGGCGCGGAGGAAGCGGAGGCCGTTCTCGCGCCTTGAACGATGAAAGGAGAGAGGGCGGCGTCGACCCGCAACTATTTCAGTGGATCGGGATGACCCGTGAGTACGGGCTGCAAAGCGTCGAACCTCCTGATGCCCTCCGCGCCCTCCTCTGCCTTTGCGCCTGTAGGTGATCATTCCACGATCACAATCCGCAGCGTCACCGGCTCGCCTTCGATTTCGTCCATGGCGGCGATGGCGGCGACCGCCTCACGCACATCCCCCCAACGGGCGGCGTGGGTGGTGAGCACGACGGGCACGAATCGGCCCACATCCTGCTCGTGCTGCAGGAACGACCCGATGCTGATCCCCCGCTCCCCCAGAGCCGACGCGATGCGGGCGACCACGCCGGGGCGGTCCATCGCGTGCAGCCGAAGGTAGTAGGGAGCCACCCGCTCCTCCGCGGGGATCACGCGGGCGGGCGGGTGCAAGTCCGGCGTCAGGCGGAGGCCCGCGAAGGCGGCGGGGTACCAGCCTGAGGCGATGTTCAAGAGGTCGCTGACAACGGCGGAGGCGGTGGGAAATCGGCCGGCACCGGGGCCGTAGTACATCGTGTGACCCACCGCGTGGCCGCGGATCGACACCGCGTTGAACGCCCCCGCCACCTGCGCCAGCAGCGCCCGCTTGGGCACGAGGCAGGGCTCGACCGACACGCTCACCCGAGTCGGTTCGCCGCCGATTGAGGCTGACGGCTCCGCGTCGTCCGTGGGCCCGGTCGCTTCGGCAATGGCGAGCAGCTTCGTGTCGTAGCCCAGCTCGGCGGCGAAGCGGAGGTCTTCCAGCGAGAGGCCATCGATCCCGCGGCTGGGCACCTCCTCGCCCGACAGCCTCACGCCGAACGCCAGCGACGCCAGCACCGCCAGCTTCTGCGCCGCGTCCCGGCCGGTGACGTCCAGCGTCGGGTCGGCCTCGGCGTAGCCCGCGGCCTGGGCCTCGGCGAGAGCGTCTACGTACGCGGTGCCGTTCCGCGTCATCTGCGTTAAAATATAATTGCACGTCCCGTTGAGAATCCCGTACAGCCCCTCCACCCGGTTCGCCATCAGGCCAAACTGCAATGCCGTCACGATCGGGATGCCCCCGGCACAGCTCGCCTCGAAGGCGATGCACACCCCCGCGTCCCGCGCGAGCTTGAACACCGCCGCCCCCCTCGCCGCGAGCAGTGCCTTGTTGGCGGTGACGACGTGGCGACCGGACCGGATCGCCCGCTCGACCATCTGCCCCGCGACGTCCACGCCGCCCATCGCCTCGACGATGATGTCCACACCATCGGTCTCGAAGAACGTGTCGGGGTTGACGGTAAGCAGTGCGGGGTCGGCGTCTCCCGAGGCGGCGGCGCGGGCCGAGTCACGGACCAGCACCCGCCGCAGCTCGATCCGCCGCCCCAGCCGCGCTTCGTAGAGCGGTGCCTGTTCCTGCAGCAGCCGCGCCACCCCGCCGCCGACCGTGCCCAGCCCGATCAAGCCGACGCCGATGGGACCGTCTGCGACCGATTGTGTTGGGTAGGCCATGGCGAGCGGACTCTACCATCCCGCGGCAATCCGACCCATCGGGTTGATGCAACGGTGCCGCCGACACGTTGCGCTACAATGCCCGCTCATGCCGCGGACCGCCCCGCCCCCTACCGAACCCATCCCCGGCTTCCGGCCGGGTCGCCCCACCGGCTCCCCGACCCCGCCGGGCGAGGGCTTGATCCTGCCGCTGTGTGCCATCTTCCGCCGCTTCCTCAAGAGGCAGGGCCTGAAGTTCACCACGGAGCGGGCCCTGATCCTCGACGCGGTGCTCGAGAAAGAGGGCGTCTTCGAGGCAGACCAGCTTCTCCACGAGATGCGGTCCGCCAACCAGCGGGTGAGCAAGGCCACCATCTACCGCACGCTCAAGCACCTCCGCGAAGCCAACATCATCAGCGAGGTGCTGATCGATTCGAGACAGGCTCATTACCAACTAAGCTTCGGCCGCGAGACCAAAGGGCACCTGGTCTGCCTCGAGACCAACCGCATCCTCGAGTTCCCCATCGGCGAGCTGGCGGAGCTGCGGGACCGGATCTGCCGCGAGCATGGCTTTGACCCGATCAGCCACCGCTTCGTGATCTACGGCATCTCCCCCGAGGCCCGCGAGGCGATGGCCGAGGCCGAGCCCGACCCTGACCCGCCCAACGCCGCCGCCCTTCGTCGTCACTCCCCCTGATTCACTCCCCCTGATCCAGGTCCGCCTCCTCCACCGGGCGGCTGATCAGGTATCGCCCGTCCAACCACCGGCCAAAGTCAATCTGCCGACACCGCTTCGAGCAAAACGGGAACGCCTCCCCATCCCCCGCGACGGCGTTGCCGCAGATGGGGCAGCGGGTCGCCGCGGCCTGTTCGAAAGTCGAAGACGAAGGCATGGTTGATCATCATAGCTCCTCCGCGGAGCCGAATTCAGTCGTCAGGTCCGCGGCCCCATGACTCTCATCATGCTCGCCGCTCAGCATCCCGCACCCTTCCCGCAGCCGCCCCGACCACCCGCCAAGGCCCCGCATCGTGACGTGGCGTGTACCGTCGCCAGCGTGCGAGAGCGTCACCTCCAGCCGATCCTCGGGCAGCGCCGCCTCGATCCGCGAAGCCCACTCGATCGCCACCACCGCCCCCTCGCGGAACGCCTCGCCCCCGCGCTCCCACCCGATCCCCGCAAGATCCTCCGCCCCCCCCAAGCGGTACGCATCCATATGCACCAGCACCATCGGCCCCTCATCGGAAACATACTCCTGCATAATGGTGAACGTCGGGCTTGACACCTCGCGGGGGTCGATCCCCAGCCCCGCCGCGAGGCCGCTCACGAAGCGGGTCTTGCCCCCGCCCAGCTCCCCGTGCAACGCGATGATGTCGCCCGGGCGGCAGAGCCGACCAATCTGGGTAGCCAGCGCGAGGGTTTCACTCTCGTCATGAGAAATCATTGAACATGTCATCGCTTCCTGCTCATAATATATTGGCTCGGTATTCATCGCCCGTGCTCCCAACCCAGGTTGCTCAACGGTCGGCGGTGTCCTTGAGCGTCGATCCCGATCACCGCCGCGGACTTACGCCCGGCGGCAGCGACGATCCGCCCCACCCGCGTCACCGGCACGCCCGCCAGCTCCGCCCACGGCAGCGATCCATCCCCGCCCCCATGCACGGTGAAACATAGCTCGTAATCCTCCCCATCCCCCACCGCGTGCTCCCACGCCGCCCGACCCGATTGCTCCGCTGCGGCGTGCCCCGCCGCCGCGATCGGCAGACGGCCCAGGTCCACCTCCGCCGCCAGCTCCACGCCCCCCTCCCGCGACGACGCGGCACACACCCGCGCCAAGTCCATCGCCAGCCCGTCGCTGAGGTCAATCATCGACGTAACCCGCCAGCACCCGCCCCCCAGGGCCTGCCGACGCAGCAGCGCCTCCGCCACCCCCACCCGTGGCTCGAACGCAAGGTGGTGCGGCATCCTCCCGTCCATACGCTGCATACTTCCCCCCAACTCACCCGAAACATACACCGCATCTCCGATCCCCGCGCCACTACGCAGCACCGGCCGGCCATGAACCCCCGCCCTCGCCAGCACCGTCACGCTTACCACCGGCGGCCCATCCGTCGCCGACACATCCCCACCCACCATCGGGCACCCCATCGACAACCCCGCCTCGCTCAACGCCGCCGCCAACGCATCGGCCTGATCGTCGCTCCAGCCCCGCGGCACGCACACCGAGCACACCGCCGCCACCGGCAACGCCGCCATCGCGGCGATGTCCGACACGTTCCGCGCTACCGCCTTCCGCGCGATCCACTGCACCGGCGTGTCCAGGTCAAAATGCACCCCCCCCACCACCTGGTCCACCGCGATCAGCACATCCCCGCCCTCCCACGCGACACCGCCCATGTCATCCCCCGGAGGGATCGTCACCCGGGGCGGGAGCGCCACATTGCGTTCGTACACCCCACGGAGCAGGACAAGCTCATGCATCCAAACAGCGTACGTCGCCACCCCGCGAAGCGGGGCTCACCCTACCCCGGGCGTCAAGAGACGCGAGAACAATGAAGACTCAGGGCGAGCCCTGATCTACGTCGGAAATCCTTCGGATGGTCCCACGAGCGTCGTCATATTTCCCCGATGCTCCTCGCTCGTGACCCCGCGATTCAACCCCGCGAGCACCGCCGCCACATCCCCTCTCAGCAGCGCCGCCACATCCAGCCACAGCCCCGCAAGGACGCGGCTGCAGATCAAGCCTGACCGGTCGGGCTGTATCGCTTCATAGGCATCTCCGACCAGATGGAACCAGTCAACCGTCTCGTCCTGGACCCGCCACACGAGGTACTCCTTCACACCGTTAAGGAGGTAGGCCTCAAGCTTTTGGTGCAGGTCGATGCTGAGTGTACTGGCGGACACTTCGCAGAGCAGCTTGGGAGAACCGGCTACATACTCGTCCTCGTCGACGTTTGCCGCCCCGCCGGCGTGCCGCGGGAGTAGGAGCATTGCATCGGGCTGGGGCTCGTAATCGTCGTCGAGGCGAACGGTGGCGTTGCCGCCGATCCTCGGGCCTGGCGTCTTGCTCCGAGAATAGTAGAGCCACCCGATGGGTTCGGCATGCGGTTCACTATGCTGGGTAATTCTTTCGGGTGAGGTCATGTAAACGATTCCTTCAACGAGCTCCGCCTTGCACACGTGCGGCATCGCCTCATAGCGGCGTTCAAACTCCATGCGACCCAGCCGGTCGCGGTTGTGAAGCGGAGGGGGCGAGACGTCACACGACATACGCGGCCCGACCACGTCGGCCGTGGAGGGGCGAAGGTAGGGCGACCTGTGAAGCATCCACGCGGGCATGGAAGAAGTATGCCCCCGCTGATACTCAGCCGCGGGGTCTGCCCCGCGATTGGGGGCGGGTGTGTCAAACGTTTCAGAAGAAGCGGGGGGCTCGCCCCGCATCTGAATGGGTTGATCTACGGCTGCTGCGTCCACCTGACGATATAGACATATTCGCCAAAGGTGCTGTCGTCGGGCTCGGGCTCGTTCTGTCGGCCGTCGATGGCGAAGTCGTGGGTGAAGCGGGCGTCGTTTTCAATCTTAACCGAGCGGCCCTCGAAGATGCCCAGGTAGCGGGTGTTGGCCTTCATCGTCAGGTCGGCGTTGGGGCCGTAGGTCTTGGCTGCGACCTTTGCGTCGTTCTCGAGGGAGAACGTGCCGCTGCCGTGCAGGCGAAGCTCGAGCATGCCGGGGCGGTAGGGGTCGAGGTTGCCGCGGGCGCTGTTCTTGAAGGTCATGTTTCGGGAGAAGACGGTGAGGGCTCCGCCGGGCTGGATTTCGATGCGGGCGTTGTCCCGCATCTCGAAGTTGTCTTCGCAGTAGACCACCACGGAGCCGTAGATGCGGAGACGTGCGTTGCCGTAGAGCGTGAGGTTGCGGAGGTGGTAGGTGTTGGTGGAGAAGTTGCTGGTGTTGTTGATGTTCGCGTCGTAGCCGTTGCCGGGGTAGCCCGGCACGCCCGGGGGCGTGGTGACGGGTTCGACCACGATCGCCTGGCGGAGCATCGACCGCGTGCCGGTGAGCTGGTTCGGGTTGCCGAAGGTAACGCACTTCTGCGGGTTGCCACCCACGCCGTTCTCCGCGTCACCCTCGAGCACGGCGTAATTTTTGATTTCGACCGCGTTGTCGGCGGTGGAGTTGGTGGCGACGGCGGCCGGCTCACCGCTGTTGGTCGAGGGGCTGTAGGTATTGTCACGGGTGTCAATGGCGTCGATGCGGGCGTAGTCCTTAATTTCGATTTTGCCGCTCACCTGGATGCCGTGGTAGGCACGCGGTGTGTCCAGCCCAGCGCCCCACTCCAGTGATCGGAGCACGAGTTCCCGCCCCTGGTCGGTGAGCCAGGAGGGGTCGGCGTCCGCGGTCCAGGGGAGGTAGACCCGCCGCGCGGGGGTCACCGAGCCGTTGGGGGCGCTGCGGCCGCCGGTCGCGGTGGGGACGCCCTTTTCCATCGCCGCGGCAAAGGGCTTGTTGGCCGATTGGAACTGCGCTAGCATCATCGCCGCAGGCGTCAGCGGGCCGTTGAGGTAACGAAGGCCCTGCTTCTCCCAGAGGATCTTCATATTGCCCAGAGGGAAGTTCTCGGTGATATAGAGCGTGTTATCCACGATCTCCACGGTGTCGCTCTCGATCCGCACTTCCCTCGCCGAGTTGAAGCCAAACTCGTCGTTGAGCGCCGCCTCGTGGGTCACCACGGCGACGGGGACGTACGTGAACTTGGTGCCGATCGTGCCGGACGAGCAGCTGCTGGCGATATAGACCACGTCTTTGCCCGCCGCCGCCGCCTGACAGTTGGCCCGCGAGGTGTCCTCATCGATGGTGTCGATGATGCAGCCCCAGCTCTCGAACATGCTGATCAGCAGCTTGTCCACCGCCTCGGGCTTGCTCACGTCCTTCATCACCATGAGCACGCGGCTGCCCTTCACCCGGGGCTCGACCGTCACGCTCACTATCTGAGAAACGCCCTCGAATTCGCCGCGGACGCTGAGCGTGAAGGGGTCGCCTCCCTGATCAATCAGGCTGGCGTCGGTGTCGTCAATGCTGCCGTCGCCGTCGGTGTCGACGCCATCGGTGAAGCGGTAGCGAAACGTGCCGCCGTCGAGGGTCTGGTCGCCGGACCACGCGGCATGGGTGTAGCTGTTCCGCCATTGGGCGTCGCTGCGGACTCTGGCCATCACCAATTCGACCCCCGACTCGGCGATCGCGCGGGCGCGGCCGTGGCGGTCCACGTTGCCCGCGATCTCGATCGTCGTCGCCTGAGCCGCGACGAAGCTGACGGTGATGGTCACGCACACTGCGAGCGTGAACAGCACCAGCAGCAGCGCCACGCCACGATCAGCGGGGGTGGGACGGGCCAGCTTGCGACGGGAAGTTGGACGATATGACGGCATGCGGCGGGTCCTGAATCGGTTGAGCGGGCGTGGGTCAGTCGCGGGAGCGGCGGGGCGACACCGGGGTGTGAGGATCGAAACTCTGCGGCATTGAGTTGAGAATCTCACATTCAGGTCTGTAAATGCCTATGCAGCCTCTGAAACACTTGCCGCAAACGTTTTTGGGATGCCGTCCCGGCGGCTAAAGCAGCCTCAGCCGGGAATTTTCAGAACCCGCAAATGTCAAGTTTTAGGTTTCGAATTTCAAGTCTCATAATTCCAGTTTCGCGTTCGCCGCTGAATCCGACCATGCTTCACAAGCGGATTTCATCTTTCTTTCCAAAGCCCGGCCGAGAGGGCCTGGCTATATAGATTGCAAGATGTCATGTTTTCTTGCCTACTGACTGTTCCGCAGCGCAGCGGCTCCGATGGCTTCGTCCGTAAGGTTGCCGTTGGTGAGTTGCAGGCGGTAGCCGATGAGGCGGGCCTCCTGCACCTTGGCGTCGGGGACGTCCAAGGTCAGGCTCATGCTCGAGATGCCCCTGCCCCAGACCACCCGTTCCACCTCCGCGTGGTTCTTGACCGTGTTCATCATGGTCGTGGGCGAGCTGCTGAACTGGTACGTCGTCTCGGCGGCCAAGTACTGAGCCTGCGACCAGCTTGGCGGGAACACCACGCGGTACGACACGAGCTCGTCGTTCGCCGACTCGATCAGGCGGAGCTCGGAGAGGTCGGGTGAGGTGTTGACGCGGCGGTCGGTGGTCCACAGCAGCGCGCGGGTGTCGTCCTTGTAGAGCACCATGCGGCTCGACCGCAGCGCGACGCCCAGGCGGGTGGAGATTGTCTTGTGCCGAACCACCAGCGCCCGCAGGTCGGTCTGCCGGTTCGAGCCGGCGTGGACGGCCGAGAGCAGCGCCCCCGAGGCGAGGCCGACGACGCCGGTGACGGCGACGGCAAGCATGAGCTCGACAAGCGTGACGCCGCGGGCCGAGCATAATCTGTCACCGGGGATCGGGCGGTGTGTCACTGGGATCGCGAGCCTGGAGATAGGGGGTGCGGTGACGTCGGGCATGGCCGGTCTACTCCGTGGGGGGCTGGGCGATGAAGCCGGTGAGGGTCCAGGAGCGGCCCGTGTCGTCGGTGACGGTGATGGTGGCGTTCAAGCCCGGCACCGATTCGCCCGCGATCCCGATACGTGTCGTGTACTGCATCACGACGCCACGCGAAAAGACGGTGTACGGCCCGGTGTAGGCATCACCCGCGGGGTCGCGGACGCCGCCGGCCGCCTCGCTCAGGCCGTGGTAGTCGTCGGCGTTGTCAAACTGCGTGCGGTCGCCCTCGCCCGAGTCGCGACCCAGGCCCCCGCCCCCCTCGGGGTCGAGGTAGGGCTTCGATCGGATCTCGTCGAGCATCGCCTCGGCCAGCTCGGTGGCGCGGACGCGGTGCAGCGCGTCGTAGGTCTGCACCTGCCCCGCGGTGACCGCCTGGGCGACGGCGGCGACGATCATCGCCAGCACCGCCGACGCCAACAGCACCTCGGGCAATGTGAAACCCGGTGCGGGCGATGGGCGGAGCGAGGTTCCATGAAATGACGCCATAGCGGTACCATCCGTCCCATCGGCGTCTTGGGGCCGGGACTGAAGACCTGCATCTGCGTTGTTATGCGTAAAACAGGATGAGCCGCTGGCGGCAAGGGTTGCAACGGCGGGTGGGGCCGGTTGTGGTGGCGGACGACGGTGGATAGCGTGTGGCCATGACCCTTCCAACACCGCGGCTGCTGCTGCTCACGATGGCGGTGGTGGCGGGCTTTTGCCTTTCCGCAGGCTGTCGCAGCGACGACGACTTCAACTGGGGGCCGACTCAAGAGAGATCGAACTCCGGATCCAACAGCGACCGCCCCGGCAATGCGGCGGCGGCGGGTCCGCTGTTCTACCTCCGTGGGGAGCCGGTGGGCTATACTCAGGGCGCGGGCGGAGGCATTGGCGCAGCGATGTTGGATGCCGCGGGGGGCCAGGCGGTGGCGGACCTCGTGCTCGAACACGATCTTCGCGACAGGCTCGCGGAGCGGGGGGTTGACCTCGACGACGAAGCTCTGGACGTGGAGCGGCGGAAGCTGCTGTCCACGCTCTCGGACGATCCCGACAACGCAGCAAGGCTGCTGGCCCAACTCCGCGATGCAAGGGGGCTGGGGGATCGACGATTCGCGTCGCTGCTATGGCGAAACGCGGCACTGCGGCTGCTGATCCGGGACGATGTCACCATCGACGAGCCACTGCTCCGCCAGGCATACGCCGTCAACCATGGCCCGAGGGTGCAGGCGAGGATTCTCACCGCCGCCACCCTCGCCGAGGCACGCGGAGCACGGCGACGCATCGCCGCAGGCGAAGCCTTCGCCGATGTCGCCGCCGAGCTCTCCACCGACGCCAGCGGCCCCCGGGGCGGGCTGCTCCCGCCCATCAGCCCCGCCGACCCGACCTACCCTCGCGGCATCCGTGAGGCGATCGCCAATCTTGAGCCCGCCGCCCTCACGGACCTGCTCTCGCTCGACTCGGGGTACGCGCTGCTTCAGGGCGTGCGGAAGCTGCCCGCCGATGGCGTGACGTTCGAGGACGCGAAGCCGGAACTGGAACGTGGGCTCCGCACCCGCCTCGAGCGGCTCCGCATGGAGTCGCTCGCCCGCACGCTGTTGCAAAAGGCCGACGTGGTCATCCTCGATCCCACCCTCGCCCAGCGGTGGCAGCAGCAGGTTGACCCGCCCGCAGCCCCCGGCGAACCCCGGTAGGGCAGGCTTCGCCCTGCCATCTCCAAAGTAGGGCAGGCCTCGCCCTGCCATCTCCAAAGTAGGGCAGGGCTCGCCCTGCCGTCTCCAAAGTAGGGCAGGGCTCGCCCTGCCGTCTCCAAA